>Ga0209201_1001384_pt1 | contig 28250 bp, 23 predicted proteins | sample AD_UKC055_MetaG_FD_184411 | JGI IMG/M metagenome (GOLD analysis project Ga0209201, IMG submission 184411) | Active sludge microbial communities of municipal wastewater-treating anaerobic digesters from USA - AD_UKC055_MetaG (SPAdes) (version 2) | ecosystem: Engineered > Bioreactor > Anaerobic >...
CTGAGAGATCCCCTCATAACGCCACAGGATTGAAAGCGAGGCAGGTGCAGCGCGGAGCAGGTCAAAAACGTCACAGGGGACTGTGTAAGCGTCACAGGTCAATTGCGGCCTCGTTGTGAATGGAGTTGAAATCGAGTCGTTCAAAGCGAGCAAACCAGGAGTCCGGGAGCCACCGGACGAGGAATCGACCTTTCCAGCCGAGCAGAAAGATGGAATGTGTTTTTTGTTTGGAAGTGTTTGCTTTGAAGCCGGCTTGAAGGCCCTTGTGCTCGACATGGAGTCCGATGATTGAGACGAGGAAGTATGTGGCGACGACGACCAGGAAGAGCCTGTCGAGCCTTTCGGGCTTGTCCTTGAGCTTGTACTGCCCAAGACACCAGCCGTACCTGGTATTTTTGGAGTCACGGAAGCATTCCTCGATGGTGAAGCGCCTGGCGTAAAGGGCGACGATGTCGTTTGGTGGCAGGTCGAGGTCGGAAAAGAGCAACCAGGGCTCTTTCTGCCTGCGGTCGAAGACAGCGACGAGCCTGACGTCTTCGGGCTTGTCGGTGGTGGCCATAACGTGTCCGTAGTCCCTGATGATGCCAGAGGACAGGGATAGATTTCTGAGGGCGATTTTGTCACCTGCGGAAGTGGTGACATGCACGTCGGAGCAGCTTCTGATGACGAAGTGAAAGCCCAGGCGCTTGAGGTGCCTGACCAGAGAAACGCGCCTGAAACCACGGTCAAAGAGCAGGACGGCGTCGACATCCCTGGGAACGATGTCGCGCAGCATCATCAGAAAGCTGTCCTCGAAGGCATTCTGACTGCGCTTGAGTCGTCGCCAGTCACAGGTAGCCCAGTAAACGGGGATGCCGCGACGCCTGATAACGACGGATGCGACCAGAACCGGCCACGGCCCGATCTTTGTCCAGTCGATGGCGATTTTTACGGCCTTGCGCGGCCCGATGACGGTGGCAAACAAGGCTTTGCACCAGTCCAGGACGACGACGTTATCGTTACCCAGGAAGCGGTCGACGCGCTTGATGGCGTGCTTGAATGAAGTCTTTGAGTCGATGGCGCGGCCGAGGGAAGCGACGCCGGCCCTGCCCGCCACAAGCAGTGCAGCCATCAGAACCGCCAGAGTGCGCTGATTTTTTGCATGAAAGCCTTGAAAAACACGTCCAACCACGAGTACGATTCTTTCTGCCGACATCGGTTAACTCCTTGATTTAGCACAAGAATTATCCGATGTCGGCACCTTTTTAGCCAGCAAAAATCACTACATTTTTCAATGTTTTCAACAGGTTATTGCATTTTGCGCTCCTGCCCTTGTCCCCCCGCCACAGAAGGCGGGGCGTTACAGGCGGGACCGCAAAACGGGAGCGAAGGCGGAGGCTTTGCGGCCCGCTGACGCGCCGGTCAGGCGCTACTACGTCCAAAGTCTGTGCGGACGATCCGGATGCGGGCGGATTCTCATCCGCCCGTACAAGCCGCAGGGCCGTGACTCGACAACTATGAGGGGATGACTCAGTACTAACGGATCTTGACACCGCGGGTCGTTAGGGAATAATCTGCGGCGTGTCGTTTGTAAATGTCCGGCCAGTTGCGGCCCATTTTTTCCAGGAGGATTCCATGAGGATTGCAAAGTTCCTCGCAGTTGCCATTTCTCTCGTTGCTCTCGCTTCTCTGACCGCGTGCGGCCCGAAGTACCCGGACTGCAACAGCGACAAGCAGTGCAAGGATCACGGTGAGTACTGTTTCAACAAGACTTGCGTCAAGTGCCTTGACGACTCGCACTGCGCTCAGCTCGGACCGTGTGGCACATGCAACCAGTCCAGCCACGTCTGCGTGGGCACGACCGGCTCCATCGGCGCGTGCTGCTCGCTCGACAGCGATTGTGACAGCAACGCCTGCCTGAAGGGCGCCAACGAAATCACCGGCCACTGCGTCGAGTGTCTCGAGGGCACCTGCGGCGCCGGAATGCGCTGCGTCGGCAACAAGTGCGTGCCGCTGGAAACGGAATGCGACGATCTGCGCCCCTGCGCTTCCGGCAAGAAGTGCGAGTCGGGCCGCTGCATCGACGACATCTGCAAGATCCAGCCGATCTACTTCGACTTCGACGAATACGAGATTCGCGATGACGCGCGCAACGTTCTTCAGGCCAACGTCGATTGCATGAAGGAACGCGGAATCACAAACGTGTCCCTGGAAGGTCACTGCGACGATCGCGGCTCGGACGAGTACAACATGTCCCTCGGCAAGAACCGCGCCGTTGCCGCCAAGAAGTTCCTGAAGACCCTCGGTCTCAAGGACAAGACGCTCAGCGTTATCTCCTACGGCGAAGAGAAGCCGACCTGCATGGATCAGTCCGAGTACTGCTGGAGCAAGAACCGCCGCGTCGAAACCGTTCAGAAGTAATCAGGGTTCGCGACGTTCTTCTCTTCCTCCGGGGCTTTCGACATGTCGGTTTCTTCACGCCGATTTTTGCCTCTCCTCCTTTCGACATCGCTTCTGTTCGCCACGCCCGGATGCGTATCTCTCTGGCACTTCGAGGATCTTGAAGCCAGGGTCGCCGCGGTCGAAGGCGAGTTGAAGTCGATGCAGGAACGGCAGAAGGAAGATCAGGAGCGCCTGGGAAAACTGCATGCCGACATGGTTGACGCGGAAGAAACGCTTCGTCTGAACGGAGCGAGTCTGGGCGTGGACGTCGACCGGCTGAAAAAGGATGTCGCGCGCCTTCAGGGTACTGACGAGGAAATGCAGTTTGCCATTTCCAGGAACACGACGGAGCTTCGGAACATCCGGAAGACGCTGGGCGATCGACTCGGGATCACCATCATTGATCTTCCCGAGGGTCTGACCGACAACCCGGATGCCCTGATGGAGGCGGCTCAGAAGGCCTTCGATGCCGGCGAGGATCGAAAGGCGGCGGAACTGGCCGAGATCGCTTCAACCAGGTATCCGGCGAGTCTGACCTCGTCCAAGGCAATATTCCTGCTCGCCGAGATCGCGTTCAAGGCCGGCAACCTCGGTAAGGCCACTACCGAATACTATCGCGTCTACAACGACCACAAGGACGTTTCAGGCGCTCCCCTGGCCTTGTCGCTGCTTAGGATTGGCGAGATTTTCGAAAAGCAGTCCGCATGCAGGAAGGCCATCGAGATCTACGAATTCCTGGTCACCAACCACAAGAAGTCCGCGGAAGCGAAGACGGCGACCGAACGAATCAAGAAGCTGAAGAAAAGCTGCAAGTAACCAGGCGGGGCCATCAATGACAACCCCGGACCGAAAAAGCCGGAAACCGGGCGTCATGGACGCATGGCCGAGGTTCGTCCTGGCCGCGATTCTGAGCGCCGCCGTTCACGGTGGCCTGCTGTTCGGCGTGATCATGCTGGACGGAGATGGGCAAGGCCAGCGACAGGCAGACAGGTCCGTCCCGATAAGCGTCGTCTCAAGGGCAGGCTCGCTTGTTCGATCGGCGATTGAGCCCCTCGGCGGACAGCCTTCCGACGTCGCCCCCGCCGCGGTTGGGTCCATATCCGTGCCGAATACACGTCAACGTCCGCGACGCGCACAGGTTGCAAGACCACCGGAACCGGGCCTGATCGACGACCCCTCGACAGGGGCAGGGACAGGTTCCGACGTAGGGACGAATCACATTCGCCCTTCTGCGACAGGGTCAGGGTCAGGAACAGGATCAGGGACAGGCGTAGGGGCGAATCACATTCGCCCTTCTGCGACAGGGACAGGATCAGGGTCGGGGGCAGGGTCAGGGACAGGATCTGGAACTGGGACAGGGACAGAGACAGGGACAGGGACAGAGACAGGGACAGGGACAGGGGCAGGAACAGGTTCAGGGCAGGCAACGGACGTCACGGCACAACGCCAATACGCCCTGGACGTCAGACGGCTTCTGGAACGTCGCGGCGCCTATCCCGGCACCGCGCGACGGCTGGGACTGGAAGGCATGGTCGAGATGCTTTTGCGGATCGACTCGTCTGGCACGATCTTCGAGAAACGCGTTCTGTCTTCATCCGGACATCCGCAGCTCGACCGTGCCGCGCTGGCTTCGGCGGACCGCCTCGGGAGACTTCCGCCTCCGCCTTCGGGCCAGCCGGTCGACATCAGGGTTCCCGTAAGGTTTTCGATGAAGAGGAATTGACCGCGCGACGCGGTCCAGTGTCGGAAGGGATCATTCCCCTTTTCAGGCGGTAGTAATAAGTCGATCTTGGCATGGCCAGCGCCATGATCTCGCTCGACCGCGGCTGCGGAGGTTCGGCGGAGGCCGCATCCGGACCCGCCGCGGCCATGTGAAGCCGTCCTGCCTCCAGAGCCTCGCGCACCAGAGCCGTATTGGTCAGACCAGACGACGACACCAGCAGCACGCGCGCCACCACGTTCTTCAACTCCCGTACGTTTCCAGGCCATGGCCACCTTCTCAACAGGTCGATGACCGCCGCTGTGGGCCTTGCGATCCCACCGATACCCATGGTCCCGCCAAGCCGCGTACAGAACAGTCTGACCAGTGAGGGAATATCGGAGGGGCGCCTTCTGAGCGGAGTTATCCTGATTACATGACAGGCGAGGCGCTCCAGGAGATCCAGGCGAAGCCGTCCGTCAGCCACCCCTTCCACGGGATCAACACTGGTGGCTGCGACCACCCTGGCCGCGAGATGTTGCTCCCGGGAGGAACCGAGCCTGCGGAAACGACGCGAGTCGATCGCGCGCAGCAGTTTCGACTGCACCCACGCGGGTGCCTCGCCAAGTTCGTCGAGAAACAGCACTCCCCGGCCGGCGGCCTCAAGCGCGCCTTCGCGAGACTCAACGGCCCCCGTGAACGCGCCCCTGTTGCTGCCGAACAGCTCGGCCTCGGCAAGGTCGGGCGGCACCGCACCCATGTTGACCTCATAGATTGAACCGGCAAGCTGTCCGAGATATCCGGCAGCCAGTTCCTTGCCAGTCCCCGACTCCCCAAGGATCAGGACAGGTTCCCGGCTCAGGCCCGCACTGGCGATTGCATGCATCGTTTCGATCGATGCCAGTGAGGAACCGACCATGCCCCCCAGTTCCACCTCGATACACCCGCCCGCGACCGAGTCCGCTTCCAGACATGTGACGACAGCGCCCCCGACACGTCCGGCACGCCCGGACTGCAGAAAGACCCCGTCAACCAGCACCCCGCCTTGACCAGCAGTGAACGACCTGCCCGGCACGACAGGATCAGGGCCTTTGTCGGTAACGAACACGCTTGAGACGCCGGTATCGCCTCGCATGACAATCAGGCACCCTTTCACCTCCGGTCCTCCTCAGTCCGATCAGCCGAAATGAAGATTCGCTCCTGCCGGCACAACCGTTACAGGAATGTCGTCGCACCACTGATCACCGCTGTCGGCCCGGTTTGAGCTTTGACACGCCACAGTCCCTCTGCTACGTTGACCGGGCGTGTCGATCGGCACGCACTCATGGCATTCTCAAGGCGCTCATATGGGAATCGGCTGGCTGGAAATAGTTTTGATTCTGGCGGTTGCACTGGTCGTACTGGGTCCCGCCGGATTCCCGAATGCGGCCCGGAAGATGGGCAGGTTCTACCGGGAAATGCGCGATGCCCTCGGTTCGGTTGGCGACGAGGTTGCCAGGGCGGCCGGTGACCTGGAGCGGGAAGACCGGCCCTCGGTGCCGGCCACCGGGAAGACCAGCGGCGCGGCCGATACCGAAGGCGGCGGCGGGCCCGATGATCAAGCCCCGGATTCCCGGGAAAAAGATGATTGAAACGGCCGACAGAGAAATGACTCTGCTCGAACACCTGGCGGAACTGCGTTCCCGTCTGATCAAAAGCGGTATCGGTCTGCTGATCGCCACGCTTGTGGCCTGGTTCTTCCACGAACCGGTGTTCAGGTTCATGGTTCAACCTGTGATGCGGGGGCTGGCGCCGCACGGAATAACGTCTCTGCAGGCAATCGATGTGTCCGAGGGCATCTCGGTCTATATGAAATCCTCGCTGGCCGCCGCATTCGTGATCTCCTCGCCATGGCTCATCTGGCAGGCGGCCGCGTTCATCGCTCCCGCGCTGCGGCGCCGTGAGAAAAGACTGTTCTCGCTCGCAACCGGTCTCGTCGCCCTCTTCTTCGTGCTGGGCGTCACTTTCAGCTACGGCATCTTCGTGCCGATGGTCGTCGACTTCCTGGCCGGTTTCAGCACCGCCTCAGGAGACATGACGCTGGTACCGACCATCAGAAACGCCTTCGGCATGGCGATGTTCTTTCTGGTTGCCTTCGGCTTCATCTTCGAGCTTCCGCTGGTGATGATGTTCGCTGGAATGCTGCATTTGATCAGCTGGCGAACCTTCCTTCGCTACCTGCGGCATTTCATAGTCATTGCCTTCATCATTGCGGCCGTGCTGACGCCGCCCGAACCGATCTCCCAAATCCTGATGGCAATCCCCCTGTGCCTTCTCTATGTGCTTGGAATACTCATGGCGTGGGCTGGATGGCAGGCTGGAGGCGAAAAACCGGGCGCCAGATCGTTCCTGGTCGCTGCCACAGCCATCATCCTGTTTGCCGGTGGCACTATCGCTGCCGCTGCCTTCTGGAAAGGCTCCGCTCCTGAGGCATCGCCCGGTCCGGCTGGAAAGCGAGCCGTCACGATCACTCTGGATCAACCTTGTGTCCGGATGGTTTCCGGCTGGTCGGCGCCGGACGGGCAAAAGCTCGACGTCTCATTCGGTCCCGACGGCAATGTGGAATTCACTGCCCCGGCGGACGTGGATCTGCCAATCCTCCCGCAAGGGAACCGACCGGTCGACCGTTTCGTCGCCGGTAATGCGTCGCGTATCTGGAGACGCGCAGATGCCGACGCGAACCGCCTTCTGGTACCCGTCGAACCACGGGAGGCATCGAAGCTTCTGAACTATCTGCTGACCGTCACCGAGAGTGGATGTCGATGACCAGCGACGAAACCGGCGCCGTTATCAAAGATATTTACCGTCGCCTGCTTGCGGATGGCGGCTGGCAGGACTGGTGGCCCGGCGACTCCCCTTTCGAGATAGCCGTCGGAGCCATCCTGACCCAGAACACGAACTGGAAAGGAGTCGAGAAGTCCATCGCGAACCTGAAGGCGGTGGACAAGCTATCCGCGGCAGCAATCCTCGGGTGCGACAACGCGGTCCTGGGCGAGTTGATCCGTCCATCGGGATATTTCAACGTCAAGACGGCCCGGCTGAAGTCCCTCTCGGCTTTTCTGACGCGAGAAGGCGCCCCGGGAGTTACCGGACTGGCGTGTGAAGATCGAACAACGCTTCGTCAGGCACTGCTCTCCGTGAACGGTGTGGGACGCGAAACGGCAGACTCGATAATGCTGTATGCACTGGGGGTTCCAATCTTCGTGGTCGACGCCTACACAAGACGAATCCTCGGCCGGATCGGACTGATTGATCCCGGGGCAGACTACGACGATATCCAGCGACTTCTGGAAGCGCACATCGACCCGGACTCAAGTATCTATGGTGATTACCACGCCCAGATCGTCCGCTGCGGCAAGGAATTCTGCCAAAAGCGCCCAAAGTGCTTAAAATGTCCGCTGCTGGACTTGTGTCATGAAGGAATGGGTAATGACCCTGGACGGACAGTCTGAGAAATCACGTCACACGACGGCGAGGGTGATCCTCGACCTCATCTTTCCGTGGGCGGGCACGGTGATATTCGGATGCCAGCCCGTCGGAAGGCTGGGAATGATCGTGTGGACGGTCCTGTCAATGGCGATGGCGATGCTGACCCTGACGGGGCACCTGAACCTCCCGCAGGCGCTGGTCGTCCAGGTAATCGCGTGGATCGTCGTTCAGATATGGATTCTAAGCGCGACCCTCGAGGCGAGCAGGACTCCCTGCCCCGACACACGCAAGGAGGGCACAGGGGTCATCCGCTCTTTTTCCATCGCGCTGGTCGTTCTGGTCTATGTGGTCACGCCCGCCGTGATCATAGGCCGTACATCTCCTTCGTTCGACATAGTCAAGGTCTCCGACGCCAGCATGTTCCCGACGGTTCTTTCCGACGAGACCATTCTTGTTCTGCGGACGAACTCGATGCCCGATCCGGGGCACACCGTAGTCTGGAGATACCGCGACCAGCTGCGTATCGGACGCCTCGTCGCCACTGCCGGGGACAAGGTCAGCATCTCGGAATCACGACTCTCGGTTAACGGGATACCGGCAGTGGTGGCAGCACCCGAGGCAATCTCGTTCGACGGTCTGAGCCTGACGCAGGACGAGAGCCGCGATGCCGCCTCGCTTGAGCGAATCTTCGAGGCTCTGGGGTCGGGTGGTTTCCTTTCTCCGGCCTTTGTCAGACAGGGAGTCTATACCGCCGGAGTGGAACTGGAAGTGCCCGCGGACGCCGTGTACATCCTTGCGGATAACCGATCGTCGGGCGACGCGGTCGATTCCCGTCTGGCGGGAGCGATCCCGGCTGCGGACGTGATTGGCATGCCGATGTTCGTGTTGTGGTCGGACGGAACCGGAGCCTTGAACAGACTCGACAGGGTCGGCGCATGGATAAGATGAAGGTTGTACACTGAGTTCGATCCGATAGAATAACTGTCCGCCAACCTGGGCGGGCACAATACCGGGGGAAACATGAAAAGGGCTCTGATTTTTCTTGTCGCCATGTCGTTGGTGGCTTGCGGTTCCGGTGGCGGTGACGAGGATATCATCACCGGTCTCGACATCAGATATGACGGAAGCGGCGAGACGGACTCCATCCTGCCGGACATCGATGGCGACGTGCCTTTCAGGCCCGATACCGGGGACTGTGAACCGGCGACCAGCCAGTACGGTTTCCTTGATCTCTGCGACGGCACGGTCAAGGACACGAACACCGGTCTGATCTGGGAAAAGGGTTACGGCGAACCGGCCGGAACACAGCCAAACGACATCAAACGTTACTGCAACGTGCTCAAGCTTGGTTACAACGGCGGCTCCCTCTTCGAGGACTGGCGTACTCCGACCATCGACGAGCTTCGCACATTGATCCTCGGCTGCGACAAGACGGCGCTCGGCGGCGAATGCGCGATCCTGCACGACTGCTCCACCGAGTCCTGCCTGGGCGTCGATCCGAACCTTGCGCCGAACTGCAAGTGCTCCAACAACTCCGGGCCGGTCTTCTTCCCTGATGATGACCCGAATGACGAGTTCGAGACGTGGTGCTACCTGGACGACTCATTCGTTCCGTGGTGCAACCTCTACTACTCCCAGACGATCGTGCCCAAGGGGACGGCGGACCACGAGCGCATCATGTACGTCACGTTCTTCAACGGCAAGGTCGGCACCGTTCAGCCCACCCAGCCGAACGCGGCAGCCTACGTCAAATGCGTCCGCGGCAACTCGAGTCCGCAGATTCCCTGTGTCACCACAACCAGCGACAACACCCCTGGCTGCTCGCTTGAATAGTCCGTGCCTGCCTGGCCAGGCCGCGTACAAGGCTTGAAAAACTTATGGAAATGATGCTCGCCATTCTGATGAGAATCGTCTTCTTCCTGATTCTGATCGGAGTCGTCGTGTTCGTGCATGAACTGGGTCACTTCCTGGCGGCGCGTGCCGTCGGCGTGACCGTTGTAAGATTCTCGCTCGGTTTCGGCAGGAAACTCTTCGGCTTCACCCGCGGTGGCACAGAGTTCGTGGTCTCGGCGGTGCCGCTAGGGGGATACTGCAAGTTCCTCGGGGACGATCCGGAACAGAATCTGCCGGCGGAAGAAAAACGGCGAGGCTTCCTGACGACCGACATCTGGCGCAGGACACTGATCGTCCTGGCAGGCCCTGGATTCAATCTCCTGCTGCCGCTGCTGGTCTTTTTTGCCATATCGCTGACCGCGACGACACTGCCTCCGGCCATACCTGGAACAGTCTCCAGAGACGGCGCCGCCTGGCAGGCGGGGATCAGGCCCGGGGACAAGCTGATTGAAATCGACGGCCGCCGCATCGACTACTGGCACCAGATGCACAAGATTGTCGCGGCAAACCCCGGCCGGGCACTCGACGTATTGGTAAACAGGCCGGCGCCGGATGGACGTTCCGAAACCACGCTGAACATGACCCTCACTCCGGCAACCATCGACGACCCACTGATGCGGCGAATCGGATTCAGTCGCAAGATCGGTCAGATCAATGTCATCAACGATCGCGCCAGGCTCGTGTTCCAGGTCGAGGCAGGCAGCATGGCCGAGGCCGCGGGCTTCCAGACGTTCGACGCGCTGGTCGGGATCGATGGCAGACAGATCTGGAGCCTTGAGGAACTGAACCAGTATCTCGCGGGAGTCCGCGGCCGCATGGCGACCGCCACCGTGGCGCGCCTTGACCAATCAGCCGTGGACGGCGTGCCTGTCAGGAATCTTAAGACGATACTGTTCGACGTGCCCGCCGATCCCGCGACATTCGGTCTCGGCGACGGGGCCATGGTCGTGTCCGGCGTCGCACCGGACTCGCCCGCGGCAAGGGCCGGTATCGTCCCCGGTGACCGTATCGCCATGCTGGACGGCGTCGGGACCGTGACCCCTCAGATGATGCTGCTGGCAATCTTTCAGAACCCCGAGAAGCCGCACACGCTGAAGGTCAAGCAAGCCGCCGGCCAGGAAACGGAAATCGCCATCGACATCTTGAACCCGGACTGGGAACCAGGTTCATCGAAGCCTCAGTATCTGGACCCGGGACTGTCATTCAGGATCGACACATGGGTTCCCGGCGAGGTCAGGAACAGAAACATCCCCGGCTACGCGCTGATGAAGGCCTGGGACGAGACTTCGCGCATGTTCGTCGTTACGATCGCCAGCCTGGGAGCGGTCGCGACCGGACGCGTGTCGGTCAAGGAACTTGGCGGCCCGATCATGATCTTCGACCTGGCCGGCAAGGCTGGCAGCCAGGGGCTTGTCTCGTTCCTCAGCACCATGATGTTTATCTCAATCAGTCTGGGCGTGATGAACCTTCTGCCGATTCCACTGCTGGACGGCGGTCACATGGTGATGTTCGGATGGGAAAAGATTCGGCGCCGGCCACCCACCATGCGGGAGCGCAACGTCTGGTCCTGGATCGGCCTGGTCATTCTGGCCCTGTTGATGCTTCTGGTCATGAAGAACGATATTTTCAGAATCATCAGCTGATAAGGCGGTGAATGGAATATGGCAAGCATGCCAGACATCAGGGCCGGAAGGCCTTCACGCAAACGCTCCAGCGCCGGTGAGGACAGGGCCAGGCCCGTGATCCTTGCCTGCGACACTTCCACCACTGTCGGTTCCGTCGCCCTGGTCGAAGGCGGCGTGGTCACTGGCGAGACGCTCGTAAAGTCGCTCAACAGTCATAGTCTGAGAATCCTTAAGGATATCGAAGCCCTGCTCGCGACACGCGGCCTGTCCATGGACTCGATAGACGCCTTCGTCACGGCCGGGGGCCCCGGGTCATTCACTGGTGTCAGGATCGCGATGTCGACGATGAAGGGTCTGGCCTGGACCACCAAACGGCCTCTCATCGCGATCGGCTCCCTGGACGCGCTTGCCAGACCGCTGCTCGGCCGTGACATGCCGGCACTTGTCGCTCTGGACGCAAAAAGACAGGAAGTCTATGCCGCGTTGTTCGATCACGACGGCGCCATCCTTGTTCCTCCGGCAGCGATGTCTCCCGAGACCGCTGCCGCACTTGCCGGCGAGGCCGCGGGTGATCGACGTATCATCTGCGCTGGCGAGGGAATCGAGGCTTTCGCGGCGGTCTTTTCGGACAGACTTCAGGCCCGCATGGTGCGCGCGGCCCCCTGGGAAGATCTGATCAGGGCGTCGGTACTGGGTGTGATTGGAACGTCGAAATTCCTGGAAGGCGACTTCGCAGACGTTCAGACCGTCGAGCCAGTGTATCTGCGTCGGTCCGAAGCGGAAATCAACCTGGAAAAGGCCACCTCCGCAAATCGAAATTCCTGACAATCCTCCGAATATCTGCCGACCGTCGTTTGTCTATCGCGCGTTGAAACAGTGCTTCACAGGTATTTGTGCCAGAACTCCGCGCCACCAAGCGCGTCGTCCAGCGTGTAAGGTTTGAAACCAAAGGAAAGATAGGCGGAGCGGGCAGTCGTATTGCCCTGAAGCACCTCCAGGGTCATCTTGCAGCAGCCTCGGGAACGGGCGATCGATTCGGCTTCGGCAAGCAGCGCGCGACCGATTCCGCGACCACGGAAACCGGGCAGCACGGCGATGTCGTGGATATTCAGCAGCGGGCGGGCCGCGAACGTCGAAAAGCCCTCGATGCAGTTTGCCAGGCCGACTGGACGCTCATCGACCATGGCCAGCAGCGAGAAAATGTACGGACGCCGGGCCATTTCGTCGAGCAGGTTCGCCCGCGTCCAGTCGGACAGAGGCTCGCCACCGCCCATCGGATCGCGGGAATACGCGTCCAGAAGGCTCAAAACCGCGTCGCGGTGTGACCGGTTGGCGAAGTCTGCCTGGATGATATCCGCCATCATCGTTCTCCGGGAAAGGCTTCTGATTATCGCACGATTCGACAAAGCGGGCCGGTCAGGTCTGAAATCGGGGCAAGGATGAATACCGGGGAAAATAAAGGACAGATTGATCCGTCGACATCCGGACGCGTCAGTTCGCTGCGCAGGTCTTTGACTGGGCATCCCACCAGAAATTCTGGTTGCATCCGCAGTAGTACTCCAGACTCATCGCCATGCAGGTGCCATCGGAATTGGGAACGGTCAGGCACGGGTTGGGGTTGCACCAATCAAAACACGTCTGCGTGCTTGAATTCCAGAACGTGTTGTTTTCGCAGGAACATCCGAACGTCTCAATCTGATCCTGCCCCCACGACGGGTAGCAGGAGTCCGGGATGGCATTCTGCATGGTGCACGGATCGGGATAGCAGATGTCCTCGGGTCGGCATGAACCATTTTCAAGATCATTCTCATAGCCGTCGAAACAGGCGCAGCTACCGTCGCCGGCACTGCCGTCGCTGCAGGTTCCGGTGGCGTCGCAAGGGATGTTCATATCGGACGTTGGACAGGGAGCGCAGTCCTGGCCCCAGAAACCGGGGTTGCAGGTTCCGCAGGCATCCAGTCTTGCCCAGACCTGGTCTTCACAGTGGTAGTCGGCCGTTTCACCACCCTCGGCCAGCACCTGCATGGCGATGTCGAATTCCGGAACCCGGAAACATGGCAGGGCCGCTCGGCATATTTCCTGCTGTTTTCGCGCAACCGTGCAGGCGGAAGTTCCAACCCACAGGTTGTTGAATTCCGCCATGCAACTGCTCAGGCATTCGTCCACGCCTCCAGAATACAGGCTCGGAAACTCGTCCGGATAACACAGTTCGTACTGCTGGCAGTAAAGTGCGCAGAAGGATGCAAGATCGATATCCGGGTTGTATCCGATGGCCGGGCTGACACGCATCCCGACCTGGGCCGTGGACTGGTTGCCGTTTCCGTCGGAGATGGTGTAACTGAACACGTCGTACCCCCAGAATCCCGGGTTCGGCGTGTACACGACCTGGGTGCCACCCGCGATGATGCCAACGGAACCATCGGCGTCGGAGGTGTCGATCGACATGATTTCCGCCGGAGCAGATGGCAGGAAGTGGTCGTTTCCAAGCACCCCGATTCGTGTCGGGCCGTCGTCCTGAAGCACGTCACAGTCGGGCGACATTCGCCACGAATCACCAACGGCGGCAAAATCTGGAGCCAGCGGGGGGTCGAACAGGCCGGAAGGTGTCACGTTCATGTAAAGAGCCAGTGACAGGGCGTCGGGGATGGCCTCTTCCTCGTTATTTCTGGTGACGCCGCTGGTCACGTCCATGTTGGTGGCCATCATGCCAACCGCCAGGCACACGGCATCCAGCGCGGTACAGAAACGCCCGTCCGCCGACCAGTCGCACGGGGTCGTGTCGATAGCCTGGTCGCAGCTTGCCGTGGCCAGCCCGGACTCGACCCTGAAGGATGCGACGGGAAGATCGGGGTTGACTCCGGCGCAGGCGCAGGATTTCGCCTGGGCATTTATCTCGTCGACAACACGGGACAACCTGATATATCCACCAATCATCGCGTTCGTATCGGGCGGGGCATCGCGCAGCGCGAGGGCAGTCGAACGGGGCGCGCTGTCCGACGGGGTTCCAGGTATCAACATTTCGACCCTGAAGCCTTCAAGCGGAAGAGTCAGTACAGTACCGTCCGTCAGGGGCACCTTCAACGGCAGTTCAACGCCCGGTCCGGAACGCAGCAGGTTTCCGTCCACGGCGCCGGAATTGATCTGAGCCACCGGTCCCAGTCCGTCGGAGCGGAAGCCGTCCTGGCGAATCTGGAAGTCGCCTCCATCGGGCAGACCGTCCAGGTCAATGTCTGACGTCGCCGGATGAAGCGCCAGCGACACCGGACCGCAGCCATCCTCTGGAAGGCCACGCAGTTCAATCATCAGGTTGAACACCCCGGTCCGCACGAAATCCGAAAGGATGCTGTTGAAACGCAGCGTTCCCTCCGGAAACGCGTCAATTGCCCACGCCAGCTTATTGTCCGGCACACCGTCCCCGTTCAAATCAAAGCCGGTCGGTGTCTCGGAGTCCGGCAGGACCATCGTGGCGACGCGATAGACGTCCGGGCTGAACTGGTAGGATGCGGTGTCGACTTCCGAGACACATCCACAAGCCACGCATTTCAATCCGTCGTCGCAGTCCTCGTCCGACTCGCAACCAAGGTCGATTGGCCGGCATTCCACGCCGATGCCTTCGAAATACGTGTCCATGCGGTTTTCAATCGTGTCCTGGTAAACATCGACATGTGTCGCGTCAACCGCATCGGCCGGAGGTATTTCGTCGACAGCGTCGGCTGGATTCGCCGAGTCTCCATTGTCCAGGCCCGCATCGACAACGGAGTCAACCGTGCCCGGGTCATCCACCGCGTCAAGCTGGGCGACCTCGTCGCCAGCGTCCTCAGTCACGTCGCCGCCGACATCTCCCCCGCCACAAGCCGCAAACAGGAAGCACGCGCACACGACGACTGACAAACCGTATTTGTTCAGCATGTTATAAACCTCCTGAACACATAGACACATCCAGAGTTCTGCGAATATGGCGCGAGTATCCGGCGACTGCGGGGCCCGGTCAAGAGATGCATGAAGGATCTGACGCGCTGGGCGATTTCCGGCCTTTACCCCCTTAACCGCGAACCGATTCCCTGATACCATCCGCGCGGCTACGGACCATTTTTCCCAGCGGGAATGGAGTACGTTAATGAAGAAGCCCGGAATTCAGTTCGCAGAGCCCGAGTTCTACGAAAAGCTCGGCCTGATGTGCGGCATCGAAATGCACCGTCAGCTTCATACGCAGCACAAGCTGTTCTGCAGATGTCCGGTCAAGCCCTACAGCGGCGAGTACCACGCGGAGATTCTCCGCCACATGCGCCCGACCCTTTCGGAACTGGGCGAGTACGACCCGACGGCCCTGATGGAATTCAAGACGAAGAAAGAGGTTCTGTACCGCCTGAACCGCGACACGGTCTGTACCTATGAGATCGACGACGCTCCACCGTTCTCCCTGAACCGGGAGGCGCTGAACAAGGCGATCAGAATGGCGCTGATCCTTAATCTGTCGCTGGTCAACGAGATTCACATCGCCCGCAAGCAGTATCTGGACGGTTCCATACCGACCGGGTTCCAGCGCACGACGATCCTGGGTGTCAACGGGTACATGATGGTCGATGGCCGCCGAATCGGCATCCGCCAGCTCGGTCTTGAAGAGGACGCCTGCCGCGAGGTCTCGGACATCGCCCATCGCCGGGTGTATCTGACCGACCGTCTTTCGATTCCTCTCATCGAGATCGTCACCGAGGCCGAGATGCACACTCCGGCCGACGCGGCGCGCGTGGCCAACGCGATTCGACGCACCTGCCACCTTTCCGGGGTCTGCCGTTTCGGATACGGACGTGCCAGACAGGACGTAAACGTCTCGATACGCGGCGGTGAACGCGTCGAGATCAAGGGCGTCCCATCGATCCGCCAGATACCGGCTCTGGTTCACTACGAAGCTCTTCGCCAGAAGGCGCTGCTGGAGATCCGGGATCGCCTGCTGGCAGCCGGTGTCGGCAACGACTCATTCGAGGCCGTGGTGGACATCAGCGATCTGGTGAAACACCATCCCCATCCGGCATTCTCGACCAGGTGGGGCGCTGGTGTGATGGCATCCGCGATAGTTCTGAAGCGTTGCGCCGGCATCCTCGCCTACCCGACCGGTCCGGGACGAACCTTCGGAGCCGAGCTGGCGGACCGCATCAAGGTCGTGGCCTGCATCGACCGCATGCCGAACTGTCTAAGCTCGGACAATCCAGAGGCCTTCGAATACGCCGATCTGTTCGACCGCGTAAGGCAGCTTGCCGGCGCCGACAGTCAGGACGCCATCGTGATGGTGGCCGGACCGAAGAACGACGTCGAAACAGCGATGAAGGAAGTCAGGCTTCGCATGCAGGAAGCGCTGGTCGGCGTTCCACGTGAGACCAGGCGCTCCCTGCGAAACGGCGCGACCGGTTTCGAACGCGTGCTGCCCGGCCCGAACCGAATGTACCCGGACACCGATCTGCCCCCGATCGTACTGACCGACGAGGATTTCGCCAGGGAGCGCGCGCTGTGCCCGGCTCCGCTCTGGGAAAAGGAAGACGCGTGGAAGGACATGGGACTGTCCGCCGAACAGATTGGCCGCCTGTTGACGACCGACATGTTCGCGCTGTTCGACGCGGCGGCGCCGAAGGTCGGGCTGAAGAAGTCGACGCTGGCTTACCTGCTGCTGGATCAGCTTCCCTGGCTGAAACGGCGCGGCGCCGATGTCACGCGTGTCGACGCGGATTTTCTGGCGGGTCTGTTTGGCGAAAACGTCGAAGTCAGACAGAAGGAAGCGTCGGCGATGCTTGCTTCCGCGCTCGGACAGACGATTTACTGGACGGTCAAGGGATCCAGGAACGGGGGTGAATCCAGATGAGCGCACCTGCTGATAATTTCAAAGGATACCGTGGCGCCGGACGCGCCCTTCTGGAAAGACTGAACGTTGGCGTCTGGGAGGACGTCGAGGTTAAGTCGAAGCTGGGCGAGTTTCGGGGACTGATCCTGCCCCGCAGCGAAACGGCCGACGAAAACCACATCGTGCTGAAGCTGGATACCGGCTACAACGTCGGTATCGCGGTCGACGGCATCGTGGAACTGAAGTCCTGCGGACGCAAGGAAGCACACTACAAGATCCCGGAAAAAGAGTTTCCGTACGACCCTGCAAAGCCGAACGTCACGCTTTTCGGAACCGGTGGAACGATCGCTTCCCGCCTTGACTACCGAACTGGCGCCGTCATTCCCGCATTCTCCCCGGGAGAGTTGTACGGGTCGGTGCCCGAACTGGCCGACGTCTGCAACCTGCGCACCGAGAAACTGTACGGCGTGTTCTCCGAGAACATGGGGCCCGAACAGTACATCGGTCTGGCCACGGCGGTAGCGAGCGAGATCAGGAAGGGCGTCAAGGGTATCGTGATCGGGCACGGTACCGACACGATGCACCACACCTCGGCGATCCTGTCGTTCATGGTTCAGAACTCGCCGGTCCCGATCGTGATGGTCGGCAGCCAGCGCTCGTCCGACCGTCCGTCATCGGATGCCGCGTTGAACCTGATCCATGCCGCCCGGACTGCGGCATACTCCGACATCGCCGAGACCATGGTCTGCATGTTCGGGCCGACCTCGGACGAATTCGGCCTGCTGCACCGTGGTACCCGCGTGCGCAAGATGCACTCGTCGTACCGCTCGACATTCAGGACCATCGGCGACATCCCGATAGCGACCGTCAGCCGTGACAAAGTGACGCCGATCCGTGCCGACTACAAACGACGGCGCGAGGACAACAACGTCATTCTGGACGCGGTCTACGACAACAGCTCGACCATTCTCTACTACTACCCCGGAATGAAGCCGGACATGGTCGATTCGCTGGTCGACAACGGTTACAAGGGAATCGTGATCGCGGGCACAGGGCTCGGACACATCAACAAGCCGGTCTACCCGGCCATCAAGCGGGCAATAGCCGCGGGCGTGCACATCTACATGACTGTCCAGACCTTGTGGGGTTATGTGCAGATGTACGTTTACGACACCGGCCGCGACCTGATGGAGATGGGCATCGTACCGACCGGGAACATGCTGCCCGAGGTCGCCTTCATGAAGCTGAACTGGGCGCTCGGCCACAGCCACGACCGCGAGGAGGTCAAGCGCCTTATGCTCACGCCTGTCGCCGGGGAACTGACCCCGCGCGAACCCCCCGACTCGTATCTGATCTACCAGGGCGGATTGCCCGACATCGAACGGTTCATCAAGGAACACCGGATGTAGCCCGCTCCTACACCTGACCAAAAGGGCGAATGTGATTCGCCCCTACGCCCAAACCTGCCCCTGCCCCTGCCCCTGCCCCTGCCCCTGCCCCTGACCCTGCCAGCCGCATCTGCAATCAGCCAGACGGGCTCTGTACCAACACCGCCCGCCATGTCCGTCGCCGTCGAGGGTCTGACACGCCGTAGCCTTGGCGAAGGCGGTCCGCCCATTCAGAGCCCAGGGCGCAAGCCCTGGGAACCTGGCGTCCCCACCATACAGGCCCGAGCGCAGCGAGGCCCGTCCATTCAGAGCCCACCGCGTCAGCCGTGGGGACCCGTCACCGCCGGGACAGGCGCCAGCAGATGGCGCGCACACCGTCGATGCGAGCGATCAAATCATCCACGCATTCGCCGGAAATCGCGCCGCAGGCGGCAAGCAGGCGAATGGCTGTGGCGGATTCACCGGCCGAGCCGTAGGCCACGGTGTGGTGGTAGGCGCGATCCCGGCCCGTCCGGCCGGAGCCTTCCGCGAGGTTCAGCGCGACGGATTCGATGGCGCGTGTCAGTTGGTCAAGCAAATCCCGGTGTCCACGAACAGTCTGGACGGCGCGGATGGTCATGACCGCGAGGTCTTCAGCCATGGAAACAACGCGAAGTCCGTGGGGCCAGTCCTGCCCGTCCGTCGTGGCGGTTTGTATGTTGTTGATTGTATTCATGGTGTGTCCCCTCCCGTGAGGCCGTCAGATATCAATCGCCCACGGCCTGCGGCGTTCTGCCGTCAAGGGTCGCGAGGCGACCGCCGCAGGCGGCCGGCGCGAAGCGCCAGGCCCTTGATGGCGAAGAAGGCCGCGGGCCATCCAGCAATGAATGACGGCCTCGCGGGAGACGGAACCAATCCAGGCAGACACAACAAACACAAGGCAGCGGGCCGCTCCCGGGCTGGCGCCCGGGGCAAAGCATGAACGGCCAGCCCCGGGAGGGCTGGCCTCAACATGGTGGGAAACTGGTGGGTGACGCCCATGATCCCAGGGCCTCGGCGGCGCCGTTGGCGCCAGCCTCGTGCCTGGGCTCTGTATGAACGACCCGCCCTGCGGGCTGGCCTAAGGAAGGGCGAATGTGATTCGCCCCTACGCCGGATCCTGATCCTGACCCTGTCCCTGACCCTGTCATTGATCCTGACCCTGCCCCTGATCCCGCCCCTGAGGGCGAATGTAATTCGCCCCTACGCCTGATCCTGCCTTACTCGCCGCAGCCTTAGCGAAGGTGGTCCCTGAGTTCGAACACCGGGACTGGTTTTAGTCGGGATGAATCAGAACGCGGAAATTACGCCGGATCCTGGCAGAGGAAGGAACCATCGATGTCTTCGCATACGGCCGGGTCGACGCAGTCGTCCAGTTCCTCGGCGCACTCGTCGATATCGATGCAGGCCCCTTCGCCATTGTCACGGTAGCCGTACGGACAGACGCAGCCACCCATGCCGTCGGACAGGAAACCCGGTGCCGGTTCGGTCGGGCATTCACATTTCCAGGAGCCTTCCGTGTCAACGCAGGTCGCGATGCCGACGCAGTTGTCCAGTTCTTCGGCACACTCGTCGATATCGATGCAGACGCCCTCGCCATTGTCACGGTAGCCGTACGGACACACGCAGTGACCGTAACCGTCGTGGATGAAGCCCGGCGCCGGTTCGGTCGGGCATTCACATTCCCAGTACCCTTCCGTGTCAACGCAGGTCGCGAGACCGACGCAGTTGTCCAGGTCCTCGGCACACTCGTCGATGTTGACGCAGGCGCCCTCGTTTTCCCTGGTGCCCCACGGGCACATGCAGCCATCAGCGCCATCCTGCACATACGGAGCCGCACATGTGCAAACGTAGCCCACCGTCAGTTCGTTCTGGCATGTCGCGCCTTCGGCGCACAGAGTGTCGCCACCTTCCGCGCCGCAGAGGTTCTCCAGTTCGCACGCGCCGGCGTTTTCGACGGTTCCCTGCGGGCATCCGCATTCAAACACCCCCGTGTCCGAGTTGGCACAAACCTTCGGGCTGACGCAGGACGTCGGATCACACGCATCGCAGACGGTCCGGAAATCCGGGCAGCAGTCGCCCCAGGTCTCGCAGTCCGGATCGCAGAAGCATCGCTGGTCACGGTCAAAGCCGCCGGCTATGAACAACTCGGTACCCTTGCCTTCCAGACAGGCTCCGGCACAGGTGGCGGCACCTTCGGGAATCTCGACCACGGTCGCGGTAAGCGGCACCTTCGCCAGGCCGGCTATGACGCCGGCCGTGGGAACACGCACCACCTCAAACGTATCCAGATTCACGGATGCAACGGTTCGGGCGGATCCAGAAACTGAAAGGGTCGAGTATCCCGCCCACGCCGTGTTATCACGAACAACCAGTGAATCAACGCCGAAAAGCTGGCTGCCCGAATAACGTCCCAGATTACCGAAGTGTTCGGGATCGAACGTGACGACACCGGGAGATTCGATGTTCGCCACCATCAGAAGATCCATCTCCTCTTGCCGAGGCTCGGTCTCTTCCTCGGGCTTATCCAGAATCTGACCGTTGTTTCCAAGCATGTACAGACGTGTTCCGGCACGATCGAAGGCCATCGACTGAACCGCGCGCGGCAGGTCCTTGACGATCTGTCTGAACTCGAGCACGCCTGGCGCCGTGATTTCGAACACCTTCATCGAGAACAACGCGAACCCCGTGGTGTCCGGCACGTCGTCCAGAGGCGTCACTTCGGTATTGTAAGGGGAGACTCCTGGCACGACGACCGTCTTGCCGTCGGGCGCGACAGCGACGTTGACCGGTCGGATCCAGGCATCCTGGAGATTGTGTGTCGCGGTCCAGGTCAGCGACCCGTCATTCCCGAGCACAAAAGTGCTGATCGAGCCTTCAAAGTAATTGGCCGTAATTACGGTTCCATCAGGCGCGATATCGACCGCGTTGCAGTAGACGCCGGGCTGCGCGAACTCGTTCACCACCGTGCGCGCCGCGATGTCGATCACGATGATGTACGGGTTGAAGCCGCCATCCGTGACCAGGGCATACTTGCCATCCGGGCTGATCGCGATGTCCTCGGCGAACATAGGCATCCTGAGATTGCCCAGAATGACGGGCTCGGTCACATCGGAAATATCCACGATGTAGATGTACATGTCCCCGAATGCGGATATCAGTGCCGTTGTTCCGTCCGGGGTGACCACCACATCAAAATTGCCACCGCCGCTGGATCCGAGGCGCCCCTTCAGGAACGGTCCGTGCACGACCATCGTGTCGGTATCGAGCATTCCCAGACCGCTTCCGTTGTAAGCGACCGCAATCCAGTTCGCGGCGTCCGTGCATGTACGGCCGTCACCGGCAAGCCCCGGCCCGCATTCGCAGTCAAATGAACCGTCCGTGTTCTGGCAGACCGCCTCCCACGAACAGTCATCGGTCTCAAGCGTGCACTCGTCCACGTCCTGGCATGACGTCCCGTCGCCTTCCCAGCCTGCGTTGCACTCGCAGCCAAATGAGCCCTGCGTGTTGGCGCACTGCGCATTCTCGTCGCATGAATCGGTGCCGGCGGCGCACTCGTCCACGTCGGAACAGGTCGTGCCATCGCCCTCCCAGCCGACGTCGCAGACACATTCATACGATCCGTCCGTGTTCACGCACTCGGCGTTATCGTCGCAACCGGCCGTGCCGCCAAGACACTCGTTCTGGTCCCGACAGGTCTTGCCGTCGCCCTCCCATCCTGTCGGACAGGCGCACGAAAACGAACCGGGCGTATTGGTGCAAATCGCCACGTCTGCGCAATCGTCCGTTGCGGCAGTACATTCGTCGATGTCGTCGCATACGGCGCCTGTGCCGGTGTAGCCGGCGTTGCACTGACAGGAATACGCGCCGTCGTTATTCGTGCATGTTGCGTTTTCGGCGCAGTCATCGGCGCCGGTCGCGCATTCGTCGATGTCGACGCAGGCATCGGTATCCCAGACAAAGCCCGCGTCGCAATCCTCTTCCTCGGGCGTGCCATTGCCGCCGCATCCGGCAAGCAACACCGCGGCGCCAAGCAGGGCCGACATGCCAAGCCGGACAACGGATTTCGTCCATCCCCCGGTTCCCACTGCCGTTCCAGACACAAGCCTGTTCGATTTCATCTTTTTACCTCTTGTTTAATGAGTATCGGATTCGTCTGTAGACCAGGAAATGGTATACCGGTCCGGCCCGGAAGGGCAAGCACCGGGGCGCGCCATCATCAACCGCTGCCGAACCATCGACCGTTGACATGCCCCGTTTTGTGTCGGATAACGTCCATGACAACACTGCAGAATGAGGCTGCGATGAAGCGACTAATTCCGATTCTCTGCGCGGCGGCGATCTTCGGCGTTTCCTGCGGGCCGCGCTGGGGTGCCGTGATCGTGACGACCACTCCGGAGGGGGCGGACGTCTACGACTACGAGAAATTCTTCTCAAAATCGCCTGCAACCATGATTTACGGACCCAGCAGCTCCGGGAAATGCGTCAGGGCCAAGGTCAAGGCGATGAAGGATGGCTACTCCGAGACGTTCGAGATGATCGACGTCTGTCCGCGCTACCGCTCCGAGGACCGGGCGGTCGCCAAGGCAAAGAAGCTGCATCTCGCACTCCAGCCAAAGTACTACGTCACCGTCCAGGTCGAAAGCGAACCGTCCGGGGCCAACATCTACGGTGGGGATGGAAAGTACTGGGGCAGGACGCCGGCGCTGTTGAGCATGACCAGGGACAGCCCGACGTGTTTCAATTACCAGGCCGTGGCAAAGATGAACGGCTGGGAGGACACACCCGGGTCTTGGCGAATCTGCCCGAAGTTCCGCAGCAGGGAAGAGGCTTCACAGAGTCCCGAACGCGCCATGTTCATGATGAAGGCGACTCCACAGACACCCGTCCAGGCCGAAATCCGCGTCACGTCCGAACCGGATGGCGCGAGCGTTTACGCTGACGGACAGTACTGGGGCACGACGCCCTACGTTGGCCGCGTCAGCTTCGCTTCGCCAACCGCCACGATCAGCCTCAGGATCGAAAAGGCCGGATGGATCACGAAGACCGAAATGCTGTCGCCCGGAATTGATCGCGTCCACGTGGTGCTGCAACCCTCGAACGCGGCGCCCAGGTAACGAAACCCAACCGGTGCCATGTCGCCTTGCCGCTATTCAAGCCGTTAATGGTAGATACGAACGAACGACCGCGCCTGTCCGGATAATATTCAAACGTTCGAATCGCGGAACGTCCGCCAGGCATCGATGACCGCGCGCCTCGTCGCTTCCGTCGCGGGTGAAAGAGGCAGACGCACACGAGACGAGCATATACCCAGATATTCGGCCAGAGCCTTGCAGGGTACGGGATTGGTCTCGACGAACAGGGCAGAATAAAGCGGAGCAAGACGACGGTCGAGTGCGGCGGCATTGGCGGGATCGCCGTTTTTCCACATATCCCACATCGCGACCATCTCAACACAAGCGACGTTTGAGACTACCGACACGACCCCTCGCGCGCCGAGCGACCAGAAAGGCAACGACAGGGCGTCGTCACCGGAAAGCACCGCGAAGTCCGACCTGGCCCCGGACACGATGTCACGGACCTGGGTGCATGACCCGGCCGCCTCTTTGATTCCAATGAATCGGGCGTCCCGCGCCAGCTCAAGCACCGTCCCGGGCAGCATGTTCACCACCGATCTGGGCGGAATGTTGTAGATCACGACGGGAAGGCCGCCATTCTCGGCAACTGCCCGAAAATGCGCCTTCATGCCTTCCTGCTGCGGCTTGTTATAGTAAGGAGTCACTACCAGAGCGGCATCCGCGCCAAGTTCAGCGGCGCGTCTGGTCCTTTCAATCGTGTCTTCGGTATTGTAGGACCCGGTGCCGACAATGACCGGGATGCGGCCGGCGACCTGGCCGACAACAGCCCGAACAGTGAAGTCGGCCTCGTCATGGCTCATTGCGGGAGTCTCGGCGGTCGTGCCGCACGCCACAACGCCGCCGGCACCCTGCTCAACCTGGGTCTCGACCAGACGTCGCAAGGCGTCCACGTCGATCTTTCCATCCGCCGAAAACGGTGTAATCAGTGCGGTAATGACGCCTTCGAGCTTCATGTCGACATCCTCCGGGAACAGACTCAGTCCTTCGAACCGACGCCGCCGCTCTCCTCGTCCGACATCCGGTTCAACGCCGAATCCATACTCATTCGAACCTCAAGGTCCGGTTCGATCGAGATCGCGTCGAGAAGCATCTGACGCGCCCGCGGGCCGCCTATCGTTGCAAGAGCCGTCGCGGCGCCTTCCCTGATCACCGGAGAAGCATCGGCCAGAAACGGCTTGATGTCCGGGATGGAGACCCCGCCCATCAGACGACCGAGGCCGACAAGACAGGAAGCCCTGACCTTCACGTCCTCGTCCGGAGTCGTGGCGGTCGAAGTAAGCACCATCCGGGAACGCTCCCCCGGATACCGCGACAACGCGCGCGCCGCGCGGACTCGAATCTCAGGCTCAATCCGACGACCTGACAGGATGTCGGCCAGAATCGACGGGATCCCCGATCCACATGAACGGAACTGCTCGGGCGTGGGGTCGCCACTGCTTTCAAGCACGCGCATCACGTCGTTGTACTTCACCTCGGAGAACGGACGGGCCAAGGCGGCCATCGGAACTCCGACTGTCAAAATCAGTGCAACGATGATCGACAGGAACCTGCCGGGTCGGTTGGTCCGGGTCATCTTCTTGCCTTCTTTCGCGCCTTGCGCGCCTCTTTTTCCTTCTTGCGCCGCTTTTCCTTGTCCGCGTTCGACATCTTGCGCTGGCCGCCGCCGTAGGGCTGCATCATGCGCGGGTCCATCCGGCCGGGGTCGAAATCGCCGATATCCTCGCCCCGCGACTTGGCCAGTTCGATCGATTCGCGGAAACCGGGAAGTCGACCGAGCAGCGCCGGATTCTTGCCAACCTGCTTCATCACCTCGCGCATCGTCTCGAAACGCTGCACCAGGTCCTTCACGTCCTGCGGCTTGTGACCGGAACCGCGGGCGATTCGACGAGCCCTGGTGTCGTTCCTGCCCTGGGCAAGGATGATCTTGGGATCATTGCGCTCATCGGGGGTCATCGAGTGAATCATGGCCTCGATACGGCCGAGAGACTTCTCGTCGACAGTCGCGCCGTCCGGAACCATTTCGTGGAAGAAGGGCAGTTTTTCGAGCGTGCCCTTCAAAGAACCCATCTTCTGAATGGACTTGATCTGGTCCATGAACTGATAAAGCGTGAATTCGCCCTTCAGGATCTTCAGGGCGTCTTCTTCCGCCTTCTTCTCGTCGACGACCTTCTCAAAATCCTGAACCAGACCCACCACGTCGCCGAAGCCCAGGATCCTGGTCGCGATGCCCTCGGGCCGGAAGGGCTCGAGCTTGTCCATCGCCTCGCCCATACCGGCGAAAACGATCGGCTTGCCGGTGACGCCCTTTACCGACAGGGCCGCGCCGCCGCGGGCATCGCCGTCCATCTTCGTCATCACGACGCCGGTGATGTCCAGTTGCCGGTCGAACTCGCTGGCCATCCTGACCGAGTCCTGGCCGATCATCGCGTCGACGACCAGGTAGATGTTGGTCGGCTTCGTGCGGGCCTTGATCTCGGTGAGTTCGGCCATCAAGGGCTCATCGATCGCCAGGCGGCCCGCCGTGTCGAAGATGATGACGTTGCAATTGTGCTCGGCGGCGTACTTGATCGAAGACTGGCACAGGTCGGGCGGCGACATGCCGTCTACGCTGTAAACCGGCACCCCGATCTTCTGGCCCAGGATCTTCAACTGCTCGATGGCCGCCGGACGATAGATGTCCGCCGCGACCAGCATCGGTTTCTTCTTCTGGTCCTTCAGCAGCCGGGCCAGTTTCGCGGACGTGGTGGTCTTTCCGGTACCGTGCAGACCGACCATCATCACGATGGTGGGCCGGCCGTCCCTGGACCAGACCAGATCGCGCTGCCCCTCGCCCATCAATGCGATCAGTTCGTCGTGACAAAGCTTGACGAAGTGATCGGCCGGGCTCAGTTCCTTGCCGCCACCCTTGACCTTGACCTGCACCACCTCGCCGAGCGCCTTCTCGCGCACCCGATCGAGGAAGGCAGTGACGACGGGAAGCGCCACGTCCGCTTCAAGAAGCGAGACCCTGATATCCCGCAATATGTCCGCAATCGCGGCTTCGTCGATTATGGCACGGCCCTGGAGCTTAGCCCTGGCACCCCTGAATCCTTTCGTCAGAACGTCGAACATATTAGAAAGGTCCTCTCCGGAATGGTCTTGAATAAAGCCTGTTTTCAACGGAAATCAAGGATTTCCGGTTAACCGCTTATACGGGATAAGCCCCCCTTTCGTCAAGATCGGCCGGCCGGCCCGATCCATGGGCCGCCCGGTCATTCACTGCCTGCCGGAGCGGCGGCACAGGTGATCTGTCATCTCCTGGCCGACATGATCTCTCCGCGCAGATATGAAAACCCGTGCCTCAGCCAGAACGGGTTGTGCGTAAGCACGTACAGGCCGGTTGGAAGAAGAATCCTGGGATTGAGATAAAAACGCCGGTATGCCCCGGAGGAAAGACTCATCAACTCGTCTTCGGGAATACCGCATATGTCGCCGGTCTCCCCGTACTGGTCAAACAGTTCGCTTGGCGCAAGACGCATCAAAGGGTAGAAAGCGGCGTACTGTGGTCTGATTTTTAGCGCGAAGTCGATATCGGCCGCGATCGTCTCGCGCGTGCAGCCCGGCAATCCGAAGATGAACTCGACAACGGTCTGAATCCCGGCACGCCTGGCCGCCTGGACGTTCGCCCTGACCGCACTCGGCTCCCTGACCGAGCGTCTGGCGAGTCGCAGAACATTCGGATCGCTGGACTGCAACCCGAATATGATCAAATCACATCCCGCCCGGCGGTACCTGTTCATCCGGGCCTCGCGGTCTTTTTCGAACACGAACGGGTGGGTCTGGCACGTCCAGATAAGGTCGTGCTTCCTGGCGATGAGCCCGTCAAGGAAGGCCTCCTCCCATGCGTGATCCGCCGCGAAGTAATCATCTTTGAACGTGATGTACCTGACACCGTGTTCAAGCACCAGTTCATCAATCTCGGCCAGAACGTTCTGAGGACTCCGCAGACGCACGCCATGACCGGCGATGTGCGGAACGGAACAGAAGGTGCATCCCCTGTGACAACCTCGTGACGTGATCATTGTCGTGTACGGCTGACGCATATTCAGAACACGCCAGTCATGGTGACGATGCATGTCGATGATGTCACGACGCGGGAAAGGCAGTTCATCCAGATCCTTCACCGGTTCGGCCGGCGCGGTGACAACTGCCACGCCATCCTTCATGAACGCGATCCCGTCTACCGTCGAGGGATCCCTGGCACCTTCGATGGCCTCGACCATGCCGACAATGGCGCGCTCTCCCTCGCCGGTGCACACCATCGTCGCTCCGGCAGCCAGATATGGTCCGGGTTCCGACGCGTTGGGCCCCCCGACCAGTATCGGCAGGTCGCCGCAGACGGCCCTCAGACCGCTCACCCACGCGCAAACAGCTTCGCGGGTCACCGAATCGGAGTAGAACCCGACGAAAACCGGTTGCCGATCGTGGACGAATTTTGCGAGGTCAGCGATCTCGAACTGATCCGTCGTCCGATCCATCACAACGCAGTCGATCCCGTAGTCGCGAAGCACCGCAGCCAGATACAGGAACCCCAGATGGGGAACCGCCTTCATCGACAGCTCGCCGCGCCTCGACTTCGCCAGATATTCGATCTGCGAACTGGTGTAGACGAAAAGCGCGGTTCCTGGAACAGTCTCTCTGATCAAGCCCCCCGACATCTGATTCCTCGACGGGTATCCAAGAAAAAGCATTATGTTTTCAAAGGCGTTTACTGTCAAAGGAACCGGG
>Ga0209201_1001391_pt1 | contig 28180 bp, 32 predicted proteins | sample AD_UKC055_MetaG_FD_184411 | JGI IMG/M metagenome (GOLD analysis project Ga0209201, IMG submission 184411) | Active sludge microbial communities of municipal wastewater-treating anaerobic digesters from USA - AD_UKC055_MetaG (SPAdes) (version 2) | ecosystem: Engineered > Bioreactor > Anaerobic >...
ACGCTGCAACGGGGAAGCTGACTCAGAAGCAGATAGCGGACTGTCTTGGCGTTACGGAGCGGGCGGTCAAGAAGGTGATGGCTACTGTGGTGTATCAAGTTCTGAAGAGTGTAACCATTGTAACCAGTGTAACCACGGGAAATGCATTTATGCGCGCGTGTGCGTACCCGCGTGCACGTATGCGCGTATAGCACGTGATTTGTGGTTACAATGGTTACATTATATTTTTATAAGTTATAAGTATATATATAGTAAGTGTTTACGGGTGTAACCAAAAGTGTAACCACGTGTAACCACGGGTAAAATGGTGGTTTGTAAGGTGTTGCGATGACTACAGTTAAAGGGTGTAACCACGATATGCGGACTAGGATTTATTGGTTTCCACTGACGGTGTACTGCCGGAGGCGCATACCTGCCAGTGTGTCACTGTACTAACTGTACTATACACCTAGGGTCCTCCCAAAAGGGCTAGGCGTTTGTGCGGGGAGAATGTCGTGGTAGGGCATGTAACTAGGCAAAATTTGCCGGGGCTTGCCTTACGATGGAGGTGTACTGGTTAAGGTGGTACAGCGAGCGAATAGAGGTACGCGACGCGCGCCGGCCGACGGCGGCATATGGGCGGTCCAGGATATCCGGCGGATGACAGCGACACAGATGGGCCTCGCGTTCGGCATCAGCCGGCAGGCGTTCAGCGGCTGGCGCGGCGACGTCCCGAAGAACGAGGACGGCACATGGAGTCTCCCGGACGTGATCGCGTGGAAGCTGCGGAAGGCTCAGGACGAGGTCGAGATAGCGGCCGCGGAAGGCGGGGATTCGCCGGCGCTCGAGGAGTGGAGGAAGTGGAGGGCGGCAAAGGCGGAATTAGAGTTCGAGCAGTTGTCGGGGCGGCTGGTGCGCAAGGCGGACGTGGAGGCGAGGTGGGGCCGGGTGCTGTCGCATATCGTGCAGGCGCTCGACGGGTTGGGGAAAATGCTGGCGCCGCGGCTGGCCAGGCGCGAGGAACGGGAGATAGCGGAGACGGTGAGGGACGAGGTTCGGCAACGGATCGAGGCGGCCAGGGAGATGATGCTGGCCGATGAGGAGATATAGCGAGTAGTGCCGCGGCGGGTGCTGTCACACCCGCCGCGGCTTGGCCACCAAAACGTAAGGAGGGTTTCGAATGGCCGAAGCGAAGAGTACTGCGGGGGCGCTAGAGAACACAAACTATCAGCTTTTACCGGCGCTGCACAAGGACGACTATGAGCGACTAAAGGCCGACATCGCGCTTCGTGGCGTTATGGTTCCTGTTGAAGTAGACGAGGACGGCGCCATACTGGACGGCCACCACCGGGTGATGATTGCCCGTGAGTTAGGCATCAAATGCCCGACGAAGGTGCGCAAGGGCTTGCCTGATTACGAAAAGCGGCTTCACGCCGTTGCGCTGAATCTCGCGCGCCGTCAATTAAGCGATGCTCAAAAAACCGTATTGGGTGAGAAGATCGAGCCGGACATTGCCGAGCGGGCGCGGCGGCGGATGTTGGCGGGCAAGAAAGTGAATAGCAACCCTGTGGAAAATTTTCCACAACGGACAGGCAAATCCCGCGACGAGGTAGCTCAAGCTGTCGGCCTTGGCAGTGGGAAGACGTATGAGAACCACAAGAAAACACTCTCCGAAGCCAAGGAGGTCGCGCCTGAAGTCGTAGAGAGGGCGTGGTGTGGTGAGGCGGACATGAAAGCGGTCCGCAAGGAAGTGAAGAAAGCGAAGAAGGAGAAGAGAGAGCAGGCGGCCGCCGAAGTCACCGAAACAGTGGAGAGCGTTGAAGGCAAGGAAGTCAAAAGCAATATCGAAGCCGGAACGTGGACTGAGTTAGGCCGCCATCGCCTCTATTGCGGCGATTCCTCATCATATGACTTTATCGCCGCGATTCAAGAGCAGGGCGCGCGCTTGGTCTTCGCCGATCCGCCTTACAACGCCGAGGCCGCCGAATGGGACGAAGGCTTCGAGTGGGGGCATGATTTTCTCTGCGACGTGGCTGATTTTGTTGTTGTCACACCAGGGATAATCTCTATTCCGCAGTTCTTGCGGGCTACCGAAATGCCATATAGGTGGGCCATTGCCGCGCATATCACCAACGGCATGACGCGCGGCGCGATAGGGTTTGGTAACTGGATTTTCGGCGCGGTGTTCTCTAGGGGATCTGTTCACCTCAAGGAACAGGATTGTGTTGACGTTGCGATAGGCAATCATCCGGGTGCGGAACATAAAGGCCGTAAGCCCGCGCAGTTTGTAGCGTGGGTGATCGAGACATTCACAAAGCCCAACGACTTGATCATAGATCCGTTTGCAGGAAGCGGCACAACACTCTTGATGGCCGAAAAGCTAGGGCGCAGGTGCATCACTGCCGAGATCATCCCGGAGTATTGCGAGGGTATCACGTCAGCGTTCGCGGGGCTGAGTGATTGACGATGAGGCCATCATCACCGGAACCCACGCCGGAGGCTGATGCTAGGGGTGGACGTATCGAAAAGCACCTTTTCAGGCTATTGTGCAAGCGGCTTGAAAGGGGAGATATTGAGGCATTTTGCCAGCCTGATGCCATCGTAGTCAAAAAAGACGGTATCTACCTCGTGGAAACCAAATGCCAAGAACACTTCCGTCCACCACCATTTCCTGGGCATGGGCTGCCTTTGGCGCAAGTGCGAAACTATATGGCAATACACGAAAAGACAGGCGGACAGGTGCGCACAAAGCTCGTCATATGGGACAAAAAGAGAATCTATTCCCAATGGATTGATGCCCTCGAAGAGGGAGAACATTTTGATACGAGCGGCACCATTAAACATACACGGCGAATCTATCCACTCGAATCATTCGAGGTGTACGGGGAAAAACCGCAAAGGGAAAACATAGTGCCATTCCCAAGAACCAACAACGAAGATGAGTTACGTGTACTAAGTCGAAGGAGATGACGAAGATGGTTACTACTTCTAGCGCTGACACCCTTCCCTTCGCCTCCGCACGCCGTCTTGTCGAGGAGGTGTTCCGCGTGCCGGAGCGGTTGCGGGGGGCGGAGTGGGCGGAAGGTAGGTTGATCCTGAATGAGAAGGACACGCCCGAGCCGGGGCCGTTGAGGCTGAGCCGGACGCCGTACCTGAGAGAGCCGCTGGACTGTTTCTCGGACGAGAGCGTGGAGGAGATCACGTGCGAGATGGGCACGCAGCTGGGCAAGACGCTGATGCAGTTCGCGTGTTTGGGGTACGCGATCGATCAAGATCCGGGCACGGCGCTGTACGTGATGCCGGACGAACAGACGGCGAAGAAGGTCATCAAAGCGCGGATCATCCCGCTGGTGCGGAACAGTCCGGCGTTGAGGAAACACCTGGCGGGCGAGCGGAGCGACACGAGCGAAGTTAGGCTGGACTTTGATCGCATGTTCTGTTTCCCGGCCTGGGCGCAGAGTCCGGCGAGTCTGGCGAGTTTCCCGTGCCGATACGTGCTGCTGGACGAGATCGACAAATACCCGAGGTGGAGTGGACGCGAGGCGGACCCGGCGTCGCTGGCTGAGGAGCGCACGAAGAACTACTGGAACCGGAAGGTCGTCCGCGTGTCGACGCCCACCACGACGAGCGGGTTGATACACAGGTATTACCGGCTGAGCGATCAGCGGCGGTACTGGGTGCCGTGTCCGCACTGTGGGGAGTACCAGGTGCTGATCTGGAGCCAGGTGAAATGGCCGGGTGACGCGCACAGGGAGCGGATAAAGACGGAGAACCTCGCGTGGTACGAGTGTGAATCGTGTAAAGAGCGGATAGAGGATCTGCATAAACCACACATGTTGGAGCGCGGCGTGTGGGCGCCGGCCGGGTGTCAGGTGGGGAAAGAGGGTGAGCTGCTCGGGACGGCCGAAGGTGGGTCGCACCCGGGGTTTCACCTGAGCAGCCTGTACTCGCCGTGGGTGACGTTTGGCCGCGCGGCGGGGACGTTCCTCGAGTCGCACAAAGATCCCGCGAAGTTGATGAACTTTGTGAACTCGTGGCTGGCCGAGGTGTGGCAAGAGAAACTCGAGGAGGTGGACGAGGAAGGCGTCCGCGCGCTGAGGCGGCCGTACAAGTTGGGGTACGTGCCGAAGGACGCTGTGGTGCTGACGGGCGGCGTCGACGTGCAAGCGAACCGGGCGTACTACGTCGTGCGCGCGTGGGGATACGGGGAGAAAAGCTGGCAGGTGGACTACGGCAAAGTATACGACGACGACGCGGCGCGCGTGGCCGAACTGGGCGGCACGCCGAAGTCGTGTCTAGATAAGCTGCTGATTCGGAAGGCGTACCCGGTGGAGGGCGGGGACGGCGTCGAGGGCGTCGCGCTGTGGAACATTGACGCACGGCACCGGACGGACGAGGTGTATCTGTTCGCGAGGAAACACAAGGATATCGTGCGGGCTGTCATGGGATCGCCGGTGGACTTGAAAGGCGCGTTGTATTACGCGTCGAAGATCGACAGGAACCTGAAAACCGGCGGCGCCGTGAAGGGCAGTTTCATGGTCTGGCACCTCGACACGGTGAGGTTCAAGGATCGCATACAGCGGCTGCAGAGCGAGCAGCCGCCGATATGGTTTATCTCCGAAGACGCGGACGAGGAGTATCTGCAGCACGTGACGTCCGAGCAGAAGGTGATCGAGCGGAACTCGCGCGGCCGGGCGATCCCGAAGTACGAACTGAGGCCGGGCCACGAGCGGAACGACTGGTGGGACTGCGAGGTGTACGCGACGGCGGCCGCCGATATGCGGAGCGTGCCGTACATGCAGCCGGAGCCAGTGAGGAAGCAGAAGAAGCCGCGGGCGAACACGTGGATCCCGCGGAAGAAAGGGTGGGTGAGATGAGTGAGTTGGTGATTCACGACAGAGGTTGCGCGGTTCGCGGTTCGCCGGACGCGCACGGGGAGTGCACGTGCAGCGCGCGCGCGGTTCTCGAACGTCGCGAGATTGAGAAAGAACTGAAGGCGATGGAAGCGTTGGTCGATAAGTACCTGATTGAGCGCGACGCCGCACGCGACGCCGTCCGCGCCGCGTTTCTCGAGGGCCATGATCGCGGGTACGACAGGCGGGGCCAGGGTGAGCGTGACTGGCTCGACAGCCGCGCGTATCTGAGGTTACAGGAGGGAACGGGCGAATGAAGTGTCCGAGTTGTGGGGGAGAGGGGAGCCGAGTGAGGTACACGTACAGGTGCGGCGTTGAGATTCGCCGGCGCCGCGTGTGTGTAGAGTGTGGGTTTTGGTACTGGACGGTGGAGCGTGTTGAGTAATGGCATTATAGCGGCATAGTCGGAGTTGGCAGTGTAATTTAGAGTAGATATCGAATTTTTGTGGTAGATATAGTGTTGACAACGCGCGATCGCTGTGAGACAATATATGCAATGAAACGCAGTTTCGTTAAGGTGAGAATCTGGAACCCGCCGCTGCTCCGGCAGCCGCGGGCGGACGAACTGTGCGAACAGATCCGGCGGCACGAGGCGGGAATGCGTGTCGCGCGCGCCCAGCTCGCTGAGCTGATGGCGGCGAATCAGTTTAATCGGGGATAAGCCACACGCAGTATAGCGTCTCGCGCCCCTCTGTACTGGTAGGCCATGAGCGTTCCTCCCAGGATAGTGGGGCGTTTTTTCTTTTTTGGGCGGGGTAGACGATGGCAACAGCAGCGGAAATAGTCGTATCGATTGACAGTTACATGGCCGGCCAACTCGAGGCCGGCGGAGTGCAGGACTACATGATCGGCGGGCGCCGTATCACGCGGTACCCCTTGGCGGACGTGCTGAAGTTAAGGACGTATTACGCAAAACTGGCCGCGGCTGAGTCGCGCGGCGCTGACGTGACGTACGTGAAATTTGCGAGGCCCGGTTGAGCAAGCGAATTCAGATATCCGTGGACACCAAACCCGTACGGCGGACGCGCTCCTCGTGGTGGGACAGGGTAGGCGTCGCGATTGACAATGCGATCGGTGTGGTGTCGCCACAGCGCGCGCTGCGGCGCCAGGCGAGCCGGAACCGGCGGGCGGCGCTCAGGGCGATCCAGGCGCGGTTCGACGCGTCGGACGCGGCTGACGTGCACCGGCTGAACTCGAGCTGGCCGACGCGGGCGGGCTCGGCGGACGCGGACACGCTGACGGATCTCGCGGATCTGCGCGGGCGTTCGCGCAATTTGGTGCGGAACAACGGCCACGCGTCGGGGATCGTAGGCGCGATCGTGAACAACGTCGTGGGGACAGGTATCCGCGTGCAGTCCCAGGCGGACGGCGAACAGCTGGGGCTGTCCGATGACGCTGAGGAGAAGCTGCGCGACGAGCAGGAACGCGTGTGGGCGCAGTGGGCGCGCAGGTGCGACGCGGGCGGCCGGCTGTCGCTGTATGCGCTCGAACGCCAGGTGTGCCGGCAGTTGTTGGAGAACGGCGAAGCGTTTCTTATTCGCGCGGATATGAAGGGGCGCCCGTTTCGGTTTGCGTGGTTACCGGTTGAGGCCGATCGGATCGACTGTCCGCCGGCGATTGAACACCGTCGCGACATTGACGTGCGGAAGGGGATCGAACTGGGGCCGCAGGGCGAACCTCTCGCGTACTGGGTACGGCGTACGCACCCCGGGGACGAGAACACGGTGCGCCAGAACGAATACGACAGGATACCCGCGTTCGACAAAGACGGGCGGCCGAACGTGCTGCACGTGTACGAGCAGCGCCGGCCGGGGCAGCGGCGGGGCGTCCCGTTCCTGTTGCCGGTGATGAAGTATTTCCAGCACCTCAGCGAGTACCTCGAGGCGGAACTGGTAGCTGCGAGAGTGGCCGCGTGTTTTGCGCTGATTATCAATGAAGACGGCGAGCCGGGCATGACGTCCGGCCACGGCGAGCTCACGACGATCGACGGCCAGGTGATCGAGGCGCTCGAACCGGGAATGATACTCAGAGGTAACGGGATCACGCCGACGCAGATCAAGCCGGAGCGGCCGGGGGAGACGTTTGATCCGTTCGTTGAACACGTGCTGCGCATGATCGCGGCCGGGTGCGAACTGCCGTACGAGTTGGTGGCGAAGGACTTTTCGCAGTCGAACTACTCGAACATGCGCGGGGCGTTCTTGGAGGCGCGCAGATATTTCCGCGTGGTGCAGCAGTTGATTTCTGACGGGCTGGTTGTGCCTTCCTGGGAACTGGTGCAGGAGGAGGCGTTCCTGCGGGGGCTGGTTCAGATGCCGGGATTTTACGAGAAGCGCGACGCGTATCTGAAGGTGGCTACAGTCCCGCCGGGGTGGGAATGGGTCGATCCCAAAAACGAAGTTGAGGCGGCGCTGCTGGCGATCGGGGGGAACATCTCGACGCAGGCGGAACAGATTGCCGCGCACGGTGGGGACTACGACGAGGTGTTGAAGCAGCGGGCCCGGGAGAGGCAGAAGGCGAAGAATTTGGGGCTCGAAGAGGAGGAGAAACGTGAAGACGTTCAGACTCGAAAAGAAAGGTAAGCGCTTGGAACTCGATCTGTACGGCATCGTGGGCGACACGTTGGGAGACGGGATCGCTCCGGCGAAGGTCGTCGCGCTGTTGCGGAACGCAGACGGCGCCGAGGAGATCGTCGTGCGGATCAATTCCGCCGGCGGCGTGGCCACGGATGGTATCGCGATCATGGACGCGTTGAAGGCTCACCCGGCGAAGGTGACGGTGAAGATCGACGGGATCGCGGCGAGCGCGGCCAGTCTGATCGCTATGGCGGGCGACACGATCGAGGTTGGCGAGGGCGCGTTCTTGATGGTGCATAAGCCGTGGGGGTACGCGATCGGCACCGACGAGGACATGCTGAAAGTCGCTGAGGTGCTCGAGAAGATGGAAGGCGAGATCGTGAACGTGTACGCCCGCCGGAGCGGGAAACCCGTCGAGACGGTGAAGGAGTGGGTGCAGAACGAAACGTGGTTCACGGGCGCTGAAGCGGTCGCGGCTGGGCTGGCTGATAAGGCTGTCGACGATCCTGAGAGTACGGAGCGTGCCGCGCGTGCGTATGCAGAGCATGCGGGGATTTTGAATTTCGCGCACTTGCCGGAGGCGCTGAAGTCTCTGGTGGAGGCGCATAGCAAGCAGGGCGGGGAGAATCCGCCGCCCAAAACACAGGAGGGAGATCCGATGAAGGACCTCAAGACGATCACCTCCGCGGAGCTGGCGGAGGCCCGCCCCGATCTGGTCGAGGAGATCAAGTCGGCGGCTAAACAGGAATCCGCTGCGGCCGTGGAGGCGGCGGTGAACGCCGAGCGCGCGCGCGCGTCGGGGATCGCATCGAAAGCGGCCGAGCTGAACAGCGCGGTCGACGTTGCGAAGTTCATCGCTGAGGGGACGCCGTTGGCTGACGCGTGGCAGGAGATGCTGACGGCGAAACAGGAGGAGCTGCACGCGGGCGCGGTTGCCGTCAGCGTGGGGCATGGCAACGAAGACGGCGAAACGGACGCGAAGGCGAATCCGTTCGTGCCGAAGGAGGGTTAAGCAATGGCGATTACGGGAACGAGGCTCGCGTGCGCACTGAGCGAGTGCAAGGCGATGACGGTTGCAACGGTAGCCCCTGTGCTGACGGGGGCTATGGCGCTGATCGAGGACGTGGTGGGATTTTATTTCACTGGGGTCACCGCTCCGCTCGACGTGGGCAAAGAGGTCGCGTTCATTTACGCGGCGCCGAAAGCGATCCTGCCGTGCGTGACGGCTGCTACCGGGGCGTTTGTGGCGGGCTCGAAGGTGTACTTCGACGCGACAGCCGGAAAGGTGACCGAGGTGTCGACGGGAAATAAGCTCTGCGGGTTTGTTCTGGAAACTCCCGCGGTTGGTGACGAAGAAGTTCTGGTTGATCTCGACGGTACGCTCGGGATTGTGAGCTAGGAAGGGGGCGAGAAACATGGGCAGAAAATTCCAAGTGCTTGACTGGCCGGCCGTGAAGACGGCCCTGGCCAAACCAAAACGCGATCCCGAGACACTCGGGAACATCCGCGAGGCATTGAACGCGTTCTTGCGGAAACCGCCGGAGCGGCTGGGGGCAGCGAGAGACATTCGCGCGGCCGCGACGTCGGACGATTTCCCGGCGAGTGTGCTGCCGTCGATCCGGCGCTTTCAAGAGACGCCGTATTACGACGACGGCTGGGAAAGCATTTTCGACGTGCTCGACTTCACGAACTCGAACCGGAACGGGTTTGAGATTCTCGACATCGAGGACGGGTTGTCGTTCGAGGCCGTGCCCGAGGGGCAGAAGGCGAAGGTGTACAAGGTTGCGGGCGACAAGACGACCGTCACGTTCGACATGTACGGCGGCGGGTTGGGTTGGTCGCGCCGGCTGATCGACGACGAGGAGTACTGGGCGCTCGACAACGCAGTGTCTGCGTTTAGGAACCGCTGGTACTCGAGCCGCTCGGCCACGGCATACGCGCTTCTCGAGGCGCTCGACTCCGCGTACAACGTGACGTGGCAGGCGGCTGTGCCGGCGTCACTGGCGAGCACAGCGGACAACTACGCGGCGGTGCGTGACATCGAAACCATCAATTACGCGTGCTACAAAATCCTCGACGCAGTGAAGGACAAGGGCTACGGCGCGTTGCCTTCGACGCCGTTCGTGCTGCTGTATCCGTTCGCGCTGGCTGCGCGGATCCGCCGCGCGCTCGGACTGTTGAACGCGTCTATCGCGGGCGATTTCCAGGGCGTGCAGGCGAACGTGGTGCCAGTGCCGACGATCGGGTTGAGCACGACGACGAAATACTACGTCGCGCTGCCCGGCAATAAGCTGATCTGGGGTGATCGGATGAACCTCAGCGTGTTCGACGAGTTCGATCCCGCGTCGTATTCCGACGTCCAGTACGGCTGGGGCCGGTACGGCGGTGCGATCGGCGACTCGAGCCAGATCCGCTGCTGCGCGACAAGCTAACCGCACACAGTGAATAACACGCCGGGGGAGGTCCTCTCCCCCGGCGACTGAGGAGATCATGGCACACGTAATTACCACACGCGATATTCTCAGACGAAGGCAGGCGGCGGCCACGCAGGCGCCTGACGTGATCACGACGAGTAACCCGAGGTCCGCGCGCCCTGTGCAGCGCATCGAGTACCGCATGGTGCACGAGCTGCTCAGTAAACGCGCGTGGGCTGAGGCGCCGCGTGTGTGGCTGGTTGGCGGCGGTCCGAGCCTGCGCGAGTTCGACTGGTCGCTGCTGGCCGGCGAAGTCGTGGTGGGTTGCAACCGCTGCTACGAGCGGCCGCACGTGGGCGTTACGGTTTGCGTCGACGGCGCGAACGCACCGGGGTTCTTGAGCTGGGCCGAGCTGGGCAAGTTCGGCGATTTGTGGTCGCAGTACACGGGGCTGAAGGTGTACAGCCAGCTCGAGGGGAAACACGACGGGATACCCGCTGACGTGTACGTGGTGAAGCGCAGGCGCACGCAGGGAGACGAACTGGATGTCGAGGGCGGGTTGCCGCAAGTGAACAACACGGGGACGCTCGCGCTGCAGTTCGCGGCGGCGCTGGGCGCCAAGGATATCCGGCTGCTCGGGTTCGACATGGGGAGTCCTGGCGAGAAACAGGAGCACCACCACGACGGGTACCCGCGGGAGCAGTCCGCGAATGTGTGTGACGCGATGATCCCGGAGTTCGGGAAACTGGCGCCGCAACTACGCGAGCTGGGCGTCAGCGTGACTCAGTACGGCGAGTCGCGGCTGACGTGTTTCGAGAAATACCCGCTCGAGGTGGCCGTCGAAGAATTACAGCGAAAACCCTCGCGTCCGCTGGTGGTTTGCGCGATCACGGCGGGCACAGGGTACGTGCGCGAAGTCGAGGAGATGGTGCGCACGGCGCGGGCGATGGGCCTCGAGGTTGTCGTTGAACAGTACGAGAGCCGCGGGGACTGGTTTCTGAACACGCATTACAAGCCCGTGTTCATGGAACAGATGTTGCGGAAGTACAAGCGGCCGATCCTGTGGCTGGACGCGGACTCGCGGGTCAGGCAGTACCCGGCGCTGTTCGACGATCTCACGGCCGATATCGGCTGGGTATGGTGGGACTGGGACGAGATCGGCCGTAACGGGATCACGGGGATCGAGTTGAGCACGTCGATTCTGTACCTGCGGCCGAAGGCGGAAGTGTACCGCTTGCTCGGCGCGTGGCAGAAAGCGAACGAGGCGGCGCCGGGCGAACACGATCAGGACAACCTGCAACACATGCTCGAGGGCGGATTCAAACAGGGACGGCTGAAAGCGCAACAACTGCCGATGGGCTACGCGCAGATATTCGATCTGCAACGTTCGCTGGGCGAGCCGGTGATCGAGCAGATGCAGGCGAGCAGGAGATTCAGGGGCAGGGTATGAGTTTCAAGGGACAGATAGCGTCGGACGTCGCGAGCGTGTTGCTGAACCTGGACGAGTTCGCGGAGGTCGTCGAGTACCACCGTGTGGTAGGCGGCGCTGAAGCTGAGGGATTCCCTGTGGATCTAAACATCGTTCCCGAAGACGAGCAGACAGCGCGCGCGGAGTACCCGGATCAGATGGTGAGCGACAAGCGCGAGCTGATCGTGCACCTATCGCTCGCGGACGTCGTGCCGCAGGTTGACACGGATTACCTGGTGCGGGACGGCGAGGACTGGACGGTCATGGAGATATTGGGACAGGGGCACGGCATGGCGCGTGTGCGGACAGAGGCGCTCGGGCTGGTGCGCAGGGGCGGCCGGGAGATCGATCGGTGAGCGTTGTACCAGACGTAACAGGACTAACTACGGCCGCGGCCGAGGCGGCGCTGGTCGAGGTGGGCCTGGTGCTGGGCGAAGTTACAGAGGCGTACAGCGCGACTGTCGCGGCGGGGCTGGTGCTCAGCCAGGAGCCCGTGGCGGACACCGAGGTCGACGAGGGCAGCGCGGTTGACGTCGTGGTGTCGAAAGGTAAAGAGCCGGTGACGCCCACGGGCGTGCTGGGGCAGGTGGTTGACGGACTGCGTAAATGTGTCGCCGCGTCTACGACGTTCCAGAAGGCCGTAGGCGCGGAGGACGAGACGGCGGCGCTGGCGTATGTGCACGCGTGGCACATGGACGAGGCAGTTGATCCCCCGTTCGCGTTCGTCGCGCCGGCACATGAGCGGCGGGAGCGCGTATCGAGCGCGGGGGCATACCCGGAACGCGGGGGGGTATTACTGCTGCTCGTACTCGAAACAGTGGAACCGGATCCGCTCGAGGCGTTCTTCGATTTTGACAACAAGCGGGACGCGATCATTTCGGAAGTTGCCGCAGCGGCGGAATCGTCGGGGTATGTGCATATCCGGGCGATCGAGCTTGACGCGGACGGGTACGGATTATGGGGCGCGCGCGAGGGCCGAGCGCGCGGTAAACAGGGGATCCAGGCGTGGCACCAGGTCACGTGGGGATTTTAAGGAGGTGATGGCATGAACCGGTACGTATTGGGTCCGATTAGTTTTGGCAGCCTGACGCCGACAGTGATTTGGCAGGTGCAGAACGTGCGCGTGAACCCGGGGATAGAACGCCTGGTGCAGGGCGCGCAGTCGGTTGATACGGCGTTTGCCGCGGCGATCAAACAGCTGCCGATGCTGAGTTTCGATTCGCACGCGATCGCGGCGATGCTCGGCGTGGTGGGGTTTGGCGGCGCGAACGTGGACCAGGTGGACGTCTATTTCCGGCAGATGGAACACGGCGGCATGGTAGCGGCCGGCGCAAAACACCTGAAGGTCACGCTGTACGACACGCTGAGTTTGTTACGGCGAATCAGCGCGAACCAGTGGGCGGAAGCGACGTCCAGTTATGACGTGATCGGAACGTACGACGGGACCAACGTGCCGATCGCAGTGACGGCGAACCAGGCGTTGCCTGCGTACGATGCGGCGAAGATCGAGAAGTTCACGGTGGGCCCGGGTGCGCTGAACAGTGTCGATATCGACAACATACAGTCGCTCGAGGTTGACACGGGTATCCGCGAGATCGCAGACGGCCAGGACGGCGGACTGTACGCGCGGTTCGCAGCGATCCACGAGCGGCAGCCGACGATTCGCGCGACGACGTTTGACGCGTCCGCATTGAGCACGGTGGGCGTGGGCGGCGCGTCGAAAGACAACGCGATATTTTTCCTTCGCGGCCTGACGCAGAAGGGCCAGCCGGCGGCTGATACGTCCGCTGCGCACGTGAAAATTGCCGCGGTTGATAGTCACGTCGTGGTCACGGACATGGGCGACGTGACGACGATCGAGGCGCGACCCGTCTGGGACGGGACGAACGACCTGCTGTCGTTCACGACGGCGCAGAAGATCGCGGAGGCGTAAATATGAAACGACGGTATTGGGTGCTGGTTGTGGCGGGCGTGCTGCTGGTAGCGGCAGCGAACCAGATGTACCAGCTCGACGTGTACGAGTGGCTGCGGCTGCGGGACGGCGTGCTGCTGAGTTTCGGGACGGACTCGGATTATTACGCGCGGTACGACGCGGCCGGGAATGACGTCGAGCTGCGCACGGGCGCGGGCGTCGAGGTGGTATCGGCGAACGCGACAACGGTGAGCGTGGCGGGCGATCTGGACGTCGCGGGACAGATCGAGGCGGGGACGGATAACCACACGCTGACCACGGCTGAGGGCCTGATCAACGGCGCGAAGATCGCGGCCGGCACGATCACGGGTGAACAGATTGCAACGGCGGGCGCGTTGCCGGGATACGTATCGCTGATCGACGCCACGAACGCGCTGACGTTCGCGCCGCTGTCGGGGCACGGCACGCTCGCGGGTGACGGCGAACTGACGATCGTGGAGTACACGGGCGCGACGGCAGAGGCGGACGGTGTGGAGGGACTCGTACCGGCGGGCGCGAGGGGTAGCGCGGATCGGTTCTTGTGCGTGGACGGAACGTTTAAGACGCCGAGTATCGGTGCCGTGACGGGACCGGGGAGCAGCACGGATCGGGCTGTGGCAATCTGGGACGGCGTGAACGGCGATACCGTACAGAACTCGACGGTGCTTGTGAGCACGTCGGGCGGGCTGACGATACCCGGGACGGTGACGGTTGGCTCGGGCGCGCACGTGTGGAGTAACACGGCGGGCTTATTGGACGGAGGCAAGCTGCAGGACGCGACGGTGAGCAGCGCGAAACTGGCTGCGTCGGGCGTGACTGCGGGGACGTACACGATCGCGGCAGTTACAGTGGACAGTAAGGGCCGCGTAACCGCGGCCGCGGACGGTTCGCTGGGGCTGATCGATCTCGACGACGGCGCGACGGCGTACACGGCGGCCGGGTTCCCGCTCGTCGTGAACGCGACGGCGGACGGCTGGGAGTTTGCGGCGGAGTTGGACCCCGACGTATTGCCAGTGCTGGTAGGCGATGCGGGGACAGGCGGTGTGCAGGGCGTTGTCCCGGCGCCAGCGGCCGGTGACGCGGCAGCGGGAAAGTATTTGAACGCTGACGGCACGTGGACGGTGCCCGCGGGCGCGGGGAACGTTGGCGGACCGGGAACGAGCACGAATAACGCGCTGGCGCGGTTCGACGGGACGGGCGGCCAGACACTGGCCGATACGTCGATCACGAGCGCGGACGGTGCGAGCCTGGTGATACCGGGGACGATCGCGCTGGGCTCGGGTGCGCATGTGCTGACGAACAGCGTGGGGCTGCTCGACGGCGGGAAACTGCAGGCGGGGAGCGTGGGGGACTCGCAGGCGGCGGACGATCTCACGATCGGTGCTGCGGGGAGCGTGGACGCGCGGGCGATCGTGATCACGGCGGCCGTGGACGAAACTACCGCGGACGACGCGGACACGGTATTGATCTACGACGCTTCGGCAACGGCGATCCGCGAGATGACCCGGGCGAATTTTCTGGCGGGGCTGTTGCGCCCGGCGGACGTTGACACGGAGGCGGAACTGGAAACGCTGTTGACGGACGTGACGGACGTGTTCACCAGTAACGACGCGGCGTACGCGTTTTTGATCGACAGCGCGGGAACGTCGGGGTACGTGTGGACTTCGGACGGTGACGGTAAGGGTGCGTGGGCCGCGGCCACGGGCGGCGCTGCTGCGTTCACGGATTTGACGGACGTGCCGAGCGCGTACGTGGGCGAAGCGGGGAAGTATGTGCGAGTGAATAGCACGGAGGACGCGCTGGAGTTTGCGGTGGGCGGTGGAGGCGGCGCTGGTGTATTCACCGATTTGACGGACGTGCCGAGTGCGTACACAGGCGGAGCGGGGAAGGTCGTGAAGGTTAACAGTACCGAAGACGCGCTGGAGTTCGCGGCCGACGCGGTGGGCGCCGAGGCGTTCACCGATTTGTCAGACGCACCGTCCGCGTACACGGGGCAGGCGGAAAAATACGTGCGGGTGAACAGCACCGCGGACGGGCTGGAATTCGTGACGGGGACGGGCGCGAGCGGCGTTGCGTCGTTCGTCGAACTGAACGACGTTCCTTCAGCGTACACCGACCAAGGCGGGAAATATGTGAGGGTGAACAGTACTGCCGATGGGTTGGAGTTCGCGGCGGTGAGAAGTGCCGTCGCTGACACGCTCTGCGTCCTGCGTCCGCGTGACTCGTTTCCGCCGGGGTCGAATTACGCGACGTTGGACACACGGAACAACACGCCGGTATTGGATTTCGACGCGGCCACGGACGAGGCGGCGATATGGACGGACGTGTTGCCGATCCGGTACGGCGGCGGCGGCGTGACGGTTGAGATTGAGTTTGCCGCGACGTCGGCCACGTCCGGGAACGTCGTATGGACAGCGGCGTTCGAGCGGATCGGTGGTGAGTCGCAGGACCTTGACGAAGACGGGTTCGCGACAGCGAAGACAACGACGACGGCGGTTTCGGCGACGTGCGGCAAAACGAAGAAGGCGAGTATCACGTTCACGGACGGTTCGCAAATGGATTCGGTGGCGGCGGGCGAAGCATACCGGCTGAAAGTTACGCGGGACGCCGATAACGAGGCGGACACGGCGAGCGAAGACGTGGAGATCGTCGTGGTGCACGTGAAGGAGACGGCGTCGTGAAAATAACGCTGGAGCTGCTGAAGGAATGGGGCGCGTGCGAGCGAGCGCTGAAATGGTTCGACGAAACGTACCCGGACGGAGTGGACGCTCCGATGAAAGAGTTGTGTGACAAGGTGATCCCGGCTGAGTGGCGGGAGTATGACAGCCTGTGGCTGCTGCACGAGGTGGCGGCGCGTGTGGACGGGGTGGAGGGTGACGAGGCGTTGGCGCTGTTAGTTGAGCGCGCGGACGGGAGCAGACTGGCAAAGGCGGTGTGCGAGATCACGAAGCGCGACACGGGCGCGGCGCTGCAGAGGCTGTTGCAGGTGGGTGACGCTGCGAGTCTGGTGCGTGTGCTCGAACGCGGCACGGACGCGCAGGCGGTGCAGGCGGCGGACGCGCTGAGAGTGGTGGATCGCGCTGTGCTGAAAGGCTGCGAGGGGTTGCTGAGTGCGGCGAGAGTGGAGGTGGTCCGTGGCATATAAATTCGCGCCTCACGAATCGAACAGCTGGCTGGACTCAAACTTGTACAGCACAACGGCTCCGGCGTTTCACGGTACGAACTACCTGTCGATCGTCGCGCGGTTCCAGGCTGAGAATGTCACTGAGAATGGCACGATCTGCTGGCTGGAATTTGACGACACCGACGGCAACCGATACCTGCTGCGGGCGTGCGGGGGCCTCAGCGGCGATCCCGTGCGGTTCTCGGCGTTCAGTGAAGGCGAAGAACAACACATCAGTTCATCGTCGGCATTTTCCGCGAACACGTGGCACACGGTGATCGCGACGGCGAACAGGTCGGCCGGCATTAACGTGTCTCTAGATGGCGGCGCGTTTGCCTACAAATTTACCAGCAAGTTCCCGAACGGCAATGCGTCGTGGGTGCGTATCGGCGGGGTGGTGGGTTACCGCACGCTACGCGGCAGCGTAGCAGAGGTCGCGCTGTACGACTGCAACCTTGCCGCGTCGGCCTACTCCGCAGACGTGGCGGCGTTAGCGAAGGGCTTTAGCCCCGCCAGTATCCGCCCACAGAACCTGCTCGCGTATTGGCCTCTGGTGCGCGGCTTGCAGGACCACGTTGGCGGACACACGCTGACGGCGCAGAGCGATCCCGTGGTGGTGGAACATCCGAGGGTAATTGCGTAACGAAAGGAGCGACATGAAACGATTTCTCACACTCGCGGTTCTCGTAGCGCTCGGCTGCGCATCAACAACTACCACGTACCCAGACGGGCGGATTGTCGAGGAGCGGCGGATCGATCCTGAGTTCCTGAGCGCGGCGATCGCGCTGGGCCAGTCTGCGCTGCAACTTGCCGCGCTGGAGTCCGAGACGCCCACGCAGCCTACGGCGCCTGATACGCCGTCGCTGGTCGAGGACATGGCGCACCTGGAGCTGATAGCGATCGAGGTGCAGACGATCGTGGCGGACGGTGTGACAACCGGTGAGTGGACGCGGCTGCGCGAGCTGTACACGGAGACTCAGGCGATCCTGCGGCGCCAGGGCGTGAGCGTGAAGGTCAAATCGTCATGAACGATCCCGTCAACCACCCCGCGCATTACACGTCGCACCCGAGCGGTGTCGAGTGTATCGCGATCACGGAACATTTCCCGTTCAACGTCGGGAACGCGATCAAATACCTCTGGCGCGCGGGGCTGAAAGACGACGGGATCGAAGATCTCGCGAAGGCGGAGTGGTACTGCAAACGCGAACGGGAGAGGAGGCAACGGTGCGGATCTGGCTGTGCGCGGTAATGGCTGGCGCGGGAGTCGTATGGAGCGATCCCGCCGGGTACACGCTGGTACGTGTTGGCCAAGAGTACGCTGTCAGAATCGTTATTTACGCCGAAATCACGCAAATCGACGGACACGATAACGCGCTGGCGTACACCATGCCCGAGCCTCCGTACACGTGGCAGTTCAAATACGATCGCACGCTGGTCCAGTTTGTGCGGGCCTCGGATGGGGTGACCACGACGTACCGGGAGATCCCCAACTCGCCGTACGCCGTGCTGACGTGCGAGACGGACAGCGCCGAGTCGCGCGTGTACTGGCGGGCGCTGCGGATAACTGACGGGCAGATCGCCGTGCCAGTGCAGGCGGCCACCGCGGCCGGGGCGGCGCTGACGGTCACTAACCCTGACAGGCTGGAGATCGTCGCGCGGCCGGCAACCCTCCGCGTACTGATCGAGGCGATCGATCCATGACTGATCCCGAAGTGTGCAGAGAGTTTCGTGCGTCGCTCGAGGCGCGGCTGGACAGGATCGAGCAACGGGTCACCAGTCACGACAACAAACTGCGAGGAACGAACGGCCAGGGAGTGTTTGAGATCATTCGCGATCACACGGAGACGCTGGGGCGGCTCGAATCGAAGGTTGACTCGCTGATCGACGCGTTCGCCACACACGAGCGGAGCGAGCGGCTGCTGCTGCGGGCGGCTTCGGCCGTGGCGAATCCGAAGGCGATCTGGAAAATCCTGACGGTCCTCGGCGGCATATTGGGCAGCGGAGGAATCGGAGCGTACCTATGGCAGAGGTTGCAATGACGCACCGGAAACGTTGGCGGTGCATATGCGGAACAGTGAACAGCGCGGGCGTGCTCACGTGCCCGAAATGCGGGCGCGCGTTGGGCGAAGACGAACTAGGAGCAACGTATGGCGGGATTTCTGTATTACGCGCCCGGCAGGCAGCAGCCGATAACCACAGCAGCCGCGGTTGACGAGGCGCTCGAGTCGCTGGGGCTCGGGTACCTGAGCCGCGACGGGCTGCAGAGCCGCGTGGTTGTGAACGGCGGGCCGGACGGCGGCGCCGGGCTGATATTCGCGCTGAGCAACGTTGACAGGCTGGGGTACTACCCGGAGTCGCAACGGTGGGAGCGGCGCCCTGACGGCGCTGTGTGGCTGGGCTGGGAGACGGCCGCGGCGCCGGGTCCGGACGATTTGGCGCGAGAGACGCAGCTCACGGGGCTGGGGCTCAGGCTGGGAGACGGGAACGTATGGCAGATCCCGGTTGCACAGCATTGGGACGGCCAGTCGCACCTGCCGAGCGTGTACCGGCTGGTGGACGGGAACGTCGTGCCGGAGGTGTTGCCGGGGTTGCGGGCGTTCCAGGACGAGGTTGAGGCGTTCCTCACTGCGTGGCGGTCGGCGCTCGAGGAAGGGCGTGCGCCGTCGTACGCGGAAGAGCAGTTGTTCGACCTGGCCGGGAACGCGCTCGAGCTGAATTACCGCATGGGCCGGTGGGAGGTATTGGCGCTGGGCCTGCTGCAGTCGCAACGATACGGTGATAGTGCGGGCGTGTGGGAAGTGTGCACGGCAACGTTTAACTGGCCGGCCGTGGAAGCGGCGCTGCGCGAGTTCGCAAAAAAAAACGAATTGGAGGCACGTGGGGATTGTGGCGGAGAGGAATGATCCCCGGATACTTGCCGTCGCTGGGAGACGTGCTGCTACTGGAGTTGATCGAACGTGGTAACGATTAAGCGAATCATAATCGAGAACCCGCCGGAAGAAGACGCTGCGCGGGTGTACCGCGGCCTGCGCGCGGGAATGAAGGACGCGGTGAAGTTGTGGCAACGCGAGTTCGCAAAGAAACACTTCCGCGACGGGGCTGACACGAAATATGGCTACGCGCCGCGGCAGAAGGAATATCTGCAGCGAAAGTTTAGCACATGGAAACACCGGCGGCCGCTGGTGTTCACGGGGAACACGGAGAAGTGGGTGCGGTACCGGATGGCGGAGCCATACGTGCGGAAGGTTGGCGACGGCGGGTTGTCGTGCAGGCTGCCCGTCAAAGTGCCGAAATATTTTTTTATGCGGCGTGGTAACGCGCCGGACAAGTACGCGGAACTGATAGCGACGGTGCCGGACGAGTACGAGGTGTTGTTTAAGAGGGTTGACGAAGCGATCGATCGCGAACTCGAGCGCGGCTCGAGCACGAGAAAGGTGATTAACTTCTAATGGCTAGACGGCAAACATACGAGCTTGACGCGGACGAGGCGAAGTTGATGGACGCGTACCGCAACCTGACGGCTGAGCAGCGGCGCATGCTTGCGGAAGGACAGCGGATCAACCAGTCTACCAAGCAGCAGGCGCAGAGTACCGGGTACCTGACGAACCAGTGGAAGTCTCTCGTAGCGACGGCGGCGGGATTCATCGGCGTGAACTCGCTGATTCAAAAAGGGATCGGGCTGATCAAAGAATACGACAACCACCTGAAAAAGATCGATGAGAAGCAAGTTAAGGCGGCGGGTGGGGCTATCCCCTTGGCGGCGTTGCAGCGGCCGGAAGACGTGCGACGGGTGCTGCGAGAGGCGGCCGCCCTGAGCGCGGAACGCGGTGTGATGCCCGAGGTGGGGTTTAATTACTTCCAGCGAGGGCAGTCAGTTCGCGGAACGTACGAAGGCGGCAAAGAAAGTGCACTGGCCGCGATGCAGCTCGGGTTGCTGACACAGGACCACGAGACGGCGGCCGAAACGATCAAGATCGCGCGCGAACTCGGCATGTCACAGAAGGAGTTCAACTCGCTGCTCGTTGGCGCGGCGGCCACAAGCGCGGCGGACGAGGCCGTATTTGCAGGTACGGCGTCATACTGGCCGTTATTCACCAAGAAGGGCGGCGACCCCGAGAAGTATTTCGGCGCGGCGCTTACAAACGTGTTGAGCCAGCGGATTGACAGCTCGCAACTGCCCACGTACGTGCAGGCGGTGAGTCGCACATTGACGGACGTGGGGGCCGAAGACGTGAGCGGGCTGAAACGTGATTTGACGCTGCAGGAACGGATCACGAAGTCGATGGAAGCGGAAGGCCGGACGTTCGCGGACTTGAACAATTTCGAGCGGTTAATGGCGATCCGCGGGTACGTACAGCGGACATATGGCGAGGTGACGCCCGAAACGCTGCAGATGGCCGGCATTTCGGAACAGCGGGAGCGGACCGCGATGGCTACGCTGATGACGCCGCAGAACTTCCAGTTGTTAGCCAAGGTGTTGAGCGAGGCGCCAGAGTTCGCGGAACAGTACAGTATGGACGAGCGGTTGACGGCGATCCAGATGGAACCGGCGATCAGGGAAAAGTACCTCGAGGACAGGGCCGCGGCACAGGCTGAGGCATACGCGTTCATGGGGCCGGAATCGACGGTGGCCCGTGGGCGAACCGCGCAGGTGCGCGCGGTTGGCGTGGAAACCGGGTACGGCCTGGGCGTGGACGAAGACACCGGCGAAGCGGGGTATGTGCGCCAGGTGCAAGCATATGAGGGGTTCCAGGAAGCCGGCATCTACCACACACCCTATGGGGTATACATCGACAAGGATGAGCGGGCGCGCGCCGATCGGTTGCAACAAGACCGGCTCGAGGAGGCGTTGCGGAAAAACGACGAGACGTTGCGGAAAATACTCGAGAAGGAAGGCCAGATCGCGGAGAACACGAAACAGAAACCGCAATTTGATCGCGTGGTCATGGACGGCGGGAGCGGGTACTAATGGGTGAGCCGAGCATAGGCGGACAGACGTTTTTATGGATGCGAAACGCGTTGCCGTACGCGGGGGAGGTCCTCGAGGACCTGATACGCACGGGCGTTGGGGGCGTCGCGTTCCGCGTCGTGGGATGGCGCGCGGAACCGGTGACGATTTACACGCGGACGCTGTGCTACACGTATTTCGCCGCGGACCAGGCGATGTTCGCGTACGCGGGCATGCAGGGGCTGGTGTGGACGGTGGTGGACGAGTTCGGGCTCGTACGCCCGGGCGTGATCGTGAAACAGTACCGGCCTATGCGGACGTTCAAAACGTACGTGGGGAGCACGGTGCCGACGGGCGTTTACGCGGTTCTAGACAGCGAGTGGACGCTGCAGGATACGGTGATTTACTGATGAGACGAAAAGTGGAAGCGCTGGAACGCGAGGTGTTGATGCTCAGGCGCCAGCTCGCGCGCGTGCCGGTGGTGGTCGGCGGCGGCGGCGGGGGAGGAGGAGGAGGAGGAAAGGGATTCAAGATAGAGCAGTTTGATACGTTTCCCCCGACGTCATCAGAACCAACGCTTATTTCATGTAAGGGCACGCTATGGTACTCGGAGGGCGGGTATTGGGCGCCCGCCTGCCACTTCACGACGGAATCAGGGGAGGTCGGAACGTAATGGCATGGGAGACTTACGCGCCGTTGAAGGGACCCGAAAGGCGCTACTTCCACGCCCCGCTTTACGCCGAAATCGCACGAGGCATCAACGCACGGCGGGCTTATATCGGCCATCCTCTGACGGAGTTTTCATATCTCGGCAGCAACCCGGGCGATTACGCGCTCGCGAACGCTGGTGGGACGTGGCCACGCAATATTATCGCGCAACTACTCGGGGAGTTCAAAGATAGCATCGAATGGTGTGCGGCAAATTCCGCTTCCAAGGACGGGCGCACCTATTTCTGGGTGGAGCCCGGGCCTGTGCCTTACGGACGGACTCGCCGGACGACTGTGGATGGCGATCCAAACACGATCACGGAATGGGCCAAGGTTGTTGGGTGTATACGCGAGATCATAGCGGGACTCAACCAGATTTGGGCTTTGCCGCAGACACCATGGACGGATTTCTATAGCTGCGAATTCGCAGTAAATGACCATCTGAGAAAAAACACGCTCGACTGGGAAATGTATCAACAACCTAATGCCCGTTGCGTGGCAAATTTTAGGCGCACCGCGAACAACCTGAGTACATGGTTGGAATGGCGCTACCCGGGCTATCCCCCGGGGTATTGGGATTATCAGAACAGGCTATGGGATGCCCACAGAGGTTCGCAGGTTTTTAAGCTCAAGAACTGTTGGGGAGACATGGAGGTTCCAGTAACCCTCAGAGTTTTTACAAGGGCTACGAGTCGCACCATAGACGGATTTGGGGAAGCAGTCAGTATTTCGTGGAGCGCGGGGCTTAGCCGCCTGAGCGCGGAACAGTTTGCCAATTACAAGGCGTCAATCGTTGCTAAAACTATGCCCAATCCGTACACATTTGACACCGGCGAAATTCTGGTGACTGAAACGTGCGGCTCGATGAGTAGAGCAATTTATGAATTCACGCTCACAACACCGCCAGGCGAGGATATTTACTTAGCAGCATGGGCGGATGCATCGATTCCCGACATGGACGACTGGGATTACAGCCTCTATTTGGATCCCTGGCCCACCTCCTACCAGGCGATGTTTTACCACGCTGCGTATTACTACTTGCGTGTGGACGCTTTGGATGAGAACGGTGACCTATTTGGAACAGGTCTCAACGCACTGGGCGGCGTTGTGCCGGGGATGACCTGGTGAGAGAGCGTAAACACATAATCACGAAGCCAGCCGCCGCGCACGGCGGAAAACGGAGCCTCTCCTAATGGCGATCTCATACATATACGGAGACTGGAGGCGGGGCGCGCCGAAGATCGGGACCCTCGTCGGAGACGCGCGCTACGGCGTCAAGGCCAACTGGAACGATCCATATTTCACACCCATTTCTGGCTTGTACCCGCGCCGTGCGGAGATCGGGCTGGGGTCGCAGGGGAGTTACCTCGAGCTCGAGTATTACTACGGCCGCGTCAAACCGCCGCGCTCGATCCTGTGGGAGTACCGCGAACCCCTGGCGCTGCTGGGATATTTCACGCAGTGCGACCAGCAGGCGTTCTACATCGTGGACGACGAGGACCACGACGGCCACCAGATATTCCGCGCGGTGGGGCTCGAATATTTCCTTGAAACGAAAATCCTGTGGAGCGAAACGGCGACGGGGCCGGTGGACCGTCCGCTGGCGTTCAATTCGTGGGGACAGTGGGGACAGGACCTGGCGGCGAACAAGGAGCCCGGCCAGTTAGCATTTGGCCGCGGCGAATCGTGGACGCGGCTGGACATGGTCAGGTACGTTCTAACGCACTTCACCAAAACCTGTCCGATGCAGTTTCGTCTGTGGGGGGAGACGGATCCTGACTCGCCCACGTTTGATGCGCGCGCGAGCGCGGGCGTGTGGATGCTCGAGCAATTCACCGGCCAGTTCGACGTGTGGGGACTGACGGTTCGCGACGCGTTGAACGTTTTGATCTCGCGGGATATCGGGCTGGCGTGGAAGATCAGGTTTGACGGAGCGTACGCGTGGATTGACGTGGTCAGCCTGTTCGACGAAGACGTGCTGTACGGGGACGAACTGGGGCGGGTGCGCGCGAACGAGGATCAGCAAATAGCGGAGCTGGACGGGTACGTGAACGTGAAACCGACGGTGCGGTTCAGCGTGCTGGACAAATATTCCAAGGTCGTTGTTGTCGGGGGCCCTGTGTACGTGTGCAAAACGTTTGCCGTCGGGGGCGGCGGGTTTGAGCCGGACTGGACGACCGACCAGGAGACTGCGTACACGGGCGCGGCCGACGACGAGGCGCGGCGAAGCGAAGCGTTACGCGGAGTGTACACACGGTTCCGCTTGCCGTCGGGTTTGCAGCTCGTGTACCCGAACGTGCTGGCGGACGGGACGCTCGATCCTACTACGCCCGGGCAGTGGCACTACTGGGGGCACGTGTTCGAGCGCGAGTTGCCGGTGCAGCTGACCAGGCGGGAGTACGTTGCCGGTTTGCCGGCCGAGGAGTTCCGAGGGCCGTTCGCGATAGTCACAAACACCGCGGGGAAGTGGCAGTTCGTCGACAGGCTCGTCCTGAAAGAAGGCCAAGAAGACGAGCAGGTGTACGGGTTCAACATAACCCTGCACGATAAGGATATGGGATTCCAACTAACGAGCCCGGTGGTGAGCCACGTGCTGAAACCCGGCAAGACGACGAACTCTGACGTCGAGGGCGTCGCGAACTGGGAGACGCTGCGGTTCACGGGAATGTACCAGTCGGACATGCGGCTGCGTGCAGAGTTCACGATCGGCAACTCGCCGCACTGGCGGGTGCTGTCGATCTCGTTACCCGAGGCCGTGGCGCAATACGTTGAACCCGGGACTGTGGTGGACGTTGAGGCGGGCGCACTGGTGACGGACGACGAGGGCGGCGAATACCGGAACGACAGGGAGCGGCTGATCTCGATCGGACGCCATGCGGCCGCGTGGTACGGCCGCGAACGCGCGACGATGCGGCTCGAGGTGCCGGATATCCTGAGCTGGCGGGTGCACCCGATAGGCAGCCTGATTGTCTCGGCGGGAATGGGCGGCGCGTACGTTGATGTCGGCACGGTGGTGACGCGGCGCATATACGATTTCACAAACATGACGACCGTGATCGAAACGGGTCACGGCGAATTGAGGTTCGAGCGGTTTGGCTAACGAGAAGACAGGTGCGGACGCTGTACGCGTGTATCTGACCGGCGCGCTCGTCGCTGACGGGCTGCAGCGTGATCACGACGCGTCGGACGGCGGGTACCGGAGCAGTCAGCGCGCGGGCAGCATGACGTGGCACAGGTACCGGCCGATCGACGGGCTCCTCGTCGAGTACGTGAGCGGCACGAACGGACCCGGGCTCGGGACGCTCGAGACGCGGGGCGGGGACTCGGTGCGCTGGACGCCGCCGCGGGGAACGGCGGGCGACTGGGTGACGCTGGCAGACGCGACGGCGAAGGTGTCGGGCGTGACGGCCGGCGGGCTGGACGGGTTTCTGCTGGTTCGTCGCGCGGGCGACGCTGAGTTACGCGGGGCTGAGACGGTGCAGCTCATGGACACGGTGAACAACGTGTTCGGAATGTCGAACATGGCGCTCCCTTCGTCGGGTTCGCTGTACCAGTGCCGCGGGCTGATTGTGCGAAACGAGGGGAGCACCACGGTCGGCAGCGTGCGGATTATGCGGCTGGCCGATAGCGGCATTGCGACTGATATGGCGATGCTGGCAGAGACGCCCGTGGACGGAGCGATCCGCGAGGCCGACATATGGACGCCGCCGTCAGGGACGTTCCTGTCGACGAACGGCACATGGCGGACGATCGCAACGAGCCTGGCGCCGGGCGCGGAGATGGGACTGTGGCTGAGACGGACGGTGCAGCGTGGCGTGACGGCAGCAGCGCCGTATTCGCTGTCCGCGCACGTGCTGATGTGGTACGTCGGGGGGACGGCGTACGAGGAACATCTGCGCGGGGCGATGCGGGTTTCTGACAGTGCGCTGAAACGTTATTTGGTGTTCGTGGGAAAAGGCGCCGCACCGAATCTCAAGGGTACGCCAGATTACACGTTTGACGAGGCGGACTTGCCGTACACGGCCGCGAACGCCCTCGATGCGGGGTACGACTACGACGTTCGCGTGGTGCAGCAGAACGCGTACGGGCTGCGGGACGTGGTCGGCCAGCAGATCGTGCTGCGGCTGGGGAGCGTGGGCGAGGTAAAGAATCCGCCGCCGTCCGGGCCGTGGACGGTGCGCGTGGACTCGGCTGGCGCGGGACGAATACGAGTGCGCGCGGCGTACGATCCTGAGTCCGACGAGTACCCGGCGGAACGGTGGGCGATCTATGTGGGGCTGGACGCGGCGCCGGACCCGGACGTGGACACGCCCGTGACGGTCGATATGGCGGGTGACGAGCTGGACTGGACGGGGGAGACGGCGTACCTCGAGGATACGCCGCTGCAGGTGCTGGTGCGCACGCAGCGTAACGACGGGTCGGTGTCGGCACCGGACTGGGTAGAGAGCGAGAACACGGAGACGCGCGAGAAGGCGGCCGAGTGGTTCGCGGCCGCGCGGCCAGTGGGCGCCGTGAGTATCGGCACGGAGATGGGCGTGTACCAGAAACCGGCCGTGATCGAGAAAACGGTGTACGTCGACCAGGCGAAGAACGTCCGGTGGGAGGTGCTGGCCGGCCAGACGCGGCTGTGGGCCGGGGACGTGCTGGTGTGGAACGTGAAGGACGGCGAGGGGCTGTTCACGACGCTCGCGTTCACGGAAGGCAGCGTGGAATATCCGCAGCCGGAGACGGTACGGCTGGGCGCGTGGAACGTGGGCGCCAAGCGGATACACTTCGCCGTACGCGGGACGCGCCTGATGTCGGTGGACATTGTCGCGGGCACGGTGACGTGCGCTGCGCTGAGCGAGGTGCTCGAGGTCGACGAAACACTGTCGGACTCGCCGGTGTGGGGGAAATGGGCCGCGACGTGTCTGCAGGTGTACTCGACTCGCGAGGAGCAGTTCAGGACGGCATTGAGTCTCGACCTGGATGCCGTGCTGCGACTGGGCGTGCCGTGGATGCAGAAGGCGACGCAGGAGGAGTGTCTCTGATGGTCACGATCACGCGTCAGGAACAGGTTGACAACGAGGTGTGGGAGTTCGAGTGGACGAGCACGCTCGAGGACCCGACGTACTACGTCTATCGCGAGGGCGTCTTACTGATGACAACCGGGCTCGAGGCGATGAGTTTCGTGGTGGGACCTGGCGAGTACGCGCAGATCGAGATACTTGACAACCCCGACGCTGTGCCGGGGCGCTCGTACCCGGGGCGGCTGCTAATCGGTTGGCAGGGACTGACGGAGGCGGCCGGATACCGTGTCGAGGAATACGTTGACGGCGCGTGGGTGGTGCAGAAACGCGTCGCGGAGATGGGGCGGAGTTATTACACGTACCGGACGCGGTGGTTGCAGGACGGCGAAAGTTATCAGTGGCGCGTGGTGTCGGAGCAGCCGGCGGGCGTTGACGGCGGCGTCATGGATATCAGCGTGCTGGTGGTTCGCCGGCCGGACCGGGCGGCGCTCGGGTATAGCTATGACGAAGAAACGGGGAAGGTGACGTTTCTGGCATGAGGAGGTTGTTGTGAGTGGTGAACGTATTTCCCGTCTCTGCCGGGACTGCGCGTCGTCGATCTACGGTACGCGCGCGCCCACGGCGGCATACGCGGACAACGTCGCGCGGCTGTTATTTATGACGGCGGCGCACGAGAGCGGCGGCTTCCGCCACCGCCGCCAGCTCGGGTTCGCGCGGTTCAGCGCGAAGGGCGCGTTCGGCCTGTGGCAGTGCGAACTCGCGAGTATCGAGGACAGTGTCGACTACATACGGAACGCGTCGCGTCGCGCGCTGTTCGAGCGGTGCATGACGTGGATGGACAGGTACCCGGAGCTGAACGATATCGATCTTAGTCACAGGACGGTCTCATTCGCGCTGCTGGCCGTTCAGGATCCGCGCGGGGATCCGTTGTCGTGCCTGCTCGCGCGGCTGCATTACGTGAGGGATCCACAGCCGGTACCCGCGACGCCGCCGGAGATGGCCGCGTACGCGAAACGCGTCTATAACACGCGGCTGGGCGCTGCGACAGCGGCCG
>Ga0209201_1001395_pt1 | contig 28156 bp, 25 predicted proteins | sample AD_UKC055_MetaG_FD_184411 | JGI IMG/M metagenome (GOLD analysis project Ga0209201, IMG submission 184411) | Active sludge microbial communities of municipal wastewater-treating anaerobic digesters from USA - AD_UKC055_MetaG (SPAdes) (version 2) | ecosystem: Engineered > Bioreactor > Anaerobic >...
TTGATAAGGAACTTAGAAGTAAATGGTTCGGTGAAACTCAACAAAACATAGAAGAATTATTCAGATATGCCGAGGAGAAAGCACCCTCTGTTTTATTTTTTGATGAGTTTGATAGTCTTGTCCCAGAGAGAGAAAGTGGTTCAGAAGCCGCTAGACTAGAAAATCCAATAGTAAATAAATTCTTACAACTTCTAGATGGGCTTGAAGAGATGGGTGATGTTATAGTCATAATCGCCACCAATAGACCTGATATTATTGATCCGGCAATTCTAAGACCCGGTAGAATAGATAAGCACATTAGAATTGGAAGGCCTGATACAAGGGAAGCTGGGGAGAAGGTATTGGATATCTATTTGAAAATTGATCAGATTATACCTCATCCAAACGAGATTGAAAAATATGGTTCTCCAAAAAAGTTCGTTGAAGCAATGAAGAAAACAATACTGGATCAGCTATATGATAGGAATAGGATATGTAATGTTGAAAAACTTGGACTTGTTAACGTTCCTGTAAAAGAAATTATATCCGGTGCAATGATAAAAAATATAGTAATCAAATCAAAGAAATTTTATATTAATAGACTTGATAAGTATGCAAAACTTATAGATATAATCAATAACATTTACCACAGTCAACTCTATATTGACAAGACATGCAACGTTTTATGTAAACATATCGTCGATGAATGTTATGAAGTTTCAAATGAGATTGGAGAAACTGCTGAGAAGGTAATAAGTGAAGTCAAAAAAGAATTTGATAGCAACGCAGAAGAAAAACTTGAAGAGGAGTACTTGTTAAAGAAAGTTGAAGAATATATTGATAGAACAGAGGGAATGACAATAGATGATTCAATAAGAGCAATTGAAGAAGACTGTGGGGGCCAAAGTTAACGATAAATATCTTTTATTTTTCCGAGATAAGTTCCATCCAAAAGGTAACAATCAAAATTTTTTATTTCTAATCTACCGCTTTCAAAATATGGCCCCGGTATACTTTCATTTTTGTTAACTGGAATGCCTTCTAATATGGGGCTAAAAGACGGCAACACCACAACATTAAAAGGCTCTTCTATTTTAAGAAAACATTTTAACCTAGTGATCTTGCCATTACTGTCCATAAATTCAACTACTGGATGAACATGGCCCATTATTAGATTACTATTCTCGATTAAAATATGCCCATGAGTTAATACATAATCATCTATTTTCAATGATTTTACGATATCATTGTTTACTATCTCTTCTATATCTCCGTCGTGATTCCCTTTTATTATTGTCACTGGAATACTAAATTCTAGAAATTTTGGTAGATTTATTTTTTCAAAATATGAAGTAAAAGGTAAATTATGCTTGATATCACCTAAAATGATCAATTCTTGAATCTTTTTTCTTTTTATGATCTTTTCTATATCTTCTTTCATTTTTTCCCCAATAGGAGGAATCTTAATGCCTTTTTGGTAATACTCGTACTCTTTACCTAGATGAAGGTCTGCAATCACAAGATATCTCTTGTCTGATTCAATAATTATGGCAGGTTTGTTTATAACTGGATACAAATCCATAAACTAAAACCATTAAATATAAATTTAAATCCTTTGGTAATTTTTAGTAGGTATCCCGATGAGTTTTGAACTTCTTGGCGAAGATATTGTAAATATCCTTAAGGAATTTAATATTAGTTCTCCAACCGATATCCAGAGTAGGTCTATCCCTGAGATTTTGAACAGAAAGAACGTACTACTTATGGCCCCAACAGGATCGGGTAAGACTGAAGCAGCAATTCTTCCTTTATTTAAACTTGTAAAGGAAAGTAAGTCCCAAGGTATTAAAATTCTTTATATAGCACCTCTAAGGGCTTTGAACAGAGATTTACTGCTTAGACTTGAAAAGATTGGGGAAGCAATGGATATCAGCATTAAAACAAGGCACGGCGATACAGTTCAAAGCGAAAGAAGAAAACAAAGTTTGAAACCACCTGATATATTGATTACTACCCCGGAAACACTTCAAGCCTTATTTACTGGCAAGAAGCTTAGGGAGCATCTAAAATCTGTACTTGCCATTGTTGTCGATGAGATACATGAAGTAGCTGAGGATAAAAGAGGAGTTCAACTTAGTCTTGCTATAGAAAGGCTTGAAAGACTAAAAAATGGCAGAATTCAAAGAATTGGTTTATCGGCAACTGTAGGGTCAAAGGATGAGGTCGCAAAATTCTTGGTAGGTCAAGACAGAGAAGTAGAAATAATACAATCGCAAACAAAAAAAGAGTTTGAAATTGAAGTAGAAACTCCAGAAATCATCGAAGAAGATATAATGACAGGAGAGAATCTTAAAATATCTCCTTACGTAGCCTCATCAATTCGAAGAATCAAAGATTTAATCGACAGCCACGAAAGTATTCTCCTTTTTGTAAATACAAGACAAATGGCTGAAACTCTTTCTTCAAGATTTAATTTGATGGAAATGAATTTTATCGATGTCCACCACTCTTCTCTTTCTAAAGAAACTAGGATAGATGTTGAAACTAGATTCAAAAAAGGTGAGATAAAAGGTATTGTCTGTACTTCGAGCATGGAGTTGGGGATTGATGTGGGGGCTGTTGATCTTGTTATCCAATATGGAAGCCCTAGACAAGTTTCTAAACTATTGCAAAGGGTAGGTAGGGCCGGGCATAAAACATATCTTGTTTCCAAAGGAGTAATACTCACAAGTGAAGAAGAGATATGCGAATCCGCAGTAATTGCTAAAAATGCTCTGGACTATAAGATAGAAAGGACACAGATCCCTGAAAAATCATTGGATGTTTTATCTCATCAAATAATTGGGCTTTCAATGGAATCTAATGAAGTAACTATTGAAGAGGCATATTCTCTTTTTAGAAAATCATACCCTTACCGAAACATGACATATGAGGAATTCTGGAGGGTATTATATTTTTTAGAGAGTATAAAACTAATTTGGATCAACAACGGCACAACCTACAAAAGATCAAAGCAGGGAATGTTCTACTATTATGAAAATTTATCTATGATTCCAGATACAAAACAGTACCGAGTAATAGAAGTTGGAACAGGTTCATCTTTAGGAGTCTTAGATGAAAATTTTATAGTTTCAAACATTGAAATCGGTGGAAATTTTATAGTGCGTGGTAGAACCTGGAAAGTATTAAACATTGAAGAAGAGAAAATAGAGGTGACGGAAACTAGATCAGTTGGTGCAATACCCTCATGGGAGGGGGAGCTTATACCCGTTCCATTATTTGTTTCCCGTGATGTAAAAGAACTTTTTACAGATAATTCTAAAATAAAAAATCTGCCTTTGCAAAAGGATACCAAGAAAGTATTATCTGATCTAATTACTGAGCAATCAAATTATTTCACCTATTCTAAAGATTCTTTAGTAATTGAAGAACTTGGAGAGTTTGTTATCTTGCATGTATTCAACGGCTCTAAGGCAAATGACACCTTGGGTAGAGTGATCACTTCTTTATTGGCCCAGAGATTTGGTGAATCCATAGGGATGAGGACAGACCCCTATCATATCATGATTAAGTTTCCCCAGGGAGTGAGGGATGCTGGATTAATAGTAAAGAATACGGTCCTTGAATTAAATGAAGATCATGTTATCCCAATATTAGATATTGTATTAAAAAATACCCCTCTGTTTGAATGGAAAATGATACAGATAGCCAAAAGGTTTGGAGTTGTTAAGGCAAACTCTGAGAAGTATCTTATGAAGAATATTCTCAAACTCTATCGAAATACACCATTGTATGAAGAAACTCTAAATGAGCTTTATCACGATAAACTTGATGTAGAGCCAGTTAAGGAATTTATTAGGGATGTAAAAAATGGTAGAATCAAGATTATAATTTCAAAAAATCAAGAACCTTCTACATTCACACGGTATCTTCTGGAAGGCTCATCTTTTGAGCTACTATACCCTAAAAGACCAGATAAGGAGATTATCAAATATCTCAAAAAAAGAATTATGGAGAAAAGAATCACAGTTGCATGTCTTCATTGCCGTAACTGGAAAACTACCCTTTCTGTGAATAATTATGAGGACAATCCTAAATGCCCTTTATGTGGTGCTAGGTACATAGGAATCTTGAGGAGAAGAGACGACATTGATCTTTTCAGAAAAAATAGCAAAGGCAAATTGGATGATGAAGAAAAAAAGAATTTAAAGGAAATTAAAGATTCTGCTGATCTGATTTTATCATATGGCAAGAAAGCTATAATTGCTTTGGCTGGTATGGGTATTGGTCCTAGAACTGCAAAAAGAATCCTCTTGAAGTATAGAAAAAATGAAGATGATTTCTTTAAGGATATTCTTGAAGCCGAGAGGGTATATGCAAGGACCAAGATGTTCTGGCAATCAAACAAACAATAGACTGATTAAATCTTCTAAAGCCTGATTTGTTGTAGAGGTGTCTTTTCCACCAATTATCAGAATATCGTTCTCATAGAAGACGTCTTGTATGTACTCCCACTGACCAATGGACCTTGACCAGACAACTTTTGATATTTCTTTATTGACTAGTTCTTTGATTACAATATTGTTATTTTCGTTTCCGATAAGTATTAGGTTCCTTTTTGCTCTATCCTTTCCTGTAAGCTCAGTGTCTCTGATTATGATGTCCATAGGACTTATTTTTATAGTCGAATCATAAAATAGATATAATTTTGATTTCTGCTGGCTCACTTCAATATCGATTCCATCTCCATCTTTTGGCTTATAGTTTGAATCTATTATGTCTATCTTGAAGTAGTTTCTTGGGCCATACACCGTCTGAGGGTCACAGCATGTTAAATCAATTTTATCACACAAAGAAATATCTATTGTGTCGTAGTTACAGAGTTTGAACCTTGGGTTTAATGGATTTATGTCCAAGAAGTCGTCGCAAGTTGAGAATTTTCTATCTTTTCCTGGATTTACATATACAGGGGATCTAAATGGAAATACAATAGACGCATTGCACTCCTCTCCAAGAGTTTCATAAACAGGTATCTGTGATTCGAAAGAAGAAACATTACCATCAAGGTCAACATCCACCCCTAGAGCAACTATATCATGCCACAAATTGTATATTGAAAGATTGTAGTCATTTGGGTAAGTAACAAATGGCATGCAGCAAGATGTTTCTTCTATTGCCCCATAATCCTTTAGGGAATAGACATCAAACTCAGCCAACAAGCTCTTATCGGCTCCTTCAAACACTTTTATTCCATCAATGTAAAATACTGGAATAGTCCATATAGTCTCTTCAATACCGTTAATGACCCTTGTCCCTCTATCAAATATAAAATAAGGATCATTTTCGTACTGTTTAGTTGGAACAGTTGTAAATGAGCCGTACCCGCCTTTTGGATCACAAAGTGGAACACAGCTGCAACATCTTGAACTATTTGCATCCATCACCATCAAAAAGTCATTACTTTTACCGGTAAAATCTGATACTCTAAGATAGACCTTATATTCTCCTGAGAAATTGCCAGCACTTTTGACCTTATATTTATCTTCTTTAGAAGTTTCTTCAGTTGTTGGCCCGTGGATATCTAGAAGAGTGACAGTATACCATCCGAAAGTTTTTGTGTCCCCAACTTTGAATAGCGTATCCATATAGTATATCGGAATTCCATAAATGAAATAGCTTATATTCTGTTCATCAGAGCGGTAAACACCATTTTGTATTATGGGATACTCTTTTTCAAAAAGCCTGATCTTATAGGAACTATAGGGAATCTCATATAAGGGTCCGCCACATCCAGCAAATACTTCTCTCTTGAAAGGGGTATGTATGTTCGTGACTCGATATATAATATCTGAACTGTTAAAATCAACACAATAATCATCTGGGACATCAATATCTGAAAGCTTTAGGAATATTTCTTCATGTGTTTCATTATAATCAAAGACCTTGTCTCCATCGCCATAGGGATATAAAAAAGAAGGATATTTGTAACCATCATCCCACCAAAGAGACTTTAATCCATCAACAACTTTTACAGAATTTACTGACGTGTTTGCTGGATCTACTCTTATGATGTTGCTTGCATTAAGATTTTTCAAAGAGACCGTATATTCTTCATATATAGTATTCTCAATTCTTTCTGTATGTCTATTGGCAATAATGAAAGCAAGCTTTGAAGCAGCTATAACGTCGGAAGACGTTGCAGTCCCACCAATAACTATTAGGGATTTTACAGAATCTCCATCAAAAAAGAAATTTTCTTCTGGGACTGATGAGGAACCTATACTAAAAGGGTAAAGTATTGAGAATGCAACAATTAAAACTAATATAAGCCCCTTTTTCATAATCCCACCGATATCGATTGATTATTTTTTCTTTATATGAGTGTCGTATTTCCTCCCTAGAAATAAACTGGATTATAGTATCTACAGTAGCATTAAAATATTATAAATATTTTGCTATTAATTACCCAACAATTTTTTCCCACTTTTTAAGTTTTAGAACTTTTGATAGGGTTGATCCTCTTTTGATTTCTTCTCTGATACGATTTTCCTTTTCTTTAACATCAAGGCTTCTATTGATTATTTCTTGAGCTTCTTCTTGAGGTATAACTACAACTCCACTATCATCTCCGATAATATAATCCCCTGTAGTTACTTTGAGTCCGCCACATATAATTTCACATCCAATCTCTCCGAATCCTTTTGGATCCCCCGCATCTGGGACTTCATATCTTGCAAAAACAGGGAAACGAATTTCTTTTAGGTCATCAACGTCCCTTACTGCACCATCAATGACAATTCCACCTAACTCTCTTTTAACTGCACTCCAAGTCGCAAGCTCTCCCCAAATAGCGATGTTACCACAATTTGTATCTATGACTAGTATGTCGCCTTTATTGGCAAGATCAATGGCCTCAACAGCCTTTGCCCAGTCTCCATTCATAGTTTTAACAGTCAATGCTTTTCCTGCCATTTTAAGCCCAGGCACAACTGTATGGATACCTTTCATTGCGCCTCCTCTGTGCATTGCATCTGAAACATTAGAAGATGAAACTTTTTTTAAGGCATCAACTAGCTCTTCTTTTTTATATTTTCTAAACTCTAGACTCTCAATGGGTTTTGCAAGATCTATGCTTTTCCTAATTCTTTGTGTAGCTTCAAGAAGATTGGCAGCTTTTGTAATTGCTCCACCTACAATAACTATATCAGCCCCAGCATTAACTACTTCAGGAGCATTTTCTGAATTTAATCCACCGGCTGTTGCAATAGTGATATTTACAGCATCTTTTACATCTTTAATATCCTGTAATGGATTTTCTCCCTTCATCTGTTGGTCTATGCCTACGTGGATACACACATATTTAGCACCCATTTTTTGAACTTCGGCTGCTCTACCAACCTTATCTTTAACATTGATGAGGTCAATCATTATTTCTGAGTTGTATTTTTTTGCAGCTTTTATTGCTTCTTTTATTGTACTATCGTCTGAAGCTCCTAGAATAGATATAATATCTGCACCAGCTTTTGAGGCCATTTCAGTTTCAAAATCCCCTGTATCCATTGTTTTCATATCAGCTATAATTTTTTTATCAGGAAATGTTCTCTTGAGCTCCCTTATGGCCTCCATCCCTTCACTCTTAATAAGTGGAGTTCCGGCTTCTATCCATTCTACCCCGCCACTAACAGCCTCTTTAGCAATAGATAAAGCCCTATCTAGATTTAACATATCTAATGCCAGTTGAATGATTATTTTTCTAATACTATCACCTTCAAGTTAATTTTTCTTCCAGTCGAAGAAGATTATCCCTCATTATCCTGACTGATTTTTTTATATTCTCTTTATTGTCAAACTCGAATTCTTCTTTAGTATTATTACTCTTAAATATCTTTATCTCTTGAATCAGTTTAGGCATTGCCCTAACTATATTATCGACTATAGTGATATCTGAGCACAATGAAGTTCTTGAAAGAGGATTTAGATCAATTGCAATGACCTTCTTCCCCATATTCTTAAGTGCAATTGCTCTATCGCCATCCTCCAATGGCACAAGAACTACATCAGCTGTAAAAATTCCGTCTCTCGAAACATTACCTCTTAATGAATCAAGACCAGGTATTTTTTCGTTAGCATTTCTCCCAACACCTAAGATATTGGCGCCACCTTTTTTCTCAAGTTTTTCCTTGATTTTAATCTCTCTTTCGTTAGTTCTATAAAATAAATTAATTTCTATCTTTAGAGGGACTATTTTAGATAACTCTACTATCTCGTCTGGAACAAGACAAGCAGTATTTCCATTAACAGATAAAACTGGATTTTTGGCATTGCAAAGAAGGATAGCTGCAGCTTTAATTGCCCGCTCTGCTTCTATTGTAGTTCTTTCACCTATGAAATAATCAAAGGCCTCACCTCTTCCATGTGCGGCTATACCAACTTCTGAGATTATTCCTTGTTTAAGGCATTCCTTTACTTTTTCTCTAAGTGTTAAGGATTCATACCTTGGATGATTTTTTGGTATATCCATATAAGCACCTATAATAATCCTTTGGAAATTTCAGAGATGACAATCTCTCCTTTTATATCTTTCAATAAGTCTAGGATCTTCTCTTTATCCTCTTTATTTATAAATGTAAATATTCCCTCACCTATCATAATCCCTGAAGCATCGTAACTATTTATTTCGCTTATAGTGTCTGCTAAATCTAGAAGCTCTTTGGACAAGATATCTGTTTTATGAGAAAATTCTCTGGAGCATTCCATCATTTTCTCAACTGTTGGTTCGGAAATAAGTTTCTGGAGCTGTTTAGTTCCGCATTTTTCAATTAGTTTGAGTTTTTTTGGATCCTTTAGCACACTTTCTGTTTTTTTCATTCCAAGACTTAATGCCAATACATTTAGATTCTTATCCGGGACTATATTTTCGATAATTCCAGATACACCCGGAGTTTTCCTGATTTCAATGCCTCCCTTGACTTCAGCAACGACATCCCCAAGACCGCTTAGATTTTTTACCTCAGTCTCATGGGCAATAGCTATACATTGTTCATTTGTAATTGAAACAAAATCCTTAATAGAAAAACATATCCCAAGAGCAGCTGATGCCGAAGCACCAAATCCGGCCTCTATGGGAACATCGCTATTGTGATTTATAACTACCAGTTTATTCTTGAATTGCTCTTGAAATCTTTCTTTCAAGATATTTATACAGTTTGTACTAACTGATGTTTTATTTTTAATAGTTTTTTTTCCATTCATAAAAATGTCAATTCCATCTCCTTTAGTAACCTTGATTGCTGTTCTAAGACCAGTTGAAAGAGACACTCCAGCACCAGTCGACCCAGTCTTAAGGTAGTCATCACTAAAGAAAGGAACAAAAAATCCCGTAATATGGGAGGGAACATAATATTCTGAAATATACATATAACGCCTTTAGATCTTATTGAATTTATCAATAAACTCCTTGCACTTTATCCTGTCTAATTTATTCATCACCGGCATAAAGATAAGATCTTCTTTTTTTATAGTGTGCCCAAGTCGCTCGAAGAATTTCATTATTACTTCTTGGTCTTCTGCATCAAGTATTTTTGGATTGAAGACTCCACCCAATATCCCTTCTAGGACAACATTCTCTTTGGGTAGATATCGCTTAAGTATATCTAGATTGTATTTTCCCCCTAATACCTTGCCTTCAGATTCAGACTCTTCGACATCATTGCAAACAACAAATATGGCAATTTTCTTCTCTTTAAGCTCCTCTTTGAAATTTTCCATAAAATTAACTATACTTTTCAGAGGACTATCGTCATAATCAGGAGAGCCTATAATTATCTTTGAATATTTATTGATTGATTTAACTTCATCTGGCTTTTTAACTTCGATATCATCAGCTAGTTCTGATATCCATCTAGCTATTATTTCTGTAGAACCGTACTTTGTATCATATACTAAAAGATTATTAGACATTTATTACACCTATAAATTCTAAATAATAACAATTTTTATAAAGATTTAGGCCATATATACTTTGATGCATAGAAAATCAATAAAAGGAAGTAAGTCTAACAAGCTACTTGGAAAAAGTATTGTTTTAGGTATTACTGGGAGCATAGCTGCTGTTGAATCAGTTAAATTAGCTAGAGAACTTATGAGACATGGCGCAGAAGTATACGCCGTCATGACCTCAGATGCCAAAAAGATACTTCATCCATATGCACTTGAATTTGCAACAGGAAATCCTGTAGTGGACGAAATTACTGGAAAAATTGAGCATGTTTCCTATGCCGGGGATCATGATAGAAAATGTGATTTAATTTTGATTGCGCCATCAACAGCTAATACTATCTCCAAAATAGCTTATGGCATTGATGATACCCCAGTCACAACCGTCGTTTCTACAGGATTTGGGAAGATTCCAATTATCATTGTTCCTGCTATGCATAGTTCCATGTATAAGAATCCAATTATCCTTGAAAATATCGATAAATTAAAAAATCACGGAGTTCTCTTTCTCACCCCTAAATTTGAGGAAAACAAGGCAAAACTTCCAGATATAGATGAAATAGTTCAGGCAGTTATTAAAAAATTATACGTTAAAGATTTTGTAGGAAAGAAAGTCCTTGTTACTGCAGGACCAACCATTGAAAAAATTGATGATGTCAGATTTATTACAAATAATAGTTCTGGATTGATGGGAATTAAACTAGCTGAAGAATTTGACATGCGAGGTGCAGAAGTCACTCTAGTATTGGGGCACACCAAATTAGAATCATATGTTAAGACTATACCAGTTGAAAAATTCGATGAGATGCACGACGCTGTAATGTCAAACACTGATGCCGATATTGCAGTCTTTACTGCAGCAACCTCTGATTTCCATGTTGACAAACCATGCAGTGGAAAGATTTCCTCAGATAGCTCTACAACAATTAATTTGATTCCTAATAAAAAAATAGTTCAAGAGTACTCAAGCAACTCAAAAGCATTCATTGTTGGATTCAAAGCCGAGTATGGAGTCCCTGACGATGAACTATTAAGAAGAGCATATGAGAGACTTTCTAGCTCTAATATGGGTCTGATTGTAGCAAATGACGTTGGAAAGGAGAAGAGAGGATTCCAATCAGAAACAAACGAAGTTTTCATAATAGATAAAACGAAAAAATTCTATCACTTGCCTCTTGAAAATAAAGAAAAGATTTCAGAAAAAATTGTAGATATAATAAAGAAATATATAAATTAAATTTTATTTCTTGATTTGACTTTCTGGAACTGTTCCTTGTTCTAAGATATCTATCTGAAATGGTTTGCATCCTTTGCCTTCTTTTTCACTGATATAACATGAGAAGTCAAGTTCAACAAGGTCTGGAGTTTCGTCTAACTTTAAGTAATATCTTGATAAAGTTCCAATTTTTTGTCTATATGGGTCAACTGGGATCCATTTTCCGTCAACGTAAATCTCTGTCCAGCAGTAAGGCTTCCATGCTCCACCTTCTTCGATGTCATAGTAAAGACCGTATACAAGCTTTGTTGGTAGCATTACTGATCTCAAGAGGGCAGTGTAGAGAGTTGCATATGGCCCGTAACCAAGCGCTTTGTGGGAATCTCCACTTATAGTATCAGTTGCATGCTGTAACCACCAGTATTGGTAACCATTTTTTTGATATGGGCTTTCATCAACTATTATTACTTCTTTTTGTCCATTCATTATCAAATATGCAGTTCCAATAGCGCTGTAATTGGCATCAGTAGCATAAGATGTAGCTAATTTTCTCATGTCACTTCCCCAACCAACAGTACCTGATCCAGGAGTACCATAAAGCATATCTTCAGGTAAAACATAAAGTTGGGCATCTTTTGGTAAGCTGTTAAATGCCTTTAGAGCATCTTCTTCAGTAACAATAACAGGTAATAGACTATATTCGTTAACGTAATAATCTTCTGTGTATAATGTAACTTCAGCTATAATCTTTGTACCATAATCTCTAATTATAACGACTTTTTGTCTTGATGAGTTCAAATCCGAGAGATCGTATGGTTTGGATAGTGTAACCTTGGCTTTAAGATAAGAAACTGTTTTTTCTGGTGGAGTTATAGGCGTCGTATTAACATCCACACCATTATCTTCTTTCTGTGAAACACACCCTGAAAAGAATGCAAATGTAATTAGAAGTATCAGGGCAAATACAGTAGTTGTTTTTTTCATATATTCACCATTCTTCAAGACTTTGGAGCTTAATAAATAGCTTTCGGTGAAAAATTATTCGGCAATTGGCGTAATAAACTTATTTTCTAGTATCTCCCTATGAATTGAATTGTAGCTGCAGAAGGGAATAATTGAACCATCAGGTAGGCCATAGTGTATAGCGCATCTTTTTACTCTTTCTAGATCAAAGTTAAATGAGTCCATAAAATGCATTGTCCCTATAAAAATCGATTTGTGATGGAGCTTTGCTAGAAACTCTTTCCCCCCACCGTTTAGTATGCCTTTTGTGATCTCAAAAAGATTCAAGTCCTTTGGCATTTTTTCCTTATCTATAAAGGAATTCATATTTTTAATAATCCTAGCTATTTCAATTCCTTTCCCTATCTTTCCATTATTATGGGGAATTTCATTTCTTTCTCTAAGATACTCAAAGAAACCTTCAACATCTAAAAATCGTGTCATAGGTATTAACTTTTTGTTTTCTAAAAATACGTATGTAGCTACTCCGCATTGGGGATGGACTGTGAAGTGCGGCATATTTGTTCCCTTAAGATATTCAACAAACTGGGAAACAGGAACCACAAAAGGAATGGGATAAAAATCCTCTTTGCCAATTTCTCCATTTGTCTGCTTTTCAATTAACTTAACTAAATCTGTTATTGTTATCCTATGATTTTTTACTTCATCTTTACTTGCACGACCAGAAAAGGATAACGGCTGGAAGTTGATTCCTCTTATTACATCAAAATTGTCACGTCCAAAATAGATTATATCTCCAATCTCGTGATCATTTACTCCTTTTGAAACAGTAGGGACAAGAACAATGCTCTTTTCACCTAATTGTCTTAAATTGTCTATGGCTTTCTTTTTTTCAAAAAAAGTATCATAACCCCTAAATTTTTTACATGCGTGAGATAGTCCATCAAACTGAAGGTAATGAGTATTGATTCCAGAATTAATTATTCTTTTAAGATACTCTATGTCCATGGAATATCTTTTTCCATTTGTTGCAACTTGAATCTGAGCAAATCCAAGATCTTTTGCAGTTTTTATTATTTCTGGAAGATCATCCCTGATTGTTGGTTCGCCTCCGGCAAATTGAATTGCAAAAGGAGGATTTGGTTTTATTGAACTTAATCTTGTAAGTATTTTTTTTATTTCCTCAAAAGATGGTTCATATACCTTTTTTGGTCCGCCCGCGCTTGCGAAACATATAGGACATTTCATATTACATCTATTTGTTAGATCAACATTCACAAAAATTGATGGAGTTTGGTGATTCTCACATATCCCGCAATCATAAGGGCATCCTTTTTCCGTGTTTTTTTGTGTCGTAATTTGGTTATGGGCCTTATTATCTAATTTTTCAAGTCTAAGGTAGTAATTTGAATCGTCTGAAAGAACATCAGAGAAGAAGCCATGCTCGTCACAGCTCTTTTCCATTACAATTTGATTTTCTACCTCTTTAATCTCAGCTTTATTCTTCTTTTGGCACAATGGGCATATAGATTCAGTTGTTCTCAAAATGTTAGGAGACACAAAAACACCTTATCTCTCAAAATACTAATCATTTAAAACATTATCTCTTGTAAACGTATAGAACAAAGCCCGCGACTAATAAAATTGAGAGCACTGACAACCCGATTAAAACATAAAACAACAATGGTCGCGAATTTCTTAATTCATTTGTTTCTTCATCTACATTGGAGTTGTTTGATTCAGTAGGGATTTCCTTTTCAACAATATCTATTTTTATGTTTTCGTAAACGACCCCTTTATTTTCGTTAATGTCCTTGAAATTTGCTATAATTATTGGATTGTATGATCTCGGCGAGGTATTATCATCTATTGTTAATACTAGTTTACCCGATGCTTCTGTCCCTGGACTGATAAATGAAATATTAACCTTAGAATCTGATACAACTTCTCCCTTGAGTTCGACAGTAACATCTTTTATTGGAATATTACCGGTGTTCTTTATAGAAAAAGGCATCTCTATGGTTTGTCCTTTTGTAACTGTAATATTTTTATTATCTAGTAAAATGGCAGCCTCTGCCATCTCTTTGTTAAGATTGATATTTACCATCTTTTCCATATAAAATGGGGTACAACCTCCCCTACACATCCCTTTGCCACATTTTAGAATTATGTTAAAGGTGGCTTTATCTATAGGCATTCCTCCTACAAATGTCAAAACAAAAGATTCCTTTATACTTTCTCCAGGTTCAACTATTGAAAACTTGAATGAATTTGTTTCAGATTTGATGTAATCCTTATATTGATTCAAGAAAGAATCATCTATGGCTATTGTACCATCCCAAAGCCTATCATTAGAATTATTTATTAGTTCAAATGTAATTACTATCTCTTCTCCATAGTTTGCTTCTCTTGGGTAGGATAGCGTTAGATCAACATATTCCGCAGATACAGGATTAGTTATAAACATCATTAATAGGGCCAAGACAATAATTTTCTTCATCATATTACCATCTTTTCTAAAATATTTAACTATTACTTATTATCTTTAAAATCTACAAATTAATATACAATCTATAATAAACTTTTTAAATATAACCCTTCTCAATTTTCTAAATGGTGAAATAATATGGATGATAATCATAAAATAGGCCTTGTTTTTTCTTTAACTGGATTAATAGCAGGCTTAATATCTGGAAGTGGATATCTAACAATAATCCCTAGTGTAGTACTAGCATTTGTCATATTCTATGGTTCCCAATACCTTGTAAAACTTGTCAAAGTAGACATGACTAAATTTAATAGAAGTAAAATTCTTAAATCAGGATTTTTTTCATTTCTTGGATGCTGGCTTTTGTTCTGGATAATTATATTTAACTCATAATTTATTAATTATTTTTTCAGGTGAAGCATTTGAGAATTGCTGTAGTAGATTACGATAAATGTCAACCAAAAAAATGTAATCTAGTGTGCTTGCATTATTGCCCTGGTCCCAGAATGAACGAAGAAACAATAATTATTAACGAAGATACTAAGAAGCCTATAATCTCTGAGGTCTTATGCACCGGGTGTGGCATATGTATCCATAAGTGCCCTTACAAGGCAATCTCAATTGTCAATTTACCTGAAGAGCTTTCTCAGCCGATTCATCAATATGGCCCCAATACGTTTAGACTTTATAGGTTACCCGTACCTAAAGAGGAAAAGGTTCTAGGACTTATCGGACAGAACGGTGTTGGAAAAACTACGGCAATTAGAATTCTTTCTGGAGAGATTTACCCAAACATTGGCGATTATAAATCAAAAGAGAAGAAAGACCTGACACCTTATTTCCGGGGAACTGAACTACAAGGATATTTTGAAAAGATGGGAACAAAGAACATTAAGAGCTCCTTAAAACCACAATACGTTGACAAACTTCCCCAAGTAGCTAAAGGAAATACTGGGGACCTTTTGGATAAAGTTGATGAGAGAGGAATTTCTAAAGAACTTATTAGTGACCTTGATTTAAACGATGCTCTTGATAAAGAATTATCCGTTTTGAGCGGAGGAGAATTACAGAGAGTTGCAATTATTGCTTCGATGTCCAAAGATGCGGATATCTACTTTTTAGATGAGCCGACTTCCTATTTAGATATAAGACAGAGATTAAACGTTGCCAAAGCAATAAGAAAACTTGCAGAAGAAAAGACTGTCGTTGTGATTGAGCATGACCTTGCTATTCTTGATTATTTGAGTGATTACATCCATATACTTTATGGGCAACCTGGAGTTTATGGTATAGTTTCTACACCGCTTAGTGTTAGAATCGGAATCAACATGTACCTTGACGGTTACATTAAGGAAGACAATGTCAGATTCCGAAATGAGTCAATAAAATTCTACCAAAAAGAAGATAAAACTTCGAAATCAAAGAAAGTGCTTTTGGAGTATCCGGCCTTTGAAAAGACCTTCGATAGTTTTGCCTTAAAGACCGAAGCTGGAACTTTGCACAAAGGAGAGATCGTAGGTATTCTAGGGCCAAATGCAACTGGTAAGAGTACATTTGTTAAAATACTTGCTGGACTATTAGAATCTGACGATGGCAGTAAATTTGAATCAGAGCTAAAAATATCATACAAGCCCCAATATATCAAGAGGGAGTTTGACGGAACTGTAAGAAATTTACTCTCAGAAGTTGCAGGAGAAAAAATGCACACCAACATCTTCAAAGCAGAAATTTTAAGGCCTCTTGATATAGACCCAATAATCGATAACTCTGTAGCTGATCTTTCTGGTGGAGAATTACAGAGAGTAGCCATAGCTGCATGCCTTGCCCAAGATGCGGAAGTTTATTTGCTTGATGAGCCATCAGCTTACCTTGACATTGAACAGAGGCTAAACTATTCAAAAGCTCTGCGAAGGTTTATTGGTGACAAAGGATTGACTGCAATAATCGTTGAGCATGACCTTGTATCCTTGGACTACACTTCCGATAAGGCCATAGTATTCTCCGGTAAATCAAGTGTCTCTGGAACTGCATCGGCCCCCTTATCACTAAGAGAGGGAATGAATAGATTCTTAGAAGAAGTCGGAGTTACATTCAGAAGAGATCCAGAATCTGGAAGACCAAGGTCAAATAAGATAGACTCCCAAAAAGACAGAGAGCAAAAATCATCTGGCGAATATTACTATCTCAAAGAGTAGTTATTAGAGTATCTCTACAATTCCTTTATCGCCATTGACCCTAATTTTTTTCCCTTCTTCAATACTATCAATTTCTACCTTGTCGACCATAGGGATGTCTGAGATAATTGCACCCACAGAAACTATTGTTTCAGCTTCTTTATTGATTATTGCAAGTGGTGCTGCGCCATTTTTTTTCAGTTGGTAGATAACATAAGAACCTACAGTTGAGCCTTTCCCCATCGGGAAAACAAATATCTTGTCTTTTATGCTCTTGCCAAAAGCGTTCGAGTTCTTATCCATTACAATCCCTGTCTTTGGATCAACGCCTCCAAGAAAAGAAATTGGAGAAGTACTCTTCAATACCTCTCCTTCTGCAGTCCCTTTTGATATCTTTCTGCCGTTTAATATCATTATCTTCCCTCTAAGGATTCAAGCTTATTGAGTATCGAGATGATTTCATCGGTAAGTTTTTTGTATTCTGGCGACCCAGGTTCTAAGGATTCCCTTTGGATATAGAGTTTTATTAGAGAGGCCACGAGCTCTTCCTTCTCAGCAGTTATTTGTGGATCAGTTGGCTTTCCTCCAGTTGTTGGTGTAGTTGTACCATCTTCTGTGATCTTAGAGAAAAGATCCTTTAGGGCGTCATCAACAGTCTGCCCTCTCCCAAACTTCATTGACCTGGGTTCAATAGCTACAACATCCCATAGGTTAACAGATTCCGCCCTTTGAACGTAGACCGATAATAGGTAAAGTGGAACTACTTTTTCCTTGTACCTGAATGGGTAAAGTATCATATTACCCTGCCCTTTTGTTTCCCCTAAAAGCCTAAACTGCTCCTGATATTCGCTGTTCATGAACTCCTGAGTGATCCTCTTTCCAGTGATATTCTCCCCTGATATATCAATCGCATAAAACTTAGCCTCAGAGGTCTGATCATCTGTGTACCCAAACATCAGTGTTGTCAGCTCTTTTGATTCAGCTCTTCTGAGTATCATCTGGACAAATGTGGAATACTCATACTCGTCACTTATAGGATTCTGGGAGATTATATTGTAAATAAAATCAGAGTATCTGCCTATGCTGTCTCCAAGGTCAAACTCATAGAAGTTAGTTGCCTCTATGTATTCCTTTGGGTCAGTAATATGGTATGTAGTATAGGCATCTGCTACATAGTAGAAGTAATCATCAGGCGCCCTTAGTTGGACTTTTATCTCCTCGGGTATTTCACTACCATCCTTTATCCAGGGGTATATCTCCATGTATATATCCTTGAAAATATTTTCTGGGCCAACATAGTATACAGTCACGTCTCCAGTTTTCATATTTGTCAAGACCTTCACTACATTCCTCTTGTAGTCAAGATTCACATATGGCATATATGAAGCTGTATCAATATTCAAATTATAGTCTGTTAGGAAGTAGGGCTCCCCTTGGTATAAGACTACATAGCTATCTAGATCCCTCTCAAACTCCCCTGGGAGATACAGGGCATTTATAGAATTTAACGATCTGTACGGAACATAATCTAAGGACGAATACTCAGCCCATACCCCATAACCTTCCAATCTAAAAAGGAGTAATCCGCTAACATTTATTGTCTTAGTATTAAGAGTACTGACATCATCGCCAAGGTTTGTTTTTCTATCTTTTGTCATGTACATATTTGTAGCATAAGAGTTAGTAATTATATTTTCAGATTCGTAACCGTCGGAGTATAAGTATTCAGTTTCCCCTTCACCAAAATAGGTTTTGAAAGGTGCATTTGTTATTTCACCATCGTTTGAATCCATTAGAATTATCTCATCTGTACCGACGTAGAAGATGTTTCTGTTGTAGAAGTTGTCTGTCACAGGGGATTCAGGTTTAATTGTTTTGTATGTTGCCCACAATATCTTCTCTTCCTTTGGATCCAAAAGTAGATCTGTATCTGCAATAAGGTAATACCTTGGCCCTAGTTTTGGTCTTGCAAGAACATATGCAGTAACATAGTCCCAAACCCTTACCCTATCAATTAGGTATCTGTTCTCTTTGAGGAAGTCCTGAAATACTATACCATCCAGATCTGATTGAGGGAGTATATCTGCCCTAACACTATCTACATTATCAACATAAGACACCCATCTATTTGCATCTATTTCACGCTGGATATAAGGGGTGTTTAACAGTGGATTTCCTCTGACACTTCTGTCAAGTAAAAATCCTTTTGTCCCCGCTGCAATAGTTGGAGAAATTATAAGCAGTATGATTAAAATTGCCAATGCTCCTTTTCTGCTGAAGAACTTATTCTTATACTCCTGAATGTTGTCATCTGATATCTTCATATCGAAGATCCCTTTTAGGGTAGGTATGAAAAGAATGCTAACAACTAGTAATGCTGCCTTTATTATTCCAGGGACAAAAAGTGAAATAAGTGATATCCCACTCATTATTCCAAGCTCAGTCCTATCCCTTGAAACGACAATATTCCTCACACCTATACCTACAAGAATAATCGATTCAATGACCCAGCCAAGTCTCAAGAAATCAAGAATGCCAAACTTCACATAGTCAGGGTTCTGTATGTAGAAGTTGAACAGATTGCTAAAGAATAGGAGGGCTGCAAATAGGAGAAGAGAGATGAACAAAATTACTGCAGTTATTGTCATGTGTGTTTTTTCTAATACAATTTCTTTTCTATCAGCCTCAAACTGCTTTCCTAGCCTCTTAGCTCTTTCAATGAATAGATTTAAAATGTAGGGTAGAGCAACAACTGCTGTTAGTAACAACAAAAGTCCTCTAGCAACATTTATCAAATTGACATAAAGATAGCTCTGGTAAAAGCTGTCTGTATTATAGATGAAATCCATAATGAGCGGTCTAGTAATCTCAGGTAACTTCCCAAGGTATACTGCATATCTAAGGTATAAGACTGGAACCGGTATGAAAATGAATATCAAAAAGAATAGAATCACGTAAATAAACTTCCCTGCATGATTCTTTCCGATTTCATTCTTTATTATGTTTCTAAGGGGTGTGACTAAGACCATTATTAGAAAAAGTATTATTGCAAGGACAAGCCCCCACAAGAGACCTATCATGTAAAGGGATAACTTTACCATAAACTGCTCATTAAAGAGGGTGTAAAGAACTTTAAAATCAAAGTAGATTGGGATTACAAAAAAGTACCCAACTATTAACGCAAGAATAAGAAGGTACACTAATCTTTTAGGATTAAAACCCTTTTTTCCTAACTTTTCAGAATCTTTCTTCATGAGTTTTATTAGGCTTTATCATTTAAATAAGTTACCCGATTACCTTAATGATACATCCCCAGAATAAACCTTAATTTCCTTGTCTTTGGTCTTTAGTATTAAAGCCCCATTTTCATCGATATCTTTTGCAAGGCCATCATAAGTTTCGTTTATGCCTATTATTTTCACATTCTTGCCTAAAGTATCTGAGTTTTTCTTCCACTTTTCAATGATTTGATCTATTCCTTTATCGAGATATTCTTGATAAACTGTATCGTAATGTTCAAAGAAGGATTTCAAAAATAGCTTGACTGATATTTCTTGGCGCATCTCAACTTTTAATGAAGCCGCTTTTTCTGGGAGTTCTTCTAGATCTGTATTTAGATTTATTCCTATCCCGACAACAACATAGTTGATTTTTTCCATATCAGATGAAAGTTCTGTCAATATTCCAGATATTTTTCTTCCAGATATCAAGATATCATTCGGCCACTTGATCTTTGCATTCATTTTGCTCTTCATCGAATTCAATGTTTCAACTAAAGCAACTGAAGATAGCAGTGTAATTTGTGGGGCTCTTTCAGGGGAGATGTTTGGCTTTAGAATAAAAGATATGTATATGCCACCTTTTGGTGAGTGCCATTCTCGTCCTCTCCTGCCACGACCTGAGTGTTGTGTTTCTGAAACAACGACATCGCCATCTTGGGAATCCAATGCAATCTGCTTTGCCTTGTTGTTTGTTGAGTCTACTTCTTCTAGAAATAATATCTTATGACCGATAATCTTGGTATTTAGCATACGTTCCAATTCAAACTGGATCTGTCTATCTGGGGTCTTGATAAGCTTGTATCCTTCATTTGTTTTTGATTCTATTTCATAGCCAAGTTCCCTTAGTTTTTTGATATGTTTCCATACCGCAGCCCTAGAAACCCCCAACTCCTTTGATATCTCCTCTCCAGAGACATAACCGCCATTTTTTTCAAGTATTTCAAGTATTTTTGATTTCATCATTTCACCGATGAAAAATTAAAGTGGATCTCAGCGCCAGTATTGAGAAGTATGCTGAGTCTGTGAGTTCCCTCTCCATTGAATGGAATAGTTTTTTGGATAATTACTTTTTCATTTGATTTGATAGATTCATTCCCTTCAAGGAAGTTCTCTTTATCAATGAATATCTTGTAGGTATAGTTCTTATCCGTGCCTTCAAGGTTCTCAATTGCAAAATCAAAATAAAGTTTATCTTTTACATTCTTGGTGTAATTATATAGTTGAACAGAATTATTAGTTATCATCCCAATTGTATACCCTTTTTCATCTATAAATAAAGTGTCACCTTCACGGTAGGGTGTTGAACTATCAAGAGTAATTAAATCATTACTGATTGTTATATATTTTCCTTCTAGAGTTGTACCATTTCCTTCAACTATGGTCGTATTGAAATAAAGACTAGTGAAGCGATCTTGTGGGATATTCACTTCACTAAAGGACAATAGGATAAATGCTGAAACAAATATGAATGAAAATGCTAATGCAAAAAAGATATACTTATCATCCAATTAACTCAAACCCATCTTCATTTGACTTTATACGATTCTCATCGATTAAATCCTTTAGGGCAAGCTCAACATCAAGCTCGTCGATACTTAAGACATTTGAGATTTCTACCTTCGATATCTTGGGGTCGGTCTTCAATAGGTCGTATACGCTTTGCTTGATCTTCTCTTCGTCAAGGTCCTCGTAGAAGTCCATATCGCCTTTTACTTCTGCCATTTCAGTTGTAATAGTTTCTTCAGATACCTCTTCCATAAGATCTTCTATCGCTGTTTCCCTTAAGCTATCTTCGATTTCACTGATTTCTACTTCTTCAGTTATCTCTTCCTCTTCTTTTTGAGGTGCTTGTGGAGCAGGTGGTTCGTAAGAGTCAATTTTTTGTTCGTAGTCAAATGACAATCCCCTTTCCTTAAGATCCTTTATCCTCTTTGAAAGCTCTAGTTCCCTATAGAGCCAGTAGTTAGGTTCAACTGGGATTATTATATCAGGGACGAGATAAAATTCATCTTGGAACTCTCCTATTCTGCCTATTATATCTACCATATCCCCTACTTTGAATTTGTCCAAAAGTTGAACCTTCTCTGACCATGCTTTTAATCTTGTTGTAGCTGTGCCATCGTCTATTGTTAATGCACCATAGGTATTCTCATTGTTTCTGTATGAGTCTATTATGGTTCCAAGAATCCTTGCTTCTTTGGATTCTCCAAACGGGGTAGAAAGAACAGCTCCGGCCGCATCGTTTTTCAACTTACCATTGACAAGGTCAACAATCCTCATCTTATAGGCTATCATTCAATGTTTTTTAATTGTGAAGATATATAAGAGTTTCTTTAAGTTTAGTTAGAAAAGAAGAAAAGAAAAAAACAATTGAAAAATAAAATATATTTTAGTTTATGAGTCTGTGTATGTGTAGACTAAAACATCATTTCTTGCATCAGCTGTTCCAGGGGCTACAGTGAAATTAATAGTAAAAGTCCTAGTAGTTCCCCTTACAGTAGTGAAAGTTGGTGTTGCAGTAATAGTTATTGAATTTTGGCTAGCAATAGATGCGTTTGCAGCAAGTGTTACAGGCCCTCCGGGAGAAGCAGTAATCCCTGTCGTTCCTACGTTTATGGGCGATCCAGTTGTATTCTTTAATACAATAAAGTAATTGCTGAATTGTCAGTCATTGAAATCATCTGTAATCCACCACCGAGTGAACCACTACTCTGTTCCTGGACGGATTTCTGGGTCTGCGTCTGGAAAGATCTAAACCATATAAAGTATGCTCCAACGGCTGCTACTGCTACTGCAACCAATAACATGACTGCAATAACCGGTGATACAGCCTTCTTATGTTTCCTGAAAAATTTCATCATTTTTATGCCTCCACGTTTTTACATGGACAATAACAAGTATTGCTAAGCATATTTAAATGTTTCGGTGAAAATGCCGAAATTCGCAAATGACATATTTTTCTTCATATTTTTAGTTATATTTCTCCCAATTAATTTAATAAATTTTGCGAAAAGTTTAAATAGAATGATATTTGATACTTTGCATGAAAGAGATAGATCAGAAGATTATAGATGTCATGAGGGAAAACGCGAGAATCTCAATTACTGACATCTCAAAGATTACAGAAGTCCCTGATACTACCATTCATTTTCGTTTAAAGAAGTTAAAAGATATCCTAAATTATAGATTGACGCTAAATCACAAAAAACTTGGGGAGAACTATTATCTTTTGGAAATAATCCCTGAGACTTATGCTATAGATTCCATCACCCTAAAGAAGGCAGAGGAGCTTTTCGAGCGATTTAGAAAGATGGAAGGGGTACTATTTGTAGTGAAGATCAGGGACTCATTCATGCAGATAGGGAAGTTCTGTGCCATATATGCAGGCAAAGAAAAACCAAAAATAGAAATCCCGGGTATAAAAATTATAACAATTAGTGAGATAGACAAAATCTGGGGTGAACTTGCCCTATGCTCAAAGAGCTAAAACAGAACAACATACTACTTCTTGGTGAACCAGAAACTGGGAAAGAATATTTTGGAAAGGAGTTAGTGAGAGGGGATCTCATATATGTCGGGATAGACAAAAGCCCTATAGAGATACGAGAGCTCTTTAACCCAAAATTTATCATCGACTGCTATACTGAAAGGCTTGGTGTCAAGAGCACAGAAAAATACCATATTACCTATGCGTATGATCTAGATGAGATAATAAGAAATATCTTCAAGGCAAGGGAGGAGACGGATAAGGACACCACAATTATTATCGATTCTTTGTCGCCTCTTATAGTTACATTAGGTCTAGTCCCAGTCTACAGATTTCTCCAGAGGCTATTTGCAATTGGAAGAGAAAAGAATGTCAGAATAATCATAATTCTACATAAGGGCATGCACAAGGACGAGATAGAAATTTCTATTAGGCACCTAGTCGAAGCAACGCTCTTTCTAGAGAGAACATTTGAGATGGGCGAAGAGATATTTTACGTTGATTTTGGGAAGCTTTATGGGGGAAAGTATAAAAGAATAAAATACCACATAGAAAATAATAAGATAAAGTTTGATAGATTCGCAATATAATTTATTATTTATTTTATGATAAAGGTGTGATGTATGGAAGAGAGGGTTAAGACAGGAATTAAGGGGCTTGATGAACTTATTGAAGGAGGACTTCCCAAGAGTTCATCGATATTATTATCTGGTGAGGCAGGGACAGGAAAGACAATATTCTCACTACAGTATATTTATTCAGGTGCAAAGGATTATGGAGAGGCCGGTATCTATGTTACATTCGAGGAGAAACCTGAAGAGCTTAGGAGAGAAGCATTACAATTTGGCTGGGATCTTAAAAAATATGAAACAAAGAAAAAGATCGTTATACTTGACGCTGCATCCCTTCGTGTTGGGGTGCCTTCTGATGAAGACTTCTATATGAAAAGTGATGTGGACTTGAAGTCCCTTCTCTCTAAATTATATGAAATAGCAATGGACATAGATGCGAAAAGGATTGTTATAGATTCACTTCCTGCATTTTTCTTTTCAGAGGATTCAGAAAAGATGAGAGATGACATCTACATGATGGGAAGGGTGCTAGCAGAGACAAAGGCAACTTCAATTCTTATAACTGAGATAATAAATGGCCAGGGTTACTCAAGGTTTGGATATGAGGAATTCATAACAAGGGGTGTCATAACACTGCATCTTGTCGAAGGGGAAAAGGCCATGCCGAGAATGTCTGAGTATAAGAGGAGCATCTTCATACGAAAGATGAGGGAAACAAATCACAAGATAAAACAATACCCATTCTCTATTACAAATGACGGCATAGTTGTTTACCCGCAGGGAGAAATATACTAGGGGTAAGTGATTTTTATGATAGCGGTGCCCGATACATCAGTTGTAGTTGATGGTAGATTCAAAGCTCTTTTGAGGGATCCAGAATTTGTAAAGGATCTGGAAAGGATTGTGATAGCAGAGGCTACAGTTGCAGAAGTTGAGCATCTTGCAAACCAGGGCAAATCATCAGGAATCTCAGGGATTGCAGAGCTAAAGGCAATATTCAACATAGCAAAGGAGATATTTGTCCCATTAGATTACTATGGCAAAAGACCCACAAAATATGAGATTGATGGAGCAAAAAAAGGGGATATAGATGCCATCATAAGGGAAGCTGCAATTGATCTTGGAGGGACATTGATAACAGGGGACCTGATACAGAAGGACATTGCAGAGGCCAAGGGCATACAATCGATTTTTTTAAATCCTTATAAGAAGGTAAAATTAAGGATTGAGGACTTTTTTGACTCACAGACTCTTTCAGTTCACCTAAAGGATGGGATCATGCCCGCAAGGAAGAAAGGAAAGCCTGGATCAATAGTTTTGGAAAAATATGATAGGATCTATGACGAGGACGAGTTAAAGGAGATCTCTTTAGATATATTGGAGAGGGCAAAAACTACCCGGGATAGCTTCATAGAGCTTGACGAAAAAGGGGCAAGCGTTGTTCAGTTACAGGAGTATAGGATTGTTATTACATCCCCTCCATTCTCAGATAGGTTTGAGATAACAGCAGTCAGGCCTGTTAGAAAACTTACATTGGATGATTATAATCTCCCAGAGCAGCTTATGAGAAGATTGGAAGTTGCAGAGGGAATTCTAATTGCAGGTGCACCTGGTATGGGTAAATCAACATTCGCACAAAGCATCGCAGAATATTATGCATCTCAAGATAAGATAGTAAAGACTATGGAAAAGCCAAGGGACCTTAACGTGCAGCCAGAGATTACCCAGTACACAGCACTAGAAGGCGATATGGCAAAGACAGGGGATATCCTATTATTAGTCAGGCCAGACTTCACAGTCTTTGATGAGATGAGGGTCACAAACGATTTCAAGATCTATGCCGATATGAGGCTTGCAGGAGTTGGTATGGTTGGTGTAGTACACGCTACAAAACCTGTCGATGCAATCCAGCGTTTCATCGGTAGGATCGAGCTTGGAATTATCCCGCAGCTTATTGATACGATAATTTTTATTAAGAATGGTGAGGTTAACCAGGTCTTGGAGCTTGAATTCCTTGTAAAAGTTCCACATGGAATGAGTGAAGCTGATCTTGCAAGACCAACAGTTGAGATAAAGGACTTCTATTCAAAGACACCACTCTACGAGATTTACACATACGGAGAGCAAGTCGTTGTCATGCCATTAAAGAGCAAGAGAAAGGAAACTTCGCCAATGAAAAAGCTTGCACTTTCAAAGCTAAAAGAAAGGTTAAACACTGAACTTGCGATACCATTTGATCTTGAGGCAGTTTCGGATTCAAGGATTACCCTTTATGTAAAAAACGATGATATTCCCTCAATAATTGGTAAGGAAGGCAAGAACATAAGGGCACTTGAAAATGCAATAGGATTTTCGATAGATGTAAAACCGATGGAAAAACCTCAAGAAAAGAAAGGTAGGATCCCAGTTGAAGTTGACTTTAGGGAAAAATACATCCTTCTAAATGTTGAAAAAAGATTTGCACGCAAAAACATCAAAATATTCGTCGAGGATGGCTATCTTGATGAGGTAAACGTTCCAAAGTCAGGAAAGGTCAAGATATCAAACAAGAACCCTATGGCAGAACTGATAGAAGACGCTGTTTTAAATGGTAAAAACTTATATATAATGCTTTAAAATCCGATTTGGGACCAGTGGCCTAGTGGATATGGCGATAGCCTCCTAAGCTATAGGTCGGGGGTTCGAATCCCCCCTGGTCCGTTTTATAAACTACGAATTTTTATTCAATTTATCCTACCAAAATTATATAAATGTACCTTTTATCAAGAGTTCGGGAGCCAATGAGAATAACTTCTCAAAGGGTACAAAAAATTTTTTGGCTCCCCCAAAACGAAAATCAATAAATAATATTTTTAGGGTCTTTTTATGCCATGGAGTCTGAAGTTTGGAAGTATTTTTGGGATACCTGTAGAGCTTCATATCACGTTTCTGTTGCTTCTTCTGATGTTTTCATTCTTTGGCGTTATGCCCTTAATCGTTGTTATACTGTTATTTGTCTCTGTCTTTATACATGAACTAGCACACTCGCTAGTTGGAAGGCATTATGGTGCTAAGATTAAAAAGATTACCCTTCTCCCGATAGGGGGAGTTTCACAGATGGAGGCAATACCAAAATCCCATGAGTTTGCCATCGCGGTAATTGGGCCTGTCGCAAGTATCCTGATCGGAGTGATTCTGTTCCTTTTCGGATCTTTAGCCGGTGTTAAGATGTACTTTGATTTGAATTGGGTTGAATTAAACTCAGTTTCAGAGATCATAAGGGCTGTCATGTCCTTGAACTTTGTACTAGGATTATTCAACATAATCCCTGCATTTCCAATGGACGGGGGCAGAGTCCTAAGGGCCTTTTTAGCCTCAAGGATGGACTACCTCAAGGCAACTGAGCTCTCAGTTAGAATAGGCCAAGCACTTGCAATAGTTTTTGCCTTCGTCGGTATTTTTTATAATCCCTGGCTCATAATCATAGCATTTTTCATTTACATCGGAGGGATGAGTGAATACGAAACAAATCGTATGTCATCTCTTCTAAAAGGAATAAAGGTCAAGGATCTTATGATAAAAGATATCTTCACTGTTTCGGCCGGCGATAGCCTAGAGGATTTTGAGAAACTCCTAATAGAAAAAAAACACAAAGGGTACCCAGTAGTTGAGAATGGAAATGTTGTCGGCATCATTACAACAAATGAACTCCTTGGAGTCTCAAGACAGAAGTGGATTGAAACAAAGATCTCAGATGTCATGATAAAAGATATTGTTATCGCATCTCCTGATATGGAAGTATTTGATCTTCACACAAAGCTTACTGAAAAGAATCAAGGAAGGGCAGCAGTAGTTGAGAAAGGGAAGCTCATCGGATTTATTACAAAAACAGATATACTGAAGTTTTCAGATATATTGTCTATTAAGAGGATGTAGATGAAAGAATTTCTTAGAGTTGGCGAAACTAATTACATAATTTTAGGCACTGCTCACGTTTTTGAAAAGAGTGTAATTGAAGTCA
>Ga0209201_1001397_pt1 | contig 28104 bp, 19 predicted proteins | sample AD_UKC055_MetaG_FD_184411 | JGI IMG/M metagenome (GOLD analysis project Ga0209201, IMG submission 184411) | Active sludge microbial communities of municipal wastewater-treating anaerobic digesters from USA - AD_UKC055_MetaG (SPAdes) (version 2) | ecosystem: Engineered > Bioreactor > Anaerobic >...
ACACCTGGTAAAAATGTACGTGTCACACACTGTAACAGGGCCTAAAACGCGGCAACTCTATCATGCGCGGGAACTGGGGGGCAAGAAAGGCTCGAGCAGCCCAAAAGCCTGGCAAGCGCGCGGGTAGGGAGAATGGCCGGATTCATTCTTGACTGCGGCAGGCGGTTTCGCGAAAACACGTTATGGCTGTCTCGAGCCCTTCGTCGTCGACATCGAGATGAAACACAACCCGGATGCGTGTGGGTCCGGCGACGCCCGCGAGTACGCCGTGCTGTTTGAGGGCGGAAACGAAGCGCTCCGCATTGATCACATCGAGAAACACGATGTTGGTGGGCGACGGCAGGGGGAATGCAATGCCCGGCAGGCCCTCGAGAGCTTCGCGGAACCGTCTCGCGCGGTGGTGGTCATCGCGCAGGCGCTCGATGTGGTGGTCCAGGGCGTAATTGGCCGCGGCGGCAAGCACCCCTGCCTGGCGCATGCCTCCTCCCAGCATTTTGCGATAGCGATGCGCCCGGTCGATGGTTTCGGCGTCACCGGTGAGAATAGACCCTACGGGCGCCCCCAACCCTTTTGAGAAGCAGAACGAGAGGGTATCGCAATGGCGGGCATACTCCTTCACCCCGGCGCCGCTGGCCGCACAGGCGTTGAAAATGCGCGCGCCGTCGCAATGAAGACGCAGGGCGTGCCGGTGCACCACATCGCCGATAGCCGCGACGGTGGCGGGCGGGTATACCGCGCCGCCGCCGCGGTTGGTGGTATTCTCGACTGACACCAGCGACGTTATCGAGTAATGGTGGTCTTTATGAAGCACGAGGGCCTCTTCAACCTGTTCGGGAGACAGAATGCCGCAATCTCCGCGAACGGTCTTCGTCATCAAGCCGGCGACCATGGCGAGGCCGCCCGATTCGAAGTTGAACGGGTGGGCGGTCTCGTCCAATACGATGGTGTCGCCGGGCCGCGTCTGGGAAACGGCGGCCAGCAGATTCGCCATGGTCCCCGTGGGCACAAACAGGGCGGCTTGCTTGCCCACCATCGCAGCGACCCTTCTCTGAAGGGCATTGACGGTTGGGTCTTCACCCAGCACATCGTCGCCGACTTCGGCTTCGGCCATGGCTTGACGCATGCTCGGCGTGGGCCGCGTGACCGTGTCGCTGCGCAGATCAACTAAGGCGTCCTTCACGGATATTCACCTCTCGCTATGGACTGGCCAAGGTTTCTGGTTTTTGGGTAGCAGGGCACTAGTATACGCATGAGGAATTGGACCACCAAATAGCGCGTGAGGAGAAGGCCTCTGGCTGAACGCGCAGAGGAGGGGGCACTGGGAGCACGTCCCAGTACAGAAACAGGGTTAGCCGTTTTCGGCTTCGAGAACAATGGTATCCCCGTCTTGGACGGAAAATAACGTCTTGGGATCGCCGTCGAGTTTTCCGATGACGTTGACGGCGGTTACGAGGCGGCATTCGTTCCCGACCGAGACAGGCGTGGGCCCGTAGGGAATGGCGACCGATGAACCCTGCACCCAGAAGCAAATGGTTCCCGGAGCGACCACCTGTTTGGGATGCGCATCGAGTTCGGTTTCGACGGGCACGCTGAAATAGACTTCGTCGCCCCACGTATTGGCGGAGGAAGAAACCGGCAATACTTCAGCCAGCTGGCGGGCGGTGGCCGAGTCGTTCAAAAGCCCCGTGAGGGCGCCGTTGGGCCAACTAATCCGTATACGCATGGTCCATCGCCATGCCTTTCAACCACACGGCGTGCGTAGAGCCAACGTTCCGGATGGTGTGAGGCACAGAGGCGGGAACCAGAAGTTCTTGTCCGGGTCTAAGCTTGTGAATCTTTCCCTTCATTTCAACTTCGATTTCGCCTTCAACAAGCATCACGAGCTCATCAACGTCATGAGCATAATCCGACCATGTCTGGCCGGGGCGGTCGCAACGTCTCTCGCAGGTGAAGCCGCGCCGGTACCAATTGGAATCAACATGGGTCTCGTTGACAGCTTCACAATAGATATCTCGAGCGGTTTCTCCCATAAGCAAATCCTTTCCCGTTCGCACTGAAGCGTGTTTTTCGAGTTTTTCCTACCCGACGGTGCGGGTTAATACGGCATCGCCATCTCCATTGTATGATATCTGACGAAATATATCAAGAGATATTCACGATTTCTTCGTTTTTGAAATCCTGCTCCTGAAAAAAGTGTGTAAATCGGGTAATTATCGTGTCCTTATTGAGCCTTTTCGCGGGTAGGTTCCGACATGAGACTGGAAACTGCGGCATCTATACGAAGTGACGGTAAAATGTGGTCAAGACAGAACCCCGCTGTTTCTGGATAATGCGCCCGTTGGCCCCTGCAGATATCAATAAAATCACGAGTCAAACCGCCCCTTCCTCACCTCCATGCTTGCACCACGTACGCAAATGGTTCTTAGCATGGGGTTTAAGTATCTTGACACATTACTGTTGGGTAGGGTTTTTGGGTTCAAGCGCCAGGAACTCTTCAAGAGAATCCTGCATGCTTTTCCTCAGGACCTCGTCAGGGCACGCGGCGATGGCTTTCTTCTGGGTTTCAACGGCGTCGGTTGACTTGCCTGATTCGGCTAACGCATGCGCGAGGGTCTCAAGGGCCCTGAAGTCCTCTGGCGCGGCTTGTACGGCGGCTGTAGCAGCGCGTAAAGCGGTTTCGGCGTCGCGCGTTTCGAGGCCGGGTTCCGTCAGGATGCGCCATGCGAAGCCGCGCAACATGTCCGGGCGGGCTGTGCCCCATTCGAGGATGCGTTGGCCGAGCGTCGCGGCTTCGGCCTCGTCCCCGCGTTTTACGGTGGCGAAATAGCGCGGGATAAGGCGCTCAGCGCGTTGAGCAAGCTGCTCGGACTTCAGGGTGTACTGTTTCCCGGCGATGCGTTCGATGAGGGGATCCAGTTCCCGGGCCGCGGGCACGCCGTGCCAGGCGAGCATGCCCTCGCGGTCGATGAGAAATGCGTGGGGCAGGCCTGGCGAGCCAACGGGCCGCATGTAAGCGTTGTAGACGTCGCGGTTCCTGCTGTCGACGGCCACGGCGTAGCTCATGTCCGCTCCCGTGGATGCCACGAATGCGCGCACGGTCTCCGGGTCCTCGTTGCTGACCCCGATGACCACGAGTCCCGCCCCGGCATATTGGCGTTGCAGTTCGTTGATATGGGGCATCATCATGCGGCAGGGCTGGCACCAGGTAGCCCAAAACTCTATCAAGAAGAAGGTTTTTGGAGTGCTGCCGCTGAAGTCGAGCAGGTCCACGGGACCGGGCTTCACCCACTCGCCCAAGCGGAGCGGCGGCACGGCGTCACCCACGGCAAGCGCGGCCGCGGGCACAGCCGCGCAGAGAGCGAAGGCAAAGACCAGACAGGAGCAGGGTTTGCGCACGAATGCCTCCTTGTTTTCGGCACACTGTAGACGTGCGGCCCCCACGTGTGCAAGTCGGACGAATGGGAAGGATTGAATGGGTCAGACCGGCCGGACGCGTCTCATAAGCGCAGGCGTGTTCAAGCGAACTTCAGGAAAACGATAAGGGTGGTCAGGACGAGAGTCGTCAGCATCAGCACGAATATCCAGAGTGTGAAGACGCCGCTCTTGCTTATCCGAGGCGCCGCGCGGGAAAACAGCAGCCAGGTAAGGTAAATCAGCAGTGCCGCCAACCCGGCCAGCACGGCGCCCGGTGCCACAATTCCCCACCCCATGCTCAACCACCTCCTTAAACAGGATAGCACTATTTCGCGAGGAGCGCAGCAAAGAAGGCCAGAACTTCTTTGGTGGGCGGATCGCCCGGAAACCCCAGTTCGCGGTTGAGGGTCAAGTGGTTCTTGTTTTCCGCGGGATAGACCTCGACGGGATATCCCGCGCCCGATTGGGGCGCGTAGATGTCTAGAGCAAGGAGGTCGGGCTGGGCGCCGCCCGGATCGGTATAGGGGATGTCATCCGTCACGCGCATATTCTCGGCGGGGCGTCCCGAGGACGCCGCCAGGAGCAGGCCGCCGAGAAGAAGCAGACGGAATAGCCTGGGGGAAATGTATGAGCGCATCCTGATTCTCCCGTTTGCCGGTGCTTTGCATGCCCGCCACGAAAGAATAAACACTGGGAAGACCAAAAGGTTCCCGCGTGAAGCAGCCCCGTAGCCGCGCAATCGCGTTGATACGACTCTTGACCGCGTTGCGGCGGCGGAAAAGCGTGAGTAACTGCTGGCTGGCAACCGTGCTTTTGGGGGAACGGATTTGGAAGGCGCCAATCGAGATTCCAATAATGGGGAGAAATCTGGTAGGCTCTTTCGGGGGTGGGGGGAATTCTCACGCAATGGGAATTCGTTCGCGAGGGATTTGGGAGGCACCTTTTCGAGGAGATTGCCATGCCGGAGGGATTGTTACAAGGAAAGACAGGGGTAATTCTAGGCGTTGCGAATGAGCGCTCGATCGCGTGGGCCTGCGCGACGGCCTGCGCGGGCGCTGGAGCCCGGCTCATCTTCAACTACCTCGGGGAACCGTTGGAGAAACGCGTCAAGAGACTCCTGAGCGAGCACCTGCCTGATGCGCCGGCTTATCCCTGCGACGTCTCGAAAGACGAGGACATCACGGATTTTTTCCGCAACGTACGCAACCACACCGAGCGGCTGGATTTTGTGGTGCATTCGCTCGCGTACGCGGACCGCGAGGACCTGCAACGCGATTTTGTGGGAACGTCGCGGGCCAGTTTTGCCCTGGCCATGGATATCTCGGCCTACTCGCTGGTTGCCGTAGCGCGCGAGGCCGCCCCCCTGATGACAGCCGGCGGAAGCATCGTGACCATGACCTATTTTGGGTCGGAGAAGGTCGTCCCGAACTATAATGTGATGGGCGTTGCAAAAGCCGCGCTCGAGGCATCGGCGCGGTATCTGGCGAGCGATTTGGGTCCCCAGGGCATCCGGGTGAATTGTGTCAGCGCGGGTCCCGTCCGCACCCTTTCGGCATCGGCCATCGCTGGAGCGCGCGCGATCGGCAGATATGTGGAAAAGGTGTCGCCGCTCCGCCGCAACGTGGATGTAGCGGAGGTGGGCCATGCAGCCCTGTATCTCGTGTCCGATTGGTCGTCGGCAATCACGGGAGAAGTGCTGCACGTGGACGGAGGGTGTAATATTATCGGGATGGGTCTCGCGGAGAAGGAATAGGCAGCGCAGCGTGGACGGCACGTAGGCAACCCCGTAAAGGTATGAGAAGGAATCGTTCTTGACACCAAACCGCCCTAAGACGAGGGAGCTCATGAACTGCGTCGCCACCCACTTGGATGTGGAGGCCGACGCTATCTCGCTGGCTCCTATCCCGACGGGTATATTCAACGATTCCTACTACATTCTGGCGAATGGCCAGGAATACGTGCTTCGTGTCGCCCCGCCGCGCAATGCCGTTTTCTGTTTCTATGAGAGAGAGATGATGCGCCAGGAGCCCTACATTCACCGGCTGCTTCTGGAGAACACGACGGTGCCAGTGGCGCGTATCTACGCTTTTGATGACAGTCACGACATCATCCCGCGCGACTTCCTTATCATGCAGCGTCTGCCCGGGATCGCGATGACCGAACTGGTGCATGTGGACGAAGATGCCGTGTTGCGCCAGGTCGGCGAGGCCTTGGCGGAGACCCATGCTCAGAAGCGCGAGGCCTACGGCTATGTGGGCGAACATCATCCGATGGAACCTCAGTCCTCGTGGGTGGATGCCTTCTTGATCATGTGGCGCAAGCTGGTGGACGACGTGGTGTCGGTGGGGTATTACGACGACGAAGAGCGCGCGTTAATGCTCCGGACGTTGGACAAGTATGTGAAGCTGTTCGACCGTCCCGTCGGGCCCTCTCTGCTTCATATGGACGTGTGGGCGCAAAACATCCTCGTGGAAGGCGGGAACCGGCTCACCGGCGTGCTCGATTGGGACCGCGCGCTCTGGGGCGACCCCGAAATCGAGTTCGCGGTGCTCGATTACTGTGGAATTTCGAAACCGGCCTTCTGGGAGGGTTACGGCAGCCCGCGGGACGATTCCGCCGAGGCGCGCGTGCGTAATTTCTTCTATCTGCTTTACGAAATGCAGAAATACATCGTCATTCGCCATGGGCGCAGCCACGATGCGTATGGGGCAATGGACTATAAGCGCCAAGTGATGCAAATCATTCGCCGTATCCAGAAGAGCGACTGAGCCCGGCGCGAATGCCCGACTGCATCCGCGAACAGAATGGGGAAACGCAAAGAGGGCTGAGGACCCGGAACAGAGCTTGATACCATCTCCTGCTCTGGCGTGCTGTTGACAGAGCCTTTCCTGAGGCCGAAGAGGTCTCATTCCAGAAGCGCCGGCGAGATGCCCGCGTCAGGCGCTTGCGGTCTCCTGGAACTATTCCAGCGTAATGTGTATTATCTAAAGGAGAGAAGGTGATTTATCCCGGGTGCTCACAGAGTCGAGTCATCCGAATCGTATAATTGATTTCCGCGCACAACGAGAGGCTATTCCTGCAACCACGGCTTGGGGCCGTCATAGGCATCCAGGGCGCGTTTTCTTTTTCTTATCCTTAAGCGCATGAGTACGAGCGCGCCCCGGAAAACACACCCGTTTCCGCATGAACAAAAGAGCCGGAACAGCGTCCTGTACTCCGAGATGTGAAAGACGATGCTGACACATTTGCCAAATACTGACCATTCCGAAGTGAAGAAGACAGAGATTCCCCGGCGTTCCACACAGAGTTTTCTGGTGACGCGCTGGGTGTTTCTGCGTTGTATCGCTGCGCTGTATCTTGTGACTTTTCTGTCGCTGTTGTGGCAGATTCCGGGGTTGCTTGGTGAAAACGGGATCTCGCCGGCTCAAGAGAATCTGGAACTGGCGCGCTTATCGTTGGGCGCGGAACGGTATCTGGCGTTTCCGACTCTCTTCTGGCTGAACAGCAGCGACGCGTTCCTGTACGTGCTGTGCGGCGCCGGGGTGGCAGGTTCGTGCCTGCTGTTTCTGGGCGTTTCACCCATCGTGCTGGTTCCCTTCCTTTGGATTGTGCACCTGTCCCTTTTCACCGTGGGCGAGGAGTTGTTGGAGTTCCAGTGGGACGCGTTGCTTCTCGAAGTCGGATTCCTGGCGCTCTTCTTGGCGCCGCGGGGGCTGTATCCCGGGTTCGCCCGGAACGACCCGCCCTCAAGACCGGTGCTATGGCTCTACCGGCTGCTGTTGTTCCGGCTGGTCTTCATAGCGGGAATGGTGCGGCTGCATTACGTGCTCCTCGAGGGCGTGACAGCGTTCGAGGTGCCTTTCGTGAGCCAGCCCGTGCCGACGCTGCTGGGCTGGTACGCCAACGGTACGCCAGCGGCGTTTCGCATCGGCCTGGGTGCGGTGCTGCTCGCAAGCCAGCTTCTGGCGCCGTTTCTGCTGTTCATGCCCCGGCGGATCCGTGTAGGGGCGTGCGCCGCGCTGATACTCCAGCAGGTAGCGCTTATGGCGATTGGCTTATACCTGATGACGGGACTTCTCACGATAGCGGTTTGCATCACCCTCCTCGACGACGCGTTCTGGAGGGGGCTTGTGCGGGGGGCGGCCCAGTGGATCCGCCGGAAAGGCGACGTGCCCGCTTCGAGAACCTCGCCTCTGCGCAGTTTCGCCGTGGGCATGGCGGCGGTACCCATCCTGATTCTGTCGGCGATTCAGCTGGTAACCCCGCTGGTCTCACCGGACGGCTGGCCCGAACGCGCGGATACGGTTGTGGCGCTCTTTGAGCCGTTCCATATTATCAACACCTACGAGACCTTCGCCCTGGCGCCCGAGCAGCGGCCCGAGATCATTATCGAGGGCAGCATGGACGGGCAGACATGGAAACCGTACGAGTTCCGCGCCAAGACCGGCGACCTGCAGAAAGCGCCTCTGTGGTTACAGCCGGGGCTTTCGCGGCTGGATACGCGCATGCGTCTCGCCGCCATGACAGAGGTGTCGGCGAATCCCTGGATTGTGGCGCTCATGTCGCGGCTGCTCGAGGGGTCTCCGGAAGTCCTCACCCTGCTGGGCGATAACCCGTTCCCGCTGGCGCCGCCGCGGCACATTCGCGCCGTCCGCTACGTCTACACGTTCAACAACGCCGAGACAGCCTTCCGGGAAGGCAGGTGGTGGCACCGCGAGGCCGTGGGCCTGTACGCGCCGCAGATGTCGCGGCCGGTGTATTTCGAGATGGCGGAATGCGCGCCAGCCTCGGTGCTGATTCCTCATCCGGCGTCGAGTTCCTGAACAGGGACGTTCCAGCCTTCGAGCCTGACGATTGGCGCGCTGCCTCCGAGTTCACTCTCGTTGAGCACCGCCTTCACGGTGCGCTCCGTGCCCGGAAGCATGCTGACGAGGTTCTCGTCCCAGTAGCACGGCGCCGCTTCCTCGCCGCCGGGGCCCTTGTGCACGGAGAGCCGGATTGCGAACGCGAGCGCTTTCGAGGGATTGCGCAGAGCTACATCGATGACTCGCTCCCCGTCTTTCGTGCTGCTGCTTGCCTTGGTTTCCAGCGCCACGCGCGGAAGTTTGCGCAGTCCGGTCATATCGGCCCACGAATCCCGGCTCATGGAGAAACGTTCATGTTCGCCGTGACTGAGTTTGCTGGGGGTTTCGGGCACGGTCGACAGCCAATACAGGTTGTCGGTGACCATCCGGCCCGAATCATCCCGCAGTTCCAGATACACGAAATGGGTTTTGCTCAGACCTTCCGGCCACGCGATGGTGAACGCCTCTGTTTTGCCGTCGGTTATCACATCAACGACCGCTTCGCGCTCCAATTTGACGGTCATGTCGAGATTGAGCACGCGCGCCGTCACCTTCAGGCCCCGGAAATCCTTGTACAGGCTGTTTACGACGCACACCGAATCGTCATCATAGGAATACTGGACGTGCAGCTCCTCGCAGGCCTTCTTGGCGCCGTAGTAGGCGCCGGAGGGGATGAGGTACCAGTCCACGTACTGCCACGTCATCACGGCTGGCCATGCGGCGTCGTATTTCCAGGTGGTGATGCCCTTCGCGCTGTACTTGTTGCGCGCATAGGCTTCATACATGCCGCGGGCGCTCTCGTAGTTCATGACCTGCCCGATGCGGCAGAATTCCTGAATGCCGCCGGGTTTACCATAACGTTTTTCCATGGCCGTGACGGCTGCGTCAAAGTATTCGCCGCTCTGAATAACGGTGTGAAACGAGAGTGCCTCGGTCCACAAGGGCCATTGCTGATCGGCGGGAATCATGCGGTTGACGCTCTCGTAGGGGGCGATGACGCCGCCGATGCCTCCGGACTGCGCAAACCCCCACGCACCGTCTTCTTTGCCGCGGTAATAGTGCTCGGGCCCGGCGTAGGTCCACAGCTCGCGGGTGCCGGTCCGTGTGCCGCCGGTCTGGAACCGGTCCTCGATGTCGAATGCGCCGGAGTGCGGCTGGTACGTTCGGCCGGGAGTATACCTGTCGATGATGCCGCGGTACGCTTCGTCGAGGTTGCGCGTCGGGAACGTCTCATCGTGGCCCAGAAAGTGCACCAGGCTCGGGTGATTGCGAATGCGGAGGATGGTGTCGCGGACGCAATCGACGGCGAGTTGTTCATCGGGGATGCTTCTGCCGAAGAGCTGTTGGGTGACCATGACGCCGTACCGGTCGCACATGGTGTAGAACTCGTCCGTTTCGCGAATCGAGAAGCCTTCAGAACGCAGCATATTGAGGTTGGCTTCTTTGGCGTACCTGACCAGGGCCTCGTAACGGCGGTTGTCGAAGCGCAGGAGCATGTCGCAGGTCATCCAGGCGCCGCCGCGAATCAGTACGCGCCGTCCATTGATCATGTATCCGCGCCACCCCTCTTCATCGATATAGGTCGTGGCTTCGCGTATGCCGAACGACACTGCGGTTTCGTCGGAGATCTGGCCGTCGACCTCAAGGGTGAGCGTCAGTTGATACATCTCTTGGGGGCCAAGCGGATTCGGCCACCACACGCGGGGATTCTCGACGACGAGTTCCTGGAATTCGACGGGCGAGAACAACACGTCCGCAGTTTCCTCTTTTTCAAGCCGAATCGTGCGTGAGAAGGTCCGGGACTCGATGGCGCCGCGGATTGTCGCCGAAACCGGTGCGCCGCACGTGTTCACGACTTGGGCGGAAACAGACAATCGCGCACGGTCGAGTGCGGGCACGTCAAGATCGGTGTCCACGTAAGGATGTTTGATGCGGGCGGGGCCGCTCACGGTGAGATAGACGTCCTCCCAGATGCCCATATTCAGGTCCGGTGGCTGGGGATTGTGGTCGTCCCATCCCGTGGTGGCCTGAACCTGCTTCGTGCGGTATTGCTGGTCCGGCAGAAGTCCCGGGGGGATGATCTCGACGGCCAGGCAGTTCACGCCGCCGCGTTTGATAACGCCGTCGACATTGAACTCGAACCGGCGAAACATGCCTTTGACCGCGTCCTGGCCGGCGATCTGGGTTCCGTTCAACCACACATTGGCCTGGTAATTAATGCCGTCGAAGTGAAGGGTATAATGCCGGCTGGCTTCGGCCTCGGGCACGTCAAACTCGGTACGGTACCACCAATGGGGCCTGAAAGGACTGTCGTCGGGCATGCGGAGCCAGCGTCCCTCCTGGTATCCCGGTATCGACTTCAGGTTCAGACCGTAGTAGGGGTCCGGGTAGACGCCATCAGCTACGAGAGCCGCAAGGACCGTCGTGGGAACATTGGCGGGATACCAATTTCCTACATCGAGCCCCGGGGAAGCTATCGTGGCGGCATCCTGGCCGGCCTTGACTGAGGATTGAATCCGCCAGTTGCCGTTCAGACTGAGAATCTCGGCCCCTGTGCCAAACGCCATGGTCATCATGAGGATTGTAATTCCGATGTTTCGCTTATTCATCGCTTCGTTCCTCTGTGTCTTCGGAAGAACTCAACACCTGGCGCACAGCGATCCCGATAGCATCGCCGCGAAGATGTTGGGCCACCAACGTCCCGTCGGGTCCAATCAACAAGATAGCAGGAATTGCATCGATTCCCCACGTCAGCGAGAGGTCCAACCCGGGCGCTTCACTGGCGAAAACCTGCGGCCAGCGGATATTTTCGCGCTCCAGATAGTCCGTGAGCCGCTCCTTCTCCGCATCGAGGCTGATGCCCAGCATGGCGAAGCGCGGGTCTCCCCCGAATTCCTCGAAGACCTTCTTGAGATACGGAGTCTCGCCCTGGCAAGGGCCGCACCACGTCGCCCACACATCGACGAGCAGGAACCTCCCTTCGTACTGCTTCAGAGATACGGGGGCGCCATCGAGCAGATGGGCATCGATATCGGGCACCGGCTCTCCGATAGTGAGAGCGGCTTTCGCCGGCGGGACCATTTCGCCTAGATCCACCGGCTCGGCAGCGCCCCCTTCTTGTCGTACAGGGACCTCGAAAGCAAGCCTCAGCTGGTCGAAGGCAGTCTCTCCCTCCTCCTCGGAAGAGGCCTTTGGCATGGCTACGGAGGCCACGTAGCTGCCGGGCGGAACATCGGGAAAACAGAACGTGCCATCTGCCGATACGGGCGTGCGCGCCTGGAATACCGGCCCTTCCTGCCCCGCACACGACGTGCGTTGTTGAATGGTGCACATAATGATCTGGGGCGGTGTAGCGATGGTCTCTTCGGGTAGTGGCACGGTCCCCCTGACGGCCTGGCCGGTACCGCCTATACTCACGTCAGCGGGCGTTTCCGCCTGCAGGATAAGCGTCTCGGTAGGCCATTGAAACGCTGAACCGTCGGGCATGGCAACCTCGAATACCGCCTGGCATTCCACGCACGGAACACCGTCAAGTTCGAAGTTGCCGTGGTCATCGGTCTTGCCCTGATATTCGAAGAATGGCATTGGAACGCCCGTTTTCTTGAAGCAGAGCGCCATTCTGAATGCGCGATTATGCAGGACCTCCTCCCCGTACTGAACTTGGCCGCGAAGGGAAGACCAGGGCATTATCGTGACATCTCTACCGGCTGCCCAGTCCTCATTGGAAAGAAGGGCGGCGCCATTGCCGCAGACTGCGGCGATACAGAAAGGCGGAAGTTCAGGGGAAAGCTCGAATTCGCCGTCCGCGCCCGTTTCCGCGTAGAAGCCGAGGAATTCGCTTGCCACACGCCCGTTACGCAGGTAGAGCCCGTCGGAAGGAGTGCAGAGGTGCACGAAAGCGCCCTGAACGGGCTTGCCCCCTGCGTCAACAACGCGCCCATTCAAGGGCGCGGCCGGCTCAAGCTCGGCCGTGAGTTCGAATTCGTCGCGCTCGGAGGGAATCTCCGCCGATATCCACGGAGCATGCCCGGGCGCCGTGATCTTCACGAAGTTGGCGTTCGTGTCGTCCCGTGGCAACGTAAAGCTGAACGCGCCGCCGACGCATTGGATGCGCCGCGAAGATAACCACAGAACCGTCTCCGCCTTCGGATATCGGATTCCGGGGGTGGCCTCGAATGCCGCGATGGGCGCGCCACTGCCTTCCTCGAGTACCTGACCGCGAACCCGGACGGCGGAGCCGATTCGGATCGTATAGGTTTCATCCTTCACATGAGGGATCGTGAGGGTGCTGGGTTGGGCGCCCGCCGCTTCCACCACAAGGCTGATTCCCTCGTTCGGCGCGTCTTCCCAGAGGACTTCGCCGGACCCGTTGGCAAAGGCCTGCCAGTCCAGGAGTCCTTCGAGACCGCGCCACGAATCGACGGTGACCCACGCCCCCGGCAACGGCTCGCCTGCCGCGTCTACCACCCGGATTCGTAACGGCGTTCCAGGCTGGGTGACGAACGTCCGCGACGGTTGTTGCATGGCCACTGCGGCATGTTCCAGGAGCGGCGCCCACCCCGGCGCGCGCACGAGAATCGTGCTGTTTCCGGGCGGGCATCCGGTTACTCGGAAGCGCCCCCACGCGTCGGTAGTGGCCAGGCGCGCGGAGCGCCACAACGCGTCGGTCAGCCAGACCGCAACAGTGGCGCCGCCAACCGGTTTGCCGTCGGGGTCTACCACGCCGCCGTAAACGATACCGCGCTCTTCGAGCACCAGGCGGTCGCTGAGGTCCCGCAAAGGTTCGAGCGCGCGTCCCCCCTGGCCGTACCGGAAGACCTGCTGCAAAGACAGCTCTAGAACTTCGACCTGCAGTTGGACCGCAGTCAACTCGGAAGGCACGATCCCGCACGTCCATTTGCCGTCGGGGCCGGCGCGCTCGGTGTGGTCGCGTATGAGCACCTGATTGCCGGCACTTTCGGTCATGGGCACGGTAATGTGCACGAGCGCGTTGGGGATGGGCTCTTCCCGGGCATTGAGGATGGTGCCCCCAATCACGGCGCCGGGTTCGAGTAAGACGGTGTGCTTGTCAGGAATGGGCCGCGACCCCACCCGCCATTCCACAACAACGGGCACATGGGCATCCGCGTTCAACGTCAACGCCACCAGCGAGCGGGGCCCGCCTTCGGGCAGAGGGATCTCGCACATGCCCCGCTCATCGGTCACATAATACGTCAGCGTGGTGTCGACGGTAGCCGCCACCTTCGCGCCCGCCACAGGCGCTCGCGTGGTCTGGTCGAGACACGTGAGCGCCAGAGATTCCGCAACGCTTGCGGCCGCGGCGCAGATGACCGCCACGCCAAGAATGCAACCCGCCATCCACGGTCGCGGTACAATCCGTTTGGCTTTCATGCCAGCCGCCCCCCACGTGATTCTTCTACCACCAGCTACAGTCTAACGCAATCCCGTTATGATTTTCCGCAGAACTTCTTTATCGATGGAACAATGGGATGAGCGCCGGTATATACTGTCCTGCGGTATGGATGAACATGACGCCAACCCCCGGATCCGATCAATGCGCGGCCCCGCCATGATCATAGCCCTCGGGGGACCTTCCTGTTCTGGGAAGTCCACCCTGGTGCGTGCCCTGGAGGCTCATTGGGGCCCGGACAGGGTATCGATGCTTCCCATCGACACATATTACCGGGATCATTCGCATTTGCCTATGGAAGAGCGCGTGAAATGCAACTTCGACGCGCCCGACGCGATCGACTGGTCCCTGCTGGCGGCCCATCTTGCCCGCATAGTTGCGGGAACGGCTATCAAACGGCCTAGCTACGACTTTGCCACCCACGCCCGGACGCGAGAGGTCGTTTCGCTCGAATCCCGGCCTATCCTGATTGTTGAAGGGATCTTCGCGTTGTGGTTCGAGGGTATCCGCAGCCTTGCCACTGTGGGCGTCTACGTTGATCTATCTTCCGAGGACTGCTTGCGCCGGCGCATCGTTCGGGACCGGGTGGAACGTGGCCGCAGCGAGCCGCAGATTCGCGAGCAGTTCGAACGTTTTGTCCAACCGATGGCCGAACGGTACGTCTTTCCAACAAAAGCCTTTGCTGACTTGGTCGTGCAGGGCGATGACCCCGTCCAACAGTCGGTGAGGCGCGTGGTTGCCTTCCTGGGCAAGAGGCGGACAAGCGGATAGACGGAGAGCATCATGCATGGAACCATATAGGCCCGGCTACATGGCCTTGCACGAGAAGGGCGAGCTCGCGAGACGCGTCAAGGCCGCCCGCGCGCTGTTGAGGAATTGCGCCGTTTGCCCGCATGCGTGCCATGTCAACCGGACTGCCGGAGAGACCGGCCGGTGCAATACCGGCGCAAAGGCCCGTGTGTGCAGCGCAAACGCGCATTTCGGGGAAGAATCCCCCCTTGTGGGGACATATGGTTCGGGCACGATTTTCTTCTCGTGGTGCAATCTGAAGTGTCTTTTCTGCCAGAACGCCGAACTCAGCGCCTACGGGATGGGCCGCGATCTCGGGGCGAATGACCTCGCACGGCTCATGCTCGACCTTCAGGCTCTGCGATGCCACAACATCAATTTGGTTTCGCCGTCGCATGTCGTACCGCAGATCCTCGAAGCGCTTCCTATCGCGGCAGAACAAGGCCTCCGATTGCCGCTCGTGTACAACTCGGGCGGCTACGACAGCGTCCCGACCCTGAAACTGCTTGACGGCGTTTTCGACATCTACATGCCCGATATGAAATACGCGGACGCAGCCACGGCGGAGCGCCTGTCAGGAATCAGCGAATATCCGAGCATCAATCGGGCGGCCGTGCGCGAGATGCACCGACAGGTGGGCGATTTGACGATGGATTCCCGCGGCGTCGCGTACCGGGGCTTGCTTGTCAGGCATCTCGTGCTCCCGGAAAACCTGGCAGGAACACAGGCCATAATGGAGTTTCTTGCAAGAGACCTCTCTCCCAACACCTACGTCAATGTGATGGCCCAGTATCATCCCTGCCACCATGCGAACGATATGCCCCCCCTGACGCGCCGCATCACAAGCGTGGAATATGAAAATGCGGTCGAAATAGCGAGGAAAGCCGGCTTGCATCGCTTCGCGCGGTGAATCCACTCTTCCCGACATTCAGGATTCGGCCGCGCCGGTTACGCGGTCATTTCCGAAGCACGGTCACCTTGCACACGGCCAGTTCCTGCGCTCCGCCCCGAACGGCGAGACGAAAATCGCCGCCATTGCTGCGGTTGCCGAACCGGCACTTGTCGATCTCGAACACTGCCGTCTGCCACACGCCTGTTTGCCCGAGTGTCTTCGAGCCGCCGTCCCTGAACGACCCGCTCACAGGCCCGCTCTCGGGGTCGGTACTGTCGTACTCGAGGGCAAAGGCTTCGCACCCCGTGTCCCAATACGTGACCTCGACGAGAGCCGCTCCGCCGTTCAGGGTTAGGGAAAAACCGTCATCGACGTCAAAGTAAAGGTAGCGGGAGTTGGGCGTCTCCGGGTTCTCCTGTGAAACAACTGCTTTCCGCCCGCCGGCCTCATTCTCGCGCCATACCCCGTCCCCGTCGCTGAGCCGAATAGATATGCCATTGGCGACGCCCTGCTCCCAAGCCACCGATCCGGCCTCGACGAACGGGCCCACGGGCTTCAGAAGCTGCTTTGCGCGCCACATGTCCGAAAAGACCTTGGTGAGCATGATGTACAGCCGTCCGTACTCCCGCGATGCGGCGACATCGGTGCCTTCGTGCCATTCGTTCCAGGTCTCCACGTGAACCATCCAAGGCCGCGATTCGACCGACATCCGAAGCAGACGCAGCCAGTGATTGGCGTACCGCCAGCCGAATTCGCGGTCCACGACCCGGGGGTCTCGACCCGCAACGGCGCTGTGATCGTAGCCCGGCCCCAATCCCGCCACGTGCTCATCGAGCATGAGTTCAATGGCCCCGCCCCATTGATACTGGGCATCCGCCTCGCCTTGCCAGTCGCGCATCTTGACAATAAAAGGGTTACAGCCGAAATCCTGCCGGAACCAGGCGCGCACGTCCTGAAACTCCTCGGGTGTCTGAGCCTTGGCGAAGGAGCCCGCGTAGAGAAAGATAATCGGCTTCCCGTCCACCCGCGCCCACATTTCGGGAGGTATCAAGCTGAAAAAGTCGCGAATGGCGGTGTAAAACCACCGCCTGCCGAAATCGGTGGCGAGATCGGCATGGTACGGCTCGCCCGAACTGCCGTAGGCGTTGTGGCTCAGAATACTGGTGTCAAAAAACATCCCGATGAAGGGCGGCCTCTTACCTTCGGTCTCCAACGCGCGATGAGCCTCGACCAGCGGGCCGAGCCCCGCGAAACTCCACCCTTCATACTGGCCCGGAACGCCCCAGAAGACCGGCATCAGAAAATCGATGCCGGCATCGATCATGTCTTCCATCTGGGTGCGGTGCCAGGATGCGTGCCGGTAGCTCAGGTCCGTCATGTCCGACGGGTGAGTGGTCAACGCGTCCGAACCATCGCCATCGATGATGTGCGCGCCCGATTCGATGTCGTACCAGTAAAAATACGAGGTCCCGACAACGGGCGCTCCGAATGTAAACGAAGCCGAGCCGGCGTGAACCGGCGCATCGAGGCCAACATGCGGTCCCGGAGCTTTGTCAGGCAACGGGGGAAATTGGCCCTGGGCCGCAACGGCAATTGCCGCACCGAGCGTCACGAAGAGGAAGACGGTGCGCATGGGATGCATCGTGTCGATCACTCCTTGTGTCGCTGGCCTTAGGAGGATGGAAAGCCGCACGCCCTTCAAACAACTGTGTGGCTCATACTATAGGTATTCGAGGGCGTACGCAAAACACCTCGTGCAGAGTCAGGAGCTAGATAGGCTGAGCCCCGTGTTACCCATATGATCGAATAACCCCGCTGCGCGAAGCAGCGGGGTTATCGCATCCCCTACACACACTTAGTGAAAGGGAATCACCCTCCCCCGAACACCAATGCATCGCTGGGCTCCGCGGATACAAGGCCCGCGTTGTCCTCAGCCTGCAAGAAGAAGAAGTAGGCATCTTCACCCGTTATCTCAAACGTGAACGAACCATCCGGAGTCGTGCTCGTCTGGCCTGTATCCTGCCACGCGCCGGCGTAACCCTTCTTGAACCACAGACGCACTTCTTTCAGGCCGCTGGAGGCATCGTTGGCGCCGCTGTAATTCACTACGACCGGCGTCTGGGTCGTGTACTGCGGCGAGGTCATATTGCCGGGATAAGGCGGCGTGGTGTCGTAAATCGTCTGCGTGTCCCCATCGCCATAGGGCGGCTCAGGGGTAAGGCCGCCATCATTGTTCTCCGCCGTGGTGGCAAAGTGGTAGGTTCCGTCACCCGAAACCGGAGAGAACTCGAACTGCCCCGATTCACCGGGAGACGTCAGACCCGTGTTGACCCACTCGCCGTCAGAACCGTACTTGCACCACAGCCGCACGGACTTAATGCCAATCTCGGCAGCCACAGCCCCGGAATACGTAACGATGATCGGCGCCGACGTTGCATACTGAGGCGAAGCAGCTGTTCCGGGACTGAATTGCGCGCTGTAAACCGTATTGGCGCCCCCGTCGCCGGAAGGAACAGGCGTCAGGTTGCCCGCATTGTCATCGGCCTGCACCGCAAAGTAATAGGTATCGTTGCCGGTCATGCCGTTGAAAGAGAACGAACCCGACTCTCCGGCCGAGGACAAGCCGGAGTTCTGCCATGTGCCAGCGCCCTTCCGGAACCACAGATACACCGCCTTCAGTCCGCTTCCGGCATCCTGGACGCCGCTGTACACCACGGAGATCGGAGGGGCGTTCTCAGTGCCCGGGGCGCTCACCGTTCCCAGAGCCGGCGCAACCGTATCGAAGACGGTTGCTGTCTGCCCGGCGCCACCCGGCACGGGCGAAATGTTCCCTGCGGTGTCTTCCACCCGCAGCGCGTATTCGTAGGTCCCATTCTGGCTGGCGCCGGGGCTGAACGCACCCGATGCCGCGACCAGGCTGAGACCCGAGTCCGTCCAGCTCCCGCCATCCTTACGGAACCAGAGATAGACTTTCTTGAGACCGCTTCCGGCGCCGTCTGAAATACCGCCAAACTCGACCGGAATCGGCGTTGTCTTTGTATATTGCGGGGAATTCATTGACCCGACAACCGGCGGGGTCTTGTCGAAAAGGCACGGCGTCCCGGCGCCGGAAGGAACGGCGGAGAAGTTCCCGGCATTGTCCTCGGCGCGCAGGGCGAACGCATACGAACCGTCCCCAGCGGCGGGGGTGTAGGCGAAGCTCCCCGCTGACTGGGCGTTGGTCATGCCGGTGCTGAGCCACGAGCCGCCGTTAATCTTGGTCCAAAGAACGACTTGTTTGAGACCGCTCCCGCCTTCATCCGCAACGCCAAGGTAGCTGATGGTGATAGGAGAGGCTGCAGTCACGCTGGGAACGCTCAATGAGCCGGTCGTAGGAGCAACAGTGTCCGTCTCCGGCTCGGGAGGGGTGGTATTGTCAAAGACAGTGCTTGCCTGTCCGTTGTCGGAGGGAAGCGCAGAAATGTTGCCCACATTGTCCTTGGCGCGCGTGCTGAAATAGAACGTTTCGGCGCCCGATACCGTCACAGGGTAGCTGAAAGAGCCTGAAGCGCCGCTCCCCTTGAGCCCGGTGGCGCCCCACGTGCCTACCGAAGCCTTCTTGACCCACAACTCGACTTCCTTTAAGCCGCTGCCGCCCGATTCATCGGCAGCGCCCGTATACGTGACTGGGATAGGGCTGGCTGTTGCGGATGCAGGCGCGCTCACAACACCCGGATCGGGGGCCGTAGTGTCTGCAGGCGCCCCGCCCGTGTAGTAGGTCTTTGTCGAACCGGGCCCCACCGGCGCCAACGATGCGTTGCCCTGCGTGTCAACCGCCTGGGTCGCGAAATAGTACGTGCCAACGCCTTGAGTCGCCGGGAACGAGAACGACCCCGAAGCGCCAGAAGTGCGCAGTCCCGTATCAGCCCACGGACCATCGTTCAGCCGCGCCCACAGGCGCACTTCGCTCAACGCGCCGCCGCTGGTCGCCTGGGCACGCTCGTAGATAACCGGAATCGGACTGTCCACATCGGTCTCCGGCGACTTCGCCCACCCCGGCACCGGCCAGTTGGTGTTGGTGTATATCTGCGTCGCCTGGTCGTTGCCGGTCAGGGAGCGCCACTGGGAAAGGGTGTAGTACGTGACCGGACTTGTCTCGCGGGCAAAAGCGGCAAGACTTGCATCCGCAAAATAGAGAAGATTATCACAAGAGGTAAGGCAAGCATAGTTCTCAGCAGCATCAGGCACCATCAGGAAACAAAGGTCTGTGTCGCTCGTTTTGAAGAGGTTTCTGGATATTGCAATGTCCTCATGAGCGTTTCGATACGGGTACGCAGGCCCACTGTAAGCCCGGAGGTATAGCATAGGCGCTCTTAACCCAGGCGAGAGTGTACCCCTATACTCGAATGTGTTGTCGACGATCTGGACATCATAGAGGGGACGCCGTTCTTGCATTTCCCCGATATAGAACTTCTTTTCCTGCGTCGGGTCTGGGGTCGTGAAAACATTCTTACGAATCAGGACGTGTTCCCACGCGGCAAGCCGCATAAAAACCTCCGAGTCTGTAACCACGTTGTTCTCAAACACGAGCCATTCGCCGAATCTGTCTTCGGTGGGGACATTCGGCGTGAAACCGACAAGAGTGTAGTTATATCTGTCTCCATTAATCGAAAGTGCGACATTTCCGTCATAGTCCGCACGTTTCCTTGGATCCATCCACCCGAGGAAGTCATTATTGGAAACCCATACATTTGATGCCATGTAATTCAGACCGGCACCACTAATGCGGAGCGCACAGCGGCCAAACGCGGCACGCTCAAAAGTGTTGCCATCAATCACGCCCACCCGAACGTTTTCCGCGTAAGCCAAGTGGTTCTGCGAGTAGTCAAAATGATTGTTCAGAAGGGCTACGCGCGAAGAGATGCAATAGAAATGCACGATTCGGGAGTCATAGGTCGTACAATCGACGACGAAGATGCCGGACCCTTCGCCAGTGCCCTCATAGCCAGCTGTCAATATCCAGCCTTGGTAGAAGTTCTTCAGGTCAACGCGCAGCCAGAGCAAGGTCGCAACGCCGGAGCCCTTGTTCCAGAAGATTGACCTCTCTTGCCCCTCCGCTGTGCAGTTGAACTCCAAGTCAACGAACGAGATGAACCGCGCGCCAACACCGGCAGACGTGAACAGCGAGCCGCCTCCAGCACCAACTGTTTGTATTATTGGTTTGTGCCCCGTGCCATAGGCGCCGAACATAAAGCCGCCGTCTCCGGTCGCCCAATGGCTCCAAGTGACAACATTCGCCTCCAAATCGAAGGTCTGCCCCCGCTTGAACAAAATCCGATCTCCCTGGCCATAGAACCCACTGCACATCTGTCTAAACGCATGTGTCGCGGTCTTCCAAGGCCCCGCGCCGCCGCCGGCCACCGTTTGCGACTTGCCGTCATAGGTGTCATTGCCGATGGCGGAATCCACATAGTAGGTCTTGCCATCTCGTTCGAGTACCGTGATCTCAATCGTATCCGTATCGGTATCCGGCGTCTCGCCGACAGCCGCCTTGCGCGTGACCTTCAGCGTCACGGTGTAGGTGCCTGGCGTTTCGTACACATGAGCTGCGTTGAATCCGGAAAAATGAGCACTTCCATCACCAAAGTCCCAGTCGTAAGATGCGATCTCTTCTCGTGGCTCGGACTTCCATCCCTCGAAGAAGACGGGATGAGGCGCATAGTAGCGTGTCAGTGCGGCAGGATATGGGGCTCTTGTTTCTAACCAACTTGGCGCATTGACCTCAATGACGGCTGAAAGGGCACTTGCGTCAGTAGAAAGGGCCAATACACATGCAAACGCACTGACAGCAGTGAATAGCGACTTTGGCATGGTTTTCATCCTCTACTAAATCTAACCTGTTTCGCAGACTGATGCGGAGCAGACCATCTGTCTTGGGCACTCAGTAGAACACGCCCCGTAAGGTATAGCAAGCTGCATACCAAACTGGGCATACATGAAACAACCCCAGTAAATCCCATCCTGACAGCGGCAGAAAGACCCCATGGGTCCACGGCTCATTTGGGGATTCCGGCCAGTATCTCGAGCTTGACTGCCAGTTATTCGTCAACCTGACATACCGTCGCCAATTATCAGCATCCTTCAAGCTTCCTGAGTTCGATTGTTTCCCTTTCTTTCGATCCCAGTATTTTGACCGCCTTACGAGGCCAGTGCCAACTCTGCGAACATCTGAGCAGTGAGCGGAGAACTTCCCACACTCGGGTAAGAAGACCGGGGATCACTGCATTAGTCCTGCTACCCTCGCACGCCCAGGGAAGCAAGCGATGATCCTCTGGAGATGGCGAGGAAATCGTGCGCTTTGGGGAAAACCGTACCGTCGTTCGACTCATCGACTTCGATGTACCGCAAACGGAGCATTGTCATCGGGATCGCGAAGAAGCGGTAACCGAGAACCGCGAGTTTCTTGACCGCGGACCGTTCCCTGAAAGGCCCTTCGTGAGGCTCCGATTCAAAAAGGATCGCGTCTACCGACGAAGTTTCCAGGAAAGAGGTCATGCCCTCCAACAACACGGATTCGTGTCCTTCCACATCCACCTTCATGAGGCGGACCTTGTCGATGCCAAGTTGTTGGAGATACTGGGATGCTTGTTTCAGGCTGATTGTGACCGTGAATTGCGACTTATCCAGGCGGCGAGATAGAGAACCCAATGTTGTCTTTCCGTACGGCACGGCTAGCTCACCTTGTTCCGTCGTGTTAGAGAGTGCCACGTTGTGCAAGTAAACATTCTCCAAATTGTTTCGTACCACCGATTGCTTGAACCTCGCGATGAGTTCGGGCTGGGGTTCGAAGGCATGTATTCGGCCATCAGTGTTCAGGAGGTCGCAGACACTGAGGGAAACCAGCCCGCAGTGTGCCCCAATGTCTAGAAAGACATCTCCCGACCTCAATAAACTCCGGCAGACTCTCGTAATTTTCGCATCCCAGTCCCTCGTTAGGAGAACGCAGCGTCCCAAATCTTCTGCGGGGTCCACCAAAATGGCCATGCCATTGCTAAGCCGGACCCATGTCGGAGCGGACATGTCTTTCGTCAACCACACGCAGAAACGTGTTCTCGACACGTATCCTCGGCCGGTAAGAAAAGGATATAGAGACATTCCCGCAGAGATGGCACGCACCATGAAACGCTTCATTTTCGTGACCCCACAATCTTGACTCTCTCCGCCATGACACGCATTGTAAGCTGTCTGTATTGCCTTCCCCCAAAGGCCGTATACCCGCAGTCTGAGTAGCTAGCGCGGTCCCTGGGGAACCTGGTCAAAGGCGAAATTGGGTTTGTCCGCTCGAATGCGGAGTACCCATTCATACACATGCCCGACCTGAGCCGCCTTTCGCTCCCAGGTGAAGAGGGCCATCACCCTATTCCTTGCGCGTTGTCCCATCTCGCCAATTTGCGCGGATCGTCGGCAGACTGTTTGCAGCACTTCACGAAAGCCCTTAATGATCTCTTCACGTTTGCCCATGGGAACTTTGTAACCCACGTCTGAGGTCACCAGTTCTCGTGGGCCCGCATAGTCAACGACAATTGGCACCAAGCCGAGCGCCATGGCCTCAAGCACGACGCCTCCGCCAAATTCGCGTACGCTTGGAAAACCGAAGACGTGGCACTGCACAAGATGCGTCTGCAGTTCCTCGTGCTGGATCCACCCGCGCAGCCGCACGCCGTTTGCGACGTCGAGGCGCGTCACCATTTCGCGCAGGCGCGGCATTTCGGGACCGTCTCCCATGACGTCCAGCGTGATTTTCCCATCTTTGATGAGCTGTGCAGCCGCTTCGATAAGCATGTCGGCACCTTTGTAGGGCACGAGCCTGCCCACAAAAGCCACGCGTATGGGGGTATCGGTAGGAGGCTCCACCTGCCGCGAGAAACACTCCGGCCAAATGGCGTTCTCGGGAAGGTAGACACACTTTTCATGATAGTTCTGGGGCATCTGCTCCAATGTGTCCTGGGAGCCGACAAGAATCGCCGAGGCGTACCGGCGCGTTGACCGGTAGCCGGGCAGCAGCTTGTAGGCCCCGCGCACATAGGAAAGCCATTCGCGCTCCTTGCGGCGCACGGCATCGAACTCTTTAGGCCACGGGGCCCCCCCGTTAATCGGTCCCCATACGAATGGGACTGCAGCCTTGGCGCACTTTTTCGCTATGAGACTTGGCAATGTGGGGCTCAGTGGCGTTATGCGATGGACGATGTCGAATTCTTTCTCGCGAATCCGCGTCGAAAAGGCTTTCCAGACCAAGTGCTCGAAGTAGCAGTAGCTGGGAAACTGCAACGCAGTACCTGTTGTGAAACCAACTCCCGCTCCGCGCCGAATCAGATTTGAAAGCTTGTGAAGCGGGCGCGCAACCAGTTCGGAGTCGATGGCTGTAAAATCACGTCCCTCTTCCAATCCGGCAGCACGGATCGCGTCCCTGTTCCTCACTTGCGTGACGAGATGTACGTCAAAGAGAGAGCGCAGGGCTTTCGCGAGCGACCACCCTACGAGCGGAACGCTCACCCACTCCGGGTTTGCTGCTTCAGCTATCAAAAGTACTTTGATCTGTCGCATTCATTCCGCCCCTATAAGAGTACCCCTTAAACGGTTCCGGCATTGGGCAGGCAATGATCAAGACGTGTAGGAACCGTCGATCAGATTATGTTCGTGCTGATCGGATAGATTCAAGTGTGCTCAGCGTTTGTTGCGCCGCCGGGATGCCTGGCCGCGTATTTCAACGGTCTTGTGGGCACCCGGACCTCTTGAGCGCGTGGCACACCAACTCTCCGAAACCCAGCCAGTCCCCCGGCGACCACAAGGTAAATCGGATTGAACATAGCATTTGGAATGCAGTCGAGCATCCATAAGCAAAGGATTAGTGCTCCGATAGCAGCTGGGGCTATCGCGGGAAACATCCAGTTCTTTCCGGAGATTCGATAGGGAAGAAACAAAGCAGGCCCCAAGACTGTGCCGAGGAAGGCTGTGAGGCCGAGCGCCCCACGGGTGCCGAATACGATTATCCAGTAACCGTCCGTGATGCTTGTATCGCGACCTTCTTCATCCACTATGCGGCTATCGCCCCAGCCGCCCCATCCAAGTAATAGGTGTTCTCTCGCCCGTTCCGCAAGAGCGGTTTCGTTCACAATTCGAAGGCCTAATGAATCGGCTCTTTCCTGGCCCACGGTGGCCGAAGCCACATCGACCAGTTCCGTGCCCGACCACAAGCCGCTGCCGCGAATGATAATATACATAATTGTGGCACAGGCAAGCATTATCACAGGCAAGCTGGTTCTCAGGTATTTCACCGCTAGTAACGAGATCAATCCAACAAATACAAGTAGAAGGGCCCCCGTTGATTTGCACAGGACCGTGGTTGCCGCAAGCGCGGCCACGGACACCCAAAGAGGCAACCCGAGGAAATCTTCCTTCGCTCTGGAAATCCAAAGCCCAAACCCGCTCAATGCGGTAAATCCCATAAACAAGGAAAGCATCAAACCGGTTCTCATGAAGACCGTGGGCCGGAAACCCCCGAGGCGGAACCTTGTGACGAACGGTGATTGCTGAAATCCATAAACCCAATAATGGAGGTTGGGACTGAAGCGAATCTCGAAAAGACAAAACGGTGCATAAACCATCCCAGCAATGAAAATTGCCAGAATCAGTTCGTTCATGCTTCGGAAATCTGTGAAATAAAGTCTGCCGATCAGGTAAGGAAACATCCAGATAGTCATCTCGCTCGCAACGGAAGAAAACCCGTCGTATGCTCCCAGACCATTTGAAAGCGACGAAAAAAACGGGACTACGCATGACATGACCGGGAATAGGTCGAGCCAATGAAACCTGAAACGCGTAATTCGCCCCGTATCGAATATCAAGGTGGCGAGAAAAATCCCGATACAAACGGCGCTCGTCTTGTTGTACTCGGGAAAGAACTTGATTTCATACCCGCCGCAGGGAAGAAACATCCACCCCCCTAAAAAGCCGAGCAGGGCCGCGCGCCGGGGAGGCAGCAGTGCGAAAAGCAACAACACGAGTGGGATCCAGCCAAACAGGGCAATCCCAACCAACGCATTCCCGCCGTGGGTAGCCTGCATAAAAGGCTAGGCTCCTCTATATTGCGCATTGCGTGAACGATCGACAGCCTGCCGCAACGCATCCGCAAATCTCAGGGTAGCATCATGCCAACTATAGCGCTCAGCGGCTTCACGCGCCATACGTGGCATTTCGCGCCATTCTTCTTCCGACAACCCTGTTACGTGAAGAATGGCATCGGCCATCGCGCCGACATTGTCATACTCAACGAGCACGGCGCCGCCAAACCCCAGAAGCTCGGGCGCGGCGCCCGCGGGAGTTCCGATAACAGGTATGCGGCATGCCATTGCTTCCAGAATGAGCAAGCCGAACCACTCTGTCCGGCTGGGAAAAAGCCCCGAATCACATGAGTCGTAAATGTGCTTGAGGTCTTCCTGTCGCGGGGTTTGGAGTGCTCGCTTCGAGACGAGAGGGGCAGCTTCCCCGTAACCGGCGGCACGCCGATCAAGTTCCCGGTCATGCCGGGATACACAAACGTTATTCGCATTGTGCCGGCTGCCCTTCCTTGCCGAACGCTGTTGAGGCCTTGGTCGTAACCAAACTTCTTCACCTCACATGATTGAGATCTTTATCCAGAGGCCCAAAATGATAACCACGGCCGATACGCTTACGCACGCAGCATCAAACAGGGGTGTCCATGCCCCGTACTTGCGCGTAAGCAACACCAGAAAAGGATAATTGAGTGCTGGCCCGATTGCCACGCCCCAGACGATGCCGTACGCGCCATAGAAGTAGCCCCCCACGGCCATGGACACGACAAACAGCACAGAACGGCTTATCAACATCACACAGTGCCCACGAGAGTTTCCAACAGAAAGAAAGATGGCTTCAATCGGGTTCATCAGAACTATAACGATTGTGCCTCCCGCCAGTACTTGCATGAACACACCGGCTTCTCTATATCGATCATCGTAGAGGAAATCGATGAGCTGCGGGCCCAAGACCACCATGACCCAAAGAATAGGCAAGGTAACACACGCAAGGGAAAAGCGTACGCGAATCATACGGCTTCGCAGATGTTCGGGGCGCTCCCGCGCCAATTCAGCATAAACGGGGAAGAGCACCCGCCCAGCAATCCCGTATAACACCCCTTGTACCACGTTGGGAAAATTCATACCGATGCTATATACCCCAAGTTGGGCGGGATCCATGAACTTCGCCAGCACGGGTCGATCAGACGAATTGACGAAAAATGTAAGAATACTCGCCAGGAATATCCATTTCCCGAAGTGAATCAATTCGTGTACATGCTCTTTCCGAAGTGAGAGCCCCATACGCGGCCCCGGCAAAGAAAAAGTGACAAACATGCGTAAGGCGCGACCTACAAGCGTTCCGATAATCAACGCCCAGATGCCGCCCCAAAGATAGGACGTACCGACGGCCTCATCCGCAAGAACTTGTCCCTCGAACAGAACACGCAAGACCCTTTCCAGGTTGCGCTGCTCGATTGCGCCGCGCCAGACGAGCGTTCCCATTATGCTCACGAGCAGACTCACCAGTTGCACACCAATATCCAAGGCCGTCTGAATCATCACATTCAGGTGCCGCTGCAAAAGAAGAAAGTTGGTGGATTCGAGCCCGGCGATGAAAAGAGTGAACCCAGCGATTGGCAAGAACCTCGCGAGCGCAGGCTCGTCGTAAAAGCTTGCTGCAGGAAGACTTATAGCCAATGCGCCCAGCCAGAGGACCGCCCCTCGCATCACTTGGATGGTCCAAGCGGTCCGCAAAAAATCCGCGTCCTCTCCGCGAGGGCTCTGAACGATGCTCGGGGAAAGACCAAGATCGCTGAACATGGCCAACCCCGTCAGGAACACGTTGACCAGGGCCATCACCCCAAAGGCCTCGGGAAACAAGAGCCGCGTCAGGATCAGATTGCCGCCAAGCCGAAGCACCTGGCTGATGCCGTAACCGGCAAACGTCCAGACGGAACCTCGTATGGCCAACCGCTTCAGGGAACGTGGAGGCGCCTTCGGGACAGCAGGGGCCCCTTCAGGATTCGGGAGTTCCGGCGCGGCGTCGTCAGACATGGGTCCCCTCCCCGACTATCCGAGAAAACCGACCGTATGAACGCCTCGCGGAAAGAGCCGTCATCCTGCAGAGTTCACAAGAATTGCCGCGGCCCGCCTTCCCAGCAACACGGGAATACGCATACTTTCCAGACCTGGATTCGAAGATGGCTCACACCCTCCCTAATTCACAAACAGGAACCCTGGCCACTCCACTTTACTGGACCGCGCCGACCGCTGGCGATGCGATGCTTTCGCCATCACAGCATCGGCCTGTCAGCTATTCTTCCTCGTCTGGGGCGGTGAATTCTTCGGTATCGCTGTCGCCGGCGCCGTTTTCGGCTTCGGTTCCGGCGGTTTCGACATCGGTTATCTGCTGTTCCTTGGTCTCGGCAACAGCTTTGGCCACGGCGCTGACCTTGGCGCCGGGACGCGGCGTCATCACCTTGACGCCTTGTGTGTTGCGGCCGATGGTGCGAATACCCTTAACTCCGCAGCGCATCACGATGCCGTCGGTGCTTACCAGTACGATCTCGTCATCGTCATCGACGGTCAACATTCCGATCACCTTCCCGTTTCGTTCGGAGGTCTTTATGTTGATGATGCCCTGGCCGCCCCGGTGCTGCAACCGGTACTCGCCCACCTTTG
>Ga0209201_1001401_pt1 | contig 28037 bp, 25 predicted proteins | sample AD_UKC055_MetaG_FD_184411 | JGI IMG/M metagenome (GOLD analysis project Ga0209201, IMG submission 184411) | Active sludge microbial communities of municipal wastewater-treating anaerobic digesters from USA - AD_UKC055_MetaG (SPAdes) (version 2) | ecosystem: Engineered > Bioreactor > Anaerobic >...
CCATTCCCGAAACGAAAGCTGTTCCAGAAATTTGGCAACGGTCGAACAGGCCCCACCCCAAGCCGTCAGTTGTTTGTTCGTAAAGGTAATCTGGACTTGCCCAACCTGATTCCAACGTTTAAGGTTCATTTCGTGCTTCACTTTTTTGTGCTTCTTTCTTATTGGCGTAACAAGAGCACAGTGAAGCACTTATTGTGTCATAATCCCATCCAAACGCATTTTCCGGGATAAAAGCGCCACGGCGCCTTGGCGTGAGAGTGCGGGGCCAATACCGCGTGGCGGCGGCGTGTTGGAATTTGCGCTTGGTGCTGAAGGGATTGATTTACACCGCGGAATCCCATAAGGTGCGGGCTTCGGTTCACAGATTCGGACGTTAGGAGAGAAGGCATTATGAAAATATCGGTTGTCGGAACAGGTTATGTCGGGTTGGTGACGGGCGCGTGTTTCTCGGATGCCGGCCACGAAGTCATGTGCATTGACAACGATCCGCGCAAAATCGAGATGCTGCACCGGGGCGAAATGCCGATCTATGAGCCGGGGCTGGATGTCATCGTGGAGCGCAACGTCAAGGCCGGGCGGCTGAAATTCAGCACTTCGATCGCCGAAGGCACCGCGTTCGCCGAAGTGATTTTCATTGCCGTGGGCACCCCGCCGGGCGTGGGCGGTGAAGCCAACATGACCTATGTGGAGCAGGTGGGCCGCGAAGTGGCCGAGCACATGACCAGCTACCGCCTGCTGGTGGAAAAAAGCACCGTGCCCGCCAAAACCAGCGAGCACCTCAAGCGCACCGTGTTGAAATACCTGCGCGAAGACACCGACTTTGACGTGGCCTCCAATCCGGAATTCCTGCGCGAAGGCACGGCGATTGAAGACGCCACGCATCCCGACCGCATCGTGGTGGGCGTGGAAAGTCAGCGCGCCGGCGACCTGCTGGAAGAAATCTACCGTCCCATTCTGGAAAAGGGCGGTGGCGAATTTTTGCGGATGAGCGTGACCAGCGCCGAGCTGACCAAGCATGCTTCCAACTCGTTCCTGGCCATGAAGATTTCCTATATCAACGCGGTGGCGCGGATTTGCGAGCTGGCGGGCGCGGATGTCCAGCAGGTGGCCCGCGGCATGGGGCTCGACAAGCGTATCGGGCCGCGCTTCCTGCACGCAGGGGTGGGCTATGGCGGCTCGTGCTTCCCGAAAGACGTGGATGCCTTCGTGCGCTTGAGCGACCACCTTGGCTACGACTTCAAGCTGCTCAAGGAAGTGCAGATGATCAACAAGACCCAGCGCGACTACGTGATGAAAAAGATCAAGCAGGAACTCTGGGTTGTGCAGGACAAGCGCATTGCCATTTTCGGTTTGGCGTTCAAGCCGGAGACGGACGACGTGCGTGAAGCGCCCAGCCTCTACTTCGTGCCCAAACTCCAGGAAATGAAGGCGAAGTTGCGCGCGTGGGACCCCGTGGCCGAAGGCAAGTTCAAGGAAATCCACCCGGATTTGGAGTGCGTACAGGATTTGTACGAATGCGCCAAGGATGCCGATTTGGTCCTGATTCTCACCGAGTGGGATGCGGTCAAGAATATTGACCTGAAGAAGTTGAAAGAAGTGATGGCGTGCCCCGTGATTGTGGACGGCCGCAACATCTTCAAGCCGGCGGAAGTGCGCGCGCTGGGTTTCACCTATCACAGCGTGGGCCGCGGCTAAGCCACGTCGCCAGCATGTTCCAAGAAACGCCCGGCCGGCTTTCGCGCCGGGCGTTTTGTTGCTCGGTGGCAGCCGCGCCCGGTGGAATGTGCGCAACAAAACGCAAGGCAGCATTTGCGGCCCGCCGCAACCCGGCATAGGTTGAACAAAGGGGCCGCGCGCGTGGAGCGCCGGCCGCCAACACAAGGCAGGTCAACATGACAACACGCATTCATTATGTGCAGGCAGCGCCGGAGGGCATCGCGCCACTCATCAAGCTGGAAAGTTATCTCAAGACATCGGGCCTGGAGCCAACATTGCTGGAATTAGTGAAGTTGCGGGCCTCGCAACTGAACGGCTGCGCCTACTGCATTGACATGCACACCAAGGACGCGCGCAGCCATGGCGAAAGCGAACAACGGCTCTATGGCGTGAGCGCGTGGCACGAAGCGCCATTTTACACCGCGCGAGAACGCGCCGCGCTCGCTTGGACGGAAGCGGTCACCTTGGTCAGCCAAAGCCAAGTGCCCGACGAAGTGTATGCCCAGGTGCGCGCGCATTTTTCTGAAAAAGAGACGGTGGATTTGACGCTCGCCATTGCCGCCATCAATTCGTGGAACCGCCTGGCCATCAGTTTCCGGGCGGAAGCGGGATCGTATCAGCCGCAGCATCCGGTCACGCAACGCGGCGTCCCGCCGGCATGACCGAGCGGGTGCGCCATCTGCATCCGGCCGCGCCATACCGGTTGGCGTGGGCGGTGTGGGCACTGCGGCGCCGCCCGGAAAATCAGGTGGACCGCTGGGATGGCCATGCCTACCGGCGCGTGTTTGTGACACCAAGCGGCGCGCCGGTGGTGGTGAAGGTGACGCAGGCCGGGCCGGCGACTAAGCCGGAGTTGGTCGTGACCATGACCGGCGCCAAGGTGCCCGCAAGCTTTCAGCAAGAAGTTCTGGCCACGCTGGAACGGATGCTGGGCGTGCAAACCAATCTGGCTGGTTGGCAGCGGCTGGTTGCGCGTGACCCGCGCTTGGCGGCCTTGGCCCAGCCATGGCGCGGCTTTCGCCCGCCGCGATATGCTTCCGTTTTTGAAGCGCTGGTGAATGCCGTGGCGTGCCAGCAATTAACGCTCACCATGGGCGTGCGGCTGGTCAATCAGTTGGCTGCGGCTTACGGCGTGGCCAGCTCCAACGCGGAAGGACCGTGCTATTCTTTCCCCACGCCGGCGGCGTTGGCACGCGCCAACCATGACGATTTGCGGCGGCTCAAGTTCAGCTATCGCAAGGCGGCTTACCTCACCACGCTGGCCCAGGCGGTGGAGTCGGGCGCGCTGAATGTGGTCGCGCTGGAAACCATGGATGATCGGGAAGTTGTCGAGCGGCTTTGCCGTTTGCCGGGCGTGGGCCGGTGGAGCGCGGAATATGTGCTGTTGCGCGGCTTGGGCCGAACGCATGTGTTTCCTGCGGATGACGTCGGCGCGCGCAACCATCTGCAACGCTGGTTGGCGCTGCCCGAACCGCTGGATTATGCCGGCGTGCAACATGTGCTACGCGATTGGCAACCCTACGGCGGCCTGATCTATTTGCACCTGCTGCTGAAGGGGATCGCGGAGCGGGGCTGGATGTGACAATGCGCAGGGGGGGAGGGCAGCCCGCGGGCGGTGGCCGCATCACTCCGGCGTGGCGGGATGCTCGTCCGGCGGCGCTTGGTGCGGCGATTCCAGCGGAATGGCGGAAGCGGCTTCGTCGGGCAGGTCGGCATCGTCCAAGTGGTGGTCGCTTTGCAGGAGGGCGAGATATTTGCGGGCATCCACCGGCGTGGGTGGCGTGTAGGCCAGGGCATCCTTGGCTTTGCGATCCAGCTTGGACGCCTTGACGAAGAAATCCGGCTGGCGTTCTGCCAGCGCGATGGATTTGGCCCGGCGGACCAAGCGGTCCAGATCCTCGATGTAGCGCGAAACATAATATGCGCCGATGGGGGTGATGCGTTTGTCGCGGGTGGCATCGGTGAAGCGCGCCTTGGCATCCATGGATTGCTCCATATAGGCGTCGCGCGCGCGTAGAACTTCCAGCGCGGTGTTTTGGAAGGTGTTGGAATCAGGATCGAAGGATTTGGCCAGCAGCGTAATGACGTGTTTGGCGGCGAGGAACAGATTGAACCAGGTGTTGAACAAATCTTCCGGCAGGAGGGCATCGGGAATGCGCGCCCGCTCGCGCGAGGTGTCGCCAATGTGCGTGAGATGGTCGCCAATGCGTTCGATGTCTTTCATGCAGCGGTCCAGATGCTGCAAAAAAAGCGTTTGGCGGCGGGAGAGGTAGCGGTGGGTGAGTTGCCCGAGATAGTCGTCCATGGCCTTGCGGACATCGTTGAGGATTTCTTCGTTGGCCAGCAGTTTGCGATAGACCTGCCGGGTGGGCGCGAGGATCAGTTCACCGTTAAGCAGCATGTTTTCCACGCAGACCTCCGCCATGCGGCGCAATTCGCGCACGACTGCCGCCAGCGCTTGTTCCGGTTTGCGCAGGAGTTTGTCGTCCAGGAATGACGGCGTGGGAATGGGCTCATTGGAGGGAGTGCTAAGCCGGACCAGAGCGGTGAACTGCTTGATGAAGGGCAGGAACAGCAGGGTGCCCACCAGCATGGTGTAGGTGTTGAAATTGGCCGCCTGCCGCAACAGATTGCCGGGCGCGGTGGCTTCGCCGCACCAAATGGATAGCGGCCAAACGACCAGGAACAGAATCACGTGCAGCACGTTGAACCACAGGTGCGCAATCGCCACCCGCCACGCGCCGATGCGCATGGGGATGGCCGCCACAATCGGGACGATGCACGTACCGATGTGCGCGCCCAAAATCACCACGGCCACTTGGTCAAAGCGGGTGAATACGCCGGCCTTCACCAGCGCGAAGCACAGGCCGATCATCGCGCCGGATGACGTCATGATGGCCGTCAGCAGCGCCGCCACCGCCACACTGGCGAGACGGTACGTCCAGATGTCGCCCCGGAAAAGCCCCAGCCAAGGCTCCAAGGCTTCTTTATACGGGGCAATACCGGTGGCGATGGTGTCCATGCCCAGAAAAAGCAGGCCAAAACCGATCAGCGCGCCGCCCAGTTTGCGCCAGCGTTGCGAGGGCACCAGCGCTTCCGTCAGAAAGCCGATGCCGATTACCGCCCAGCAATAATCGGCGATCTTGAATGAAACCAACAGCATGGAAAGCGACGTACCGATGTTGGCGCCAAACACCGGGGCAATGGCCTGTTCGAGCGTCATGACACCGATGTTAATGAATGAGGCCAGCGCGGCCACTGCCGCCCCCGAGTGCGCGAGAAAGCCGAAAATGGTGCCAAACACCGAGCCGTGAACTCGGCTGCGGGTCGCTCGAGCCAGAATGGTGCGCAGGGAGCTGCCCGCGGCTGTGCGCAAGCTGCTGGTCATGGCATTCATGCCAAAGATAAACAGGCTCAACCCGCCCAGCACTTGAAACAGCAACATGGCAATATCGTACGACGTCATCTCAACACTCCACACCGCCGGCGTGGCCGCCCGCGGAGAACCGCCACTATGCGCCCGCGTTGTTGCAAAACGCAAGAATGGAATCGAAAAAAATGTGATTGCGTCGGCGTCCTTCTACACCGGCAACAGAAACCCGCCCGGGCGCGGTGGTATGTCAGAGGTCAGGTGAAAACCGTGGCTGTATCCTGATCGCTGCCTCATCCTACTGCGTTCACTATAGTTGCCAGCCACCCCTCACGGGATGCTCAACGAAGGGCTTGGGCGGTCATCAAAAAAATTGGAAAAACCGGAAAAAGGGCTTGCGCGGGGGTGGGGCCTTGGGTTCCAATGGGCAAATCTTCCATTTCCACCGTGGAGATGGAGGGGTTGAACCGGCGAGGGTTGCGGCGGTGAAACGCTCCTTCCTTGCCGATGTAAGATAAATAAGGAAGGAACCTGATGAAACAGATGAAGTACCTCGCCGGGACGGTCAGCGTTGCGGCGTTATTGGCCGCGCAAACCGTGTTTGGCGCGGGGTTTGGTATCTATGAGGGTAGCGCGCGCGGCAACGCGATGGGCACGGAAGTCACCGCGGATCCGGCGTCGCCTTCGGTGTTGTACAACAACCCGGCGGCCATCACGGAGCTGGAAGGCACCCAGGTCGAAGTCGGCGCGACATTTATTCGCCCGGCCCAGACCGTGACGACCATGACCCCCGCCGGCGAGGTGAAAAACTACGCGGACAGCCGCTGGTGGACTCCCCCGAATGCCTACGTGACGCACCAGTTCAATGATAAGATTTGGACGGGCTTGGGCGTGTTCAGCCGCTATGGCTTGGGCATCGAGTTCGAAGACAACTGGCTTGGTCGCTACAACTGCCAGGAAGCCACGATCCAAAGCATTGATATCAACCCTTCCGTGGCCTTCAAGGTTCTGGATAACCTCTCGCTGGCGGCCGGCCTGCGGGCGGAATGGTTTGAGTTCGAACTGTTCCGCGCATTACCGACGGGCGCCCCGTTTGTGGATCCCGACCTCCAACTGCGCATCAAGGGCGATAGCTGGGGTCTGGGTTACAACCTCGGCGCGTTCTTCAAGGCCACCGAATGGCTATCACTCGGCGTGGCATTCGAAAGCGAAGTGGATCAGGATGTCGAAGGCGATTACTCGGTCAAGCACCCGGCTGGCAACATCATCAACAACGGTGATGGCAAGGGCGATGTGACGACCCCGGCGATCATCCGCTTGGGCGCCTCGATCAAGGCCACCGACAAGCTGACGCTGAATGCCGGCGTGGTGTACACCATGTGGAGCAGCTACGACCAGTTGGCCATCGAGTTCGATCCTGCGCTGTTGGGCATGGTCCCGGCCAGCGTGACGGAAAAGGACTGGGATGATGTGTTCCGCTATCAGTTCGGCGTGGAATATGCGTTGGATGAGACCTGGGCCCTGCGCGCGGGTTACATCTTTGATGAAACGCCGGATCCCGATGCGCACGTGGACTACATTGTCCCGGCCAACGACCGCCACCTGTTCTCGGTGGGCGTGGGCTACAAGAAGGACAATTTCTTCTGCGACCTTGGCTACACCTACCTGATGATCCGGGATCGCGATGTCGCGGAGCGGCAGGCGGATGGCGTGGTGGAAGGCAAGTTCAAGGATGGCGATGCCCACATGGTGGGTGTCTCGGTCGGCTACAAGCTGTAATCCTTACCGCCTAGTGCAACAAAAGCCCCGCGGCCACGGCTGCGGGGCTTTTTCATGGCTCAACGCTCAACTCGGCGGGAAGCGGCGGGCTAGCCGGCGGTGCAAGGGCAGCAGTGGCAGGAGAACCAACGCCAGCAAATTGAAGGGGAAGCGGTGGATGGCGGCCACGCCCAACAGCGCTTGCAGCGGGATCAGCATGCGCAGTAGGCGGCCGATGCGCTCCGGCGGGAATGAGGTGCCGGCGTGTGTTTCGTTGCGGGCCAAGGCGGTGACTCCCGCAATGTAGATGCCAAGAAGCAACGCCCCCGCCAGCGGTATTGGACCGGCCCATACGCGATCCGCGGCGACCGTCGCGCCCATGAGCAAGTTGGCGGCACGGCAACCGCCCATCAGCAACGGTCCGACCACCGGATGCCGCTTCATTCCCGCGTCGTACAAAATAATCATCAAAATCAGCAGTAGCGCCACGGGCAGCGCATCGAAAAACGCGGCCAGAAATGCGGCCACCCACAGGCAGATGAGCGCGACGGCCACGGCCGCTTCGCGCGACACGGCGCCGGAAGGGAGCGGGCGTGCCGGTCGTTCGCGCAGGTCTTCGGCGTAATCGAAGATATCGTTCAGGATCAGGCCTGCGGCGTAAAGCAGCAAGCCGGCGGGGATGGCCAGCAGCAGTTGGCCCCAGTCGCCGGTGGTGGCGGCGGGGGCCAGTAGAAATCCGGCCAGAATATCGCCGGGTACTGTCAACAGATTGGGCGCGCGGACCAAGCGCAACCAGGCGGCAAAATTCGGGGGGCGGGGGATGAAATCCTCCACCATGTAGTAGGCCACAACGGCTTTTTGCCGCAGCCGTTCCCGCAGGCTTTCGCGTGGCGGGCGCTCAGCGTTGGTAGGTGGCTGGGTCAATATAGGGCAGGTCCAGGCGGGGTTTGAACTTGGGGGTTTGGGAGTAAAACGCCAGCGGATTGTCGTGCATGAGGCGGGTCACTTGCGCGGGAGAAAAGCCCTGTTGCGCCATGAATGTGGCCGTCTTGGGCAGGGAGCAGGGGTCGGATACTCCCCAATCCGCCGAGGAGTTGACCAGTACGCGCTCCAAGCCCCAGCGCTGGAGAATGTCCACCACGCGCCGCGGGTTGAGTTTGGAATACGGATAGACCGTCAGCCCCGCCCAGTAGTCCGTCTTGCGGGTCAGCGGCATGGTGTCTTCAGTGTTGTGGTCCACAATGATGCGACCGGAGTCGTAGTTAAATTCGCGCAGAATATCGAGAATGCGCGCAGTGCCGGCTTTTTTGCTCACCTCGGGCGTGTCGTGCGGAGTATGGATCAACACGAGCAGATTGTGTTTTTTCGCGAGTTTGAGCTGTTCGAGAAACACAACCTCTTCGTTGTGGGTGATGCGGTTAAAGCCGATCTCGCCCACGGCCACGCAGCGCGGGTGATCCAGATAGGGGCCAATTCCCGCCAGCGTTTCGCGCGCCAGCGGCAGGTCCTCGGCCTCTTTGGGGTTCACAGAGATACACGACCAATGGTCAACGCCGTAGCGCTGGGCACGGGTATGCTCGAACTCCAGGGAAAGTTGAAAATAATCGAAAAACGTGCCGGCGTGGCGACGGTTGGCGCCCAGCCAAAATGACGGCTCCACCACGCAGCGGATGCCCGCCTGATACATGGCGGTGTAGTCATCCGTGGTGCGTGATAACATGTGAATGTGCGGTTCAATGATGATCATGGCTTGCTCCCGTCGAAGATGGATTGGCCGCGCACAGGTTTATTGCGCGGCAATGGCTGAAATTTCGACCAAGCCGCCTTTAGGCAATGCGGCCGCCTGAACGACTTCCCGCGCGGGATAGGGCGGGCTGAACACCTCGGCGTATAGCCGATTGACCAGTGCGAAGTCGGCCATGTTAGCCACATAAATGGTGGCTTTAACCACGTTTTGGGGGCCAAGCCCGGCTGCCGCCAAAATGGCTTGCAAGTTTTGCAGCGCCAAACGGGTTTGGGCTTCCGTGCAGGCCACCAACTCGCCGGTGACCCGGTCAAGCCCCAATTGCCCGGAAATGAACAGCAGCCCTTGGTGCTCGATGGCTTGTGAATAGGGCCCGATGGCGGCAGGGGCGTTGTCGGTATGGATTGGTTTCATGGTTGCACTCCTCAAAACAGTTTCATCCTAGCCCGTGGATGGCAGCAGGACAAGCCTTTGCGCAATTTTGTCGTTGTTTGAGCTTGCCTGCACCTCGCTTGCGAGGCTACGCTAACACTCGACAGGGCGGCGGGTGCTGTCCGTCGTAGAGGGTCACAACAAGGAGAAAATCGGTCATGAGAAAATGGGTTCTTGTGTTGATGATGGTGGGGCTGTGCGCCACGATGGCGTCTGCCGCAGGCGGGCTGGGGATCTTCGGGTCCTATTGGGATACCAAGGACTTGGGCCCGGGATTCGGCGGCGGCGTCAAGTTCTCTGGAGATCTTACGGAATTCCTGGCCATTGAGCTGCGCGCCTCGTGCGTGACCAAGTTCGACGACTGGGATGGCGACGACGAGCTGTTCATCATCCCGCTCGAAGCTGGCTTGATCTTCAATCTCCCCTTGGGCGAAGACGTACCGCTGACGCTGTACGGCGGTGGCGGCGGCGGTTATGCCATTATTCCGGAAGCTGACGACGTTGATCTCGACGACGAATTCTGTTTCTACGGAGTGGCCGGTGCCGCTTTTGCGCTCAACGAATCCATTGCGATATTTGGCGAAGCCCAGTACCGCTTTTTGGAGGTTGATGGCGTAAAGGTTGACGGGAGGAGAATAGATACTGGCGGCGAGAAGGCCAAGTTGAGCGGCCTCGGTGTAAACGTCGGCCTGCGGTTCTCGTTCTAACCGCGCGCTAGTCCAAGTATCTGATCAGTCAATCCGCGTTGCCGTCGTATTCTGACGGCAGCGCGGATTTTGTTTGCGCAAATAAAATCAGTCACCTCAAATTCATCCAGAGTTTATAAACTCTGGATGGTGCCTTCAAAACAGCCGATCAAAAATAGCCTAAAAAATATACATAACAGATTGTATATGATCTTGATATGAATATTACAAAAATCATCCACACTTTATAAACTCTGGATGACATCGTTCAAATGGCAAAAACAAAGAGGTTGGTTTGACGAGGGGAGTTCACTCATCCCAAGCGGGACTTTTCAGCCGCTCAAAACAACGGGAGACTTGAAAATCAGGGTTGGTCTTGAATTTCAGAAGGGGGATGGCTACAAGGGGCGCATGAAAAAATATCTGATGGTTATGTGTTTGGCGGGGGTGATGGGCTCGGTGATGGTGCGGGGCGCGCCGGAACCGCCGATTTCAATGAATCCGTACCGGGGCGCGATTGTGGTGGATGCGAACACCGGGGAAGCGCTGTTCGAGGATAATGCCGACCGCGCGGGGTTCCCCGCCAGTATGCTTAAATTGATGGATTTGTTCATCGTTTTGGATGGCGTTAAACGAGGCAGCGTGCGGCTGGATGACATGGTGCGGGTGACTCCGGAGGTGGCGGCCATCGGCGGTTCGCAGGTCTATTTGGACCCGCGTGAGTCATTCAGCGTGGAGGATATGCTCTACGCCCTGATCATTCAGTCGGCGAATGACGCGGCGCTGGCGCTAGCACTGCATGTGGGCGGCACGCGCGAGGGATTCGTGCGGATGATGAATGACAAGGCGCGCGAGCTGGGCCTTTCGCCCATCACCCAGTTCCAGTCGCCACACGGTTTGCCGCCGGCGGCGGGGCAGCGTGCTGACATTACGACCCCGCGTGACTTCGCCAAACTGTGTGTGGCGCTGCTCAAGGAGCACCCCGATGCGCTCAAGTACACCTCGGCCACGTTTCGGGTTTTTCGCCCCGAGCCCCGGTTGTTCGAGATGCGCACGCATAACCATTTGCTGACGAGCGTGCCGGGCTGCGATGGACTCAAAACAGGCTATTTCACAGCAGCGGGCTACTCGATTGCCGCGACGGTGCAGCGCGATGGCGCGCGCGTCATTGCGGTGGTGATGGGCAGCGTGGACCGCAAGACTCGCGATGCCAAGGCAACGGAGCTGTTGGCCATCGGAATGCAGAAGGCTTCGCGGCCCGCACCACAGCCGGTGGTGAAGCCTGCGCCACCCCCGCCTGCGCCGGCAGTGGTGGATGCCGTTGAGGATGATCCGCTACAAGGCGAAGACTTGCCGGACGCCACCGCTGAAGATGCCGCGCCGCCCACGCCAGAAAAAGCCCGCGGCGGCTGGTGGAAAAACGTGGGGCTGGTGTTGCTGGGCGCCTTTTTGGCAACGGTGGTCGGCATGGTGGTGCAGCGCCGCCTGCTGCTGGGCCGATGAAGGTTGCGGATTTTGACTACGACCTGCCGCCGGAGCTAATTGCGCAGGCACCGGCCGCGCGCCGCGACGGCGCGCGCATGATGGTGCTGGATCGAGCGGCCCGCACCATTCAACACCGCACCTTTGCCGAGCTGCCGGATTTTTTGCGGCCCGCCGACTTGCTGGTGGTGAACGATACCCGCGTGATCCCCGCGCGGATTTTTGGCCGGAAGGCCAAGCCGGGCACTGGCGGGCGCGTGGAGTTTTTGCTGCTGGAGGAGGTTGCCTCCGGGGTGTGGGACGCGCTGATGCGTTCGCGTCGCCGCCCGGCGCCGGGCGACCAAGTGATTCTGGATGACGACCTGGCCGTGGTGACGCTGCTGGCGGAGGGAGAACTGGGGCGGGTGCAAATCCGGGTGGAGTCAGCTTTGCCATGGTTGGAAGTGTTGGAACGGATCGGGCAAACGCCGCTCCCGCCATACATCGCCCGCAAAGAGACAACGCCCGTCCAGCGCGCTGCGGATAAGGAACGCTACCAAACCGTATTCGCGCGCGATCCGGGGGCGGTGGCAGCGCCGACGGCGGGGCTGCATTTCACCCCGGAGGTGCTGCAACGGCTTGCCGCCATGGGCGTGGCGCAGGCGGCGGTGACCCTGCACGTGGGGCTGGGCACGTTTCGCCCCGTCACCACGGAAAACGTGCGTGACCACAAAATGGATTTTGAACGTTGGTGGATCCCCACGGAAACCGCGGCAAAAGTGCAGGCCGCCAAAGCCGGGGGGGGGCGTGTGGTGGCGGTGGGCACCACCAGCGTGCGCACGCTGGAAAGCGCGGCCGCCCGCCCGGAGGGCTTCGGCGCCGGCCAAGGACGGACCGAATTATTTATTTATCCGCCTTACGACTTCAAAGTCGTGGATGCGCTCCTGACGAATTTCCACCTGCCAAAATCCACGTTGATCATGATGATCAGCGCGTTTGCCGGCTATGGTTTCGTGCGCGAGGCCTATCGCCAAGCCATCGAAGAGCGCTACCGGTTTTATAGCTATGGCGACTGCATGTTGATCCTGTGAACGCGACGCGGCAAAGGCGGCGAAACAAATGGCCCTGACCTTGGAACAAATGGCGTTGGCCGAAGTGGCCCGGCTGCGCGCGCAACTGCCGCCGCCCATTGCGCGGTTGGCCGCCGCCGTGCCGGTGGTGGCCATGCCGCGCCCCTCGCAGGCGATGATCCGCGACGATGGCTTGGAGCCGGACTTGCTAGGGTTGTTTGTCGGCGCCAGCCGGGCGGAGAGCGTCGAGGGTGGCGATCCGCTGCCACCGCAAATCCTGCTGTTTGTGGACAACATCTGGGATTTTGCTGAAGGCGACGAAGCGAGCTTTCGCGAAGAAGTGCGCGTGACGTTTTTCCACGAGCTGGGTCACTACCTCGGCTTGGCGGAAGGCGATCTCGAAATCCGCGGCTTGGAATAGGCGTAACAGTCCATGCACGACAGTGCGCTGGGCATTGTAGCGGCCAGCGCGGGGGGGGAGGGGCAGTTTACGGTTAGTCGGCCTTGGGTTTGTCGGATTTTGGTTTGGCCGGCGTGGTGGAGGGCGGCAGGGTGGAAAGCAGCCGGGCACCGTCGCGTTTGATGGGGGCAGCTTGATACAACGCCATGGCCTCCGGCAGATGTTTGCGCAGTTCCTGGGCTCGTTTTTTGTCGCGCGGATGCGTGGAGAAAATGCTCAACGCCTTGGCCAATTGGCTGTCGCTGGCGCCGGCGAGCCGCTCCCAAACGCGTGGCGCAGCCTCGGGGTTATAGCCGGCCTTGGCCATGTACATCATGCCGATGCGGTCGGCTTCGAGTTCATCCGCCCGGGAGTAGCGGGTAACGATCAACCCGTTGTGGACGAGCATCAACCCGCCAAAGAGCAGTTGCAGGTCGTCCTTGTCCTCCAGCGTGGCCCAAATCATGCCGCCGGCCAGCAGCAGGTTCGGCAGCATTTGGCGGGTCATGGCCTCGGTGGAATGGCGGCAGTTGACGTGCGCGATTTCGTGGCCGATGACCGCCGCCAGTTCATCCACGGTGCGCACGAGGCCCTCCTTGGGATTCCAGATGCCCTCAAACACCATGATGTTGCCGCCGGGCAGCGCGTAGGCGTTGACGAAATCCGGGTCGCCCACGAAGGTTGCGTGGTAGGGCAAATTGGTAATATGCGCCACGGCGGTGATGTGCGCAGTGACCTCACGGACAAGGGCCACGCGGGCGGGGTCCTGATCAATCGGTGCGTTTTCTTTTTGGAGACCGCTCACCAGCTCTTTGTAAAACTGGCCACCGAGTTGTACTTCCTCCGCCAAGGAATACATATTCTGCACCGGCTGACCGGTGACAAAATCCGTGGTGGTGCACCCGGCCGCCAGCGTAAACAACAAGCCGGCCATCGCCGCCGCGCGGATAAAATGGGTAACCTTCATTGCATCATCTCCAGCCTTTTCGTCGTCGCCAATTCGCCGAGTGGGGTTCTGCATGCCAAGCCCCAAACTCTATCACACCACTCTGGAAAAATGCCGTCGTGAAGTCCAGCGAATCGAGACCGTTTTGGGGCAGGCACTAACAATGTCAACATTGGGATATTTGCCGATTTTTTGTGGGGAGGCAACTGCCATACGGGGTCTCACCGCGCGGATAAAAACACAAAAATCAGTCACCTTAAAATTGTCCAGAGTTTATAAACTGTGGACATTGCTCTCAAAATGGCCGATTAAAAATAACCAGAAAAATAATCATAACAAGTTGTATATGATTTAGATATGAATATTACAACAATTGTCCAGACTTTATAAACTCTGGACAGTGTGGCCAAATGGCAAAAAAACAGATGCCGAATTTTTCCGCAGCGCGCGGGGGCAAGAATGTTGATTGTTAAGCGCTGACCCCAAACCTCTTTCCGGAGCCGTCAAGGGCTGGGGGTGGTGAGGGTGTGGTATAGGGCAAGAGTTTTTTCGGCGGTGTGGCGGACGTGGAAGGGGCCGGCAATCCGTTCGCGAGCGGCTTGGCCCATGGCGCGGCGGCGGTCGGGGTTATGCAGTAGATCAAGGAGGGCAGCGCGCAGGGCGGGGGCGTCGCGCGAAGGGACCACAAGGCCGGAGTGGTTGTGCTCCACCAGTTCGGGCATGCCACCGACATCGGTGACGATGGGGGGCACGCCTTGAGCCATGCTTTCCAAGATGGCCTTGGGGAGGCCTTCGCGCTCGATGGAGGGCATGACCGCAATATCGCACGCGCCGGCAAGGGCGGCGGCGTCAGGCCGGTAGCCAATAAAATGGATATGGGGATGCCGGCCGATTTGCCGGCGGATGGAGCGGTCGCGCACTTCGCCAAATAGCAGCAAGTGAAAAGGCTCGGTGGGGGGGATGGCGCGGAAAGCCTCCAACAGAACATTCACCCCTTTGACGGGGCGGATATTGCCGACAAAGGCCGCAACCGTGGCCTCCGGCGGAATGCCGCATTCCGCCAGCGCGGCGCGGGGGGCGGGGGTGTACCACGCCGGGTCGTGGCCTTTCCAAATCACGGCGAGGCGTTCGGCGGGGATACGGAGTCCTTGCAGATAGGTTTGCACCGCGTGGGAAACGCAAATGATGCGGTCCACGCGCGGGGACAAATAGGAAAGGCGCGAAGCGGGGTCCAAAGGGTGCAGATGGCCCATGGTGCCACGGTAGCCGACGATTTTGGGCGGAGCGGGGAGGCGGCGGGTGGCCCACAGGGCGGTGGAGAGGGCGCGGTTGCTGAGTGCGTGGATGATATCAAATGAATGCTCCGCGTGCAGGGCGCGGTAGAGGTGGATGGCGGCGCGATCGAAGCGGTTGCGGAATTCGTGGGTGACGAACGGGATGTCGTGCTCCTGACACCCCGAGATGGCGCGGGTGCCGGGGGTGTTGATGGCGAATAGTTGCACGCCGGCGCGCCGCAGGGCGGCGGCCACGTGCAGCTCAACCTTGTCGAAACTCAAGCCGGCTAGAAGAACGCGCATCATGTTGATTGTCCCGCATGATAGCAGGGCAGGGCGGCTTGACGACCTTTTGTTTTGGCTGTCTCTGCCCTCGACAGGGGCGGGGGCGGGGGGTAGAGTACCCGCCTTTATGGCCGAAATCGGCACATTTGAAATTTTGCACGAGGATGCGGGGTCGCAGGCCCGGCTGGGGCGGCTGTGGACCGCGCACGGGCCGGTGGAGACGCCGGTATTCATGCCGGTGGGCACGCAGGCCACGGTAAAATCCATGGCACCGTGGGAGCTGGAGGCGCACGGGTGCGAGATTTTGCTGGGGAACACGTATCACCTGAATGTGCGGCCGGGGATGGAGGTCATTGAAAAACTTGGCGGGCTGCACCGGTTCCAAGATTGGAAACGGGCGATTTTGACGGATAGCGGGGGTTATCAGGTGTTCAGCTTGACGCATTTGCGACGAATGACGCCGGAGGGGGTTTGGTTTCAATCGCACGTGGACGGCACCAAGATGTTCATGGGGCCGAAGGAAAGCATGGCGATTCAGCGCATTCTGGGGTCGGACATCGCCATGGCGTTTGACGAGTGTCCGCCGTGCCCTTGTCCGCCGGAATACGCTTGCCAAGCGGTGGAGCGCACCCTATCGTGGGCGGCCAGTTGTGCCCAACAGCCCCGGGCTCCGGGGCAGTTGGTTTTCGGCATTGTTCAGGGCGGCGTGGACCCGCGGTTGCGGGAGCGCTGTGCCGAGGGCTTGCTGGCGCTGGGCGCGTTCGATGGCTACGCCATCGGCGGCGTGAGCGTGGGCGAACCGGAGGAGCTGATCATGCCGGGCGTGCGGATGACCGCGGGCTTGCTGCCCCGGGCGCGCCCGCGCTACCTGATGGGCGTTGGCCAGTTCTGGCAAATGGCCGAGTCGGTGGCGCTGGGCGTGGACATGTTCGACTGCGTGATGCCGACGCGGCTGGCGCGGCACGGGACAGTGTTCACCCGCCAGGGCCGCTACTCGGTCCGGGCGGCGGTGAACCGCCTCGATGAGCGCCCGCTGGAGGAAGGCTGCACGTGCGTGGCGTGCCAGCGGTTCAGCCGCGGGTATGTGCGGCACCTGCTCAACGTGGGCGAAATCCTGGGCGTGCGGCTGACGGCGCTGCACAACATGCACTGCTATTTTGATTTTATTGCCCGGCTGCGGCAGAGCATCCGGGCGGGAACGTTCGCGGCGTTCCGCGCGGAAACGGCCCGCGTTTATGGGCCGGACGCGCCGGGACCGGGCGCCGCGGCGGGAGCCTGATGGCAAAGAGGAGAACTGTAAAATGAATGGTTGGATGATGTTGGCCATGATGGGCGCCCAGACAGGCGGCGAGAGTGCGCAGCCGCAATCGGGCGCGTTCATGTTTATTTGGCTGGGACTGATGATTGCCCTGTTTTATTTCATGCTGATCCGCCCGCAGAAGCGCCGCGAGAAAGAGCGGCAGGCGCTGTTGAGCGCGGTGAAGACGGGCGACCGCGTGCTGTTTGCCGGGGGCTTCCTGGGCGTGGTGGCGAACGTGAAGGACAAGACGCTGGTGGTGAAGATTGCCGATGGCGTCAAAGTGGAAATCGTGCGCGGCGCGGTGTCGCAAGTGCTGGACAAGGGCGAAACGCCGGACGGCGCGGAGCAGAAATAGGCGCGGGGAGCGCCACGGATTTGGCCGGCGGCTGCCGCCGGCGCAGTGGAGAAAACGCGAGGACGTATGAAGGCATCAATCTGGAAATGGCTGATTTTGGTGGTGGCAACCGCATGGAGCGTGGCGCTGATCGCGCCGCCCAAGGAGAAAGTCAAGCTGGGGCTCGACCTGCAAGGCGGCACCAGCTACACGCTGGAAATTGACGACACCGATGGCATCGTGGGCGGCGTGAGCGACGCGCGCGACCGCGCGGTGGAAGTGGTGCGCAACCGCGTGGACTCCATGGGCGTGGCCGAGCCGACCATTTATCCCGACGGCGACCGACGCATCATTGTGCAGATTCCGGGCATGAAGGCCGAGGACCGCGAGCGCGCCTCCGCCAACATCCGCAAGGCGGCGTATCTGGAATTCCGCATGGTGCACCCGAAGAACGACGACCTGATCCGCAACCTGTTCGCGGACCGCAAGGTGCCGGAAGGCTACGAAATGGCCGTGATCCCCGGCCGCACGCAGGGCGATGCCTGGGTGCGCAAGGGGCCGCCGCCGACCGAAGCCGAGCGCGCCGCGCTGCGCCGCTTTGAGGAAAAGGCGGGCTATGACCTGCTGTTGGAAAAAGTGACCGAACAGGGCAAGGACTACTTTGTGCCGCATTATGTCAGCCGCAAGGCGGAGCTGACGGGCGACTCGCTCAAGAGCGCCAACGTGGACTACCAGCAATTTGGCCAGCGCGTGGTGCAGATTTCGTTCGATGCGCGCGGGCGCAAGAAGTTCGCGCAACTGACGGCGGACCATGCGCCGGGCGGCGTCAAGAATCCCGACCCCAACGGGCGGCATTATCTGGGCATTGTACTGGACAACACGCTCTATTCCGCGCCGTTCATCCGCACTTCGATTCCCGGCGGGGAAGCCATCATTGAAGGCAGTTTCACCCTGGAAGAAGCGCGCGACCTCGCGCTGGTGCTGCGCGCCGGCGCGCTGCCGGCCCCGCTGCGGGTGATCGAAGAACGCAGCGTGGACCCCACGCTGGGCGTGGACTCCATCCAAAGCGGCTGGCGGGCGGCCGGGCTGGGCTTTGTGGCCGTGGCGCTGTTCATGGTGGTCTATTACCGCTTTGCCGGTTTTGTGGCCGTGCTGGCACTGCTGTTCAACTTGATCCTGCTGCCGCTGGGCATGATCATCACGGGCGGCTTCTTCGGCCTGATTGGCGGGGCGGGGGGGCTGGGCAGTTCCGGCGTGCAGTTGCCGGTACTGACGCTGCCGGGCATTGCCGGTATTGTGCTGACCGTCGGCATGGCGGTGGATGCCAACGTGCTGATCTTTGAGCGCATCCGCGAAGAAATGCGCCTGGGCAAACGCTTCGGAGCCGCCATTTCCGCGGGCTATGACAAGGCGTTTTCAACCATCTTCGACTCCAATCTGACCACGCTGCTGACGGCAGTCATCCTCTTCTGGATGGGCTCCGGCCCGGTGAAGGGGTTTGCGGTCACGCTGACGGCGGGCATCATTGCCAGCATGTATACGGCCATTGTCGGCACGCGCATGGTGTTCGACTTCCTGGAAGGCCACGGCTACCTGAACAAGCTGACCATGACCCAGTGGGTCAAGGAAACCAAGGTGGACTTCATGGCCAAGCGGTGGGTGGCGGGCATTGCCTCGCTGGTGATCATTGCCGGTTCGCTGGCGGTGGCGGTGCATCGCGGCAGCGCCAACTTCGGCGTGGACTTCACGGGCGGCCAGCAGCTCACGCTGGACTTCGTGCAGAAGGCCGAAGTGGATACCCTGCGCGCGGCGCTGGCCGGCGCGGGCCTGACGGATGTGGGCATCCAGTATCAGCGCAGCGGCACCACCGAGAAGCAAAACGAAGTGCTGGCGCTGAAGGTCGCCGGGCCGGAAGCCGGCGCGCTGGCGCAGCAGGTGCTGGCCGAGCAGTTTGCCGACAGCAAATTCAAGCTGCTGCAGGAAGACACCGTGGGCCCGCAGGTGGGCCGCGAGTTGCAGCGCAGCGGCCTGATTGCCATCGGGCTCTCGCTGGTGGGCATGATCCTCTACATCACCATCCGCTTCGAGTTTTCGTTTGCGGTGGGCGCGGTGGCGGGGCTGCTGCACAACCTGCTGATCACCATCGGCCTCTACTGCGTATTCCAGCGCCAGTTCTCCACCACCACCATTGCCGCGCTGCTGACGGTGCTGGGTTACTCGGTCAACGACACCATCGTGGTCTTTGACCGCATTCGCGAAACGCGCAAGCTGCGCGCCGGGCGGCTGGATGCGGGCATCGTCAACGAGAGCGTGAACGCCACGCTGTCGCGCACGCTGCTCACCTCGCTGACTACGCTGCTGAGCGTGGTGATGCTGCTGGTGTTCGGCGGCGGCGCCATCTTCGACTTCGCGCTGGCGCTGTTCATCGGCGTGGTGGCGGGCACCTATTCTTCGATCTTCATCGCCTCGCCGATCATGCTGGCGGTGCGTCCGCGCGTGGCGCTGGCGCCGGCCGGGAAGTAGGCCCGATGCTGATCCGCGCGGAACGCAATTGGGTCACCCCCGCCGATGCAAACGGGGTGGCGGCCCAACTGGCGCTGGCGTTCAATTTCACGCCGGCCATGGGCCGCGCGCTGGTCGCGCGCGGCCTGACCGATCCCGCGGAAATCGAGCGGTTCTTGCAGCCGCGCCTGGAAGACCTGACCGACCCGTTCGAGCTGCCCGGCATGGCCAAGGCCGTGGACCTGATTCTCCAGCACATCGAGCAGGGCAGCTCCATCCTGGTCTATGGCGACTACGACGTGGACGGCGTGACGGCCACCGCGCTGATGATTGAAGTCCTCAGCGCGCTGGGCGCGGTGGCCACGCCGTTTTTGCCGCACCGCATTGAGGATGGTTACGGCCTCGGCGTGGAGACGCTGCACCGCTGCGTGGAACAATACCATCCCAAACTCATCATTACTGTGGATTGCGGCACCAGCTCCGTTGAGGCCGTGGAAGAAGCCGCGCGGCTGGGCATTGATGTGGTGGTCACCGACCACCACGAGCCCGCCACCGAGGGCGTTGCCGCCGCCTGTGCCATTGTGAATCCCAAGCTGGGCAACTGCCCGGAGCACGTGCGGATGCTGGCCGGGGTGGGCGTGGCCTACAAGGTTTGCCACGGGTTGATCACCGAAGCGCGCCGCCGCAAGATGGAGGGCGCCGACAGCGTGGATCACCACACGTTCATGGATTTGGTGGCCATTGGCACCGTGGCGGACATCGTGCCCCTGCTGCAGGAAAACCGCATTCTGGTCTACCACGGCTTGCAGTTGCTGAACAAAACGCAGTCGGTGGGCGTTCGCATGCTGATCGAGGCCGCGGGCATCACCGGGCCGGTGGATACGTATCACATCGGGTTCATCATCGGGCCACGCATCAATGCTGCCGGACGGCTCGGCAAAGCCGACACCGCCTTCGAGTTGCTAATGACTGAACAGGAGCCGCGCGCGCGCAGCCTTGCCCAGCAGCTCGACGAAGCCAGCCGCAAGCGGCAGGAAATCGAGGACAAGATCGTCAGCGAGGCGTGCGAGGATCTCGACGGACGCTTTGACGCCGAGCGGGATTTTGGCCTGGTGGTGGCGCATTCCAACTGGCACACGGGCGTGATTGGCATCGTCGCCTCGCGCATTGCCAGCCGCTACAACCGCCCCGTGGTCGTGATTGGCGTGGATGAGGACGGCGTCGGCCGCGGCTCCTGCCGCAGCGTGCCGGGCTTCGATTTGTTGAGCCACTTGCAGCAGTGCTCGCCCCTGTTGCGCCGCTATGGCGGCCACGCCATGGCCGCCGGCCTCGAAGTGGACAAAAAAAGCATTCCGGCCTTCGCGGAAAAATTCAACGCGGTTTGCGGTGAAACCCTGCGGCAGGGTGACCAGCGCCGGCAACTGCTGGTGGATGCGTGGATCCAGCCGCACGAAATCGGCGACGCGCTCTACCACGACCAAAACCGCCTGCGTCCCTTCGGCCACTCCAATCCCCTGCCGGTCTGGGCCGTGCGCAACGTCACCCCGCGCTTTGCCCCGCGCGTGATCGGCGGCAAGCACCTCAAACTGATTTTCCCGATGGCCGGCAAGGATCGCGAAGCCATCGGCTTCGGCATGGGCGACCGCGAAGTGCCGCCCGGCCCCCTCGATATTGCCTTCAACCTGATCCTCAACCGCTTCAAGGGCACGGAATATCTGCAACTGCACTTGCAGGACTTCCGGCCCAGCCAGGCCCGGGAATGAACCGCACGGCCGGGGCCGCCGCCCAAATGTTTTCCACACCGTGGAAAACTTTGCATCCCGCACGGGCAGGATTTTCCACACTGTGGAAAAATCGGGCGTTTTTTTCCACACCGTGGAAAACTTTTTTCCACACTGTGGAAAAATCCCGCCGCGCCGCCCCCATTTTTTCCACGCAATGGGAAAAGTTTGCGCGATTTTTCCACACAATGGAAAAACTTTGGGCCAAAAGTTCCACACTGTGGAAAAATTTGGCCCGCCTGCCGTTTATTTTTCCACACCGTGGAAAATCCCGCCCACGCGGAATAAACTTTTTTCCACAGTGTGGAAAAGTTCGGGGGATGGGGTAGGTTGACCTATTGGTGCAGTGACATGGAGCCAGCATGAGCGAACCACAGAAGCCCTTCCGGGTGCCGTATCCGGCGATTGATCCGCTGGAGTGCAAGGCCTGTGGCCGCTGTATTGCGGCGTGCCCCAAAAAGGTGATCCGCATGGGCACGCAGCTCAACGCGCGGGGCTACACGTTTGCCGAGTACGTGGGCGACGGGTGTATCGGCTGCCTGAATTGCTTCTATGTGTGCCCGGAGCCGAATGCCATCGCGGTGCATGTGCCGGACCGGCGCGCGCCCAAACAGGAGAGTTGAGCATGGCCACGCAATTGGTGAAGGGCAACACGGCCGTCGTCATCGGCGCGCTGTATGCGGGGTGCGACAGTTTTTTCGGCTATCCAATCACGCCGGCCAGCGAAATCCTCCACGAGGCCGCGGCCAAGTTCCCGCTGGCGGGAAGGCGCGTGGTGCAGGCGGAGAGCGAAGAAGCGGCCATCAACATGGTCTATGGCGCGGGGGCCACGGGGCGGCGCACCATGACGGCATCGTCGGGGCCGGGGATCAGCCTCAAGCAGGAGGGCATTTCCTATTTGGCGGGGGCGCAGGTGCCGGCGGTGGTGGTGGATATCATGCGCGCCGGGCCCGGGCTGGGGAACATCGGGCCCGAACAGGGCGACTATAACCAAGTGGTGAAGGGCGGGGGCCACGGCAATTACCGCAACCTTGTGCTGGCGCCGGCCAGCGTGCAGGAAATGTGCGACTTCACCATGCTGGCCTTCGAGCTGGCCCACAAGTGGCGCATGGTGGCCTTTGTGCTGGCCGATGGCGTGCTGGGGCAGATGATCGAGCCGCTGCGCTTCCCGGAAACGAGCGTCCACCCGCAAACGGATACGAGCTGGGCGGTGGATGGCACCGCGGCCACGCGGCCGAATGTGGTGACCTCCATCTTTCTCAATTTCGACAAGCAGGAGGCGTTCAACCGCCAGTTGCAGGATAAATATGCGGCGGTGGAGGCGGCCGAGGCGCGGCATGAGGCGTATCTGCTGGAGGATGCCGATATCGCGCTGGTGGCCTATGGCATCAGCGCGCGGATTGCGCTGGGCGCCGTGGATGCGGCGCGCGCCGAGGGGCTGCGCGTGGGGCTCTTCCGCCCCCAAACGCTTTACCCGTTCCCGGCGGCGGCGCTGCAAGAGTTTGTGGCGCGCGGCGGCAAGCAGTTGATTAGCGTGGAAATGAGCAACGGCCAGATGCGCGATGACATCAAACTGGCCATCGAGTGCCGCTGCCCGGTGCATTTGGTCAGCCGGCTCGGCGGCAATCTGGTGACGGCGGCGGAAATCCTGGAACGGGTGCGCGCCATCGCGCAGCCGGCATGAGGCAGCGGAGACAGCCATGGAAAAAGTGATCGAAACCCGCGGCCTCTACAAGGTCTTCCCCCGCAAGGGCGATTCGGCGCTGACCGCCACCCACTACTGCCCCGGTTGCGAGCACGGCGTGCTGCATAAGTTGATCGGCGAGGCGCTGGCCGACCTGAACCTGCAAGACCGAACCGTGATGATCAGCCCCGTCGGCTGCGCGGTGTTCGGCTATTATTATTTTGATACGGGCAACATCCAAGTGGCCCACGGCCGTGCGGCGGCGGTGGCCACCGGGCTCTCCCGCACCATGAACCAAGCGGTGGTCGGCGCGTATCAGGGCGATGGCGATTTGGCATCCATCGGCCTCAACGAAACCCTGCAAGCCGCCAACCGCGGCGAAAAACTGGCCGTGTTTTTCGTCAATAATTCGGTGTATGGCATGACCGGCGGCCAGATGGCGCCGACCACGCTGGTGGGCGAGAAAACGGAAACCTCCCCGGAGGGGCGCGACCCGCTCCAGATGGGCTACCCGCTGCACATGGCGGAGCTGATCAACCAGTTGCAGGCGCCGGTGTACATTGCGCGGGTGTCGTTCTCCAACATGGCCAAGCTGCGGCAGGGCCGGCAGGCCATCCGCAAGGCGCTGGAAATCCAGCGCGACGGCAAGGGCTACGCATTCGTGGAAGTGCTCATGGCCTGCCCCACCAACCAGAAAATGAACGTGGAAGCCGCCACGCGGTTCGTCGCCGAGCAAATGGAGGCGGAATATCCGCTGGGGATTTTCCGCGACCGCTCCGCCGAGGCCCAGCCGATTGTCCGCAGCGAGAGCGATTACCGCAAGGAGACCCTCGACCGCCTGCTGGGGCTGGATACGGATCAGGCGCCGGATGCCCAGTTGGACCCCGCCGCGCCAAAATGGAAAATCAAGATGGCGGGTTTTGGCGGCCAAGGCGTGTTGAGCATGGGCGTGATTTTGGCTCGCGCGGCGTGCCGCGCCGGCAAGTTTGTGTCGTGGTATCCCTCCTACGGCCCCGAGCAGCGCGGCGGCACCGCCAATTGCGGCGTGGTGTTCGCCGGCCAGCCTGTGGGCTCGCCGATGGTAACGGAAGCGGACGTGCTGGTGGCGATGAACCGGCCATCGCTGGAAAAATTTGCGGCGGAAGTAAAACCCGGCGGCTGGCTGTTGTATAACGCGGCTATTGGCGACTTCACGCCGCCGGCGGGCGTGCGCGCGCTGGCTGTGCCGGCCAACGAGCTCGCCCAAGAGGGCGGCAACCCGCGTGGCGCCAATACGGCCATGCTGGGCGTGCTGGCGGAACTGGGCGGCTTCGGCCTCGCGGATGAACACTACCGCGCCGCCATCGCCGCCAACTTCGCCGGACGCGAAAAAATCATTCAGCAAAATCAAGCCGTCTTTGCCCACGCCCGCGCCTGGGCCGCAAAACAACAAATTCCGCACTAACCCACCGGCATGACCCGGATCTTTTTGCGGGCCGGGAACGGCTGGAAGTTCTGCGACCGTTCCAGCCCCACAAACCAACCGGCTGCTTTTGTCGGGCGGGAATGGTTGAGGAACGACACCTTCCCGCCGCGAATGGCTGAAAAGTCTGCAATCGCATCAGCCAAAATTTGAATGATTGCCTAACCACCCGGTTCGTCTATGATGGTGCCAATGCGGTGCTGGAGTTGTCAGCCGAAGGCAGATCCGCCTATGGAGGAAACGTGAGCTACCAAGTGATTTGGGCGTGGGTGAATGCGCCGGGGCTGGATCAGCCGGTCGAGCGGATTGCGTTCATCAACGGGGAAGCCCGCCAGCGGCAGGTTTTCCATGCCGATGGGCTCGGTTCTATCGCCGCGCTGACGGACGAGAGCGGCGCAACCATCCAAACCTACGCCTATGAAGCCTTCGGCAGCATCCGCACCCAAACCGGCACCGACCTCAACCGCGTTACCTTCACCGCCCGCGAAGCTATGGGCGACACCCTCGGCTTCTTCTACTACCGCCACCGCATCTACGATCCCCACACCGGCCGCTTCACCTCCGAAGACCCGCTGGGGTTTGCCGCTGACCCAAATCGCTATGTTTACGTTATAAATAGTCCTGTTAACATGACAGATGCATTAGGCATGGAAGGAGAAGGATTCGATAGTGATCCGATAATTAAAGACTTTTTTGACAAACTATCTCAAGATGCAGAATGGTTTAGCGAAAATGAGCATGAAGAAGGTGGACATGTTAATCAATGCATCACAAATGGGGAAGTAACGCCTGTTCAATGGCCGCCAGGAACTACTTACCGCATTCCCGTTCCGGACCAATACCATATAGATAAAAGCAATCCAAATATAATAGTGCTACTTACAGTTCATACTCATCCCCCGTCTGAGCCTAAACCAAGTGATCAGGACAAAACAAATGCAAATGCAAGGGGGGTACCCCTTGTGATTCTAAATTTCCTCGAAAATAACACCTATTATCCGCCTCCATGTGATAATTGAGGGAAAGAGTTAATGCGCGCAAAATATGATTTATTAATTGTATGCTTTGGATTGTGTTGTCTATCGCAATTATTAGAGTCACATGCCGGATATATAGAAGTTATATGGGAAAATTATCCGGCACCTTATATATCCAGCTTGTATGTAAACTCATCAGGAGAATATGCATATCGCACAAAGTATGACGATACAAAAGTCGAGAGAAATAACATAGCCAGAATATTAAATATGGCCGGATCAAATTCAGCTTACTCGATAAAGATCAAGGCTAATATTGATACATATGTCGCCGACAATATCGAACACGTTTCATATGAAAGATCATTATCTCAACTTGTTGAATATTACCGGAATAATAGTAATATAATTGTCGCTAAACCGGGCGATATCAATATTGAAGATGGCTGGAAGATTCAAATAATATTTTATGATGATGTGGAAATATATTCAGTGATATTTCGGGACAATCCGGACATTCATTGCGCCAGAATGTTGTCTATTATTCAGGAGATCGGCAGCGTATTCGCCGAGTACCTTTCAACGCCCTTGAGTTGGGCAGTGCATGGCGTTGAGATATTTCCGGAAAGGGAATGAAAGGGGCGATCCTATATAAGGAAAGGGGTCGGTCCTATAAAGTAATAAAATAGATTGACGTTGAAAGAATGGAAATAGTGCAAAAGGAACAGGAAAGGGGTCGGTCCTATAAAGTAATAAAATAGATTGACGTTGAAAGAATGGAAATAGTGCAAAAGGAACATGCCAAGGGAACCCAGAGTGGAATATGCTGGGCGGTCTTCCACGCGATGAGGCGGGGCAGCCGGTTGTCTTCGACGGCGCAGGCAATCGCATCAGCCAAAGTCTGAACGATTGCCTTACCACCCGGTTCGTTTATGATGGTCCCAACGTGGTGATGGAAATGTCAGCCGGAGGCGGATCCGCCTATGGAGGAAACGTGAGCCACCAGGTGATTTGGGCGTGGGTGAATGCGCCGGGGCTGGATCAACCGGTCGAGCGGATTGCGTTCATCAACGGCACGCCCCGCCAGCGGCAGATTTTCCATGCCGATGGTCTCGGCTCCATTGCCGCGCTAACGGACGAAAGCGGCGAGCCCGTCCAAACCTACACCTACGCCGCCTTCGGCAGCATCCGCACCCAAACCGGTGGCGACCTCAACCGCGTCACCTTCACCGCTCGCGAAGCCCTCGGCGACTCCCTCGGCTTCTTCTACTACCGCTATCGTACTTACGATCCGAATACAGGACGATTCACAACCGAAGATATTATGGGGTTTATCGATGGGCCAAACCGATATGTGTATTGCGTCAATAACCCCATCAACCGCAGGGATCCTTTTGGTCTCCAAACCGAATGGTTCCCAACAGGGCCGGATGTTCCCAACGGCGCGATCTTCAGGTGCCGCTTCGATATGCCCGCTTTCCCCAACCTGCCGCTTCCCTCGCTTTCCGAGTTCAGGTGGCATGGGCTTTGGGGCGGGCCAGGTTGGGCGGCTGGCCAATGGAAGCCGGAGAGCAGCCTCGTTCCGTCGGACATGACAGTTGTGCCGCGTGATCGCCGCGACATGGCATATAGAGAACATGACGTGGACATTTGTGAACGGGGGGGCCACTCGCCTTTTGATGACATGCGACTGGGCTGGAACTTGCTCCACGTTCCCCCTTGGCAGCGAAGCTTCTGGATGACAAGCCGCTTGGTTCCAATGCCAGCGCCTATGGAAGCGCTCTTCTGGTTCACGGGACTGCCGGGTCTTGCTCAATGAAGGCTCACAGCAGGTTCTTTCACATGGCTGCAATACTCTTTGCGCTTTCATGTGCCTCGCCGTCGGTTGCCTGGAACCCATTTCGTGCGGCGCCGAATGAATCTGTGATGACGAAGGGTATGGTCATCGAGGCATCAAACATATTTGGAAGAATCAGAATCGAAGCGGGTGAAGGGACACGGCGGATGTTCTCGTGGGACGGCGGGAGCGAATCTGTCCGCCTCATGAAGAGAGGGTCGCGGTGGTACGGCAGTCTTGGACTCTACCATCCGGGTGGTAACCCGAGCGTTCATCTTGTTGTTGATGAAGGCCAACAGCACTTTTGTTCCGAGAATGAGGCAAATGAATGGCTCCTGTTCAGGCGAGATCGGATGAATTGGGCATGCTCATCGAACGGACTGGTTGTGGGATGGTACAAGACCAAGAAGCCGGATCGAGACTACTGGGCTGTCATTGTGGAGGTGTGGCAGGTGTACATCAAGGGACAGATGGCATCCAACCTGAGAGCGTGCACCACTCGTTCCGTTCAGATTACTGAGGGAGCGCCAAGGGCTTCAGGGGAAGATCACTCCGCCTTTATTCCATCGGAACCACGCCTGATTAACGGACGACTCTACTCAGGGAGAGCGCAAGACCTGATAGCGGAGAGAGGCATTACGCCTGCCGACGTGGAGGCTACTATCGCCGATGGAAAGAGACTTCAGATTGCACCGCCAACTCCGGGGTGGGCCTACTACAACAGGCGGACCAAGGACGGAATGCTCATCGTCATCCTTGACGACAGTGCCCGTGTTATCTTGTTACAAAATTGATGCACCTGCCCCCGCAGGAAAGGGCCGATCCTATAAAGTAATAAAACAGATTGACGTTCACTATCATCCCATAGAAGCAGGTTATGAAGCATTGACCTGCTAAATTCTTGGTAAATTCGCGGGGTCTGGCGCGATTTCTAGAATGAGCATTTACGATTTTTATTCCGGGGCTTGCAACATTCAGG
>Ga0209201_1001403_pt1 | contig 28024 bp, 26 predicted proteins | sample AD_UKC055_MetaG_FD_184411 | JGI IMG/M metagenome (GOLD analysis project Ga0209201, IMG submission 184411) | Active sludge microbial communities of municipal wastewater-treating anaerobic digesters from USA - AD_UKC055_MetaG (SPAdes) (version 2) | ecosystem: Engineered > Bioreactor > Anaerobic >...
AATATGGACCATTAAAAGACCTCTCCCCTATTGAGTCTAGTACTTTAGTCAACGAAATGTTTGAAATAAAAAATATTCCTGCAGAAATAATAAACTTAGCTATTAAAGGATATTTGAAAATAAGGAAAAAAGAAAAAAGCTCTTTCTTTGGAAAAACAGATTATGTTTTAACAAAGATAAAAGAACCTGATGATAATATTAGCGAACACGAAAAAGAATTATTAAAAAACATCTTCAAAAAAGAAACAGAAATAAACTTGTCAAAAATCAATGCTCAAGAAATAAACTTAGGAGAATACGAAAATAATATATATAAAAATTTAACTAAAAAAGATTATTTCGCTCAAAACCCCAAGAACATAAGAATGCAATATGGGATTATTGGGTCTTTAATGGTAATTGCTTGCTTTTTCCTTCATCTAGGCTCTATATGGTTTTTAAGCATTGCGATTTCTGGAATAATAATTATTTTTTTCGGATTGATTATGCCTAAAAAGACCATTAAAGGCGTGGAAGCTAAAGAATATTTATTAGGATTAAAAGAATATATTGCTATTTCTGAAGCAAGAAGAATCCAGTTTCATAATGCTCCAGCAAAAACTCCCGAACACTTTGAAGAACTACTCCCTTATGCAATGATTTTTGGGTTAGAAAAAGAGTGGGCAGAACAATTTAAATCAATTACTTATTCTCCAACATGGTATGATGATCAAAAAATAGGAGCTTTTAATTCCGTTCTTTTCGTAGATAATTTAAAAAGCTTTTCTAATAAGAGTATTGATTCTATTGCACCAGAATCATCTGCTTCTTCTCATGGAAGTGGTTTTAGCGGAGGTGCGGGAGGAGGATTTGGGGGTGGAGGTGGAGGAAGCTGGTAATTTGGAATAATAATTTTCGATTGCTTTTTTCAAAGCTTGATTAGCCAAAACAGAACAATGAATCTTTTCTTTAGGAAGACCTTTTAATTCTTTAACAATATCGTCTTTCTTGATCTTTAGTGCTTCTTTCAAGGTTTTCCCTTTAGCCATTTCTGTTGTAATAGAAGAAGAAGCAACAGCAGCAACACATCCTAGCGTCTCAAAACCAATATCTTTAATCTTTTCATCTTTAGAAACTTTAATATATATTTTCATCAAATCTCCACAAACAGGATTTCCTACCATACCAACGCCATCAGGATTTTTAAGCTTGCCTCTATTCTTTGGTTTTAAAAAATAATTTAATACTTTTTTATTGTAATTGTTCATATTCTTTTAAAACATCTCCTGATAATTTTCTTAATTTCTCAACTGAATTTTTAATCTTACTTATTGCAACATCTATTTCTTTTTTAGTTGTTTCTTTCCCTATTGTAATCCTTAAAGATCCGTGTGCTTCTTTGTGGCTTAAACCAATAGCTGTCAAAACATGAGACGGCTTTAATGACCCAGAGGAACAAGCAGATCCAGTTGAAACAGCAATCCCCTCTTCATCTAATAGAAATAACAAACTTTCTCCTTCAACATTATCAAAAGTAAAATTAGCATTATTAGGAGAACGATATTCTAATGAACCATTTATTTTTGAGCCTTTAATTTCTTTTAATATTTTTGAAATTAAATAATTTCTAAGATTTAAAATATTCTTATTGTTCTTTTTTATTAACTCTATTGCCTTGCCTAAACCAACTATACCAGGAACATTATGTGTTCCTGCTCTTAAATCTCCTTCTTGAGATCCTCCCTGCTGGATACTAGTAATTCTTGAATTGTTTTTAATATAGAGTAGACCAACTCCTTTGGGCCCGTATATTTTATGGCCAGACATTGACAATAAGTCTACGCCAAGATTTTTAACATCACAATCAAAATAATTTACTGCCTGAGTAGCATCGGTATGAAATAATGCTTTTCCTTTTATCTTTGATATTTCTTTAATAGGCTGAACAGTTCCAATTTCATTATTAACATACATTATAGAAATCAACACTGTGTTTTTCTTTATTGCTTTTTTAACGTCTTTGAAAGAAACAATCCCGTTTTTATCTGGTTTAATATAAGTAATTTCCGCAGAAACATCTTTGCAAGCCTCAAGAATGCAATGATGTTCAATTGAAGAAGTAATAATATGAGGATTTTTTTCCTGAGAAGCTTTGACTACCCCTTTAATGGCCCAGTTATTTGATTCTGTTGCTCCAGATGTAAAATAGATTTCTTGTTTTTCACAATTAAAAAATTTAGCTATCTTTTCTCTAGATACTTCTATTCCTCTTAAAGCTTCTCTACCAAAAGAGTGAAGAGACATTGGGTTTCCGTATTTATCAGAAAAATATGGCATCATTGCCCTTAAAACCCTCTTGTCTATTGGCGTTGTTGCTGCGTGATCTAAATATATTCTTTTCATATTTCAAACATTAACACGGTGATATATCCGTGTCAATCAAGTTTTTTTCTTATCCAGGGCTCAAATGTTTTTGAGGAAATATATGCTACTATAATAAGAATCAAAAGATAAATATAAAATCTTCCTTCTTCTTTAAGAAAATCGTAAAAATGAAAAAAATGATAGAGACGATAAACAAAATAATAAACCGGGAACTGCAAAATATATATTCCATAACTGATATCTCCCATTTTAACGAACAACGGCATGGATAATATTCTTTTCATTATCCCAGAAGAAGAAGCTCCTCCAATAATTAAGAGAGCAAAAACAGGAGCAAGGAGACCATTGTGATGAAGCGTAGGAAGTAATCCCCTTGAAATAATTGGCAAATAAATTAAAATAAACAATAAAGACAAAACAAACGAAGCGTTCCCCTTCTTGATCCCTCCTTTTAAAAAAAATAATCCTGCTATTATTCCAATTAAGAATTGTTTAAATGAAGTAAAGGAAAATATCTTGTAAGATTCCTGATAAATTCATTATTCTGATCTAAATTAAAACATAAAAATGCTGTTATCAAATTACTTATTATCCAAAAAATGGTTATTTGTTTTAATGCTCCTTTCTTAGAAAATATTTTAGGAAAAACAAAAGGGAACAATAAATAAAAGAACACCTCTACGGATATAAACCAACTTACATAATTAAGACCCATTACGTCTCTCGGATTCCACGCCTGAACAAAAAATAAGCTTTCTATAAACTGAGTAACAAGAATATTTTGATCAAAATAATAATTAAAAAAGAAAATTAAAAAAACAACAATTAATGCAATTAAATACAATGGCATTATTCGAACAATTCTTTTCCTATAAAATTCCTTGGTTTTTTCCCATGAAAACTCTTTGAAATGTTCATAATTAATTGCCATTATAAATCCAGACAAAACAAAGAAGAAGTTTATTCCCAGCTTCATCATTGAAGCATAATCGCTAATTAATTGCTGATTAAATGGCCAACTCCATCTTCCATAATGAAAAACAACAATTGCCATGGCAACGAAAAACCTTAAAGAGCTAATTTGGGGTATAAACGTTTTATTCATTAATTAAAAATACCATAAAATAAAAAATATTCATAGTTGAAAATCTAGCTTTTAATATTATAATATGATATATTAATAAAAAATATGGTTAATCAAGATCTCATAAATTATATCCAAAAAAAACTAGAAACAAATTCTTCAAAAGAAGAAATAAAGTATTTGCTTGTCAGTAATGGCTGGAAAGAAGAAATTATTGAGGAAGCTTTTTCTCTTATAAAAATAGAAGAAATAAAAAAGCCAGAAGAACCGCAAATCACTATAACCAGAAAAATGAATTCTTCGAAACCAAGTGCTTTAGATTTTCCTAAGTTTCCTGAAATAAAAGAAGTTCCAAGAAAAAAAACACCAATTGCTGTTATGGCATTAGGCCTATTTTCTATTATAATAATTGTCATATTTTCAATAATACAAAACTCAAGACAACCAATGATTAATTTGTTTAAAGCTTTGGAAAAAGGACTAGAAATTCAAAGCTTGGAGACTAAAAGTGAATTGAAAATAACAATTGATGATGCTTTGCTAAGCCAAATCAAAGAAAATTATGAAATAGAGATTGAAAAAGAACACACTTTGAACTCTCAATTTTCTTTTGACCTCATTGATCGCAAAGATATTAAAGGAAAAAATAACATTATACTTGATGATAAAATAGTAAACGCTGATTTTGTTTTTCTCAACAACACTCTATATGGAATATTGAATAGCTTTACTATAGATTTAACTCGCTATGGTTTTACTAAAAAAATAGTTGATTTGTTTTTTGAAAAATGGTTTAAGATTATTAATGTTGAGGAAAAAGGGCTTTCTTCTCAAATCGAAGAGAGTATTCAAAAAAATGAGAATAAGTATAAAGAGTATATAGATATATTTAAAAAACATCCTAAAATAATCTCAAAAATCAAGAAATTACAATCAGGAAAAAACATTAATCGCTACAAAATAGAAATAAACAAACAAGAACTATTGAATATACTCAAAAAAGACTATGCTTTATCTAATTTAGGAAGAGAATTGTCTGAAGAAGAAACAGCTAAAATGCAAGAAATTATTCAATATGTTAATATAAATAATCTAGAAGTTTGGATTGATGCAAACAATGATTATGTCTCTAAAATAGTAATTGATATTAATGTCGATAATATAAGTTGGTTTCAAGTGGAGGCAAAAGAAGGAGGAGTCAGAATTCAATACACTCTAGATCTTTACAACCACAACAAACAATTAAAAGTCTCTGAACCAAAAAACTTTGATAATCTTGAAGAACTTTTAAATAAAGTTAATGATTATTATACAAAAGACGCTAGCATTAAAGTCAGGCTAGAACAATTAAAAACAAACGCAGAGATATATAAGTCTATTAATAATCAATATTCAATTAGAATTATTAATGCCACTGGGTGCAATAATCCTTTGGCTTTTTCAGCAACCTTTCTCGCAAATAAAAATGATGCATACAAAACATGCCAAGAAATGCAAAAAGAATCAACTGGTAATTTAAAAATAATCATAAATAACTTAAAGGGTGAAAATGCTAAATACTGTATTCAAAAAACCTTAAATGATGGACGAGCATGGTGTGTTGATTATACTGGATTTTCAGGCTATGAAGAGAATTGCGACAAAATAAATTTTGATTGCAAAAACCCATAAATTTGCTAATATTTACTCGTAGCCCTTGTAGTTCAATGGATAGAATGCAAGCTTGCGGAGCTTGTGATAGAGGTTCGACTCCTCTCGAGGGCACAATATATGAAATTAGGAGATCCTATTGAAACAATTCCTCGCATAGGGCCAGTATTTGCAAAAAAGCTTAAAAAACTAAATATTAGAACTTTAGCTGATTTATTATTTAATTTTCCAAGAGATTATAAGGATTTTTCTAAAATAATAAAAATCAAAGACATTAAAATAAACGAAGAAAACTGTATTAAAGGAAAAATAATAGATATTTCTATAGAAAAAACTTGGGTAAAAAAAATGATTGTTATCACTGCTTTAATTCAGGACGAAACTGCTTCTGTCCAGGCAATATGGTTCAATCAATCATATTTAATTAATAATTTTAAAAAAGGAGACGAAATTCTTTTAGCAGGAAAAACAGTAATAAAAAATAATAGGATTTATCTCTACTCTCCTGTTTATGAAAAAATAAAAGAAGAAACTCAACACATCGGAAGGATTATTCCTGTTTATGCTGAAACAAAAGGATTAACTTCTAGATATCTAAGATATATTATAAGTCCTATTTTAAAACAAATAAAAGATAAATTGCCGGAAACCCTGCCAGAAGAAATAATAAAAAAGCACGATTTACTAGAACTGAAAGACGCTCTCTATCAAATACATTTTCCTGATTCTATTGAACTGGCAAAAAAAGCCAAACAAAGATTTTCTTTTGAAAATGTATTTTTTATTTCTCTATTTAGTTCGAAAAAGAAACTAGATAATAAAAAAGAAAAAGCTCCCCAAATACCGATTAATAAACAGATTGTTGATAGACTTATTTCCTCTCTTCCCTTTGAACTAACTAAAGATCAAAAAAAAGCAGGCATGACAATATTAAAAGACATGGAAAAAACTTATCCCATGAATAGACTACTTCAAGGAGATGTTGGCTCTGGAAAAACAGTGGTTGCTGTTTTAGCTTCGATTAATGCAGTTAAAAACAAAAAACAAGTAGTTTTAATGGCTCCAACAGAGATTCTAACCAAGCAACACTTTAAAACCTTTTTTAATCTTTTAAAAGATTTCAACATTAATATTGGCTTACTAACCGGGAAAGAAGACAAGTATTATTCTAAAAAATTAAAATCTGACACAATCGAAATATCGAGAGAAAAAATACTAGAGAAGACTAAGAATGGGGAAATTGATATTCTTATTGGAACTCAAGCATTGATTGCTCCCAAAAAGAAAAGTAAAGAAAAAAGGATTGTTTTTAAAGACCTTGGGTTGGTAATTGTTGATGAACAGCATAGATTTGGCGTAAAACAACGCGCTGCTTTGCTTAAAAAAGAAAACGATAAAATCCCCCACTTGCTTTCAATGACCGCCACCCCTATTCCTAGAAGTTTAGCTTTAACTTTATGGGGAGATTTAGATATTTCTTTAATAACCGAACTTCCTAAAGGAAGAAAAAAGATTATAACAAAAATAATTACAGAAAAAGAAAGAACTAAGCTTTATGATTTTATTAAAAAAGAAGTGAAAAACAAGGGTCAAGTTTTTGTAGTCTGTCCCAGAATAGAAATAGATGAAAAAAACGAATTAAAAACTGTTGAAGAAGAATATGAAAAATTATCTAAAGAAATCTTTCCTTATTTAAAAATAGAAATGCTTCATGGTAAAATGAGTCCCAAAGAAAAAGAAAGGATAATGAAAAATTTTAAATTGAAAAAGTTTGATATCTTAGTTTCAACTTCTGTAATTGAAGTGGGCATAGACATTCCAAGCGCTACAATAATTATGATTGAGGGAGCTGATAGATTTGGCTTAGCCCAGCTTCATCAATTCAGGGGTAGGGTTGGCAGAAGCAACATTCAATCATACTGTTTTCTTTTAACTAATTCTCCTAGCCAAAATACTCGCAATAGACTAAAAGCAATGATAAAATATGATAATGGGTTTAAGTTGTCAGAAATGGATTTAAAACTTAGGGGTCCTGGTGATTTCTTCGGTATAAAACAATGGGGCGTTCCTGATTTTGCTATGTCTTCTTTGAAAAATGAAGATACTGTTGAAGAAATAAAGGAAACGGCTGAAGAAATTCTTAAAAAAGATCCCGAACTAGAAAATTATCCAATTCTTAAAAAAAGACTAGATGCTTTTGAAGAAAAAATTCATTTAGAATAAATCTTAATTAAACTAACCTGGCTTCTGTTGAGAAATCTGACTGGAAGAAAAGTATTGCCTAATCCGCTGTCAATATATAATTTTGTATTAGAATTAATGTCAAAGAGTCCTTTATCGTACTTAGCAAGAAAACCCTGTCCAGGAATGAAAATAGGACCTATAAAGGGCAATCTTACTTGACCGCCGTGAGTGTGGCCAGATAAAATCAAATCCGTATTAATATTATTTTCGATTGCTTCCATTGGATTATGAATTAAAACCAAAGAAAATAAATCTTTGCTTATTTCCACGTCTTTCAATTCTGAATAATAGCCAAAACCATAAATATTAATATTTTTAAAATTGATACTTTCCTCATTTAAATTTATTGCTCCCCTCTTAATTATCTCTTTCTCAAAAACATTAACGTCTTTATGGCTGAATTCATGGTTTCCTAAAATATAATAAACAGGAACATTAATTTTTACCAGCTCTTCTATAAAATAATAAGCATAAGAATAATCATTGGTTCTTCTGTCAATTAAATCTCCTGTCAAAACAATAAAATCCGGATTTTGTTCTTTAATTTTATTAAAAAAATTACTTTCTATTTTTTTATTATGTAAATCAGAAATCTGAATAATCCTAACCTCTTCTTTAATTTTACTATTTTCAATTAAAACTTCGTTAATTTTAAAAAAATTAACTTCAAAGTATACATATAAAATCAATACTATTATTAAAATAAATATGTGCATTCTTTTCATTTTCTTACTTTCGGGGTAACCCAAAACCCCATATACTTACCTCTTAACCAATGCATTTGCGCGTCTAAGGCTGGGAGAGAACTAAAAAATATCATTATAAAAGGAATTAAAAGCCATTCTAAAATCATAAATATACTCTTTTTCTTGCCTTGCCTTTGAGGCAAAAGAAGGGCACTCATATAAATAGAAACAATTAATCCCAACATGGTAATGGTTAAAATCTTGCTCGTTACCTTGGGCAGATTATAAGATAAAAGTGTTTGAGAAAAATCGCTTCCTCCTACATACAAAGGAAGCCAGCCCAAAAGGAATATAAGGATTGACGAGGTTGCCCAAGAAATATGGCCCTCTATTAATTCAAATCCCATTGATATTTTTTTCTTTAAATCAATTTGTTTGTTTTTAATTGAAGCAAAAAGAAAATAAGGAATCTCCCCTACTCCATAAGCCCATCTTTTTTGCTGTTTGTAAATATTTTTTAAAGTAGTTGTAAGTTTTTTATCACAATTAGCATCCATTGAAATAGGATAATACAAGGGTTCTACTCTATAGTCTCCGTTATAATAAAAAAAGCATTGCCAAAAAATCCTTGAATCATCTGAAACAACATTAGTCTGTTTAAAGCCAACTTCATTCAAGGCGCTAAAGCTCATTGAATGAGAAGAAAAAGTAACTAGACTTTTAGGCCTTTCTTGATTCATGGTGTGCCAAAAAGTAGAAGAAAAAGAAAAGACTCTTGAGATTGAAGGAACATCCCAAATATTATTCAAATAAAGAGGAATGGGTTGATAACTTGTTCTTAAGGGTTTTGGAGCAGTTAAGTAATAATATGTTAAACAACTGAAATATTTAGGATAAACCCATGAATCTACATCAAAAGAAGAAACAATAATGTTTTCATAAGGAATATTTAGTTCATCAATTAATTCTTTTCCCCTTTTTCCTGCCCAAGCATCATTTGATCCGTGCCCTCTAATTTCTCCCTCTAAATTCTCTGGATGAAAAGTGATTAAAAATTTAAAGAATTTATTTCCATATTCTTCTTTTATTATATTAGCAATCTTTTGCGCATTTTCCTTGTCTGCTTCTTCGCAAGCAAGGACAACAATCATTTTGTCTTTTGGATAATCTGTTTTTATTAGATAATTAAAAGTTTCTCGGATAATCTCTACTGGCTCTTTATAAGTAGGGAATATTATTAAATGATAAACTTCCTTCCATGATTTAATATTCAATCCATTTTTCACTTTTAATGATTCTAATTTTTCAAGCCAATTTTCTTTTTCATTTTTTCTCATCTGATCATATCCATATTTAAGATGAAAGTAAAAATATACTGTTCTAAAAAGCCAATAAACATCATAGATAATAATAAAAAAAGCAACCCAAACAGGAAGCTTAATAGACATAAAAAAAGCTAAAAACAAAACAAATAAACTCATTAATCCAGGCAACATTTCAAAAAAACGATACATTCGCCTTTCTTTCTTGTCTTTTAAGTCTGATGCTTTTCCTATTTTAAGATAATAATTATCTTTCATTGTGACCCTACAGGGAATCGAACCCTGATTACCAGATTGAAAATCTGATGTCCTGACCGTTAGACGATAGGGCCTTAATACATATGATATATAACAAAATTATTAAAAAAAAGCAACTCTAAAATTCCTTTTAATTTTAAATTATCTAGCGCAACGAAACCCAACGCTCGTGTACGTATCCGCAGGCCCAACGTCGGTCGTATTCAGTATGAAAACCCCAGCATTGGAAGTGCTGTACCAATCGCCACCGCGTACCAAGGCACGTAAGGTTGTATAAGTATTATCATTAGCGCTGTAAATTCTACCAGCTCCAGTTGAACTATTTAAGGAAGTGTTTTTCGGACCAACGTTTTCATAGCCTAAAATATTACCCCAAGAATCAATATCAGAAAATTCATTCCAATCCCAGGTTGTGTCGTCATTATCTTTTGGCTGAGAGCCTGCTCCTGAAATAGTATAGTCCACCAATTCCCAGACATTGCCTGATAAGTGGTGAATCTGCTGACCATTAGATAATGTCAAAGTAGCTAAAGAATTGGTTACTCCCTCTTCAGGATCAGCTCCATCATAATCTCCTGTAGCAGTGTCTCCTACGTTTCCACGCTTTAAGACTCCAGAAACATAATTAGTTGAAACTGATTCAGTGTCCCTAGTTAATGCCATCCATTCTGCATTATTGATTAAATGAGCTCCAATTGCTTTGCAAGCTGCTATTGCATTGATTTGAGTAATTGATACCCAGGGAGCGCCAGATGCTTGAGAAGTAGCTACTCCTCCAACATTCTTTGCTTCATACTGCATAACACAAAAGCCTAATCCAGTATTAATCCAGCCTGTACCGCAATCATCAGTAGGCTTGACGGTAGTGATTTTAGTTTCAGAAAGAGAAACAGCTCCTCCTAATTCAAGTTTAGCGTACAGATCAAAAGTAATACCATCTGATTTGTAATTATAGCACCATTCTTTGTTAGTTCCTGTGTATAAAGGGTCTTTGGGTATTACTCCTCCTATGACTGCTTCTACAGCAGAACAGTTAGTAGAATCCCCTGTTCCTAGGCAACACCAAGCTCTTGAACCAGAACCTTGGTCTGGAGTTGTTGGATAGCCGTTTACTCCCATGTTAGAGCCTGACCAGATTGCATTCCTAATTCTTGATATTTCTGTTATTCTTTTAGCATCTCTTGTGCTTTTGGGAATAGAATTCATTCCTGAAACAATAAGAGTAGAAAGAATGGAGATTATAGCAATAACAATTAAAATTTCTATTAAAGTAAAGGATTTTTCAATATTTTTCATATTAATATATAATTATACCTAGCCTAATTCTTAGTGTCAACAAAATTTGCTAAAAACATGGTTTTCCTTTAGAATAAAAATATGAAAATATTAGGCATAGAAACAAGTTGTGACGATACTTGCATTAGCATTATTGAAAACAATAAGATATTGTCTAATTTAGTTTCTTCTCAAGAAAAAATACATGCTCAATATGGGGGAGTTTTTCCCAGCCTAGCAAAAAGAGAACATCAATCAAACATTGTTCCTTTGCTCATAAAAGCTTTAAGACAATCAAAATGCTTAATAAAAAACAAGGGAGACAATAAAAAGATTAAAAAAGTTGAAAAAATACTTGAAAGAAACCCCGAATTATTTAAAAATATGAAACCTTTTCTTGAAAATTACGCAATTAAAGGAATCGATAGAATTGCTGTAACAACAGGACCTGGATTAGAGCCATGCCTTTGGGTTGGGGTTAATCTAGCTAAAAGCTTATCTTTTTACTTTGATATCCCAGCAGTTCAGATAAATCATCTTGAAGGACACATTCTTTCGAGTTTGATAGATAATAAAAAAAATATACAATACCCTGCCCTTGCTTTAATTATCTCTGGAGGAAACACCCAATTAATACTGATTAAGAAAAAAAATGAGTATAAAATAATTGGAGAAACAAGAGATGATGCTTGCGGAGAATGTTTGGATAAAACAGCAAGAATAATGGGTTTAGGATATCCAGGAGGAAAAGAAATAGCTAAATATGCTCAAAAGTTTAAAAAAGAAAAATACAATATAAGACTGCCGAGACCAATGATTAATGATAATAATTTAGACTTTAGCTTTTCCGGCCTTAAAACAGCTGTCTTGTATGCTAATAAAGAAAAAACAGAAGATTTTAAAATAGAAATGGCTCATGAAATACAAAATGCTGTAATAGATGTTTTAATTAAAAAAACAATAAAAGCTTCTGAAAAATACGAGATAAAAACATTAATTCTCGGAGGTGGCGTTTCAGCGAATAAAGAATTAAGAAAAAGGCTTAAAAAACAATTTAAAGATAAATGCTTGTTTCCAGAAATAAAATTCTCTATGGATAATGCGACAATGATTGCTTTTGCTGGTATAAATAAGAAAAAAGAAGTAAAATGGAACCAAATAAAAGTTAATTCTAATTTAAAAATTAATGGATAACATTATTACAAATTTGATTTTAGCAATTATTCCTGGAATAATTTGGCTTTTTTACTTTTTAAGAAAAGATCGTCTTCCTGAACCAAAATTGCAGATTTTAAAAATATTCTTTTTAGGAGCAATCGTAACAATTCCCACTGCTTTTGTTGAGTTTGCATTAATAGAAAACCTTAATTTAATAAATTTAGATATTATATTAAAAACAATTATTAAATATATTTTCATAATTGGACTAATCGAAGAGTTGTTTAAGTATATTGTTGTCAGATATGGTATTCTAAAACATTCATCTATAGATGAACCAATAGATATACCACTTTATATGATTATTTCCGCTCTAGGCTTTGCTACTTTAGAAAACATACTAGCTTTTAACAACCCCGAATTGATTAACTTTCAAAACGGACCCATTGGTCTTTCCTTTATAAGATTCATTGGTCCAACGTTTCTTCATGCTTTATGCTCTGGACTGATTGGCTGTTTCCTTGCTTTTTCTTTCTACTCTTTAAGATTTAGATGGCTAATAGTATCAATTGGCTTTATTCTATCTATTTTCCTCCACGGACTTTTTGATTTTTACATAGAATTAGGTATAATGAATATGGCAACCGAGACAGAAAAACTTTATCCCCTTTTAATAATAATTATTCTTGCCTTCTCTGTTTCTCTATTGATAAAAGAAATTAAGAAAATAAAAAGCATTTGTAAAATATAATTATGGCAATATTCAAAAAAACAAGAAAACAAGAAAACATTGAAGTTGGAACAACTAATATTGTTGAACATGCTAAAGATTGGAAAATAAGCGATGGACAATTAGTAGTTGATGTTTATGAAACTAACAATGAGCTTGTGATACAGTCAGCTATTGCTGGAATAAAGAATAATAAAATAGATATTGGCCTGGAAAATGATGTTGTTATTATCAAAGGAGAAAGAGAAAATCCAATCAAAGACAATGAAAAGAATTATTTTACTCAAGAGTGCTATTTCGGACCATTCTCAAGAGAAATAATATTGCCTAGAGAAGTAGATACGGGAAGAATAGAAGCAAAAATAAAAGATGGAATACTGACGATAAGAATGCCTAAAATAGAAAGAGCAAAGAATAAAAAGATAGAAGTTGAAGAATAAAAAAACCTCCCATAAAGGGAGTTTTTTGTTCTTATGTCTAGCTTTCTCAAAGAATGTTTAATTGTTTTTTTTCTATACCTTGTTACAACTAATATCATAAACTCACCATATATTTTAAAAAACAGTGCCGAGGGAGGGAGTTGAACCCTCACATCCTAGGGATATATGCTTCTAAGGCATACGCGTCTGCCAATTCCGCCACCTCGGCTAATAAAAACATCCGCCTGTCTTAGGATATACCAAAAACTATGGCGGATGTCAAAATATTTAACTAGACTACTTTCATTCCAACAAGCAACATCACTACATATGGAATTGCTTTTGCAAATAAAGCAATAACAAGACCAATAGCTGCATACATAATATAATTTCTTCCAGATGCTGTTTTGCCTGGATCTCCACCAGAAGTAACATAATTAAATGCACCAATAATAATCATCAATGACACTACTATCATTATAAAAACAAAAACCCAGTCAGTAACAGTGATAACACTATTTAATAAACAACATAATCCGCAATTTTCTCCTGTCTCAAAATCACATGCACCTGTAGAACATCCGTATTTTGTTAATACGTCTTTTGTTATTTCACAGCTATCTGGAGCTGATGGGGTAGCAGGAACAGCACCAACTGCAATACTTGGGAGAATAATACCTGCCAAAGCAACAAAAGTAATTAAAGATAAAACTAGTTTCTTATTCATGTTTATTTTTTAAATTATTTTTTATTTTGACCTTTTATAAATTAATTTAAAGCGACCTTTATTTTTAAGTAAATCCTAATAAACTTTTAACTGTTGTTACAATAATTTCTGCTGCTAACATAACAATCATACCAATTACTGCATAGGTAATAGTTTTTTTCGCTGTATCTACCTGCTTTTCATTTCCTCCTGCAGTGGCATATAGGAATCCACCAATAATAATCATCATACCAACCACAACAGCACCCAACATTAAAACATAATTTTTAATTTTTACTATTGCCTGACAAACAGCATCAGTGTCACAACTTTCTGTACCAACTACTGGGCCCTCTACTGGGCCCTCTACTGGGCCCTCAGCCATACATACAAATAAAGGCATAGCCAAACAAATCATTAAAATAAAGAATGAAAATGTTTTCTTTAAATTCATATTATATAATTATATCACTATTATTAATTTTATTCAAAAAGTTTTCGCAAAGATTCGACCAAACTCTTTGCTAAAAGAACTACTATTAATCCTGCAATTGACCAAGTCAATATTGACTTTGCTCTTTCCACTTTATTAGTATCCCCTCCTGCAGTAGCAAAAGCAAATCCTCCTAAAACAATACATAAAGGAACAATAATTAATGCCATCATAATTATCCAGTCGATAAGCTTATTTACAAGCTCTTGAAAATTATCTATGCCTTTCAAAGGATTCTCAATTGGTATTTGAGCATAGACAAAAGAAAAACAGAATATAGTGATAATGAATGAAATAATAATTGATTTTTTCATATTGTTTTAATAAATATTGCCAACGATATCTACTTATATTAAGCTCTCTTTATTTTAAATCTATATTAATTTTATTCAAAAAGTTTTCGCAAAGATTCACCCAAACTCTTTGCTAAAAGAACTACTATTAATCCTGCAATTGACCAAATCAATATTGACTTTGCTCTTTCCACTTTATTAGTATCCCCTCCTGCAGTAGCAAAAGTAAATCCTCCCCAAACAATACATAAAGGAACAATAACTAATGCCATCATAATCATCCAGTCAATAAGATTATTCACGAGCTCTTGGAAACTATCTATGGGAATAGGAGGAAGAATTATTTGAGCATAAGCAAAAGAAAAACAAGATAGAGCAATAATTAATGAAATGATTATTGATTTTTTCATATTTTTTTAATTAATATTGCCCAATGATATTTACCTGCATCAAATTCTCTCTCTATCTTAAATCCCATTGAATTTATTATCGTTCTTATTCCTTCAAAAGAAAACTTTTTATCCTTTAATCCAATCGGGCTATCCTCTTTCCAATCAACAATCAACGCCATTCCGTCTTTCTTTAAAAGCCTTTTTGTTTCTTTAATAATAAATTCCTTATTATCGTTTTCAAAAAGAATATTGCTTAATAAAACAAAATCAATTGTACTATCACCAATTTTAACACCTTTCTCAGCATCTGACAATATGGGCTTAATGTTAACAAGCTTTTCTATTTCTACTTTACCCCCTAAGGCTGATAGAGCTTCTTCTAAAATATCAACAGCATAAACAATACCTTTGTTTAAGGTTTTAGCTAAAGGAATCGCCCAGCCTCCAGAACCGCACCCTAAATCGCAAGCAACCATATCCTGTTTTAAAGGAATTGTTTGTAATACTTCTTTAGGATTTAGAAATTCACTATTCATGATTTATTGGCTTGCTTGTTCTTTTAGACAAGTAGCTGCTACTACTTTATCTCCTTCTTTTAAACGCATTATTTTCACCCCTTGTGTATCCCTGCCTAATTTAGGAATACTTGATATTTTTGTTCTTATTGTCTGCCCTTTTTTAGAAATAACAATTAAATCTTCTTGGTCTTCAATAATCTCTATTTTAGCTAATTCTCCTGTTTTAGAAGTAATCTTAGCTATTTTTACTCCTGATCCTCCCCTGCCCTGCTTTTTGTATTCTTTTAACAATGTTCTTTTGCCAAATCCATTTTCAGACAAGACTAATAAATATTCTTTTTCCTGTAATTTTTCTTTTCTTATTACTTCCATTCCAATTACTTCATCTCCTTTCTTAAGCCTTATGCCTTTTATTCCAGCTGCTGTTCTTCCCATTGGCCTTACTTCTTTTTCAGCAAAACGAATTGATTGACCATGCTTAGTAGCAATAATAACTTCATCTCCATCACCTCCTTTTTTAACTCCGCAAAGCAAATCATCTTTTTTCAAATTGATTGCAATCAAACCATTTCTTCTTACATTTTCAAAGTCTTTCAATTGGGTTTTCTTAATTATACCGTTTTTAGTTCCCATAATCAAGTATTTAGCTCCTCCTTTAATATCTTCTTTACTTAAAGCTAAAACTGATAATATTTTATCGTGAGCAGATATTTCTAAAAAGTTGGTTAACCCCCTTCCTTTATTTGATTTTTGCCCTTCTGGTATTTCATAAGCCTTAGTTTGAAATACTTTTCCAGAATCAGTAAAGAAAAATATTGAATCGTGAGTTTTAGCAGAAATGAAATGACAAACCTGATCATCTTCTGATGTTTTGATGCCCACTGTTCCTTGTCCTCCCCTATTTTGTTTCTTGTACTCTCCTGGATTAATTCTTTTAATATATCCTCCGTAAGTTAAGGTAACAATTGTGTCTTCCAAAGGAACTAAATCTTCTTCTGATATTGTTTCTGGACTGCTTTTAACTACTTTTGTTCTTCTTTCATCTCCATATAATTCAACTTCTTTCTCTATTTCTTTTTTCATTACTTTCTTTTGCTCGGCCTTGCTTTCCAAAATCTTCATATATTCCTTGATTTCTTTTCTCTTTTCCGCTAATTCATCTTCTACTTTTTGCTTTTCAAGTTTGGCTAGTTGATGCAACCTTATTTCCAATATTGCTTCTGCTTGAAGAATTGTTAGCTTAAATTTCTTTACAAGGTTTTCTTTTGCATCTTCTTTATCTTTTGATTTTCTAATTGTTTCAATAACAGCGTCTATTTTATCTAATGCTTTTGATATTCCTTCTAATATATGAGCTCTTTCTTTAGCTTTTTCTAAATCATAAGTAGTTCTTTTAACAACAACTTCTTGCCTGTGTTTTAAATATAGTTCAAGAATGTCCTTTAGGTTAAGGATTCTTGGTTCAATACCATCAACTAGGGCAAGCATATTTAAATGATATACTTTCTGTAAATCTGTGTGTTTGTATAAAAAGTTAAGAACTTTTTTGGGAATTGCTCCTTTTTGAAGATCAATAGCTATTCTCATTCCCTCTTTATCTGATTCATCTCTAATATCTTTAATGCCCTCTATTTTCTTTAATTGAACCAAATTAGCAAAACTAGTGATTAATACTGATTTATCAACCTGAAAAGGAATTTCTGTAATTATTATCTGTGATTTATTGTCTTTTTCAACAATATCAACTTTAGCTCTCATAAGAAAAGAGCCCTTACCTTGAGAATATGCTGAAACAATGTCTTTTTGATTGAAAATAATGCCTCGAGTAGGAAAATCAGGTCCTTTAATAAATTCTAGTAAATCTTCTGTTTCTGCTTTTGGATTATCAATTAAATGAATTAAAGCCTGACAAACTTCAGTTAAATTATGAGGAGGAATATTGGTTGCCATTCCAACAGCAATACCAGTAGAACCATTGAGCAATAAATTAGGAAGAGGAGAAGGAAGAACTAGAGGCTCTTTTCTTGTAGCATCATAGTTATCTCCCCAATCAACAGTATTTTTATCAATATCCATTAATAGCTCTTCTCCTGCTTTGGATAATTTACACTCTGTATATCTTTGAGCTGCTGGAGGATCCCCATCAATAGAATTATGAACAAAGATACCAGCACTTAAAGCAAAATTATGAGTTCCTTCAATAGTTAGATCATATACATCTGTAAACTCTCTTAGAAATTCTTTTTTTACAACCTTATGATTTTTATTAATATCACAAAGAACATTATTAATGTCTCCTTGGTAGTATTTATCTATTCCTAGATCCCAACTAGTAAAACTTTTAATTCCAAAAACATCTTTTCTAATTTTTTCATAATTGTCTCTATTTAATACAAGCTGTTCGTTTTTTAAATACTGACATATTCTCTTAAATTTTTTCAATCCAGTTAAATTGGTAATTCTTTTTTTGTTGGCTTTTGTTATTTTTTCACGGAAAAGCTGCCTATATATAGGGTCTTTCCATAATCTTTTAAGAGTCGCTGAAGCTCTTTCACTTATTCGCTCTATTGCTTCTGGATTATTTTCTAAATATCTTTTTGTTCCCTCCTTTAAAATATTTATCATTCTTTCCTTGTATTCTTTTTTCTGCCAGTTATTTTTATTTTGCAAAGAAATTCTTTCTGCATATACTTTTCTGTTCTCTTCTTTCTCCCAAAATCTTTTTCTTCCTTCAGCTAATTTTTCTCTATAATCTTTGTCTGTTTTATGTTTTAAAGACGTTAAACTATAGTGCAATTGCCAATGCTCCTTCCAATTCATTCTTAGTATATTTTCTGGATTATTATTTAATTTATTAAAATCTTTATGATGCCTAATTCTTCCTCTATTCTTTAAGTAAACATCATTATCAATATTCCATTTATCAGCTAGAACATGAACAAAGTCCCAATTTTCATTTTTAGGACTGAAGATCATTGCGTAGCCACTCATATTAGGATCATCTTCTTTTGTTGATTTTCTAAAATAACAAGGCATCAAAGATTCTCCAATTTCCAAATCTTGAGCTTCTTTATACTTATTATTTTTTAACAAAAATTTGTGGTTTAGGGTACATTTAATCTCTTGCCCATTGTCTAGCGTAATTTTCATGATTTCTGCATTTTTTGTCCATCTTGGTTTTTTAATTTCTGCAATTTGTACTTCCCCATTTCCGTTAACAGTAAAAGTATAATTTCTTTTTCCTTGTTTATCTTCTTCTATTAATTCTAAAAATGATAAATCTCTGCCATCTGTTAATTTAACTTTCGTATCAGCCGTAAAACAACCAAAATTTCCTTGACCTCTAATTAATGGGTATCTCAAAGAAAAATCTTGAGCCATTCTTACTAATGCTCCATATACAGAAGAATCTCCATGAGGATGATATTTACCTAAAACTTCACCAGTTACTGCTGCTGATTTTCTAAACTTAGTATCTGACCTAACCCCCATATCATACATGGCATAAAGAATTCTTCTTTGCACTGGTTTTAATCCATCTCTTACATCAGGAAGCGCTCTTGAAACAATAACTGACATTGCGTAATCAAGATAGCTTTCTTTCATTTCCTTAGAAATTTCAATTGCCTCAACCTTTCCGATATCTTGTATGATTTTTTCTTGTTTTGCCATTATTTTGATTCTAATACTATTATTTCTACTTTCTCATTATCTGAAGAAATATTCTTTCTATTTATGCTTAATTTATCTTGAGGGATAATCTCTTTTTCCCCCATTGCCTTCAAAAATGCATTAAGTGTTTCTTTTTTCTTAAAAGACATTGGAATTACTATTTTTGGTTCGATCTGTCCAATTATTCTTTCTATTTCTTTTAATGTTTTTTCTCCATCAATTGGAATTAAAAGAACATCTACTCTTCCAATTGCTTCTAATTGCTCTTCGCTTAACTCCTCTTCTCCAAATAATCCTAAATGGCAAACCCTTATACCTTCTGATTCTATTAAAAATATTATATTTTTCTGTTTTTCTGAATTTAAAGAAGGAACTGCTTGTATAAACACTTCCTTTGATTCGTATTCTCCAAAAGAAGAAACAATAAATTGTCCATCTTTTTTTGAATTAACGGAATTAAAATCATGAGTTTTCAAAATAATATTTGCTTTTGATTTCTTTTCTCCTTTCTCGTCTACGGTTATTAAGACAGCTTCTTTATCAGAAGAAGAGCAAGATATTTCAAAACATGTTTCTCCCAGCCAACTAATTTTCATATATTGCTTATTATATTATTTCGTGAGCGGGCGAGCAGAATCGAACTGCCGTCTCAACCTTGGCAAGGTTGCATAATAGCCGTTATACGACGCCCGCTTGTCTGTGCCGAGGTCCGGAATCGAACCGGAATCTAATGTTTTTCAGACATTCGCCGTGACCGACTTGGCTACCTCGGCAAATCATTTCAATCAATTGTTAAAATTCTGGTGGGCGGTAAGGGACTTGAACCCCTAACCCCTTCGGTGTAAACGAAGTGCTCTGCCAATTGAGCTAACCGCCCGTAATACTTGTGGGCGAAGGGAGACTTGAACTCCCACGGGACGAATCCCCTATGCCCCTCAAGCATAGATGTCTGCCGATTCCATCATTCGCCCTCTTCAACTTTTGCTTCTTCTTCTATTTTTAATCTTGCTTTCCTTCCTTTCGCTTTTCTTAAGTAATACAATTTCGATCTTCTTGTTTTGGATTTCTTAATTACTTCTATCTTGTCGATTGCAGGAGAATGAATTGGTATTATTTTCTCAACCCCTATTCCTTGAATGACTTTTCTAACTGTAATTGTTCCATTAAGACCTCTGCCATGTTTTACAGCCAAAATCTGACCTTCAAAAATTTGGATTCTCTCTTTATTCTTTTCTTTAATTTTTTGATAAACTTTTACTGTGTCCCCTTGTTTAAATTCTGGGATTCCCTGTTTCAAGAATGACTCTTTGATTCCTTTTGTCTCTTCTTTTGAAACAACAGTTTCAACAGTTTCTGTATTTGCTTCTTCTGCCATATTTTTTATTTATCTTTATTATGTGGGCGTATCCTGACTCGAACAGGAGGCCTTTACGATGTCAACGTAACGCTCTAACCAACTGAGCTATACGCCCTTTTAACTTTGAAAAGGGCTGTCATCGCCCATAAACATACTATCTAATTTGAGCGATTTAGTCAACAATTTGTGCGCATGGATGGACTCGAACCATCGACCTTTCGCTTATAAGGCGAATGCTCTAACCACCTGAGCTACATACGCGAATATCTTATTTTTTAATATAATAATCCCTAATTGCTTTCAATCCCATAAAAACTCTCTCTGATAACCTTGCATCCCCTAAAAATACATTACAAGTGCCATGATTAAATCTTCCTTTATGATTTATTCTTTTAACAGAATTTTCTTTAATATATGGTTTAATAAATTGTTTTTCTGGTATATTTAATTCTTTTGACCAAAAACCAATCTCTTTGGCAATATTCATGTCTGCATAAAGATGCAACGAGACCTTAAATTTATCTTTTGGAACTTTCCAATAATTTTTAAGCCAAAAAATAAAAAATTTAATAACTATTGGATCAGTGTTTGATACAGAAATTCTTGATTCGGCGTTTTTTGAACCTTCTCCCCAATAAAGGAAAAGGCCTGAAAGATATAATTCTTTTTTACTTAAAGGAAATATTTTATTCTTTTCCTGTAAATAAAAATTGTCTAATCTTAATTTTCTTTTTTTTCTCATTGTCTCTCTATATCTTTCAATCCTCTGTTGGTTACAATCCCTTAGTTCTCTTATTCTTTCTTTAGAAAGAGGATAATCTCTAAGCCAAACACTCAAAGTACTTTTACTTATCTTTAACTCTTCTTTAATTTGACTATAACTCATCCCTTTTTTTCTTAAAGTTAATACTTTTTCTCTATCTTTTAATCGTGACATAATTGAACCTTTGATTGTTATTTTTAATAATAATTCTCTAGTTCAATTATAACACAAATATTTTAAAAGAACAATAATATTATTTCTTGGTTTTTGATTTTATCATTTCTTCAAACTCCTCTCTTTCAATAGTCTCTTTTTTCATTAAAGTCTTTGCTATTTTTTCAAGCAATCCTTTCTTTTCTTGAATAATTCTATTTGCTTCCTGTTCTGCATTATTTATCAATTTTTCTACCTCATTGTCAATATCAATAGCAACCTTTTCAGAATAATTTCTGGTTTCTGAATATTCTTTGCCCAAGAAAAGATCTGCTTCTCTTTCTCCAAAAACAGTTGGTCCCAAGTTAGACATACCATATGTTTTAACAATATTTCTGGCTAACTGAGATGCTTTATTTAAATCATCTGAAGATCCTGTGGTAGTGTCATTAAATTTAATCTTCTCACATACATATCCTCCTAAAAGAACGGAAAGCTCAGCAATAAATTCTGATTTTGTTCTTAAGAACCTATCTTCTTTTGGAACTTTTAAAGTATATCCTGCTGCCATTCCCCTTGAAATAATTGAAATCTTTCTTACTGGTTCTGCATTAGGAGTAAAAGCTGATACTAAAGCATGACCAGCTTCGTGATAAGCAGTAATCTCTTTTTCTTTATCTGACATAATGTGACTTCTTCTTTCTGGTCCTAAAAGCACTTTTTCAATTGAATTTAATAAGTCCTGTTGAATAATATTTTTTGCATTTTTCTTAGCAGCTAAAATAGCAGCTTCATTGAAAACATTAGACAAATCAGCTCCTGAAAAGCCTGGCGTTCTTTCAGCTACCTCTCTTAAATTAATATCTGTAGACAATGTTTTATTTCTTGAATGAATCTTTAATATCTCTTCTCTTTCCCTAATGTCTGGCAAATGAATAACTATTTTTCTATCAAATCTGCCTGGTCTTAATAAGGCTGGATCTAATACATCCGGTCTATTGGTAGCTGCCAAAACAATAATCTTATCGTTTTGTTCAAAACCATCCATTTCAGTTAATAATTGGTTTAAGGTTTGTTCTCTTTCTTCGTGTCCACCAGTTATTGCTGGCCCCCTTGCTTTCCCAATACTATCAAGCTCATCAATAAAAATTAAACAAGGCTGATGTCTTTTTGCAGCATTAAAAAGGTTTCTCACCCTTCCCGAACCCACTCCCACGAACATCTCAACAAAAGAAGAACCAGCAACCGAAAAGAATGGCACATTACTTTCTCCTGCAACTGCTCTAGCTAATAAAGTTTTACCGCAACCAGCAGGACCAACTAATAGAGCTCCCTTGGGAATTCTTGCTCCCATTTTTAAATATTTATCTGGGTTTTTAAGAAAATCTACTATTTCTTCTAGCTCTTCTTTTTCCTCTCTTAAACCAGCAACATCTTTAAATGTTATCTTTTCTTTTGGTTGTCCTTCTGCTCCAAATAACTTAACTTTTGGCTTTGTGAAATCAAATGTCTGCGCTGCACCTGATTTTGCTTGTCTCAACATTGTCCAAAAGAAAAATCCAAACATTAAAAGAGGCAAAACAACAAATAAAAGAAGACTCCAAACCCAATCACTTGTATTTTCTTGTTCTTCAAAAACAAAAGATACTTTTTGAAGGCTTTCTTTGTCCCCCCCTAAATTGGTTAAAAGTTGGCTTAAACTTTCTCCTGTTTCCTTCTTTGTTTTAAAAATACTATTATCATTGTATGTTATAGTAACATCATTACCTAAAACTTTTATTTCCTTAATTTTATTTTGGTTAATATCCTGAACTAATTGAGTAATAGAGACATCTTTGATTTCTTGGCTAGGATTATTAAGTAAATCAAAAACAGCGCCTAATAGCAAAAAAACTAAAACAACAAAAAGAATGTTTTTAAAAAGACCTTGAAGAGGACTCTTCATGTGTTTTTAATATTTTATTTTAATCTCAAAGACATCCAGTGTCTTTGTGGCTGAAAACTTAATATTTCAAAATCGTATTCTTTATTTGCTTCTATTTTTTCTTTCATTTTAGCTTCAGTGCCGAATTCAGAAATATGAATCAATCCTTGAATCTTAGCTTGATCGTCTTTTTCATCTTCTCTTTTTATCTGAACAAATGCTCCAAAAGGATTAAATCTAACAACTATTCCCTTAATAACATCTCCTTGTTTTAAGGTTAGTTCTTGCCAAGGATCTTTTTTCAAATTCTTTAAAGATAAAGATACTCTGCCCTGAGAAATATCAATTATTTCAGCTTTAACATTTTCTCCAACCTGAACTATTTGAGAAGGGTCTTCTATTAATTGCCAGTCTAATTCAGAAATATGAATCAATCCTTCTAATAATTCTTCTTCTTTTGCTTCTTCTAAGCTTTTGCCTGGTAAAGCAAATTTAATGAAACAACCGAAATTAACTATTCCTGATATCTTTCCTTCTACACTATCCCCTACTTTTAAAGATTGTAAAACTTTTTTAACTTGTTCGTTTTCTTTTGACTCTTCAGTTAAAATAATTTGGCCTGATTTTTCATCAAAATCAAGAATCTTTACTTTAATTTCCATTCCAATAAACGATTGTAGCTTTCTTAAAATCTTGGTCTTGTCCCCTTCTGGAACTTTAGGGTATTTTTCAGGAGATAATTGAGATGTTGGTAAAAATGCTGGTATGCCAGAAACATCGGTTAACAGTCCTCCTTTGTTTACTTTTGATACTTTTATTGTGAATGGTTTGTCTTCTTCTTTCTTTTCTTTTATCAATTTCCAAGCCATGTCTTTTTCAGCTTCTTTTAAAGACATTTCTACAAAACCATCTTCGTTTTCAGAATCAACTACTTTAACAGATATAATATCTCCATTTTTAATGTTCTTTAAAACATTCTTAGCGTTCTGATATTCAGCACCATAAATAATACCTGTTTTTCTAGGCCCAATATCTAAATATAATGCATTGTTCTCAATTGCCAAAACTTTGGCATCAACAATGTCTCCCTCTCTTAGGGTTTGCATCATATCATTAAGTTTTTGTATTAATTCAGCTTGCATATGCAATTATATATCATAAAAAGAAAAAGAAGGCAAGTTTTTTGGTGATTCATGTTATCTAGGCGGATATGAAAATACCCCTGTGGACAAAAGCTTTGACAAAATAAGGGTTTTAAGGTACTATATGAGCATCCCTGCGAAGGGATTTTATTTATGAAAAAAATACACAATTACATTATATTTATAGCTGGTTTAGCCTTATTCCTAGCGGGAATTAGCCTAATAAGCCAGGAAACAAGCGCCAAATCATTAGAAATGGATAATAATACTATTATTCCGCTTGCTTCTCAGCCTATTGCTAAAACCCAGGAAAAAGAGGTTAATAAGATTATTAAGGTTGTAATAACAGCCTACTCTTCCTGCCCCCTTGAGACAGATGATACTCCTTTCTTGACTGCTAATGGATCTCAAGTACAGGAAGGTATTGTAGCTAATAACTTGCTTCCTTTTGGAACAAAGATTAGAATACCTGAATTATATGGAAATAAAGTGTTCGTAGTTCAAGATAGAATGAGCTATAAAAAAGGATATTACCATGTTGACATATGGTTTCCTTCCAAGGAACAAGCTATTAACTTCGGAGCAATCCAGACATATATAGAAGTTCTAAAAAGCTAAAAACCGAGACATTGATCTCGGTTTTTAATTTCCTCTGTGCCTCGGGTGGGACTCGAACCCACAAGGGTTTTGCCCGCAGCATTTTAAGTGCTGTATGTTTGCCAATTTCATCACCGAGGCATGGTTTTGTTCTGACCACGATAATTTGGTTTTAAACTATGACAATTAGGACAAAGTATCTGCAGATTATCTAGACAATTATTATGAGTGTCTCCATCAATATGATGTAATTCGAGAGGCAATCTTCCGTCTTCGCTTCTTTTTGCCCAACCACATTCTTCACAATAAGGAGGCTTTAATCCTTCTTTGATTAATCTTTTTTTAAGTTTAAAACTTTGAAAAAAACTATCTTTATTTAAAATATTTTCTAAAGGAATCTTGTTTTTAAGAGAATACTCTAATCCCCTGTTCCATGCTTTTCCTTTAAAATGCTTTGCATCAAAGCCGTATTCTTTAATATATTTTTTAAGCTGAACGTAATTTCCCCCTGTTGGTCTTAATCCTATTAATTTTAAAACCTCTCTATAACTGTATGCTTTTTTAATTGCGGTTTTTAATTGTGTTTTTGTCCACGATCTTTTCTTCATTAATATAATAATATCATTAGGCATACGCTTTAGTCAACTACTATCTTCCGTGTTCCTATTGTCATATTTTAAAGAACATGAGGCGTGGGCGGGAATTGCACCCGCGTATAAGAGTTTTGCAGACTCTTGCCTTACTGCTTGGCCACCACGCCAATGATAAAAAAGTTTATCATATTTCCTTTTTCTTGTCTATTTCCATTAAAAGCTCTTCTATTCTTGAAGCTTCTCCTGTTTTACTTTCTTTCTTGAAAATGATCTTAGGTACTGGTCTTATCTTCAATTTTTTATTTAAAACTTGCTGAATAAAATATATTTTCCTATTCAGAAGATCCATTACTTCTTTTGATTGATCTTCTGGCAAAACAGAAACATATACTTTTACTTCAATTAAATTAGCTGAAGTATCCACTCTGGTTATGGTAAGCAAAATACCAGGAAAAATATCTACTTCTTTAAGAATAATATTTCCTAGTTCCTTTTGAATAAATGCATTAACTTTTTCAATCTTCCACATATTTGAAAAATACTAATTCATCGCCTTCTTTTATTCTTTCATTGCCTTGATATAGAATAGCACATTCTCTACCCGTTTTAACTGATTCAAAGCTTTTCTTATTTGCCTGCAAATCAATAATTCTTCCTTCCCCCAATTTTTCTCCATTCCTCATTATCTCAATTGTTGCTGTTCTATTCGCCTCCCCTTCTGTAACCAACCCTCCAATGATTTGCCTATTCTTTTCTGTTCTAAAAATTACAGATATTTCCATTTTTCCAAGATCTTCCCTAATCTTTTCTTTTTTAATCTTTCTTTCCATCAATTCCCTTGTCTTTTGAGCTAAACCATAAATTAAATCAAATTCGAAAAACTTAATTTTATCTCTTTCTATTAAAGCGTCTGCTGTTTTGTCTTTCTTAACTCTAAAAGCATAAATTACACTTTTCGAACTTTTAGCAAGCTTAGCATCGTTTTCATTAACATTCCCCACATCAGCTTTTATAACTCTCAAACAAACATCTTCTTGAGGCAAGGTTTTAAAAAGTTCTTCTATGCCCTCAAGAGAACCAATTGCATCAGCCTTGATAATAACGCTTAATATTGGCTTATCAGTTTCAGCACACTTAAAACTACTGACAAATATTTCTTTGTTATGAATTTGTGATTTTGCTTCGTCAATTGTTTTAAAGCATGAAAATCTTTCTCCTAAGGCTGGGACATTATCTAGGCCCATAATAACAACTGGTTCAGATGGATAAGCTTCTGTTTTTTCTTTTCCCTGAAAATCTTCCATTGAGCGTATTTTTCCAGAAACAGAATTTGTACCAACTATATCCCCTATTTTTAAAATTCCTTGCTCTACGGTTACTGTTGCTACTGGTCCTCTCTTATTATCCAAATATGATTCTATAATCACTCCTTCTGGACTAGCATTAAGATCTGCTTTTAGCTCTTTCATCTCAGCAACTAATTGAATTAAATCAAGAAGTTCATCAATTCCCTTTCCTGTTTTAGCTGATATCTCAATGCTCAAAATATCTCCCCCAAAAGACTCAACAACAATATCTTCTTTTGCTAATTGCTGTTTAACCATCTCTGGATTGGCTTCTGGTTTATCTGTTTTATTTAAAGCAACTACTGTAGAAATACCTGCTTCTTTAATATGGTTTATTGCTTCCCTGGTTTGCTTTTTTACTCCTTCACAAGCATCAACAACTAAAACAGCTATGTCTGCTGCTTTTGAGCCTCTTGCCCTAATAGCTGAAAAAGATTCGTGCCCTGGAGTGTCCAAAAAAGTAATTTTCTTATTCTTGTGTTCTATTTGGTATGCTCCAACATGCTGAGTAATTCCTCCTGCTTCTTTTTCTAATACATTAAAATTCTTTATTGCCATTAATAAAGAAGTCTTGCCGTGATCAATATGGCCCAAAATTACAACTACTGGCGGACAGACAATTAAATTTTCATTTTTCTTTTCCATAATAATCTTTTGCTTTTTTAATAACTTCTTTTTCTTCTTCTGATAATTGATACTTTGATTCTCCTTTAATAATAGGCTTAGCAAAAACTCTCACTCCTTCGTTTGTATAAATTGATGTTATAACAAAGCCATTATCGTTTTCCTCTAAAAGCGCTAAAGAAAAACTTTGATCTCCTCCGCTTTCTTTGAATGGGTTATATCTCAATATGCCCAACTTTCTTAAGGCAAGATTATTCTTTT
>Ga0209201_1001410_pt1 | contig 27852 bp, 22 predicted proteins | sample AD_UKC055_MetaG_FD_184411 | JGI IMG/M metagenome (GOLD analysis project Ga0209201, IMG submission 184411) | Active sludge microbial communities of municipal wastewater-treating anaerobic digesters from USA - AD_UKC055_MetaG (SPAdes) (version 2) | ecosystem: Engineered > Bioreactor > Anaerobic >...
CCAGGCGCCAGAGGGCGTCCCTGGCGACCTCGGGCCCGATGTGCTTGGCCACCTCCAGGCAGACGAAGAGGATCAGGCAGTTGGTGGTGATCAGCGGCAGGAAGACGCCGAAGGCCTTGTACAGCGGCGGGAAGAACTTGCGGACGTACATCTCGACGAGCTGGACGGCCGAGGCGATCAGGAAGATGTACACCACGTAGTTGAGGATGGACAGGTCCACCAGCGTGGTCGAGCCGGGATAGACCAGGTTGTAGATCGCCTGGGACAGCGGCGCCCCGGGCGAGGTGATGTAGTAGGTGACGGTCCAGCTCAGGCTGGCGGCCACCGTGACCACGAACATGACGGCCATGCCCATGCCGAAGGCCATGTCCACCCGCCGGCTGACCCCGATGAAGGGGCACAGGCCGACGAAGTAGTGGAAGATCATGTTGTTGATGAGGGCCGTGCTGACGGCCATCAGGATGATGATCCGCAGATAGTCGAGCATGTGTTACTTCTCCCGCACGGGGGCGACTTGGCGCTTTCGCCCCAGGAGGTTGAACAGGGCCCCGAAAGGCCACATGGGCTTGGCCTGCTTGTCGGTCAGGTGGTTGACCAGTGCCAGCAGCAGGCCCAGCGTGAGGAAGGCGCCCGGGGCCGCCGCCAGCACGCCCCAGGCGGGCCAGGAGTCGCCCAGCACGCTCATGCCGCCCCAGGTGCCCTTGCCCAGGATCTCGCGGGTGGAGGCGATGGCGAGCAGGCCCAGCGTGTGCCCGCCGGCCTGGCCCAGGGCGTCGCCGATCGCCGGCACCAGGCCCTGCTTGGAGAAGCAGATCTCGCAGCGGGCGATGATGATGCAGTTGACGATGATCAGCGGGATGTAGGGCCCGAGCTGCTTGCTCATGTCGTAGAGGAAGGCGGCGACGAGCCGGTCGGCGATGGTGACGAAGACCGCGATGGTCAGCGTGAAGACCAGGATCCGCAGGTGCGGCTTGAGCAGATGGCGGATCTGGCTGATCAGGATCGCCGAGCAGACCAGCACGAAGGTCACCGCGCCGGCCATCGTCAATGCGCTGGCTACGCTGTAGGTGACCGCCAGCGTGGGGCAGATGCCCAGGATCTGGCGGAAGGTCGGGTTCTCGCTGAACAGCCCGTTGGTGAACCGCTGGCCGACAGTGGGTAGTGCGTTGGCCATGTTAGTTGCCTCCCGAGACAGGCTGCCCGGCGGCCGCCCGCGCCCGCAGGGCGGGCTTGACCTTGGCCATCGCGTCGTTGACGATCGCCGCGACCGACTCGGACGAGATCGTCGCGCCCGTCAGGGCCTTCACCTCGTGCAGGCTGTCGGTCTTCTCGGGCGTCACCTTCAGGGGCTGATCGGTCCGCAGCCGCCTGAGCTCGCCGCCCACGACCTTGCCCTTGTTGAACGGATCCTGGTACTCGGGCGTGGCGATGCGGTCGCCGTAGCCGGGCGATTCCTTGTGGTCCAGCACGTACAGCCCGGTGATCAGGCTGACATCCTCACTGACGCCGATGAGCACTTCGATGCGATCGGCGAAGCCCTGCCCGGCGGCCTGGATGACCCAGCCCACCTGTCTGCCCTTTTCGTCGCGGGCGTAGTAGATGGTGCTGCCGGCCTCGCGGAGCATGACCTGGTCGGGCGAGACCTTCATCAGGTCCGGCTGGACGGCGTGCGGCACCAGGGCGGGGATCCGCGAGAGGGCCTCGTTGAGCTTGTTCTGGTAGATGACCGGGCCCAGGCCCATCTGGACGCCGGCCAGGGCGGCCCCGAAGGCCAGCCCCAGCACGATCACCAGCCAGGCGTCTGCTATGTATTTCTTCATGGTCTGCTTTCCGTCGCCGTCATTTCTTCGCCGGCTTCCAGGGCCCGCCCACGGGCGTGGGGATGGTCCAGCGGTTGATCAGCGGGACCACGGCGTTCATGATCAGCACCGCGAACATGACGCCCTCGGGGTAGTTGGTGAACACGCGGATGAGCACCACCAGTCCGCCCAGGGCCGCGCCGAAGATCCACTTGCCCGGGGGCGTCAGCGGGCTGGAGACCGGATCGGTGGCGATGTAGAACGCACCGAACAGCAGCGCCCCGCTCAGCAGGTGGTGGGCCACCGTCCACGCGTTGGCCGGGTACATCAGGTTGCCGATGCCCCCGAACAGCGCCACCGACAGGATGGCGGCCACCGGGATCTCCCACGAGGCCGTCCGTCGCACGCACAGGTAGATTCCGCCGACCAGGCAGGCCACCGCGCTGACCTCGCCCAGCGAGCCGTTGTGGTTGCCGATGAACAGCACCCACAGGTCGGCGAAGGCGGTGTGGGTCTTGGCGGCCGAGAGCGGCGTGGCCTGGCTGACCACGTCGAAGGCCGAGCCGATATACGCCTTGGCCCCCATGGCGGGGAAGGACATCATCACGAACGCCCGCCCCACCATCGCCGGGTTGAAGATGTTCTGCCCGAGCCCGCCGAAGCACGCCTTGCCCAGTCCGATGGCGGTCATCCCGCCGATGAGGGCCACGTACCACGGGGCGGACCACGGCAGGGACAGGCCCAGGATCACGCCGGTGACGGCGGCCGAGCCGTCGTCCAGGGCGGCCCGCCGGCCCCGCATGGCCGCGAACAGCCACTCGAAGGCCAGACAGGACGCGACGCAAATGCCCACCTGCATCAGGGCGTACAAGCGGAAGACGGCGATCGCCGCCACCAGCACGGGCGCCAGGGCGATCAGCACGTCCAGCATCATCCGCCGCGTGCTCAGCGAGCGGCTGTGCACGTGCGGACCCGGCGAGACGTGCAGCACGACCGGGGCTGAAGGTTCACTCTCGATTACCTGTTCCATGAGTAGCTTCTTCTCGTTGTCTTCCAGTCCGGACCCTTGGGGCCGGCCCTTCGGGCCGCAATCCTATCGCGGCAGCTTGGCCTTTCCCGTGCGGATGAGCTGCGCCAGGGGAATGCCCGCCGGGCAGACGTACGCGCAGCAGCCGCACTCCATGCAGGCCATCAGATGGTACTTTCGGCAGAGGTCCCAGTCCTCGGCCCGCGAGGCCAGGGCCAGCTTGGTCGGCACGAGGTTCAGCGGGCAGACGTCCACGCACCGCCCGCAGCGAACGCAGGCGGTCTCCTGGGCCGCCCGCACGTCCTCCTCGGTCAGGACGGTGATCCCGCTGGTGCCCTTGGTCACCGGCGCGTCCAGGTCGCCCAGGGCCTGGCCCATCATGGGCCCGCCGGCCACGGCCCGCGCCGTCCGGCTCCTGAACCCGCCGCAGTGGTCGATCAACTCGCGGTAGCTCACGCCGATGGGCGTCAGCAGGTTGGCCGGGCGGGCGATGCCCGCGCCGCTGACGGTGACCACGCGATGCGTCAGCGGCTTGCCCCGCAGCACGGCCCGCGCGACGGCGGCCGCCGTGGCCACGTTCATCACGACCACGCCCACGTCCAGGGGCAGCCCGCCGGTGGGCACGGTCCGGCCCAGCAGGGCCAGGATCGTCTGCTTCTCGCCGCCCATGGGGTACTTGGTGTGCAGGACGGCCACCTGCACGCCGGTGCCCTCGGCGGCCTGGCTGAGTTTCTCGATGGCCTGGGGCTTGTTGTCCTCGATGGCGATGTAGATCTGGCGGGCGCCGGCGGCGTGGGCGGCCAGCAACGCCCCCGCCAGGATCGGCTGGGGGGCCTCGAGCATCAGGCGGTAGTCGGCGGTGAGGTACGGTTCGCACTCGCAGCCGTTAACAAGGATGACGTCGATGGGCTTGGCCGGGTTGCGGACGAGCTTGACGTGTGTGGGGAAGGCCGCCCCGCCCTGGCCCACGATGCCCGCCTCGCGGACGGCGGACACGATCGCCTTGGGGTCGCGGCTTTCGAGGTCCTTCAGCGACCAGTCGCCTCCGTAGAGGTCGTCCCACAGGGCCTGCCCGCTGAGCTGCTCGCCCTCTGCGACGATGGGCAGGGTCTTGACGTGCCGCGCGTTGGGCAGCGTGGTCACCGAGTCCTTCTGCACCACGCCGCTGATCGACGCGTGGATGGGGGCCGACACGAACGCATCGGCGTTGGCGATCTGCTGGCCGAGGGCCACCTTCTCCTTCATCTTGACCGTCGGCTGGCAGGGCGCCCCGGTATGCTGCAGCAGGGGCAGGACCACTTGCGCCGGCGGCGGAAGAATCTCGATGGGACAGTTGGCGGCGTACTGTTTTCCCTCCGGCGGATGAACGCCTCGCCGGAACGTGCCCTTGCCGGGGATTGCGGAGACTGTCGAGGATGACATAGGCTGCTCGTCTATTCGTGGATCACTGACTCGTCGATTCGTGGATTCGCCGCTCTCGCCCGCGCCGCCCCGCCAGCCGACTCAGCAGGCCCGCCGCGAGCATGCCCACCAGCAGGCCGCCCATGCCGCCGACGGCCGGGCTGTCGCGGTGCGGCCAGAGGATCGGCAGAACGCCCAGCCCCACCAGGGCCAGCACGCCCGGCATCAGGAACGCCCAGACGCTGCCCAGCACGAGCCTCCAGCCGGCCGGGCCGCCTTCGGGATGCTCGCCCGTCACAGCCGGGCAGCGACCGCATCCGATCGAGCATGCAGGCTTGCGTTCTGAATTCTCCTGGTCCATCGCTCCGCGTCCCGTCACTCACTGCTCCAAGAGGCACACCGCCTCCACCTGAGCGAAAAATAAACCACCACTATAAGTACGACGATTGGCCTTGTAAAGCCTTTTCGATCGTTACTTGTTTCACAGCCTTCCGCTTGGCCGTCTTCATCCAGCCCAGGCCCCGCCCCGCAACCCGGCGGTCATTCCGAAAGACCTTCGACTTTGCTCGTGGGTGCCAGTACAATACGCGCGGAGACGAATCATGGACAATAACAGGTACGGCGGACATATAGAAGCCACGCCCGGCATCTGTGGCGGCAGGCCCAGAGTGGAGGGGCATCGCATCACCGTCCAGGATATCGCCGTCTGGTCCGATCTGATGGGCATGAGCCCTGACGAAATCGCCTCGGAATACAGCCTGAGTCTTGGCCAGGTCCACGCCGCCTTGGCCTACTACTTCGACCACGTGCAGGAGATCCAGGAACGGATTCGCAAAGATGATGCCTTCGCGGAAGAAGTCAGGCGGCGCACCCCCTCGCTGTTGAAACAGAGACTGCGGAAACAGAAGAGTGGAGCCAAGCGTTAGGTTCTACACCGATGAGCACATCTCTCACGCCGTGGCGATCTACCTGCGCCAAAGAGGTGTGGATGTCGTCACCGCTGTCGACGCGGGTCTTCTGGGCGCGATAGACGAGGCTCACCTGTCCTACGCGTGGAAGCACCGTCGCGTGTTGGTTACCAGAGACTCCGACTTCCTCGGACTGAACGCCGCCGGACACAAGCACGCAGGAATCGCCTTCGTTCCGCGAGCCATTTCCATTGGGGCCGTTCTTCGTGGATTGCTGATCATCCACACCGTTTACTCGGCGAGAGAGATGCGCGGGCGGGTCGAGTTCGTGACATAGAAACGTCTGGAAAGGTCGGGCCTTGAATGGGAACCTCTCAACTCCGGTACGAATCTGATAGCCGTGAGCGGATGACATTCCCCCGGACTGTTACTGCTTCATCGCGCCAGCGGACAGAGCTTCCCAATCCCCACAAGGGTATTGCCAGACGAGCAATTGTCGTTCCTGCACCGTCTGTCTGGACGATGTGCCGAAACCACCAGGTCGCTCGCGTCCCGAGGCAGAAGAGAGTGAGGCTACCATGTTTGCGTGCCTTAACGTCCTGCTGTTCATGACCGCCCCGCTCCTGGCTGCCGAGCCGGCCACCGCAGCGTCGGCTGGGCCGATCGACATCGGGTCGCGGCGCGAGCTGTTCGTCGACCGGTTGTTGATCGACCGGCTGGACGGAGCCCGGCTCGTGCTGCACCACCCCCAGCCGCGAGAGGTCGTGCTGAAGCTCGACCAGCCGTGGGAAGGCATCTACAGCGGCTACGAGACGATTCTCAAGGACGGCGAGACGTATCGCTTCTACTATCGCGGCATGCCGGAGGCCAGGCACACGGAGGACGTCGAGGTCACCTGCGTGGCCGAGAGCCGCGACGGCATCCACTGGACGCGCCCCAAGCTCGGCCTGTACGAGGTCCAGGGCGCCAGGGACAACAACGTGGTCCTCGCCCGCCACCGGGCGTGCCACAATTTCGCGCCGTTCGTGGACGCCAACCCCGCCGCCCCCGCCGACCAGCGTTACAAGGCCCTCGGCGGGTCCGGCAAGCCGGGGCTCATCGCGATGGTCTCCGCCGACGGCCTGCACTGGCGCGAACTCCAGAAGGAACCCGTGCTCACCAAGGGCGCCTTCGACTCCCAGAACAACGCCTTCTGGTCCGAGAGCGAGAAATGCTACGTGTGCTACTTCCGCGTCTTTCGCGGCGGGACGCGCTGGATCGCCCGCAGCACGTCCGACGACTTCATCCACTGGAGCGAGCCGGTCGACCTGGAACTGGACTCCAAGCCGCGACAGCACCTCTACACGGGGCAGATCCACCCATACGTCCGCGCGCCGCACATCTACATCGGCCTGCCCACGCGGTTCCTGCCCGGGCGTCGCGTGCTCAGCGACGAACAGGCCAGCCAGGTCGGCACGCCGAAGAAATGGAACTTCGTCAACGACTGCACCGACATCGTGCTGGCCTCCGCCCGCGGCGGGGACGACTTCAAGCGGACGTTCCTGGAGGCGTTCATTCGCCCCGGGCCGGACCTGCGAAACTGGACCTCTCGGGCCAATTACGCCGCCCGCGGCATCGTCCAGACGGACGAAAACGAACTGTCGCTCTACGTCAAGCACAACGGGGCCTACCCGAGCATCCACATCCGGCGGTACACGCTGAGGCCCGACGCCTTCGTCTCGGTGGCCGGACCCTTCGATGGCGGCGAGATGGTCACCAAGCCGCTCGTCTTCGCCGGGCGGCGGCTGACGATCAACTGCTCCACCTCCGCAGCCGGCTCGGTTCGCGTGGAGTTGCAGACGCCCGACGGCAAGGCGATCGAGGGCTTCGCCCTGGCCGACTGCCCGGAGATCACCGGCGACCAACTCGAGCGGACGGTAAGCTGGAAGTCCGGCGGCGACGTCGGTGCGCTGGCTGGCAAGGGCGTGCGGCTGCGATTCGTCCTGAAAGACGCCGACCTGTTCAGTCTGCGCTTCGGCGACCAGGAACCGTAACGCTTCCTCCGGCAATGGCGCCCTCCGATTCTCCGTTGGACACGATGGATCAGGTGAGATTATGCGTGTCCTCGTTCGCGTGCTGACCATTCTCGTAGCCGTCTCCGTCTCCCCGTCGTCGCTTCAGGCGGCGCCGCCCCCTGGCATCGGCGTGCTGCTCGACTATGCGGGCAGCCAGCGAATGGACGTGGAGTCCGAGCTGGCGTGCGACCTGGCGCGGGAGTGGCTCCAGGCGCGGGTGATCCTGCCCGCCGCCGGCGGGACGTTCGCCGACGAGCGGGGCCAGGCCGTGCGGCTGGCGGATTTCGCGGCCATCTGGTGCTATCGGCCCGAATCCAAGCCCGGCGGACCGCTGAGCGACAAGGCCGTGCTCGACGCCCTCAGGCAATGGGTGCAGGCCGGCGGCGGACTGCTGCTGGGCGGGCAGACCGCCGACCTGCTCGCGCCGCTGGGGCTGGGAGCGACTGCGACCAAGCCCGTCACCTTCGGCCACGACCGGGCGCAGGCCGGCCTGGCGCCGGTGCGCAAGACGCACGCCGCCTGGCGCGGCGCGGACGTGAGCGCCGGCGTGCTGTGGTTCCCCGAGGCGGCGTTCTCCGCGTATGCCGACCTCAAGCCGCCCGCGCCGGCCGGGGCGCAGGCCCCGCTGATCCTGGCCCGCACGCCCGGCGGGGCGAGCAACCCGCTGGCGGAGTTCCCGGCCGGCAAGGGACGAGTCGTCCTGGCCGCCTGGCGGCTGGGGCGCCTGTGGGACCACGCGCCCGCCCAGTCCCGCGACAACTACCGTGCGCTCACGGCCAACCTGTTGACGTACCTGGGCGATCGACAGGCCTGGCTTGATCTCGCCGCCCCGACGGCTGAGCCGCCCGAACCGCCCGTCTCCGCCCGCGACTGGGAAGGCCTGGACCTGGCTGTGCGAGACCTGGTCTCGACGTTCGGCCCGCGATACCCGCGCGGGGCCGAGTTCCTCCAGCGCCTGGAGGCACTGAAGAAGGAACACGACCAACTCGTGAACCAACTCCCCGCCGCCAATGCCCACGGAAGGCCTTCCGTGGGCTTTCCGCCCGCTCATGCCCAGGATCTTTCCGCCCGCTTCGCGGCGCTGCGCGACGAGGCCCTGCTGGCCAATCCGCTCCTGCCGGCCAAGCTCCTGCTGGTCAAGAGAGGCGAGGGCAATCTCGGCCTGCCCGCCAACTACCTCAGCAATTCCAGCCTCAAGCCCACCGGCTACGACAACGAGATCGCCCTCCTCTCGCCCGCGGGCCCGGGCGGCAAGATGACCACGCTCTACCGCCCCGCCGATGGGCGATTCGTCGGCGACGTGGACCTGCACTTCGACGCGAAGCGGCTGTTGTTCTCCATGCCCGCGCCCGGCGGGCGGTGGCAGGTCCACGAGATCGGCACCGACGGCCAGCACCTGCGCGAGATCGAGACGATCCGCCAGGCGGACGTGGACAACTACGACGCCTGCTACATGCCGGACGAGTCGATCGTCTTCTGCTCCACCGCCTGCTTCACCGGCGTGCCGTGCGTCAACGGCTCGGGCCACGTCTGCAACCTCTACCGCCGCTACCGCGACGGGCGCGTCCGCCAACTCACCGTGGAGCAGGACCACGACTGGTGCCCGACGCCCCTGCCCAACGGGCGGCTGCTCTATCTCCGCTGGGAATACGTGGACATCCCGCACGCGTTCAGCCGCATCCTCTTCCACGCCAACCCCGACGGCACGGAGCAGTTGGAGTACTACGGCAGCGGGTCGTACTGGCCGGCGTCGATGTTCTTCGCCCGCCCCCTGCCCGCGCAGAGCACCCGCGTCGTCGCCGTCGTCGGCGGGCACCACGAGCTGCCGCGGATGGGCGACCTGGTGGTCTTCGACCCGGCCCGCGGGCGCGGCGGCCCCCAAGGGGCCATCCAGCTCATCGGCGCCCGCGGGCGGGCCGTCCTGCCCCGAGCGCTCGACCTGCCCATCGCCCAGAGCTGGCCCAAGTTCCTCCACCCCTTCCCGCTCAGCGACCGCCATTTCCTCGTCTCGTGCAAGCCGGCCGCCGATCGGCCCTGGGGCCTGTACCTCGCAGACACGTTCGACAACCTCGTGCTCGTCCACGAGACCAAGGGCTACGCCCTGCTCGAGCCGCTCCCGCTTCGCCCCGCGCCGCGCCCGCCGGTCATCCCCGACAAGATCGACCCCGCCCGCCGCGACGCCGAGGTCGCCATCGCCGACATCTACGCCGGGCCCGCGCTGGCCTGCGTGCCCCGCGGCACGATCAAGGCCATCCGCGTCATCAGCTACCAGTTCGCCTACCAGGGCATGGGCGCCGAGCCGTACAGCATCGGGCTGGACGGGCCGTGGGATCCCAAGCTCGTGCTGGGCACGGTTCCGGTCCACGCGGACGGGTCGGCCCGCTTCCGCATCCCCGCCTGCACGCCGGTGGCCTTCCAGCCGCTGGACGCCGACGGGGCGGCCGTCCAGCTCATGCGGAGCTGGATGACCGCCATGCCGGGCGAGAGCGTCTCGTGCACCGGCTGCCACGAGCCGCAGAACACCGCCCCGCCGGTGAAGCCGACGCTGGCGTCCGCCCAGCCGCCGGCCGAGCCGGCGCCCTTCTACGGACCCACGCGGGGCTTCTCGTTCCGCAACGAGGTCCAGCCCGTGCTCGACCGCCACTGCACCCGCTGCCACGACGGCAAGCCGCGGAGCGACGGCCGCACCCTCCCCTGCCTGCTGGACGGCCCGCCCGTGCCCACGCTGGACAACAAGAACGGGTACAATCTCGCTTCGAAGTTCTCGCCCTCGTACTACCAGCTCCGCCGCCACGTCCGCACGCCCACCAAGGAGAGCGACATGGCCGTCCTCCGCCCGTGGGAGTTCCACGCCAGCCAGACGCGGCTGGTGCAGAGGCTCCGCAAGGGGCACCACGGCGTGAAGCTCGACAAGGAATCGTGGGACCGCCTGCTGACGTGGATCGACCTGAACGCGCCGTTCTACGGCTCGTGGACGGAGTTGCGAGGCGCCGAGATCGGCCCGCACGTCCGCAAGCAGTGGCAGCGCCGGCGCGAGATGCGACGCCTCTACACCGGCATGGAAGACGACTTCGAGCCGCCCGCGGACGCGGCGTGGCATGGGCGTCCCGCCCATGCGTCGCAGGGCCGTCCCGGCCCTGCTTCCACCGGCGAGACGCCGGTGGGACACACGGGCAAGATGCCCGTGCCACAGCAAGAGGTCGCCTGCCCGGACTGGCCCTTCGACGCCGCCCAGGCCGCCCGCCGCCAGCAAGGCGACACCAAGCGCGCGGTCCAGCAGCGCATCCGGCTCGCGCCGGGCGTCGAACTGGAACTGGTCCGCGTACCGGCCGGCGAGTTCGTGATGGGCTCTCCGGACGGCCCGCCGGACCAGCGCCCGCCCAGCCGCCAGAAGATCGCCCGCGACTTCTGGATGGGACGCTTCGAGATCACCAACGAGCAGTTCGCCCTGTTCGACGCGTCGCACGAGAGCGGCATCGAGTTCGGCGACTACATCCAGTTCAGCCCGGGCGAGCGCGGCTGGACGCTGAGCCGCCCCCGCCAGCCGGTGGTCCGCGTGAGCTGGCGGCAGGCGAAGGCCTTCTGCGACTGGCTCTCGCGCCGCACGGGCCGGCGCTTCGACCTGCCCACCGAGGCTCAGTGGGAATACGCCTGCCGCGCCGGCACGGATGGCCCGGCGTGGCACGGCCCGCCCGGCGCGGACTTCTCCGCGTACGCGAACCTCGCCGACGCCTCGCTGGCGGCGATCGACCCGTTCGGCTGGGGCGGGCGCACACAGGTGTTGCCGGCGTGGCGCCCCGCCGAGACGCGAGTAGACGACGGTCGGCGCGTGTCGGCCTGCGTGGGCAGCTACCGCCCCAACGCCTGGGGCCTGCACGACATGCTGGGCAACGCCGCCGAGTGGACCCGCTCCGCGTGCCGCGCGTATCCGTATCGCGACGACGGGCGCAACGACCCGCCCCCCCCCGCCGCCGACGCCGAACCGCGTGCGGTCCGCGGCGGATCGTGGTATGATCCGCCCGCGCGGGCCCGCGCGGACTTCCGACAGGCGTACGGGCCGGACCACCCGGTCTTCGACGTGGGCTTCCGCGTCGTGTGCGAGGACGCCCCCTGACGAGATGACAGCGCGGCGGCACGGGAGGGGCGCGTGAGATCTTCCCGCTTCTTTGTGTGTAACAGAATAAGGAGCAACACATGCGTAGCGACATGAGCAGACGCAGCTTCCTGGCCGGCGCCGCCTCGGCGGCCACCGCCGCCGCACTGGTCCCAGCCCTGGCGCGAGCGGCCGACAAGGGCGGGCCCTTCCTGGCCGTCCGCGACGCCCACCTCAAGTTCGTGGACCCCGCCGACTGCTGGAAGGCCCTCCAGGCCATCGGCGCCGACGGCGTCGAAGCCGGCCTCGACGACAAGCTGGGCCTGCCCAACCTGGTCTCCGGCGACCGCAAGTACAGCGTCGCCGACGCCGCCGGAATCGACGCCCTCCGCGGCGACCTCCAGAAGGCCGGCAAGCGCATCACCGCCTTCTGCATGTTCAACCACTTCGACGAGCGCCCCGACTTCGAGATCGAGTGCTGCGCCAAGGCCGCCCAGGCCGCCAAGGCCCTCGGCGTGGCCGCCATCCGCATCGACGTGGTCCCCCGCAAGACCAAGCCGGAGCAGTTCCTCGACGTCGCCGTCGAGATCCTCAAGAAGGTCATGCCCGGCGTCGAGAAGGCGGGCGTGCCCCTGGCCATCGAGAATCACGGCCGCTACACCAACGACCCCGACTTCATCCAGCCGCTCTTCGACCGCGTCGGCTCGAAGTGCCTGGGCCTCACGCTCGACACGGGCAACTTCTACTGGTTCGGGCACCCGCTGACCAAGCTCTACGCCCTCTACGAGAAGTTCGCCCCGCGGGTCTTCCACACGCACTGCAAGTCCATCCGCTACGACGCCGACCAGCGCGAGACCCAGCGCCCGGTCGGCCTGGAGTACGCCAAGCGATGCTGCCCGATCTACGAAGGCGACATCGACTTCGCCCGCGTGGTCAAGATCCTCCGCGCCGTCGGCTACGCCAACGACTTCTGCATCGAGGACGAGTCGCTCGGCCGATTCCCCGAGGACCAGCGCGCCGGCATCCTCAAGAAAGAGATCGCCCACCTGCGGAAGCTGCTGTGAGAGCGTTCGTAAGCGTTTGTAGTGTCGCCGTAAGGCGATCCGGATGTTCGCGACGCTCTTACGGGCGCACTCTACCCGGCTGATAGTGTGACCCCATGCTGAATGCCACAGAACGATCGTGCGCCACCGTGGTCCTGGCCGTGTTGGTTTTTCCGGCCTGCATTTTATGCGCGGCGCACGGTGCGGCGACGACCAGGCCGGCTGCGGACGTGGTCGCGCCCGAGGCCAGGCTTCAGACCGATCTGATCCCCCATGGCGGCGACGCGGCGGATGACCCCGCCATCTGGATTCACCCCAGCGATCCCGAGAAGAGCCTCATCCTGGGCACGGACAAACGGGGCGGCCTGCACGTGTACGACATGGAGGGCAAAGACCTTCAGACGTGCGGCGACGGATGCCGCCCCAACAACGTGGACGTGCTCTACGGCTTCACGCTCGGCGGGCAGGTGGCGGACCTGGCCGTCGCGTCCACACGGGCCTCCAAGGCCTGCGGCGTGAAGGTCTGGCGGATCGACCCGGCCAGGCGGCGGCTGACGGACATCACCGCCGGCGGCACGCAGAAAGTGCTGGACGGCGAGGTCCCCTACGGCATCTGCACGTACCGCAGCGCGAGGACGGGCAAGGGCTACTGCTTCGTGACCCACTACGACGGCCGGCTCGCGCAGTACGAGCTTCAGGACGCGGGCGAGGGCGAGGTAAAGGCCGTCGAGGTCCGCACGCTCAAGCTTCGCTCGTGCGTCGAGGGCTGCGTCGCCGACGACGAACTGGGCTGGGTGTACTTCGCGGAGGAGTCGACCGGCATCTGGCGTTTCGCCGCCGAGCCGGACGGCGGTGAACAGGGCAAACTCATCGCCAAGGTCGGCGAGCACGGGCTGACCCGGGACGTGGAGGGCTTGACCATCTACGCCGCCGCCGGCGGCAAGGGCTACCTGATCGCCTCCAGCCAGGGCAACGACACCTTCATCGTCTACACCCGCCAGCAGGACAACCGCTACGTGCTCACCATCGACCCCAAGGCGGGCGAGATCGACGACGTCGACGACACCGACGGCATCGCCGTCACCAACCTCGCGACCAGCAAGCGGTTCCCCGCTGGGTTCCTCGTCGTCCAGGACGGCTCGACGCCGCGAGGCCGGCAGAACTTCAAGCTCTACGACTGGCGCGACATCGCGGGCAAGCGATTGCTCATCGACCCAACCTGGAACGCCCGCGACAGGAAGAAGCGTTCGTAGCGCCGCCGTCAGGCGATCCTGATGTTCCTGAGGTCCCCAGGGGACGGCCTGCTGCCATTGGCCACTCTCTGGCTGATTCGGGGGCCAACTGGCCATGGGAACGATGTAGGATAATACAAACACACTGTCCCGGCGTCGGAGTTGGGCAGGTCATCAGGGAAACCCCGGTCGAAGCGACTTGGAGAGAACAGGCGATGAAGAGCAACGCCGGATTGATCGTGACGATGGCGGCTTGTGCGTGCTGCTGCCTGGCGGCAGCCGCCTCGGCAGAGGATTTCTGGACTCTCGGCAAAGCGGGTCGCCTGACCCACCAGTTCGCCGCCGCGCAGCCCCTGGTGGTCTGCATGCAGGGGCGGAAGGTGGTGATGCAGACACAGGCGGACCGCGCAACGGGCCTGGGCTATAAGGTCAGGTTCTTTCACCTCCAGCCGGACATCGCCAAGGACAAGAGGGTCCTGTTCCAGGGCGGGCGCGATCCGATCCCGCAATTGCAGATCAACGGCCAGCCCTGGCAGATGCCGTCTCCCTCCTTGGCCGTCTTCGACGGGATGTTGACCTTGACCTACCCGCCGGCCGGGGGGGCAGCCGTCACCCGCACGGTCTATCCGTCCATGACCAGAGCCCTGGTCGTCGAGGAGTGGCAGGTCCGCAACGCCGCTGACAAGCCGATATCCGTCGCGGTCGCCGCGGGCGAGAAGGTGACCAAGTCGCCCGAAGACGTGATTGCCACGTGGACCTGCCCCGGCCGCGAGGCCGTTTCGCTCAAGGGCGGCGAGGTCCTCTCGTTCTCGACCAGTCTTCAGGGCCACCTGTCCGGCCAGGCGGTCGCGGCAGTCGACCCAGCCGCCGAGCGCGGGGCCCGCCGCGCCTTGGCCGAGGCGGCCTGGCGGGGCCCCGGCCGGCTGGAAACCCCCGAGCCGCAGCTTGACGTAGCCTTCACCCTGCAGAAGTTCCACGTGCTGGAATGCCCCATCGAGACGTACAAGGGGGTCATCACGCACAACGGCAGCCTGAGGTACTCACCCGGCGTCTGGGCGAACGACCCGGTGGAGTACTCCAGCCCGGTGTTTCCGTTCTTCGGCAACGCCGATCTGAACCACGCCTCCATGAACATGTATCGCATCTGGCAGGCCTGGTGCCGGGAGAAAGGCATCGATCCCTTCCCCGGCTCGTTCGAAGGGCCCGCCCTCAAGCTCGTACAGCGGGGACGAGGCGACGACGCCATGGTCCTGTACGGCCTGTCCAAGTTCCTCTTGTTCCAAGGCGACCGGGCGGCGGCGGAGGAACTCTGGCCGCTGATCGAATTCAGTGCCGCCTCGGTCTTGCGACACACGACCGACGAGGGGATCGTCGCCTCGCGGACCGACGAGATGGAAGGCCGCTACCCGACCGGGAAGGCCAACCTGAGCACGTCAGCCCTTGCCTACGGCGGCTATCGCCAGGCCGCCCACCTGTCGCGTGCCCTGGGCAAGGGCGTGCATGTCGAGTTCGACCGCCGCGCGGACGCCCTGCGCAAGGGCATCGAATCCTGCTTCGGAGCCCAGGTCGAGGGCTTCAAAACCTATCGGTATTACGAGGGCAACACGACCCTGCGCGGGTGGATCCTGCTGCCGCTGGCCATGGGCATCAACCAGCGGCGCGACGGCACGGTGGCCGCACTTCTCTCCGACAAGCTCTGGCCCGATCGCATGAAGGGCGCCGACATCCTGGCCGAATCGACCCGGCCCACCGAATGGGGGCGCGAGACCTACTACGCCCTGCGTGCGCTGTTCAAGGCCGGCTGCACGGAGGAGGCGATCGACCTGACCCGGCGCGTGGTGAAGACGCAGATTTTCGGGCCCAGGGGGCCGTATCCGGATGAAGACGCCATCGACATGCTCTGCCCGGGCTCGCTCTTTCCACGGGTCTTCTTCGAAGGGGTCTTCGGCATCGTGCCGACCGGCCTGGACTCCTTCGAATGCACGCCCTGGCTGCCCAGGGATTGGCCGTCGATGGCCCTGCGCGACGTTCGCGCGTTCGGCCGTTCGTGGGACCTCGTTGTGGAGCGAGCCGGCGGCCAGCAGAAGGTTACCATTACCAGTTCCGGCCAGACCGTGATGACCGCCCTCGGCCCGGCGGGGAAGACGTATTCGGTGACGTTTGCCAAGCCGGAACTGAAGCAGCGGTAGCGGCGCCTTGGGCGGCGCGCGGCGACCGGACCCGGGACGATGGACAGCAGCGTCAAGCAGATTCCGTGCATGGAGATCGTCGGCGGCAATCACGCAGCCAGCCAGGCGATACAGGCTCCGATCCTGATATTCCTGATGTCCCCGGAGACCGCACCTGCCTGCGGCAGGCAGGCTACGAACCGGCCTGCTTGAGCAGTTCGGCGGGCAACCACCCGATGAACGAAGAAATGATCCGTGCCTACAGATCAACCAGGAGGCGCCGCGTCACCCCCTCGGCCTCGGGCGAACCTCGCAACAACCCCTCAACGCTGAGGTGATAGTCAAGGTCGGGCCAGTGGATCCCTGTGCCTGCGCCACAAGGCTTCCAGCGGCGCAACTGCTTGGCTGTCGCTTGCAGGAGCGTTGGATACCATGTGAGCGGCGCGGTGATAACGCGCCCATCCGCCAATTCCACGTTCAGCGTGTCGCGGCCGACAACGACGTTGTTAATCTTCGCGCGCAAAGAACTCATTCCACCCCTCCAGGAGTCTGGCCTGCCTTCGTCTAGCTATCCGCAAGGCCTGGCGCACCTCGCCAACCTTCAGCCCTTCGGTCCAAGCCAGGCGCACCGGCCTCAGCCAAAGCTTGGCCGTGCCGTCGCCTTTGTCCACATGCACATGCGGCGGTTCTGTGCCTTCTTCCGAGTAGAAGTAGAACACGAAACCGGCTTCTCGATGGACCGTTGGCACACATTTACTATACCACCCGAACCAAACGCGGGCAATGTTCGCGTGACAGCTACTGCTTCGCCGCCTGCTTCAGCAACTCGCAAGCCGTCTCGGCCAGGCGTTCGCCGCCGCCGGAGGTGACGTGGGTGTTGACGGTCTCGTAGCTGCCCTCGGCGAAGGCCTTGCGGGTAGGCACGTAGGCGGGGCAGTCCTGGGCCAGCTCGATCACCAGCGTGGTCTGGAAGGGTGAGGCCTTCTTGACGGCCTGGCCCAGCTCGACGAAGACCTCCCCGGGCAGGCCCACGACGGCCAGCTCCCGCCCCAGGCGCAGGACCTGCACCTCGTGCTTCATGGTGGCGGCGCCGCGTTTGTGGACGGCGAGGCGGCGGCAGGCCTCCACCTGGCCCAGGAAGGGCAGCTCTCGCGTGCCGACCTTGGGCATGTCGGCCCGCGCCTGGTCGATCTGCTCGTCGGTGAACTGCGGCAGGGGCAGCTCGATGGTGCGGCTTTGTGCGGCCAGGTCCGCGTGCACGGCGCCCAGGGACCCGGTCTTGGCCGCCACCGTGTCGGCCAGCGTGGCGCCGATGCGCTCTGCGGTCAGCCGCTCGCGGCGCGTCACGTCGATGTGGTTGATGTCGCCGCACGTGCCCGTGCCGTACAGGCACACGAACTGCTCGCCCAGGGTCCGCCGCAGCGACTGCTCCAGGTAGTGCGGATAGTCGGCGGAGTACTTCGTGCCGCCCGTGGTGTCCAGGTGCAGGGCGAAGTTCACGATCCCGCCCAGGGCCTTGCCGTCGGCTGCGTCGCGGCAGAGCACGATGCCCACCTGCGGGTCGATCGGCCCGGCCGGCCGGACGATCCTGGGGTTCAGCACGCCGGGGTTGAACACCACCGAGCCGTCCTGCATGTGGAACCGCCGGTTGAAGGACAGGCCCTCCTGGCGGGCGGAGCCGGCCTCCAGTCGCACGGGCTTGAGGGCGGCGTGGGCCTTGGTGACGGCCTGGACGATGCCCTCGATCAGCCGCGGCGGGTACGGGTCCTTCTCGCAGTCGTCGCTCCCGGTCTTGTCGACGGCCCGCTGGTGGAAGTAGTCTCGCAGGACGCCCATGTAGAGCGGCCCGGTGTGGGTGTGGGTGGCCGAGATGAGCACGTTGGCGGGCGGGATCTTGAGCGCCTCGGCGATCCGCTTGCGGGCGGGGTCGGTGATCTCGCGGGTGAGGGCGATGACGTCGCAGGAGACGATCGCCAGCTTCCGCCCGCCCTGGGCCAGCACCATCGCCTTGGCCCGTAGCGGGTCGAGCACGCCGTCGCTGAGCCGCTCGTGGAAGTACCCGCTCATGCGATACGGCACGGGCGGCGTGATGTCGACGGCGGCCAGGCCGCCCAGCAGCGGCCCGTCGGCTTGCGGAGCGTCGGCGGCGGGGATGGCTTGGCAGGCGGCCAACAGGACCAGGCAGACGGCGGCGGCTTTACCGGACATGGGCGTGCTCCTTCGCAAAGAGGCGGTCCACGGTTCAAACGTCGGCGTGCGGGGACGATTGCGGCCCGGGCCTGAACGCAGGACGTTGGCGAGGTCCCGGCAGACAGCCGCGAAGCGGATGCCCTGGCAGAGTCGTCGTGAACCGCTACAATGAACGGAAGGAACGGGTCCATCCGGGACCTGTCTCGGCAGATCACGAGCGCCCGCCCGATTTGCGGGAAGGAGACCTGGTGTTGCGACGATCGCACGATCCTGGCCGAGCGAGGCGGCGGCGGGACGTGCGCGGGTTCACCCTGGTGGAACTGCTGGTGGTGGTGGCGATCATCGCGTTGTTGCTTTCGCTCCTGACGCCATCGCTGCGACGCGCGAGGATCCTGGCCAGGCGCGTCGCGGACGAGAGCGACGCCAGGCAATTCATCACCGCGTGCACCACATACGCCTCGGCCAGCCGGGGCGAACTTCCGCTGGGGGCGCGCGAGTCTTCGGACCGGGGGGCGGACGACGACCTGGTGTGGTTCCGCTACAGCACGTGGGTCCAGTTGACCGCCAAGTACGGCGTGGCGCCCAGGACCGGCGCCTGCAACAGCATGTGGCCCGAGGACAAGAACCTGGTCGGCATGGGCGCCATGTCTTCGTCCGGCAACGGCACGGGGATCGGCTGGATCTACTGGGGCAACCGGCGAGACCGGATCATGGACTTCCCCGACAGCGACTATACGACGATCAAGCGGCTTGGCGACAACGGCACCAGCCGCACGCTGGTGACCTGCCGGGCCTTCTACGCGACGGCCTCCTGGAGCGGGACCATGCCGCACGTGGGCGAGGGCGACGGTTGGGCGCGAATCCCCCCCGGAACGACGCCCGGGCACTTCGAGCCCGTGCCGGAAGGGATGGTCGTGGGCAGGGTGGACGGCTCGGCTGCATGGGTGCCGTGGGTCCGGCTGGAGATGATCCGGCAGAACCTGTCGTCGAACTACCTCTGGTATGAACCGGACTGACGGGGCCCGTCACACGCCTCGCGCGACCATGTTGCGCAGCTTGCGCTTCTGGACGTGGATCTGGTGGCGGATCGCGCCCAGGCGGTCGTAGTCGCGGGCTTGCTGAACCTCCTGGCGCTGGGCCTTGAGCTTCCGGATCAGGGCCTTGATCCGCATCTTCTCGGCGCCGTGGGCGGCGTGGTCGGCGTGGATGTGCAGCGCCTGGCACAGCTTGGGCAGCAACTGCTCCTTGTGCATGGTGCTGTAGCCCTGGAGGCGGTCGTCCTGGATGCCCTGGGCGATCTCCCGCAACTGCTGCGCCTTCATCACCTTCAGATCATCGTACGTGTAGTCTGCCATGCGTTCACCCTTTCTGAATATGGATCCCCAGCCGCCGGCTCGAAGCCCGCCGGGGACCTGCCCATAATGGTACAGCGTCCTGCCGCCGGCTTCAACCACGCGGTTGGCCGGCCCGGTCAGGCGGCCGACTGGCCAGACGGCACCTCCTGGGCACTTACACACAATAGTCGACAGCATCTCGGTCATTTGGGCTCGGTCATTTGGGCTCTTGACAGAATCGCCCATTTGGGCGAAGATGGTGGCTGACAAAGGCGCCCCGTTCCGGTGTGCGCCGCCGAGCAAGAGGAAGGCTGACGCGGGAGCGTTTGCACAGAAGAAAGAGAGGATGCTGCATGACCATGTCTAAATGGTGGCTGGTCGGACTGTTCCTGATCGTCCTGCTCGCCGGTTCCGTCCAGGCGGCCACATTCCTGGGTTACGATGCCACGTCCTTGCTGAAGAGCGATCTGACCGATCCGGACAACAACATCGATGAAAGCGACGCGAGCATTCTGCCCTATCGCGCAACCGGGTACAACTTCGTCACCGCCTGGGCCAGCAGCGAGAATCACTTCTCGAACGCCGCAGCCCCATCGAGCGACAGGGAGGGCGCCCTGGACCTGTTCGACAACAAGGTCGGCGGAGGCGAGGCCAAGTTCTGCTGCAACGGCGGGACGCAGTGGGTGGCCCTGGAGATGCCCAAGCAGTACATCATGACCCACTTCACCATTACTTCGGACAACGACAGCGGCACCAACCGCGACCCGGACGTGTGGGAGATCCAGGGCTCCAACGACAACAGCACGTGGACGAAAATCTTCTCGTACAACGATGACGGCAACAGCCCGTTCACCCTGGGCGGTGGGAGCGTGGAGAACAAGGTGATTCGCTATGACGGAGGCGGAGCCGATTTCGACACGCCGGCTGCCTATAAGTACTTCCGTTTCTACGCCACGTCCTACGGCTCGGCCAACGTCCTGGGCCTGGGCGAACTGGAGTATTTCGGCACGACCGCGCCGGCGCTGACCGGCACGCCGGCTGACGGCTCGACCATCGACTTCGGCAAGTTGGCCGGCGGGATCGTCGGCACCGAGCAGTTCACCCTTCAGAACACCGGCACGCTGGGCTCGACCATCAAGATCGACACGGCCACCATCACCGGGCCGGACGCCGCCCTGTTCGTCCTGCCCGACGACCCGACGCTGGCCGCCCTGCTGGTGAGCGGCGATGCGGGCACAATCTTCGACATCGACTTCCTGGCCCCCCTGCTGGACGGGCCCTACTCGGCCACCCTCACGCTGACCTGGACGGGCGCCGACACCGAGACCAAGCAGGACCAACTCACCGGCTCGCTGTCGTACGAACTGACGGGCACCGTCGTTCCCGAGCCGGCCACCATGGCCCTGCTGGCCCTGGCCGGCGCGGGCCTGGGCGGCTACATCCGCCGACGCCGCGCGTAAAGAAGAACATCAACCCCCCGAATACGAAGAAGCCCGTCCCCTGGGGACGGGCTTCTTGTTTCCATGCACCTGGCTGGGTTGTCGCCGTCACTCTGGCAGGGGCCCGGGCGTCGTGCGGGCCTGGCCGGTGGCGTGGCGCATTTGCTTGAGGGCCTCGCGGTAGTTGAACGTGGGCGAGTTGTCGGCGTCGTGGCACTGTCGGCAGACGGGCATGATGTTGCACTCGTTGCACGTGCCGCCGAGCTTGAGGATGGCCCGCGGGGCCTTCACGTCGGCGGCGTGGGCCTGGCCCGGACCGTGGCAGCTCTCGCAGCCGACGCCGGCCAGGGCGTGCTCGGCGGGCTTGGGGGGCGGCTGGGCGGGGAACCCGCCGGTCCGGCCGAAGCCGGTCACGTGGCAGCGGAGGCAGTCGGGCTTGTCGATGCCGCCGGCGACCCGCTTGTGCGCGGGCAGTCGGGCGTCGGCGGGCGGGGCCAGCAGCGACTGCATCGCCTTGGCGTGCTTGCCGCCGCGCATGGCGGCATACTCGGTGGGATGGCAGCGCCCGCAGGCGTCCGAGCCGACGAACGCCCGCTCGGGGTCGAAGATCTCCCGCCCCCCGCTGCACAGCTCGGCCAGCTTCCGCTGGCGCTGGTCGGCGGGCAGCTTGAGGATCTGCTCGGCCTGGTTGTGCAGCACCTTCTTGCGGGCGGCGGCGAAGTCGAACATCGGCGAGTGCTTGGCGTCGTGGCAGGTCTCGCAGACGGCCGGGGGCATGTCGACGCGGGGCTGGCCGGTGAACTTGGGGCACCCGGACGGGCCGTGGCAGCTCTCGCACTGCACGCCGGCCAGGTGCGGGGTGGTCTTGTCCGAGAGGAACCCGCCGCTCTGTCCGTAGCCGGTCACGTGACACCGCACGCATTGCGGATCCTCGTGCTTGCCGAGGCGGACCAGCGTCTCCCACGCGCAGGCGTGGCGGGTGAACGACCCGTCGACGTGGGCCTTCTCGTGGCAGACCTGGCAGGCCCGACCGCCGCTGAAGCCGCCCTCCACCAGCAGCGGCGCGGTGGGCTGGCCCAGCAGCGTCAGGATCTCCATCTTCAGCACGTCGTTGAGCGGGCCGTGATGGTCGCGGTGCCGCCAGCGGATCGCCCCGCCCGGGGCGATCACGAACGTCTCGGGCGCCGGGCCCGTGTAGCGGTAGGCGCCGCGGGCGGCCCAGCCGTTGTCCGGCCCGATGGGGAACGTGTAGCCGCGCTCGGCGATCATCTTGCTGAGCGAATCGCCCGAGGCGTCCACGCACACGCCCAGCACCTGGAGGGCGGGCTTGCTGGATCGGGCGGCCGGACCGTGCGTCCTGTACAGTTCTTCCAGGAAGCCCAACTGGAGCTTGCATCGCGGGCAGTCGCGCGACAGCAGCACGAGCACGACCACCTGGTCGCGATAGTCGCTCAGGCGATGGGACTTTCCCCGCTGGTCCACCAGCGTCACTTCGGGCGCCTGGGGGTTTTGCCCGCCCAGCGGGTCGACGTCGGCGGGGGCCTGCAACCCGTAGAGCTTGAGGACGCTCTGGTGGAGGTACTCGACGGGCCTTGGGGTCTCGCGGGCGACGGCGGCGGACAGCGCTCCGCCGCTGGTCCCCTGGGCCCGGAGCGGAAAGGCGAAGAAGCCGACCATCGCCGAGTCCTTGATCCGGCTGAGCATGGCCCAGTAGCGGTCGATGACGATGCCGGTGGGGTCGATCACGCAGGGGAAATCCGCGCCGCACGCGCCCAGGTGGCTCTTGGTCGCCGAGGCCAGGGCGGCGAGGTCGGCCTTGACGGGCCCGCCCTTGTAGCCCGGTGGGGCCACCAGTCCCACGACGGACAGGTCGTGGCGGTTGCGGTCCTGGTGGAGTTTCTGAGCGGCCCGCGTGGCGGACTGGGCGTCCGCCTGGGTCGGGTCCATCACGTAGACCACCAGTTGCCGGGCGGCGTTGACGGCGGAGAAATCGAAGACCCCGCCGTCCAGCGTGGGCGCCTGGAAGGCGAAGACGCTGACAGGCTTGAAGCGGGCGGCGGTCTCGGCGTCCACGAACTTCTGCGCGGCGGCCACCTGCTGGGGGCCGTAGTCGCGGGTCATCAGGCGGTAGTCTTCCCAGTACTGCGGGTACTGGGCCTGGAGGTCCTCCAGCGGGCAGAGGCCCAGCAAGTACTGGATCACCGGCAGCGTGGGGTCGCCCGCGCGAATGGCCTTCAGGTCGCCCAGGATGGCCTGGACGGCCTTCTCGACCTCGCCGCCGGCGAACCGCACGCGGTAGCGGAGCACCTTGCTCATGGGGTAGTTGCGGTCGAGGTCCTCGGCCTTGTTGGCGTCGGCCAGGGCGAGCATCGTCCGCCCGCCGTAGAAGTAGGCCCACGCGCGGGTGTCGCGGTAGTTGGGGCTGTCCTTGAGTTCGACGGCCTTGTCCAACTCGCGGGCGGCTTTGTCGAACTGCCCCGCCAGCACCATCGCCGCCCCGCGCTCGTTGTAGAGGTTGTGCGACTGGGGGCTGCGTTTGATGGCCTCGCCCAGGGCGTCGATCCGCTTGGCGAGATCGCCCTGTCGCTGGTAGACCTGCGCCCGCAGCCAGTACGTCCGCGGCTCCTGGGGCAGCAGTCTGGCCGCCTGGTCCAGGTCCTCCATCGCCTTGGCCAGGTCGCCCGCGGCCAGGCACACCTCCGCCCGGGCCAGGTAGCCCAGGCCGTTGGACGGGGCGAGCTCGATGGCCTTGGTGTACTCCCGAATGGCCGCCAGCGGGTCGTGGTAGCCCACCAGGTACACGCGGGCCCGCAGGTCGTAGAGCGACAGGTCCTTGGGGGCCAGTTGCAGGGCCCGGTCGCAGTCGGCCAGGGCCAGGGGGAACTGCCCGGCCATGCTCAGCAGGCGCGACCGCAGGACGTACGCCTCGACGTAGTCGGCCTTCTTCTGGATGGCGGTCGAGAAGTCGGCCAGGGCCATCTCGAGACGCTTGGGGTGGTTGGAGCCGGTGACCAGTTGTCCGCGGAAGCAGTAGTAGTGCGGCTGGCTGCCGTCCAGCGTGATGGCCTTGGTGACGTCGGCGTAGGCCTGGGCGAGCTTGCCCGCGGCCAGGTAAGCCACCGCCCGCCCGAAGTAGGCTTCGTGGAGCTTGTCGTCCAGGGCGATGGCCTGGTTGAAGCTGGCCACGGCCTGGTCGAGCTTCTTGGCCTTCAGGGCCTCCTGGCCGACCCGCAGGGCCTGCTGGGCTGTCGGCGTCGGCTGCGCCGGCGCCATCTCGCACGCGCCCAGCACGACCGCCACAACCACGGCTCCGCGCACCGCCCAGGGACGGGCACACGTTTTCCAAGTTGCTTTCATCAGGTTCCCTTGCCAAAGGAGTTGACGGCTGACAGATGTACATCTTATCGGCAGGAGAAGGCGGGACCTGCGGTATGTTGAAAAGGACGTCAGGGACGAAAAGCACCAGAAGGACAATGCTTCCGCATCCGTCCTTCTCGTCCGCGGGGGGCTCGGGTGTCTTTCGTTTGCTCTTTGCTACCGCATGTACAACCTGGCCAGGCCGACCACGAACAGGGCCATCAGGGCTGCGCCGAGAAAGCCCTCGGCGTCGGCCAACAGGCGGATGGAACTCTTGGGCACCAGGTCGCCGTAGCCGATGGTGGTGAAGGTGACGGCGCTGAAGTGGATGCACTCGCCGAAACTGGGGCGGTAGCCGGCCTGTTCGACCAGCGGCAGCGAGCTGGGAGCGATCCCGCCGACGGCGAAATACAGCAGGGCCATCGCGACGATCAGGCCCACACCGGCCAGCAGGGCCCGCTGCGGCTTCTCGCCGTAGCCGAAGACCACCCTGGCGAAGATGAGTTCGAGCATGCACATCCAGAACCGCAGGCGCCAGGGCCTCATCCCGCAACGAATGCGGTTGCCGTGCTCATGGGCGGCCTGCTCGGCGTAGTGGTAGTGCCCGGCCCGGCGGTAGTCGCCGCGCGCGACGGCGGCCTGCTTGGCCAGACGGTAGGCCGTCTCGCCCTCCTGGCGGCGCTGAAACGGACGCGGGGCCACCAGGGGCAGTTCCACCGAGGGCAGGTCCACCTGGATGTCCCGTCCGTCCTGAAACGAGCAGTTGCCGAACCACGCCCCGGCGTGGAAGAACGCCCCCTCGAAGTCCGCGTCGCCGTGAAATCGAACGCCGTGGAAGCGGACGTCGCCGGCGAAGTCGGCGTCGATGAACCACGCGTCGCCATGAAAGACCGCATTGTCGAATATGGCGGCGCCCGTGAACCGCGCAGCCAGAAAGCCCGTCTGCGCGGCAAAGGCCGCCCCGTGAAACACCGCGTCGCCCGCGAAGACCGTGGCGGTGAACAGCCGCTCGTCCGGGTCGGCCGGGAAGTGCCACCCGGCGAACGAGCATCCACCCGGGTCGGCCGCCTTGTGCCGGGCTGCCTCCCAGACCGCCCGGGCCGTCTCGCTCGACACGCCGTTCTGGGGCGAGTGGCAGAGGCACCGTCCGGCCGGCGAGTCGGCCCAGGCGACCTGATCGCACCCGGGATGGGAACAGCGGCGCGGCTCGGCCTGGCCGGGGGGCGATTCGCTCCCAGCAGCCCCGCTCCCCGTCGCCGTTTCGTTGCTCAACTGTCGCTCCTGCATAGTCTTGTACCGCCTGCCGATTCTATCGCCCCCAAAGGCCAAACGCGCGGAAAATCCCTGGAAGGCCTGGCGACCCCGTATTTGTAGGTGGGAATTTCCTCCTGCGACAGTAAATCTCAGTTGAATTGAAGCCGAGCAGAATGTATCTTGCCTATGCACTTGACAGGTAGTTATACGGTCAGGTAAAAACATGACGACCCAGAGTTGGGCCCGGTTTTCTCCCTCCTTTCCCGGCCCAACTCCCAGCAGACCTAGTCTCCCCCGCTAGGTCTGCTTCTTTTTTTTCGGTGCACCGGTTGACCGGCGAAGAAGCGGCGGCGGAAGGCCTCCAGAATGCCCAAACAAGAACCCCCCGCCGTGAAGGAATTCCATGGTCCCGACGGCAGGGGGTAGACGCCCCGACCGAAGGCTGTCCGTCGGACAGCCTCCGCGATGTTCGTGCCGCCCATTGTCCTTGCCTCCGGATGGTTTTCAAGCAAAATCCCCGGCCCGGCGGAAAGCCTCGCGCGGGGTCTTTGCAGGCGGGTCTTTCCTGTGGACGATCCCGTGGCGGAGGGGTATCTTCTGACGCAACTGGAGAACGCAATGCCAAGCCGCTACCCGCAGTTCGACCGAAGCCGCTTGCAGATCCTCCCGCTGGCGCAGCGGCAACATCTGGTCGCCCTGGACGACCTGCTGGAGGTCGGCCAGAGCCCCCTGCCCTTCGAGCATGCGCACCTGCCCCCGCTGGCCGACGCCGTCGTCGCCGCCCGCCGCGACGGGCGGGCCGTCATCCTGCTCATGGGCGCCCACGTGATCAAGCAGGGCCTCAGCCGCTACGTCATCGACTTCATCCGCCGGGGCTGGATCAGCCTGGTGGCCCTGAACGGGGCCGGCTGCGTTCACGACTACGAGTTGGCCCGCATCGGCGCGACCTCCGAGTCGGTAGCGAACTATATCCGTCGCGGGCAATTCGGACTGTGGCGGGAGACCGCCGAGATCAACGACATTGTCTCCGCCGGCGCCGCCGAGGGGCTGGGCATGGGCGAAGCGTTGGGCCGGGCCGTCGCCGCCGGCTGCGGGCCCGCCGGAACCGCGGGCCTGCCCCACCGCGACGCGTCCGTCTTCGCGGCGGCCTACGAGGCGTCCGTGCCCGCGACCGTGCACGTGGGCATCGGCTACGACATCCTGCACGAGCATCCGAATTTCGACGCCGCCGCCACCGGCGCCGCCAGCTACCGCGACTTCCTCATCTTCGCCCGCGAGGTGGAGAACCTCGAAGGCGGCGTGGTGATCTGCTGCGGCACAGCCGTCATGGGCCCGGAGGTCTACCTCAAGGCCCTGTCGATGGCCCGCAACGTGGCCTCGGCGCAAGGGCGCGAGATCTGCCACTTCACGTCGGCGGTCTTCGACCTGCTGCACCTGTCGGGCGACCTGCACGCCGAGGCCCCCAAGGACTCGCCCGAGTACTACTATCGTCCGTACAAGACGGTCCTGGTCCGCACCGTGGCCGACGGCGGGACGAGCTACTACATCCGCGGGGACCACCGCGCGACCATCCCCGCCCTGCACAGGCTGCTGAGCGAACGGGTCTGACATCCGAACGCCGAGCGCGCCGTGACGTCAAGCCCACGGAAAGCCTTCCGTGGGCTTTGGGAAAGGAGCATCGGCATGATTTCGAGGCGAGAGTTCTTGAGTTGGGTCGGCGCCGCCACCGGCGCCGCATGGGTGACCGGTTTTCGCGGCGCTCGCGCGGAGAACGCCCCCAGGCGCCGTCCGCCGAACATCGTCATCCTCTTCGCCGACGACCAGGGCTGGAAGGACGCCGGCTACGCCGGGTCGGACTTCTACGAGACGCCCAACCTCGACCGCATCGCCCGCGAGGGCATGAGCTTCACCTGCGCGTACTCCTGCGCGGGCAACTGCGCCCCCAGCCGAGCCTGCCTGATCTCCGGCCAGTACACCCCGCGCCACGGCGTGTATGCCGTCGGCAGCACCGACCGCGGGCCGAAGAACCTCATGCGGATGATCCCCATCCCCAACCGCCAGGACCTGCCGCCCGAGAACGTCACGCTGGCTGAGGCGATGAAGGCCGCCGGATACGCGACGGCCATGTTCGGCAAGTGGCACCTGGGCGGCGGCACAGGGCCGACCAGCCCGTCCGGTCAGGGCTTCGACACGGCCATGCCCACACCCACCCAGGGCGACGCCGACGACCCCAAGCGGATCTACTCCATCACCCGGGCCGCATGCGAGTTCATCGAGAAGAACAAGGATCGCCCGTTTCTGGCCTACGTCGCCCATCACGCCATCCACACCGCCCAGCAGGCTCGCAAGGAAACCCTGGCGAAGTTCAAGGCCAAGCCCGGCGGCAAGCAGCACGACAAGGCCCTCTACGCCGCCTGCACCTATGACATGGACGACGGCGTGGGCATCGTGCTGGCCAAGCTCCGCGAGCTGGGCCTGGAGAAGGACACGCTGGTGATCTTCACCTCCGACAACGGAGCTACGCCCGCCTCCTCGCAGGAGCCCCTGCGCGGG
>Ga0209201_1001416_pt1 | contig 27724 bp, 22 predicted proteins | sample AD_UKC055_MetaG_FD_184411 | JGI IMG/M metagenome (GOLD analysis project Ga0209201, IMG submission 184411) | Active sludge microbial communities of municipal wastewater-treating anaerobic digesters from USA - AD_UKC055_MetaG (SPAdes) (version 2) | ecosystem: Engineered > Bioreactor > Anaerobic >...
GGGATTCAATCTTTCCTATGGTAAATGGAATTGAAAGACCATATAAGATGAGGCAACTCAAAAGATCAAAAAACTACACTACAAGATGGAATGAAATTTTAATCGTCAAAGCATAGAATTTATTAAATTGTCATACCCCTGAAATGGTTAACACTGAGACAGTCTGTTTGTTAACCTGGGGGAGTTGAAAAAACATAATAAGATTATATAATATCTATTATGGCGCCATAGAACAATGGTTAGTTCAGAGGGCTCTCAATCCTCAGATAGGGGTTCGATTCCCCTTGGCGCTACCAGATAAACTTATTACTAACAGATAAAGCTTGCACGCTCAGATTCAGAACAAAGAATAAAACAGGATACCAAATAAAAACTTAAGTTACCAAATAAATTTAGTGATGCATATTTAATTCAATTTTATAGATAAAAAAAACAGAAAATTAAATATTAAATAATATTAAAATTATTAACTATTTTATTATTAATTGATCTTATAAGAATAAAGAAGATGACTTATGACATACCTTTCTTTTCACAAGAAAGAGTAAAAAATTTTTGTATAAAATTATTTTAAAATCCAAAAAGTTAAATATTATAAAGTTATATATAATAAAATTGTTTTATGAAGAGAAATTTAGATTGGTTAAATCAAGCAGAAAGAGACCTACTTTTTGCAAAAGAAACAATTTCAAAAGGATACTATGAATAGATATATTTTATAGCACAACAATCTGCTGAAAAGGCTATTAAATCACTTTTTTATGAGTTGAATCTTGAACCATGGGGATATTCAATTTCTAAACTTTTTGAGGAATTAAAGGAAAAAATTGATATACCTCAAGAGATAATAGAAGCAGCAAAATATCTGGATAAACTTTACATTCCAACAAGATATCCCAACGAATTTAGTGAAGGATATCCTGGTAACTATTATACAAAAAATGACGCTGAAAAGGCAATTAAAAATGCAAGAGAGATCATTATTTTTGTCAAAAAATTTATACGAGAATAGAGAGATTTTTTTAGAGGAGATAGAAAAATCTTCAAAAGAACTTGGTGAAAGCAATAAAAATATAGTAAAAATTATTCTTTTTGGTTCAATTCTAACAGAAAGGTTTGGTGTAGGTAGTGATTTAGATATTTTAATAATTCTTAAAAGTTCAGAATATAATAGATTCTTTGATAGAATTCCAGAATTTCTATCTTTCTTTAACAAAAGAGTAAGTATTCCTGTTGATATTTTTCCATATATAGAAGATGAAATTATAAGAATGGTTAAAACTGAAAATCCATTCATAAAAAGAATTTTAAAAGAGGGAAAAATTCTATATGAGAGAAATTTTTAATTAAAGTTTTAATTTCAATATTTTTTGTTATAATTTTGCTATAATATAGTTAGAATTTCAAACTTTTAGAAAAAAGGAGTAAAGTATGAATTTAATTAAAGTAAAAGAAAAAGCACAAGTTACAATACCAAAAGCTGTTTGCAAGGCTCTTGGAATTAAAAAGGGGGACTATTTAGAAGTGAAAATTGAAAGAAACAAAATAGTTTTTACACCAAAAGTTCTTGTTGATAAAAGTGTAGAATTATCGAATGAAGGAAAGAAAATGCTTAATGAAGCTTTAGAAGATTTAAAAAAAGGGAAAGTTAAGAAATTTGATAATGTAGAAAAAATGATTGAAGACCTTAAGGATTAATGCAGTTAATTATAACTGAGAAGTTCAAGAAAGATTTCAAGAAAATTCCTTATAATTTGAGAGAGAGAACATTCGAAAAATTAAGAATTCTTGTCAAAAATCCAAATCATCCTTCTCTAAGAGTAAAGAAAGTAAAAAGATATAAAAATATTTTTGAAGCAAGTATAACAAAGGATTATAGGCTTTTATTTCAAATTGAATCTGATGGATATATTTTATTAAGAATTGGGAAACACGACATTATAAAAAACAATTAATATTTTACAAGGTTTTTGAAAAAATCATCCAAACTGTTATTCCTGCGGAAGCAGGAATCAATATTATTGATAAAAATACTGGATTCACGTTTTCACGGGAATGACAAAATGGAGGAACTGGATTCACGTTTTCACGGGAATGACAAACAGGGTGGGAAATACATTTGCTGTAGCTGAAATAACATAGAGGATTTGTCCTTTTTAAGATGGAGAATGATTCCCGTTTTCACGAGAATGACAAAAAAGAGGTAGTGGATTCCTATTTATACAAGAATGACAAAAATGAGAAACTGGATTCCCATTTACATGGGAATGACATTTCCCCGTTTTCCCCGCTTCCACGAAGATAGGAATGACACAATCGATGAACTACTGGATTCCCATTTTCGTGGGAATGACATTTCCCCGTTTTCCCCGCTTCCACGAAGATAAGAATGACAAAAAAGAGGAACTGGATTCCCACTTTCGTGGGAATGACATTTCCCCGCTTCCCCCCCTTTCGTGAGAATGAGAATGACAAAATAAAGGATTTTTCAGTAATCTTTTTACAAAAAATTAATTTAATATATTTCAAAATATTTGGGTAAAATTTATACACTATGTAAAAAGGTAACAGAGCAAGAAGATGCAATTTAAAAATAAATCTTACTACTTTTTTTAAATGTGTGAAAACTTTTCACAGAAATTTAAAATGGAAATTAAATTATTTGCATTATTTAAAAATTTTAAAAATAAAAGAAGATAAATTTTATTAAAGGTTTTTAAATAATTTTATTTAAACTGGCATAAAATTTGCATATTTATATTTGGAGTTTAAGAATTTGGCAGTAACTCCAAACCGCTGATTAATCGAGAGAACCGCTGGTTAATCCAGAGAGGGTAGAAGACGCCAAAAAAATCTTAAACTCAAAACTACTAAAAAGGAGGTGGTATTAAAAGGTGAAAAAAGAAGAGTTTCTTATCCTGAAGGTTAGGGAGGATAAGGAACTAAAAATTACTAATTTTATTTTTTTAACTACGCAACAGAGGTGTCAGACACCCTGGTTGCATTGTTATGAGAAAAAACTAAAAATTAGTAATTTAAATTTTTTGGCCCTAACCCCGCAAGAGGACGGATTCCTCAAAAATTTAATAAAAAAGGAGGTTTTCGCTTATGCGTAAAATCTTAGCAATAATTTTAGTAGCACTAATGGCCCTCTCATTTGTTCCATTTAGAAATGTAAAACAAGTCGAAGCTGCCTCAAACACAAAAGCAACAATGATACTAAATACTCTTCATGAAATTGTTCCATTAATTAGAGACCCTCTTAATGCAGTTCCAGCAAATCAAGACATTGATCGTACTGACTATACTTTGAATTTTGAACCAATTTATTGGGATGCAAATGTACCACCTAATGCTATAGTAGATGCAAATGATATTTTAGTTGCAGGCAATAGAGTCCCAGTTCAACCCCTACCAAATGCAATAACTTTAACAGCATTCCCTGCTGCAAATTATATGAGATGGTATGATTTAGGTGTACCTGGTGTTTGGGAACCCTTGCTCGACTCTTTATATTATGATGTTGGAGATAAAGTAGGACAGATTGATGATGGAGATGTTTTAATTGCAGGTGTTGCAAAACCAAATGGTACAGGATTAGTGGCTTTGGCTGCAAACTTTAGTTTTGTTGATATTGATTTAAATGGCTTTTGGGGACCAGTTCCTACAAGAAGGTTTGATTTATATCTTGGAACTAATGCTTTTCCATGGCTTCCACAACAATCTCCATTACCAGATCTGTTATATCCAACTAATAATATAACATCAAATTCTTTTGGAAATGATTTTGCGAAAATTTTTGCAACTGATATGTTTCTTACAGCTGAATCAGAGGGAAATTTATCAAGATTAACTGATAGATATTATGTGATTGCAGAAGAGGGTAAAGAACTCTGGTTTGATGTTAATGGAAATGGAGCGTTTGATCCAAATGATATGATTGTTCTTGATGTATTTACTACTAATCCTAATAGAGCTACTACAATAGATGTTGGTGATATAATACTCTATTCTCTTCAATTAAATACACCATTTATAGTACAACCAGCTTCAACATACCAGCCTCCTGTACCACCTGGAGTATGTCCAAATCCACTACCACTTGTTGGAAACCCACTTAATATAATGCCAGAAGATATCTATCATACAGATAACATTGTTGCAAATGGACAATATGACCCTGGTGAATGGATTTATGAAAATGTTGCAGATCCAGGTGGATGGTCACCAGTTGTTAATGGTGGTGATGCTCGTCTTACTCCAGTAACAATTGATGGACACTTTTATCCAGTTAATTCAGCAGTTGCTGAACCTGGAGCAGGACAACCTGGTTGGCTTAATCCAAACGATGACCTTGATGTTGAAATGCCACTTGTTTCATTTAGAGATACTTTAACTGACCCAAGACATGCAAGATGGTTCTTTATTGATTCAGATACAAGATTTAATGTAACTAACCCACAAGATCCAGATCCATTAAACAACACAATGGGTCCATTCTCTTTAGGTTCAACTGTAAAGATAACACAAGGTAGTGCTTCAGGTAGAGTTTTCCAAATTGGTTGGATTGACTGGGTTCAAGAGGCATTTGGTGTAAATGGTAATATTTCACTACCAATGAGTATTGGAAAAAGTTATAAACCAATGGTTAATGGAGATGTAGTAAAAGGAAAAGCTTCTGCACCTCCTCAAAATCTTGATTCTGGAGATATTTTCTGCTTCTTTGAGGTCTTAACTGCATCATGTTGTGGAAATAAGGTAATTTATGATATCTCAGTTGAATCTGATGTTGAGCCAGTATTATGGCCAAATCCATTAACAAATAATCCTGTAGCAACTGCAGTTTTAGGGCCAGGAACTGGAAATGATTTTCCAGTAATGACAAAAGAGCTTGCAAGGTCAACTGCATATGGAGTTTCAACAACAACATTCTTTGATATAGAATTAAAGAATAGAGAATATCTTGACCTTGAGATATTCAGAGATGATGGAATTAATGTTTATGGTGCATTACCAACAACAAAGGATGATCAGAAAGACAATTTTTCATTTGCTCCTGCTGGACAACAAGCTTTTGGTGAAGAGTTTTTAGGAAACCATACATTCCCATTCTTAAATGCTTGGTCTTCCCCAGTTCCATCACTATTTGGTGCTCAAGTTCCATATAATGTTATAAGTCTTACACCTCCAGTTTTATATGTAGATTATGGAACATCAAAAGTTAGATATATTTCTATTAATACAAATGGTTTTGTAGATGTTGGTGATATCAGAATGGATCCATACCTTTCTTATCCTGCTTGGTCAATTGTTGGTCCGAATGATCCTGATGTTTCCGCAATTGTAGTTCCAATAACTTTTCCTGTTACTTATGCCATAATAGATTACAATCATAACAATATTTACGAATGGTATCAAGATGTCGATTGGAACGCGGCTTGGACACCAACGGTTGATAAGTATCCTGGACCTGAATTAAAAGATATTGTCCCTTTCTGGCCAACTACAAATCTATTAGTTAGAAGTGTTGTTAGAGGAATTGATATGTATCATGGTGACTGGAAGGCAATGGATATTATGGTTAGACCTGGTAAATTCAACCTTGATGTAGAAATAAAACCAGAAGAGAGTAATGAAAGCGTTACAACAATAAAAGTTGAACAAACCTACACAGTTACAGTTTCTATTGATCCAGATTGCCTTGATATTAATGATAAAGTATATGTTACTCTTGAACTTCCAGGTTATGATACAAATGGAATTGAAGGTTATGAACTTATAGCATCTCCTCTTATTCTTTCAAAAACAGTTACAACTGTCAAGTTCCACAATGTAACTCCTTGGAGAGGAAGCCAACTCAAAGATTTAAAGAACTTTGCATCTCCTGGATTTAGAGTTTCAGGTTATCTAATTAAAGGTAATGATTTCGTAGGTCCATTCGATACAACAGATAAGGATGGTTTGAAAATAATTTATACCTCTGACTTTTATGACTCTGGCAAAAGATATATATTAAATCCATTTGCTGTTTCTGTTGGAATTACAAGGGCAGTTATTCTTGAAGCATTCAATGTTTATGATTGTCTTTTCCAAAAAGTTTATAACATTGAACCAGAAGATTTAAAAATTACAGCATCTGAAGATTGCTTATCATATCTTGACCAGAGATTTCCAAATATCTATTTCACAATAGAAAATGTTAATGATTTTGATTTAGATGATCCATCTGGAAACATTACAGAGCAAGGTGCTGAAGGTCTATTTGCCTATATTTTGGCAACTGGCGGAGGCATAAAGTATCACGCAGTTGTTGTTAGGGGTAAAATAAGATATGTACTTCAAGTAAACAGTGATGATACTGTATTTAGATGGACATGGCCAGGTGATATATTGCTTCATGGTCCCCCATTACCAATAGGTACAGCCTTATTAATTGATCAAAGTATAAAATTTGTAAATAATGTTATAACAACTAATGTTACCTGGGATGGCGGAGAACCAATATATTATGATGTTTTAAATAATAATATTGTTGATAAGGATGATATACTTCTTTATGGGCGCGCTGCAGCTTTAGGATCATGTTTAATAAGAGATGGAAATTTACGTTTTGCTGATAATCCTAACTTTGTTGGCGATACAAGATATGGTCCAAGAAGACTTAATTTCTGGGATTACGGAGAACCTATTTATTGGAGTACAAATAATGTAATTGATGTAGATAACGACAATGTTTATGATAGAGGTGATACAGGGGTCAACCCAGCAACTCCTGAAGATGGTGGTGTCTTAACAGATTCTAATGGAAATGGTATTCCAGATCCAAATGAAAAGATATCTGGTGCAAGTGGAAACTTCTACGTTTTAACATATCCATTCCCAAGCAGAATACAAAGAGACGGTAAGATTTATGCTATGATAAAACCTGCGACAAAAGAATGTAGCGATATTAATATAACAATATTCACTAACTATGTAATGTATAACTTCTTAGGACCAAGACCACCAACATACATTCTTGAACAAGATAGATATCCTTTAAACGATTCCGGACTTCCTGGTCCACAGGCACTTGATCATGGTTTAGTTGATTATAAAGGAACACTAAAACCACCAATAAGAACAGAGAAGATATATGACCTTAACTTCGCAGAGTTTGATGTTGTTGATGAAGCTTTAGAGCATTCAATATTCAGTAATCCATATCCACCATATGGACCAGCAGCTAATCAAGATCCATGGGTTCTTAAGAATTTAATAATGGAATTAAGATGCTATCCTGGTGGACAAACAAATCTTCCAGGTTCAGGTTGGGGTTATGATTATAGAAAACTTCCAGACCTTGGTCCTGCTAATGCTTTTGCAGTTGTTGGATTAACGAATGGTTGGAACGCAAGACATGCTCAAATTCGAGATATGTTATGGAAGCTTGGTACAGAGTATTATCCATTAACAGATTATACTTTTAGATTTATAGCAAAACTTAAAAACGGCACACATGTTATACCAGATTATATAGAAATTGTTGGTGAAAAGGCTTCTACTGAAGGTCAGCCAGTATTTATGGTTGGTCCATATGATGGTAATTATACATATACACCAACAGGTGTCAGTGGATTACCAAAGAATTATAAATACTATAACAATTGGTTAGACTCTCCATTAGAAGTAACTACAATACCTGACAAGCCAGGAATGTATGTAAAAGATGGATATTTATTTGAAGATGGATGGACATTAAATGATGTAGTTGAAGTTAAAGGAATAATACCAACTGGTCCAGGTTACATTACTATTAATATTTACTATGGTGACTATGTTACTACATATAAATATTGCACATCCTGTATGGATACACCTGCAAAAATACCGGTTCATGCCATCGAACTTGTTCCAGATAAAAGTTCATTAGAAGTTGATTCAGATAACTTATTAAAAGTTACTGCTAAAATTTATCCATTTGATAAAGAAACAGCGCCTTATGGAGAAGTAACAAATCCTATTCAACCTTTAGCAAGTCAGTCTCTTATTTTTGTATGGCAGGATAGAGGTGTTCTTGACCCTGTTAAACCTGTTCTTGGAATTAGACATGGTGTAGGTGATGGTTGGATAACAGGTCAACAGCCAAAATTTGGTGGAAGTCCAATAGATACATTATCAGGTACTGTATATAATGCAGGTCCAGTATATAATGCAAAAGACATAAATCTCGATGGATTCATAACCTTTAAAGATTTAGAAACAGAAATAGTTGGTAGTTACAATGTTGCAACAAATACATGGAATGGTGGTTTTGTCTATATGACTTCAATAACATCATTAATAGGTCAAGGTGAATACAATTTTAATTTAGCTTCTACTTATAATTCTCAACTGAATGAAATTGGTTTTGATTTTGATGAGAATGGTATCATACTTTCAAATGAAGTTATACCAGTAAGAGTAACAGCATACTCATATGGTGACGATGGTGTCAATCCAAGAGTTGCTACTGGAACTGGTGGAAATGGTTGGGAACCGTGGGAAGTTTATCTTGCTGGTCAAGTTGAACTTCCAGTTGTTGGACAACCAGATTGGGGAGTTGAACCTTCTCCATGTCTTACTGCAGGTGTTCTTCCTGAAGCACAACCAGATGGAAAACCATTAACATTTATAGTAACAGATGCTGATGGTAATCCAGTAAACCTATCTATTGGTGTTGGTGGTAAAGAAGTAAATGATACACTTATATGGTATGGTTTGTTCAATGATGTTGTACCATCACTTTTACCATCATTCTATTGGGTAAGAACTGATCTCCATAATACTTCTATATTTGAAGATCCAGATACAGGCGCGTCTTTTGCATTATCAGAACATCTAAAAGCAGCAAATGATATGTATAGCCCAACATTTGAACCAATTGAAATAGATTTCGATGAAAAAGTTGATGGTATATACAAATTCAATGGATTTGTTGCTAATGATAAGGGTGAATTTGAAATAAGAGTTTACTCTCCAGATAGAAAGCATTACGGAGTTGAGAAAGTGGTTGTTGAACTTCCAAAGATTAAATATGATATTGTGAACCTTGATGATGAGAGTGGAACAGTTCATACAGTACCAGGTGATCCTGATTTTGTAATGACTGCTGGTGATTTAAGAACATATAAAGTTACAGTTACAATTACTGATTGTGAAGATAAACCAATTGGTGGATCTGGAAAACCCGTTGAAGAGTGTGCTCCAGAAGAAGAAGGATTGTATGCAGGATTCTTACCATTTGTAGCATACACTCCTCACTATTTCTTATGGCTTGGTTATGATGCAAATGAAGATAGTGATATATATGGTGGAGAATGGGATGCCTTTGATGTATATGCAAATACTTGGACTTTCCCTGCAGAAGAAGGAGCTATTGGTAACTATATAAGACCTCCTCATCAACCAACTCTTGTTGCTTATAGATATGGATATGGAGACTATGATGCGGTTGGTAATTTCCACGGTCTTGATCAGGCCATATTCAACAATGAATACAACTATGATAAGTGGGAATGGGGTCAGTTATATCCAGATAGAAATGGTGATTGTGTAATTGATGTAGATGATACTCTACCTCTTGATGAGAATGGACAGGTAACTTTCTATATTGAAACAGATGATATTTCTGTTCTTGCAGGAATTGCTGGAAAGAATCCATATGTATTTACCGCTGGTGATGTTGCTGGATGGCCTGAATATATGGATTTACCAAGAACAAGGTTTGGTCCTCTTGGCGAAGATTTTGGATTCTACCTTGATTGGTATGGTAATGTTGATAAGACAGTTGATATTAAATTAATGATGTTCAAAATACTTAATGGTGAAACCCATCTTGAACTTGGTAAAGATATATTCAGTACCAATAATTATGATTTAACATATGGCCTTGAGAATCATATCGTTGTTCAAGCACTACCAGCAGATGATAGAGATCTTGCTGTAAGAGAAGGTGTTCAAGTTCAACTTGTTGGAAATGTTGAGACCTGGTCTTATGGAACTTTAATGCATAATGATGAAGGTGTTGCAGAAACCACACTTAACTTCAAACCTCGTGGTGTTGGAGCAAGAATTGCTTATCTTGCAGTTGTTACCCAATGGTCAACAGATATTTTCTGGGATCACTGGTATGCAGAGAGCAAGATGTGGTACTATAACTGGTTCAACTTAAGAGTTAAACCATGGTTTGTTGACTTCACATCACCAGGAGAACCAGTTTACTGGACATATGATAATCGTGGACCAGATGAAACTATTGACTACAAATGTCTTTCAGAAAATCTCCAAATTTATCTCGAAAATCCTGAACTTTATGTTGAAGAACTTGCTGCTTACCTGCTTATTTATTTTGAAGATATAGATTGGATGTATGGGGATGATTATAGTGAAACAGATGCATTATTTTTTGGTGACATTTGGGGATTTGAATTCTGGGCTGGTTTCTTAGGTTACTTAACTGGAACTCTTGATGTTGGCCAAATTATAGAAGGGAATCTCTTCTCACCATATGGACATGATATTGAAAATCAGAGGAAACTCACACAAATTGCACCACCTGTTGGATTTGGTGCTTATGATGTTCCATACTTCGATGCTGGAAAAGGGCTTGCTCTTACACTTAAAGGTGATTTAACTGTCGGAGTTGAGACAGAAGTTACAGTAAAGGTTACTGAGGCTGGACCAAACTTCCCAGTTGCTGGCGCAGAAGTTACACTTTATGGTGCCGGTGTCGATTTATCTGGTGTAACAGATGCTGATGGAGTTGCAAAATTCTTAGTCAAACCAACAGAAGCAGGTGAAATACTTATAACAGTTGCAAAAGATGGATATGTACCTGGAAAGACAGTTGTTGTTGTCGGTGCTGATACAATTGCACCAGAACTCTCTGTTGATAAACCAGTATCACCAACAAATAATCCAACATTAACAATTACTGGAATTGCAACAGACAATGCTGGAGTTCCAACTGTTCTTGTAAATGGTGTTGAGGCAACAGTTGATGCTGATGGTAAATTCTCTGCTGAAGTTACACTTAAAGAGGGTGAAAATGATATAGTTGTTGTTGCAAAAGATAAATCTGGAAATAAGACAGAAAAATTACTTAAAGTTGTTCTTGATACACTTCCACCAAATGTCACAGTTAATGCTCTTCCATCACCACTAACATCAACAAAAGTTAAACTCACTGGTTATGTTGAAATTGGTTCAACAGTTTTAGTTAATGATAAGCCAGCAACAGTAGCAAGTGATGATTGGGAAGTTGAACTTACACTTGATTATGGAGAGAATCTTGTAACAGTTGTTGCGAAAGACTCTGTTGGAAATGAAAAGAAAGTTGAAACAACAGTAGTCATCTTCAAAGAGACACTTCTTGAACTTCAAATTGGTAGTCCAACTCCAAAGGTAAATGGTGTATATGGTGATCCTCTTGAGGCCGCTCCATTTATCAAAGATGGAAGAACTATGGTTCCACTAAGATTCATTGCAGAGGCATTTGGTGCTAATGTTGAATGGATTCCAGAGACAAAGGGTATCAACATCTCACTCGAACTTGCTTCAGCAGTTCATACTATTGGTCTTCAGGTTGGAAACCCAACAGCAATTGTTGATGGAGAAGTTGTAACTCTTGATGTTGCTCCGGTTATTGTCAATGGAAGAACATTTGTACCAATTAGATTCATTGCAGAATCATTTGGTGCAACTGTTGACTGGAACGACCTCTATCAAGTAGTTACAATTGACTTCCTCTGGTACTAATAGATATAGGGTAATAGATTTGGCGAGGGCTTTAAGCCCTCGCCTTTTTAAGGAGGTAAGTATGAATATCAAAAAAATTTTGGGTTTGATATTGATAGTAAGTCTCTTAATTGGGTTAAATTTTATTTCCTTCCAAACAATAAATAGCGTCAAAGCAAATGGGTTACCTAATGAGGTTTGGGTAGATAATGATTTTAATTCCTCAACACCTGGATGGGGTGTTACTCATTTTGATAAAATTCAAGATGGAATTAATGGTGTTGCAGATAGTGGAACTGTTCATGTTGCAGCAGGGATATATCAGGAACTGTTAACGATAAACAAAGCTAACCTGACACTCATATCAGGATCACCTGGTACTGCTGTCATTAAACCATTGACTGAAAGGGCGGCTTGGCCATGGGGTGCTGTGTTAATAACTGCCAATGGTGTGACAATAGATGGTTTTGAGATTGATGGCAGTACTGTATGTTATAATGGCATTAATGCATATGGAGTTAGCAACGTCAAGATTAAAAACAACATTGTCCACGGCGCAACTGCCCAATGGGACGGAATAGGTATCCTTGTCTGGGATTGGGACAAGAATAAGACGGTTGACAATGCAACTATTGAGAACAACCTTGTTTATGACACAGGCCGTATGGGCATCTTCTGCATGGACTATGGTAACAATATATACGATGTAACCGAAGGTCATATCATTCGTGGAAATAAAGTACACGACACTTGGAAAGTAGGTTGGGGCGATGGTGGTGGTGGTATTCAAATCAACGTTGGTAAGAATTGTGCCATTACTAATAATCTTATCTATAATACGCAGAATAATCAAAGAGGAATCTACATGTTTGGATCCGCTGCTGGTAATACCATTGTTGGGAACACCCTTAGAAACAATGGCTATGGTATCCAATTATGGATAAGTGGCGAGGATGGAGCCACAATCAACTGGGATGGAGAGACTCCAACTTCTCCAGCAGTTCACTTCAACAATATATACGACAATAGTCTTTTCGGAGCAGAAAGCACGAATATAGCAGGCACTCCCATGGTGATGGATGCCACCAACAACTGGTGGGGTGCAAATGATGGACCTTCTGGAGTAGGACATGGTTCTGGTGATGCAGTAAGTGCTAATGTTGATTATGACCCATGGTTAAAGAGAGTTTCATCTACAAGCACAATTTATGGTGATGTTCAAGTTTATTTCACTCCTGGTGGAAGCCCTGCTATGTGGAGAGTTGTGATACCAGATAGAGAATATGATACAGGTTTCATAAGTTTTGACTTATTTATTTATCGAGATAATAAGATAATTGGATCTTACTTTAAACTTAGAGACGCTATTACATTCAATATTTTATGGTATGAAGGAAGCAATCACTATATCATAAAGTTTTTTGATTTAAAGAACAAGATATTTCTTATCCTTGTAGATGGTATGTTAGATGGAGGACTAGAATAAATTTTTGGGTTAAAGGTTTAATGCTTAAGCCCCCAAAAATTTTGGGGGCTTTTTATTTTTATATTGTAGTTAGATTAAATTTTCAGGGTTTTCTAAAATATTATTAATATATTTTAAAAAGTTTTTCTGAATCATTAAACAGAAAAAAGTTTATTTTAGTTAACAATGTAGACAGTCTACTTTGTTAACTATTTTTTGAATTTCGGAGTGAGGATTTCCTTAAAGATAACTCCTCTTAAGATATCATTTTTAGAGAAAGTTAAGATTTTTTTTAATTTTGGTGATGCCTCTTGATATTCATAATAAGCAGCTTCTTTTTCAGGAACAACCTTTTCTTTTTCAGGTATTGCTTTTCTCTCTTCAGGAGGAGTCTTATACTCTCTTACTGGTGTTTCTAATTTGCTAACTTTTTCTTCAAGTCTTTTTTCTAAGGTTTCTTCTTCAATTTCTTTATACTCTTCTTTAAGAGGCACCTCTTTTTCTTTTACCTCTTGTTTTAAGATTTTTTCTTCCTGAATTGATTCTTTCATCCTTTCTCTTCTTTTTCTTTGACTGGTAGAACTTATAATTGCAAGAATAAAATAGAAGATGATATATAAAATTATTAGTATCGTTATGATGTTCATTTATTTTTCTTCCTCTTTTTTCTCTTCTTCAGATATTTTTGAGATTCCCTCTCTCATTGAAGTATCTGCTTGAATATTTTTAAGTTGATAGTAGTCAAAAACACCAAGTTTCCCCTCTTTAAATGCAAAAGCAATGGCTTTTGGAATCTCTACCTCAGCTTCTACAACTTTTGCTCTCATCTCCTGAGTTAATGCTTTCATCTCTTGTTCTCTTGCTACTGCCATTGCTCTTTTTTGCTCTGCCATTGCTTGATAGATCTTTTTATCTGCTTCTGCCTGGTCAATTCTTAACTTTGCTCCTATATTTTGACCAACATCAACATCTGCAATATCAATTGAGAGTATTTCAAATGCTGTTCCAGTATCAAGCCCCTTTTCAAGAACAGTTTTGGAAATTCTATCTGGGTTTTCCAAAACCTCTTTATGTGTTTGAGCAGAACCAATTGTTGTAACAATTCCTTCTCCAACTCTTGCAATTATTGTTGCTTCTCCTGCTCCTCCAACAAGTCTGTCAATGTTTGCTCTAACTGTTACTCGTGCCTTTGCTTTAAGTTCAATTCCATCTTTTGCAACTGCTGCAACAATCGGAGTTTCTATTACTTTTGGATTAACACTCATTCTTACTGCTTCAAGAACATCTCTACCTGCCAAATCTATTGCTGCAGCTCGCTCAAAAGAGAGTGGAATTCCTGCTCTTTCAGCAGCAATCCAGGCATCAATAACCCTATCAACATTTCCACCTGCAAGATAGTGAGCTTCAAGTTTATCCACAGAAACCTTTAATCCCGCTTTTGTTGCTTTTATAAGTGGCAATACTATTTTTGCAGGGATTACCCTTCTCAATCTCATTCCAATTAAATTAACTAACCCCACTGGAACACCTGCTGCTATTGATGCAATCCATAAGCCAATTGGAATGAATGTGAAGAGTATAATTAAAACTATGACGATAATTATAATTGTAATCAAAAGTCCTAAACCCATTGTTACCTCCTTAAATTTTTAAGATGAGACTTTAGTGTCAGGCACCTTTGTCTCATTTTAAGTTTTTTCTACTATAATTTTACCACCTTCAACTTTTATAACTTTTATTTTCTCACCCTTTTCAATAAATTCACCAAGCGAAAGAGCATCATACTTTTTACCATCTATTTCAATTGTTCCTGAAGGTCTTAAGGTTGTTATAACAACACCTTTTTTTCCAATAAGTTCATCAATTTTTGTGTATGAAGTATAACCTTTCTCAGTTTCAAGTTTTTCTTTAAGTCCGAATTTTTTCCATATAGGAAGTTTTGGGAAAAGGAGAAGAAGGATTATAAATAAAATCAGTAAAATAACTGCAACAATTCCAATTGAATAAAGTGCTTTTACTCCTCCTCCAAGGGTAAGGAAGGTAGAGACAAAAATTAATATTATTCCTGATATACCTGCAATTCCAAAGCCTGGTATTAAAAATACCTCAACTAAAAGAAGAAATAAACCAAGAATAAATAAAACTACATAAAACCAGTTTCCTATTCCTGCTATCATATGACCTCCAAAAAATAAACCGAGGGAAATTATTCCCATTGTTCCTGGAATTCCAAATCCAGGGGTTGTTACTTCAATAATTAATCCAAGAAAACCAACTATTAGTAAAATTTCTCGAACTGCACTTTGTGTAATGAATCTCGCAATTTGTTCAGGTATTGAAACATTGATGTCAATTAGATCATAATTAGTTAGATTAAACTCTTTTAAAATTTCCTCAATTGAATCTGCCTCAAAATCAGAAAATCCAAGTTTTTTTGCCATATCTTTTGATAATGTTAGAATCTCGCCCTTTTTAACAACCCCTTCAATCTCAATCTCTTTATCAACCATAGCAGCACCAATTAAAGGATCTCTTCCATTTGCTTCACAGGTTGATTCAAATTCTCCTTTGAGAGCAGAGATTGTTTTTGGTTCTGCTGGAATTGGCTCTGCGGCTCCCATACTTCCACCTTTTGAAAAAACTATTTTTCTATTTGCGAGAGTAATTAATGCACCAGCGGACCATGCTCTCCCTTTTACCCACCCAATTGTTAATATATTCTTTGAATTTAATTCTAAAATTTTATCTCTAATTTGAGTTGCTGCATCAACTGCTCCACCAAATGTATCTACTACAAAGATTACCCCCTTTACACCATCAAGATCTTTTAACGCTCTTTCAACATATTTTGAAAGTCCAAGTTCAATTTCTCCTTCAATATGTACAATTAAAATTCTTTCACTTTTAGAATAAGTTTCAAATGTAAATAAAATAAAAAGTAATAAAATTAATATTAAAAAAAATTTCTTCATATCCAAATTATAACATTATAGTGATTAAAATATGATAAAATTTAGATATGATAAAGGATAAAAAGAAATGGGAAGAATTTGAAGAAGATTTAATTAGAAATTCTAAGGTTGATATAAAGAAAAATTTTAAAATTGTAAATGAACTATATAAATTTTCAAAAAAAATGGGTAAATTTAAACCAACATTAGAAGGGGTAGAAATTGATATAAAATATGCAAGGACAATAAATGGAATTAGAAAAGTTAATAATTAAAATTGCAAAAATTTTAGATAAATATGAAATTCCCTATATGATTATTGGAGGGCAAGCTGTTCTTATTTATGGAGAACCGAGACTAACAAAAGATATAGACATAACCATAGGTTTAGATATAGATTTATATGATATTTTATTAAAAGCAGTAAATGAAATAAATCTAACTCCTTTAGTAAATAATATCAAAGATTTTATAAAAGATACCTATGTTTTACCAACTTATGATCGAGAAAGTGATTTTAGAGTTGATTTCATTTTTTCGTTTTCAGATTACGAGAAAGAAGCATTAAAAAAAGTTAAGAAGATAAAAATAGGGAAAAAATATGTCAATTTTTCATCTTTAGAGGATTTAATTATTCATAAAATAATTTCTGGAAGACCAAGAGATTTAGAAGATATTAAAAATGTTTTAATAAAAAACAGAGATTTTAATAAAAATTATGTAAAACAATGGTTGAAAGAATTTGAAAAAATTTTGGATGAAAATTTGTTAGATAGATTTGAAGATTTATTGAAAAAAGTTAATTAATCATATGGGGTACGAACTTTTAAATTTTTGAAATATTTTTTTAAAGGTTGAAGTTTTTGAGGTGGAAGAGGTTTTTTCCAGGGTTCTCTTGTTGGTGTATTTAAATGGACCTCGTCGGGTTTAATTTCATTCACGAATTTACCGATTTCTTCGATATGATTATAATTTATATCTGTTATCATAATTTGAATGTGGAGTTTTCCTTTAAACTCCTCTTTTAATTTTTTTATGCCTGTCAGAATGTTTTCAATTTTAATAGATTTACATGGTCTATTTATTTTTTTGAAAAAATCTCCACTAACTGCATCTATTTTTGCATCAATGATATCAAAACTTGAAATATCTTTTCTTACTTCATCAAGATATAGAAGAGATGAGTTTGTAAGAAGAATAGTTGCTTTATCAGGGACAATATCTTTTATCTCTTTTTGGACCTCTTTGATATTTTTTGCTAATGTTGGTTCGCCTGCTCCTGAAAATGTGATAACATCAAAGTATTTATCTAAGAACTTTTTAAATTCACTAATTATTAAATCAGTTTGAATGAAAATATCTCTTTTAAATTTATATAAATTTCTTTGTTCTTTTATTGAAAAAGGTCCTAATTCACAGTAGATGCAAGAATAGGTACAAATTCTTTTAACATTGCCAAGAATGTTAATGCCAAGAGATTTTTTATATCTCCAAGAATCAACTGGGCCATAAACAATCTCTCTAAATTCTCTTACCTCTTTCATCAAATTAATAATACCATCAATCCTAACTTCTTAAAAGTTTATAAAAGTAGGCTGTCTGTTTTTGTAAACAGATTGCTGAAAAACCCTCTATTTCGTCATTCTCGTCCCCGCGAAACTTGTCCTCGTGAAAACGGGGAGCGGGAAAAACGGGAATCCAGTATTTCCATCAGTAATATAGATTCCTGCTTCCGCAGGAATGACAGTTTGGATTACTTTTTCAAAGACTTCGTAAAATTTAGAAAAAGTTTACAAAAGTAGACTGTTTGTTTTTGTAAACAAAATGTTAAATTTAGGCCTGCCCCTTTTTTAACATTTTATGTTAAATTTAGGCCCGACCCTTTTTTAACATTCTCATTTGTAAACTATTGGAAAAGAGGGGAATGTGGTATATTTTTATTGTGAATCTCAATAGATTTTTTGATTTTATAAAGATAAAAAAAGAGGAGATAGAAAGTTTTGAAGAATTCTTGATTCTATCAGGATTTGGTTTGGATTTTTCTGGGAATATAGTAAAGATTTATAAAAAGGGTGGAATAAAAGATGTAAAAAATTATTTATTAACTACTCTTAATGGAAGCGAGAAAGATTTAAGGATTGATGATATTTCAACATATCTATTTGCTGGTGTAAATGGAGGTGGAAAAACAACATCAATTGCGAAACTTGGAAATTTTTTTAAAGAAAAAGGCGATAAGGTTTTATTCATACAGGGTGATACTTTTAGAACAGGAGCAAATGAGCAGTTGAAGATATGGGGAGATAGAACAGGAATTGAGGTTTTCTTAGGAAAGAGAGGGGATGATCCTGGGAGTGTAATTTTTGATGGATTATCTTATGCGAAAAATAGAGGTTATAAAAAAATATTTATTGATACGGCTGGAAGGCTTAGTTCAAAGAAAAATTTGATGGAGGAACTAAAAAAAATAAAAAAAGTTATTGAAAAAAATTTCGAAAATGTAACAGAAACAATTCTTGTTCTCGATTCTACAGAAGGTGAAAACCTATATTCTCAGGTTGATAAATTCAAAGAGACTGTAGATATAACAGGATTTTTTATAACAAAAATAGATTCAACTATAAAACCAGGAATTATGATACCAATTTATGAAAAGTATAAAATTCCATTTTTATATCTATCATTTGGTGAAGATTTAAAAAGTTTTGAAAAATTTGATAAAGAGAAGTTTGTTAACTTAATTTTTTCAACTTACTTAAATGGTTAACAGTAAGACAGTCTCATTGTTAACCATTTAGAATGGCTGGGTTAGAGATTTGTCAAAACCAAGTTCATTAAAACATTTGAAAACTTCATCAAACTCTTTTTTATTTATATCTCTTCCAATTTTTGAATCACTAATGGCTTTAAAGCAGGGATGATATTGTGTCATAAGAGAGATTAAAATATCATTTCCAAATTTATCATAAATCATTTTAAGAACCTTTTTTGAATTTTCTACATTATTTGGTAATATAAGATGCCTTATTATAACACCTTTTAATATGATTCCTCTATCATCAAACTTATAATCTTTAACCTGCCTTTTCATTTCAAGCAAACATTTTTCATTTATCTCTGGATAATCTTTTGCCTTTGATAACTTTAAAGCTAAATCTTTATCCATATATTTTGCGTCAGGAAGATAAATATCAACTATTCCCTCAAGAAATTTTAAAATTTCAACTTTTTCATAACCAGATGTGTTGTAAACTATTGGAATTTTAAGTCCATTTTCAACTGCAATTGAAAGAGAAAGAAGTATTTGGGGAAGATAGTGAGTTGGAGAAACAAGATTTATGTTGTGTGCATTTGAATGTTGCAGAAGAAGCATTATTTTAGCAAGATCTTCAATTGAAATTTCATATCCTTCTCCAAGATGACTTATCTCATAATTTTGACAATATAGACATTTTAAGGTGCAATTTGTAAAAAAAATTGCACCCGAGCCATTATAACCTGATATTGGTTTTTCTTCTCCAAAATGGAGATGATACGATGATATAAATAACCTAAAATCGCTCCCACAAACTCCTTTAATACCCATTATTCTATTCACTTTACACTCCCTCGGACATATATCACAATATGATAGTCGATTAAATAATTTAAGAGCTCTTTTTTTGATTTCCTTGCTTCCTAAGTTTAAATATGATGGATACATTTTTTAAAATATAGAATTTTATTAATTTTTATCTTTATCATTTAAAAAGACAACCATTTTACTATATGGAATTTCAATCCCCTCTTTATCAAAGACTTTTTTAATCTCTTCTAAGAATTTTCTTCTTGCACTCCATCTTTTATCTTTATCAACTCTTAATTTTACAAGAATTTTCATTCCTGATGTTTCAAATTTGTCAACTCCAAGAATATTGACATTATCAATAAGTTCATTCTCTTTCAAAAGATTCTCACCAACTTTTTCTATAACCGTTTTTGCTTTATCAATATCAGATTCATATGAAATAGGTACTTCAACATAAACAGATTGATCACCATAACCATACTTGATAACTTTTCTAATATAACCATTTGGTATATAAAAAAGTTTTCCCTCATAATTTCTTAAAATAGTTGTTCTAATTCCTATTTCCTCGACTGTTCCCAACATATCATCAATTTCAATTGTATCTCCAACAGAGTAGTAATTTTCAAAGATTAGAAAAATTCCTGCAATCGCATCTCTAAAAAATGTTTGACCTGCAAAACCTATTGCAACTCCAGCAACACCACCCACTGCAAGAAGTGGAGTTGTGTCGATGTTAAAGATTTTCAAAAGATACCATATGAAAAGAAAGATAAGTACATAGTCAGAGATTGAAAAAAATAGCTTAACTAATGTTATTCTTTTTTTATAAATTTCAGTTTTTTCATAGAATCTTAATATTCTTTTTTTTATTACATTTAGAATTATTTTTATAATAGAAAAAATTAAAACAAGTATACCAACTTTTATAATAAAATTAACATAATACAATAAATCATTCATATCTAAATTATAACTTATAAATTTAGATAACTTGCCCTGCATCCAAAAATCTATAACTAAAAAGTAATTTAATCCTAACATCAACTGTTTATACATAAAACCAGCAACTTATACTATGAATTTAAAATTGAAATTTGGATAATTTGGTCTACAAAGTTTTCCTTCATAAATGTGGATGCCTCATTTCCATTAAAAATATTTTTTTAATTGGTTTAAAAGGTCTTCAAGATTTTCATATTCAATAAGTGTAATTTCTTTATTTCCTTTTATCATACAGGATAAGTTAACACCCTTTTTTACAAAAGCATAAACTTTTATATTTTTATTAATTGCATGTGCGATTTCATATCCAACACCCAAGGATGGATTTGTTACATCTGCAATTAAAATATCAGATTTTTCAAGTGCATCAATATCTCTTTTAAAAATGTCCTCTTCATTAAAACCCTCGTTAAGTAAAATATTTTTATTTTCAACTTTTATATTGAACTCTGTCATAACCTTATGGCCTCTATTAATTAAGAATTCATAAACTCCATTTATAATATTTTTATCAGGTTTTTCACCTCTTATTGAAAATGCAAAATATACATTCATAAACTCCTCCTTTATACTTTATTTATTATATAATATCTAATATGAATAGTTTATTTAATAATATAGTTGACGGGGCTATCTTAAAAGAATAATCTGTATTTGAATCCTATTTTTCAAAAAAATATAAAAAGACAGGTGATTCTGAATAAATACCAAATAATTTCTTTTCTGTAGAATTTTCTTCAAGATATCTCTTTAACTTTCCTTTTGGATCATAGATACTTAAAAAATCACTTCCAACAGCTGAATATAAAAAAATGAAAGAATTTTCCTCTTTTTTCAATTTTTCAATTGAATTATCTATTTTTTCATTAGTATCAATTGTGAAATTATTTAAAGGTAAATCCATAAGAAAAATAAAATCACCTTTTATACCAAAAATATATCTGTACATTTCATACCTATTCAAAAAAACAACATTTTTATCTTTTATTTCATTCTGTATTTTTGGAATTTCAGGATAAGCTTTTATAAAGGTTGATGGTGTGAAGATAAAGAGAACAATTATTATAAACAGAAGAATTTTTTCTTTATATTTTTTGAAAAAAATTATACCCTGAGTTAACAAAAAATATGCAGGTAAAATAATGAAAGAAAGATAGTGAAAATAAAGAGAGCCAAATTTTATTGTAACAATATAAAACATTAAAGAGTATGATAAAAAATAGATAATAAAAAATTTCTGAACATCAGTTTTAAATTTTAAAAAACCAAAAATTATAAATATTATAAAAATTAAAATTATAAAGATTGATATGTTTCTTGAATTTAAAAATAGATAAGAAAAAAAATCATTCAGATATGTTTCAGGTAAAATATTTCCCCATCCTCTTGAAAGAGTGAACCTTCTTTTTAACTGAATATAAAAAATATATGAAAATGGTAGATAAATAAGACAAGTTATGATAAAAGTTTTTAGAGCCTTAAAATTCTTTTTTATTAAAAAATAGAAACCTTGAAGAAAAAAAAGTGGAATCGTGAGATGATGAGTTAACATCATACATAAATTAGAGATAACATATAAAATAATGTTTTTTCTCTGCTCTTTTATCAATTTAGTATCAATTAATTCACTATCAGAAGAAAAATTAAGATGAAAGAAATAAAGTAGTGATAGAGTAGATAAAAAAACTGACAAAGAGTACATTCTAACCAATGAAAATATGTAGAGGAAAAATGGAGAAATAGAAAGAAGTATTGATAAATATAAAGATTCTATATCTCCTATAAATTTATTTAATTTAAATATTACTATATAAATTGTGAGTATTCCTAAAATAATTGATATGATTCTTAATAACAAACCACTATCAGGAAGAATATATAAAAAAAGAGAGAGTAAAATATGATAAAGTGGAGGATGAAAATCATTCAAAGAATTTTTTATACTTTCAATCAAACCCATTGATGATATTGTTGCAGACCATGCTTCATCACCCCAAATAAATTTTGGTACAAATATTATAAAATTTACAATTAAAATTGTCGAAAGAATTAAAAAGAGAATAAAACGCTTATCTTTAAAAACTTTCATAATTAAATTATATAATAAAGGATATTGGAAAGTTTTTTATTAAGATCAACATAATAAAATGAGGTAGTTATGGCAGATGCAATGTTTGAAGCGAATGTTGAGTTAAAAGAAGGCTTAACTTTTGAAGCAAAGGCAAGAAACTTCTCTCTTCTGATAGATGAACCAGAAAATTTGGGAGGAAAAGATAAGGGTCCTAACCCAATTGAATATCTTCTTTTTGCTCTTGGGGGATGTCTTGGAATAGTTACTCAGTTTGTTGCAAAAGAGATGAATATTAAAATCGAATCTTTAAAGATAAATTTAAAAGGTGACTTGAATCCAATGAGGTTTATGGGTAAAAATTTTTCCGAAAGGGCGGGATACAAAAATATTAATGTAGTAATTGATATTAAATCAAATGAAAAAAGAGAGAAACTAGAAGAGTTAATCAAAAGAGTTGAAGAACGCTACCCTATATCAGATAATATTAGGAACCCAACTCCAGTAAATATAAGTTTAAAATAATTTAAAAAGTTTTTATTTGAAAAGAGAGATTTTAATAACAACCCTTTCTATTTTAATTTTCTATTTTAATCTACTTTTTGTTTGGGATTATACACAAAAATTCTAAATCGTTTTCTCCTGTATTTATAAATTGATGCTCTTTGTCTGGTGGAACATATAAAAAATAATTTTTTTCGATATCTTTGTTTGTATTATCAGTAAATACTCTACCTTTTCCATTTAAAATAAAAACTTCATGTTCATATAGATGACTATGCTTTGGAGTGTATCCTCCATTTTTTAAAAATGTGTTATTGCAAGACCTGACCCCATTAGAATTTGTCTTTAGCAATCTTAAAGATTGATCTTGCAATATCTTTATACATTTTAATTCTTGATTTTCTACCCTCTTTTGTTCCAATTTTTTCTTCTTTCATAAGTTGTGTTACACCTTCAAGAACAACATATTTCACTTTTATTTTATTCCTCCAGAAGTAATCAGAAAGTGTTATCTCAAATCCATATCTTATCTCTGGGTCATATTTAAAATTTTCCCATAAACTTCTTATCATTGCTCTTTGGCCTGAAAGAAAAGGAGTTAATTTATGAGATAAATCTGTTGCAAACCTTCCTTTTTCAAAAATACCACAAGTTGTTAAATACTCTTCCTCAATTATTGGTTTTATAAGTTCAGTTATATGATATGTTTTTAAATCAATTAAATCAGCATCAAGAAAAATTACGATATCACCAATAGAATTTTTAACACCTTCATAGAGAGCATAACCTTTTCCTTTATTCTCTCCTAAATTTATCAAATTAACACCCATTTTCTTTGCAATAAGAGGAGTTTTATCAGTGGAACCATCATTAACAACAACAATTTCATCAACAAAAGGATTATTTTGTGCTACATAAATAACATCACCTATAGTTTTCTCTTCATTATATGCAGGTATTATTAAACTAACTTTCATTTAACTCCCCTTTTAAAAAATTGATAATCTCTTCTTCTCTCATTTTAAAAACCTTATCATCTCTCCTTCTCTTAACTTCAATTAAACCTTCATTAATGAAGGTTTTTCCTAAAATTAATTTATATGGAATACCAATCAAATCAGCATCTTTAAATTTTTCACCAGGTGAGATGTCTCTATCTTCAAAAACTACATCATACCCAAAACTTTTTATTTTATCATATAACTCTTCACCTTTTTTATATATCTCATTATCAACTGAAACTGGTATTATTATAACATCATAAGGCCTTAAGATTTTTGTCCATACTATACCTTTTATATCATTATTCTGTTCAATTGTTGCTGCAATAATTCTTCCAAGACCTATTCCATAGCAACCCATAATGAATGGTTTTAATTCTCCATTAGAATCTTGAAAAAATGCGCTCATCGATTCTGAATATCTTGTTCCAAGTTGAAATGTATGACCAAGTTCAATTCCAATTTTCATATCCATTTTTTCTCCACATTTAGGGCAGAGATCTTTATCTTTTACTTTCCTTAAATCTGTGATTTCATCAACTTTTAAATCTCTTTCAAATGATACACCTTTATAATGAAAATCTTTCTTATTTGCTCCACATACTCCATTTTTTAAATATTTTATTCTTAAATCTCCAATTATCTTTCCTTTAAAACCAATAGGTCCAGCAAAACCAAGTGGTGCTTCTGTATATTTTTCTATTTCATTTTCATCAGCAAGTCTCAAATTTTTTACTTTAAGGTAGTTTTTTAATTTAATTTCATTTACTTCATCATCTCCTCTAACTAAAACAAGGACAGGCTCATTATCAGCAATATAAAGAATTGATTTTAATAATCTATCTTCACTCACATTTAAGAAATTTTTAACCTCTTCAACTTTTTTCATATCTGGTGTATGAATTAGAGTAAGTTCACCATTATCTAAAATATTTTCCTCAATTTTTTTACTTTTTGCAGCTTCAATATTTGCAGCATATCCACAATTTGGGCAGATAACAAATTCGCACTCTCCTATTTCAGATTCAGCAACAAATTCATGGGAAATTTTTCCCCCAATTGCCCCTGAATCTGCTTCGACTATGTAATATTTTAAATCAAATCTATCAAAAATTTTTTTATATGCATTAAATATCTTTTTATATGTTTCATCTAAAGACTCCCAAGATTCATCGAATGAGTAGAGATCTTTCATTAAAAATTCTCTACTTCTTATTATTCCAAAGCGTGGCCTTATCTCATCTCTATATTTTGTTTGAATTTGGTAGAGTAGGAGAGGAAGGTTTTTATAAGATTTTATTGTATTTTTAACTATCATAGTTATGATTTCTTCATGAGTAGGTCCTAAACAAAAATCTCTTTCTCTTCTATCCTTAAGTTTGAAAAGTTCATCTCCATATAAATCCCATCTCCCTGTTTCATCCCATGGTTCTCTTGGAAGAAGAGCAGGCATAAGTAATTCTTGTGCACCTATATTGTTCATCTCTTCTCTAATGACATTTTCAACTTTTTTAAGTATTTTATATCCAAGTGGTAAAAATGTGTATATTCCTGAACTTATCTGTCTTATTAATCCCGCTTTAATCATTAGTTTATGACTTATAGTTTCAGCATCTTTTGGTTCTTCTCTTATGATAGGTAAAAATAGTTTACTCAGATACATTGATAGTTTCACCCTCTAAAACTTTTTTTAAAAATGGTATAATCTCTTCCTCTTCAATGGATTTTATCACTTTACCTTTCTCGAAAAAGAGAATTTTCCCTCTTGTCATTGCTATTCCTAAGTTAGCATTTTTTGATTCACCAATTGCATTCACTTCACAACCCATTACAGCAAGTTTAATTGGAATTTTTAAATCTTGAAAATTCTCCTTTATCTCTTTTAAAATTTTTTCAAAATTCTTATTACATCTTGAACATTTTGGACAAGAAATTATTTCAATTCTATCTCTCTTTCTTAAATTTAAATTTTCCAAGATTTTTCTTCCAATTTTAACTTCATAAAAAGATTTATTTGACAGAGAGACTCTTATTGTATCTCCAATTCCTTTTAACAATAAACTTCCTATTCCAATCACTGATTTAATTATTCCATCTTCATCGCTTCCTGTTGCTGTAACTCCTATATGCAATGGATATGGAAAAATTTTGTATAAATTTTCATAAATCTTAATTGTATCTAAAGGATCATCACTTTTACATGAGATCACAATATTATGAAAATCAAAACTTTCTAATAAATTGACTTCTCTTTTAACACTCTCAAGTAAATCATCAATGCTCCCTTGTGTCTTTTTCTCATAATAGATAGATCCAATATTTCCCCCAACTCTTATAGGAACATTTTTTAACTTTGCTAAATCCACTATTTTTTTAATATCCTCTTTTTTCTTAATGTTTGATGGATTTAACCTTATTTTACTAACACCTGCTTCAATTGATAAAATAGCAAGGAGAGGATTGAAATGTATATCTGCAATTATTGGTACTTTTGAATATTTAACAATTTTTTCAACCGATTCGATACTCTTCTTATCTGGAACTGCTACTCTTATCAAATCAGCCCCTTCATCTATCATTAAATCAATCTCTTCATAAATAGAATTGATATTGTTTAAATCTCCTTTTATCATTCCTTGAAGAAGAATCTCCCCTTCACCTATTTTTTTGTTCCCTATATAAAAACCTCTTTTTATTTTATCCATCTTACTATATCAAAATATGTCACAACAAAAAGCAGGCCAACTAAAAATATATATCCTATGAAATGAACAAGATTTTCTTTTTCTGGTGGCACTTTTTTCTTTGTTATAAGTTCATAGATAAAAAATGGTATTCTTCCACCATCTAAGGCAGGTATAGGGAGAAGATTTGTAAGTGCAAGAAGAATATTTAAAATCGCAGCAAACCAGATGAAACCAACAATTCCAGCTGTTTTTCCAATATCAGATGCAACTTGTACTATTCCTATTGGACCAACAATTCCACCTGCTGCTTGTCCAGTGAAGATGAGTTTTAATGAATAGAAGAAAAGTACTATAACATTAAAAACCTCTTTGAATGATAATATAAAAGCATCAAAAATGTTCACTTTTTCAAAACCACTTAAAATTCCAATTACCCACCTATCTTCACTTTTTACTGGAGTTAAATAAAAAGTCAATATTTGATTTTCTCTTTCAACAACTATTTTAATTTCCTCTCCATTACTCTTTTCAATTTCTGTTCTTACATCATCCCATTGCTTTATCTCGACATCGTTTATCGTCAGAATTTTATCACCCTTTTGAATACCAGCAATATGGGCTGGTGAATTTTCTTGAACTGCCTCAATTTTTGTTGACAGGTGATTAATATCACCAAAAATAGAAAATAATAGGAAAAAAATTATTATTGCTAATATAA
>Ga0209201_1001422_pt1 | contig 27664 bp, 24 predicted proteins | sample AD_UKC055_MetaG_FD_184411 | JGI IMG/M metagenome (GOLD analysis project Ga0209201, IMG submission 184411) | Active sludge microbial communities of municipal wastewater-treating anaerobic digesters from USA - AD_UKC055_MetaG (SPAdes) (version 2) | ecosystem: Engineered > Bioreactor > Anaerobic >...
GGCGCGCAACTCCGTCAGATCATCGCCCGAGAGCGTGCGGCCCTGGAGGCAGATCGGTTCCACTGCCCTCAGGTTTTATGTCATCCAGGGACGTGAGTCCAGCAGAAAATGTCCAAACTCCAGCGCGGTGAGTGCTGACGCACTCACCGCTACGCTCCACCGCCCGAAGGGCACTCCCCCGCAGTGAGTTGACAGCGCTGGTAAGCTCTCCCTGAAACGTAACCCATCAGGGTAACAACCCTTTTGAGGCAACCGGAACACTTCCGAGCTTCGCTAGGGTAACAGTTACTTTTGAGGCGCGGCGGCTATAGCTGCCGTTGCCGGCTCCGTCTTGGGTCAGGATTTCGACTTGCAGGGCGGCGCGCAGCTTCTTGTCTATGGCCGGCAGGAGGTCGCCCAGGGTGTAAAGTCCACCAGCCCGGCGCGGCACGGGGCATTCGTAGAGCTGGGTGAGGAAAGCCAGCGCCGCCTCGAGCATGACGCCGGCCTGGGCACAAACACGTTGGGGGTCGGGGGGCGATTCCTTCAGGAGCGCGCGGAGGCGTTCGACATCGGGGATGCTGCGGATCAGTCTCATGCCCTGCCGGGCGGTCCACTGGTCCAGTTCGATGAACTGGCACTGGCCATTCTTGAGCCAGCCCCAGCGCAGCTTTTCCTTCCACGGACGGTAATGCGTCGTAATGAGGCAATGCCGGAACTTGATGGCTTCGGCAGAGAGCATCTCGACCAGGCGCTCGGCATGCGGCTCATCCACGCTGGCCAGAACATCATCGAGGACGAGGATGGTGTCTTGCGGCCCGTCCAGCGCGGCCAGCGCCAGGAACACGCACAGGCCGAGGGTGTCGAGATGGGATTCGCTGAAGTAGGCCTGGGGCGGGGCGGCGTTGCCGCCGCAGAACTCGGCGCCGATGCTCAGTGAAGCGCGCTTGGCCGGATCGAGTTCAAGGCTGATCTTGTTCAGGCCCTCGCCTGGGTGGACCAGTTCGTAAATACGGCCCACCTCCCCGGCAATCCGGGCGAGAATGCTGTCGGTGAAGGCGCGGCGCTCTTGTTCGACGATCTTCAGCACTTGGCCGAGTTTGGGCAGCAGTGCGGCGAGTTCCCTCTGGGCCTGCACGTTCTCCCCGTAGGTCTTCAGCGCGCGTCTCAGTGTCCCGAGGAACTGTTTCCGATCCTGCCGCGCGGCCTCCGCGCTCTTCCACCGCGCGCTGAGATGGGCGCTGCCGGCCAGCCAGGCTTCCAAGCTCGCAATATCTTGTGGCGCTGCCGCGGGCATCGGAATGTCCGGGGACCAGGCAAAGCCGGCGCGTGCTTTCTCGAAGCTCTCGGCGTCCTTGCGGGCGTCTTCCCGCAGCGCTTCGACCTGCCGTTTAGCCCGCTGCACTCCCCCTTCCGCCTCGATGGTTCGGTCCCGGGCGGATTGCAGAGTTGAGAACGAGGCCAGGCGCTGAGTGATGCGCTGGTCCAGTCCTGCCACCTTCTCGGCGCTTTCGCACAGCGGGCAGACCGCCGGGGCTGGATGCTTTTGCAGGTAGGCGCGGGCCGCTTGCAGGACGCCCATGACTTCACCAGCGTCGGCGGCTATCGTCTGGACACATTGTTGAGCTTTTCGCTCGGCCTCCAGGGCCGCCTGTTTGGCCAGCGCCACAGCTTGGTTCGCCGTCTGGAGGCGGGCTGGGTAGTCCGCCAGGCGGGAGTGGGCGGTCTGAAGCCTGGTCAAGGCGGCTACTTCGGCATCGGCGGCATTGGGGTCGCGCTGTGTTTCGGTGTTGGCCCAGGACAGCGGGTCGGACCCTGGCTTCCCTGCGGCTTCCCAGAACTGAATGATGGCATCCAGATTCTCCCGCACCCGCGCCAAGGCCACATCGCTGTTCCCGGTGAGGTCACGAATCAACTGGCGCAGGGCGGCTTCCGACGCTTCAACACCCGAAACGTCAATGAAGCGACTGATGGCAGCGTAGCGGTCAGCCGGCTTGGCCTCGACGAGCGCCAGGATCTGGCTGCGGTGCAGGACTTCCACCTGCGGGCGGGCGGCTGCCGGATGGACGACGACCTCGCCCTTGAGCAGGCTGGCGCGGCACGTGGCCATATCCTGTGTCTCCAAGGTTACCGAGACATCCGCTGCGCTCTTGCCCACTGAGGGCCAGTATTTGGTGGTCTTGCCCAGCCCGCGGTTCTCCAGCGACCCCACCTTGCCCTTGCCGAGGAACTCGAATGCATCGCAGATGGTGGATTTGCCGGCGGCGTTCTCGCCATAGACGACCGTCACCTTCTTACCCTTCTCGAACGGCAGTACGAACCGGGCAAGTGAGCCGCGCAGGTGCTCGATGGTAAGCTGCTTTAGTCCGGAAGCGCTCATGGCTTGGGCTCCTTCATCTCGGCGACTTCCAGCGGGAGCCGCCAGTCCTCCGGCAGGAGCGTGCCTTCGGCCAGTTTGGGCTGGAGCCGTTTGGCCGCCTCCGCCGTGATTAGGTTTTCGCGAACCAACCGTTCCGTGATCCTGGCGGCGAGTGCTTGTGAGGGTGTGTCCATAAGCGTTTAGGTGAGTCTCTAGCGGATGCAGGACCTGGTTTCAAGAAGATGGCAGCGGAGGAAGAACTTCTCGGCCAGTTCCTGGCACCAATGCTTGGCAGAACCGGCAGTGAGCCGCGCGGGCGGTGACTTCACAGTTGGGGTATACGGGAAAGGCCGGGCGGTTATGGCGTGGGGATTCCAAGCTGACGGCAAACGGCGCGAACTGTGCCCTCTTTGATTTCCCGGTGCCGGGGAATGGGAGCGACTTTGCTGTTGGCGGGATTCTTCCAGATTGGATGATTGCCGCCTTCGCGGGCCAGAAAGCAGCCGTAGGCGCGGAGGTGGCGCTCCAACTCAAGCCGTTTCACGAGGCGGCGAGTTCAAGTTCCTCGCGCACCACGCCCGGAGCGGCGCTTTTCCGCGCTTCCTCGCGATGGTATTCCATGACTTGCGTCAGGGCGTCCAGCAGATTGGCTTTCGCTTCCTTGAGCGTCTCCCCTTCGGAGAACACTTCGGGCAACTCCTCGAAGTGGCAGGTGTAGCCGCCTTCCGGCGCAGGCTCGAACACCGCCGTCAATTTCAGTCTCATTGCTTCCAAGGTCATACGCTACTCTCTCATTTTAACCGACCGGGGATGGGCTCGCAAGCGCGGGCTGGCTAGACCTTCCGTTCATTAATTATTACTTTCGTTCTGAACTCTGGCGGCTCCTGCCGCCGAAGTGGGAGGACTTTCACCTCCGGAGCAACACGCCTTCCCCGAGCACACCACCGTTGCAACACCGTAGGACCTCGAGCGAACCCGGGCTTAGAGGTGTAATGGTGCGATAACGGACAGGAGACGGAGGGGGCCGGTCAACGTCACCCGCCGTAGCCCTTCGCCCGCAGCAGCTCCTCGGCCACCTCGTAATCGTTGAAGTGGATGGTGTGGTCCTTGAGGATCTGGGAACTCTCATGGCCCTTGCCCGCCACCAGGACGAGGTCGCCGGGCTGGGCCATGTCCAGGGCGCGGCGGATGGCCTCACGGCGGTTGTGAATGATTTGGCAGGCCCCGCTCTGCCCTTTCCGCAGGCCGGTCACCATGTCGCCCACGATCTGTTCGGGGTCCTCGGTGCGGGGGTTGTCATCGGTGATGATGATCAGGTCGCTGTTGGCCTCGGCGGCGGCGGCCATGGGGGGCCGCTTGGCGCGGTCGCGGTCGCCGCCGCAGCCAAAGACCGTAATGAGGCGCTTGGGCTTCATGGCGCGGGCGGCGCGCAGCACCGTTTCCATTCCTCCGGGCGTGTGGGCGTAGTCAATGATGACGGAGAACGGCTGCCCGAGCGCGACGGGCTGGAAGCGCCCGGCTACCGCGATGTTCTTCTCCAGGCCCTGCTTGAGGTCGTCCATCGTGAGGGGGGTGTGCAGGACCGCCGCGACGCCGGCCAGCATATTGTAGAGATTAAACTCGCCGCGCAGCTTGGCGTTGACCCCAACCTCGCCGCGGGGTGTGATCAGGGTGAACTGGGTCCCGTCGGCGGAGAAGCGGCAATCCCGGGCCGTTACGTCGGCCTTGTTCTTGATGCCGTACAGGACCTTGCGCGCGCGGACTCCCTCGATGAAGTGATGCGCGCTGGGGTCGTCGTTGTTCAGGGCGACGTGCCGCTGCGGGTCGAGGCTGGCCAGCCAGCGCAGCTTGGCGTGGCGGTAGTTCTCCATGGTCTTGTGCCAGTCGAGGTGGTCTTGCGAGAGATTCGTCCACGCGGCGGCCTCGTAGTCAACGCCAACCACCCGATGGAAGTCCACGGCGTGGGAAGAGACTTCCATGGTGCAGAACTCGCACTTCTCTTTGACCATTTCGGTGAAGATAGCGGCCAGGTCGGGCGGTTCGGGGGTGGTATCCTTCGAATCGCAGATGCGGCCGTTGATCTTGTAGTAAAGGGTGCCGATCAGGCCCACGCGATACCGGGTCGTCAGGAGGCTCTCGATGACATGCGTGGTGGTGGTCTTGCCATTGGTGCCGGTGACGCCGATCAGGTGGAGCGACCGGGCCGGATGCCGGTAGAACTCCACCGCCAGCAGGGCCAGGGCGTGGCGCGAGTCGGGCACCAGGATTTTGACCACGCCTTCGGGGACAGGCTGATCCTGTTGCAGGACGACGGCCACCGCGCCCGCTCGCAAGGCGTTCGACAGGACCGGATGCCCGTCCGGGATTTCGATTTTATCTAGCTGCGTGTAGATATTGATGGCGACGTAGAGGCAGCCCGGCGTGACACGCAGAGGATCATACACTAGCCCCGTAATTTCCGGGTCCTGGTTCCCGAAGACCTTTTTCTCCGGCAGCACAGATAGCAGAGCGCTTAACTTCATAGCATGAAACAGTTGTGACCACAGGCCGCGCCCGGCAGCGCCGGAGCACGGTGACCGGGGGAGGCTAACCGGCGGCGGGACTGGCGGTCAAGCCCGGCTGTCAACCGACCAGACCGTCGGACGCATCTCGAAACCGCCGCTCAGTCGGCTTGGGGTCCGCTTAACGCGATTTGGATCGCGCCGCCCACGCTTCCAACTCCGCCGTGAGCCGTTCCATCGGCAGGCCGACGACGTTGGTGTAGGAGCCGTCAATCCTCTCGACGATCAGGTCGCCCTCCTCCTGGATGGCGTAAGCGCCGGCTTTGTCGAGCGGATTGACCCGGCTGAGGTATTGGCGGATTTGGCGGTCATTGAGCGGGCGAAAGGACACGGCGGTGCTCTCGGCGAAGACCTTGCGGCGCTGCGTCCGCAGGTGCAGGAGACAAACGCCCGTCACCACCTGGTGGGTGCGGCCTTGCAGCCGTTTGAGCATTTCCCGGGCAGCCGCGGGGGTGGCCGGCTTGCCAAACAGCGCCTCGTCCAGCGACACGAGGGTATCTGCCGCCAGCACCAGCGCATCGGGAACCTGCCCGGCCACCTGGCGCGCTTTGCGGCAGGCGTTGATGTGACACAGCTCGCGCACTGTCAACTGCTCGTGATGGACTTCCGGCGCGTCGGCGGGCAGGACTTCAAACTCGATGCTCCAGGAGCGCAGCAGCTCGGCGCGCCGCGGGGAGGCGGAGGCAAGGATCAGCCGTGGCAAGCTCCGCAGCGCGGTTGGCATAGATTGCTCACCCCGCTAAGGCTGATTGGCTGCCAGCCAGAAGTTGATGGCGCTGGCCTGCGGATGCCGCGGCTCAAGCCGCAGCACCTTCAAGTAATGCTGGCGCGCCCTGGCCGGCTGTTTCATTTGTTGCGCGTAGAGATTGCCCAGCGCCAGGTGCGCACGGGTCTCGTTGGGGAACCTGGCAACGATCTTCTCCAGCTCGTTGGCCGCGTCGCCCAGGTAGTTGGCCCGCTTGAGCACCAGGGCGAAGTTGTAGCGCGCATCGCTCGACGCCGGTTCGAGGGCCAGGGCGCTTTCATAGGCGCTCAGGGCAAGCGCCAGGTTGCCGGTCTCGGCCGCCACCAGGCCGAGGTTGTAATGCGCTTCGAACAGGCTGGGATCGGTCTGCACGGCCAAGCGATAAGCCTGCACCGCTTCCGCCCAGCGATGCGCCTGTTGCGCCCGCACGCCCTGGGCGAACGCCGCCTCCGCCTCCGAGCGCTTGCCGCGGGGAGGTTGGGCCGGGGATTGGTACGCATAACGGCCCGGCGGACCGCTCGGCCCGGGCGCGGCGCCCGCCGTGTCCGTCCGGGCCAATTCACGCGGCGCGGACTCCGAGGCCGGCCCCAACGGTGTGGTCGGTATGGGCGTTTTCTGCTTGCTCCGCACCAGATTGAGGGGGTTGATGCGCTGGAAGAGGCTCCGCTTGGCGGCGGGCGGCGCCGCAACGCTGGCCGGCACGGTTGAAGTGGTGATCAGGGGCTCGGCGGGCGAAGCTTGTGTTGGGGGCGGCCCCAGCGCCACTGGCTGGCCGCGTTTGAAGACCGGCTCGGCCGGGAGGCGCACGACCTCGACACTCGTCGCCGGCGCCGCGGTGTTGACCGGGGGGGGAGCCGGCGCAGTGATCGGGCCGGCCTTCCGCGCAGTGGCAGCCGCGGGTTTGGAGACCTCGGGCGGTGGTTCGGCTTTCGTCCCTGCCGCGGTGCCCGGCTCGGCGGCGGCAACGGGGCGAGGCGGGGCCGCGACGGGCCGGACCGGAGCCGCTGCGGTTGTGCTGGCCGGACGTGCGGGAGGATTAAGCTCCGCCTCAAGCTGCCGGGCGAGCGCCAGCACGGCCTGGGCTTTGGATGGCGGCGGCTTCAACGCGAGATACGCCTGATAACTCTCCAGCGCCGCCTGGCGATTCCTCAAATGCTGGTGCGAGACGATCGCCAGGTTAAGGAGTGCCGGGCTGTAATCGGCCTGTTGGTCCAGCGCCGCCTCGAAGCAGCGCGCCGCCTCGACTGCGCGCCCGCGCCCAAGCTGGACCATGCCCAGGCCGTTGAGGGCTTCAGGGTTTTGCCGCCGAAGCCGGAGCGCCGTGTGGAAGCTCCCCTCCGCAGCGCTCAGCTCGCGGGCCCGCAACTGTGCCGCGCCCAGCCTCAGGAACCCCTGGGGTTCGTTTGGCCAGCGCAAGGTATAGGCTGTGAGCTCAGCCTTGGCCGCCTCGATCCGGTTTTGCGACAACCAGAGGCAGCCTAAATTGAAGCGTGCCTCGCTCAAATCCTGGTTCAACGCCAGCGCCCGTTGATAAGCGTGCTCGGCCTGGGCCAACTCGCCAGCGTGGTGGCATGCGAGGCCCAGGTCGTTCCAGGCCTGCGCGTTGGTGCCGCCCAGCAAGACTGCCGCGGCTCGCAGTTTCTCGATCGCTTGAGGGTAATCGCCCCGCTCTATGAGGCGCCTGCCCTCCAGCAGAGCGCGCGGGCCGGCGGGGGTGCAGCCGGCCAGCGCCGCCAGCAGCCCAACCAGCCCCAAACGGCAGCACCGACGCACTCCGCCGCGCATCGGCTGGGCCCAAAAGCTCCCGGCCACCTCGTTTTTTGTGGTCAGCATCGGTCTGGGTGGTAACATCCGCGGTTGGAAGTGTCAAGTAACGCACATTACATAGGCTGGCCGTTCTTTGCTTCGGCTGCATGCCGGCGGCAGAGCGCCGTGCTCTCCTGTCTTCTGGGCTGGCTGGCGATCGGCCGCACTCTGCAGGCGCAACCCGTCACGCCGGCCGCGTCCGAGGGCGCAGCCCCGCGCGCCTACGTCCTTACCGTCCAGGATGACACCGCTACCACGGCCTTTGCGCCGCGCCGGGATCGGGTCCGGCTGATGGTAAATCGCGCGATTACCAACCTGACGCATTGTGCCACTGTGCCGGAGGCATGGCGCAGCCTGGTCGCGACCCAGGATGTGGTGGGGATCAAGGTGGTTTCGGCGCCCGGCCCGAACAGCGGCACGCGCCCGGCGGTGGTGGCGGCGGTGATCGAAGGGCTGCTGGCGGCGGGGCTGCCGCCGCGACAGATCATTGTCTGGGACCGCCGGCTCACCGACCTGCGCCTGGCCGGATTCGGCGCGCTTGCGAAAGAGCATGGCATCCGGCTGGCCGGCAGCACCGACGCCGGCTGGGATCCGAAGGTCTCCTACGAACCCGAAAGTCCGATCCTGGGCAACCTGGTCTGGGGCGACCTGGAGTTTGGCCGGAAAGGCGATGGGGTGGGGCGCAAGTCGTTTGTCTCCACGCTGCTCACCCGCCAGATCAATAAGCACATCAACGTGACTCCGCTGCTCAATCACAACGAGGCCGGCGTCGCGGGCAACCTCTACAGCCTCGCGGCGGGCAGCGTGGATAACATGATCCGTTTTGAGTCCAAACCCGAAATTCTGGCAACGGCGATCCCTGAAATCTACGCCCTGCCCGAGCTGAGCGACCGCGTGGCGCTCAATATCACCGACGCGCTGATTTGCCAATACGAGGGCGGCGAGCGCGGGCTGCTCCACTATTCGGCGGTGCTCAATCAGCTATGGTTCAGCCGCGATCCCGTGGCGCTGGATGTGCTCTCGCTCCAGGAACTGGATCGCCAGCGCCAGGTTGCCGACGCTCCCATCGTCAAACGCAACCTTCAGCTCTACAGCAACGCCGCGCTGCTCCAGCTCGGCGTGAAGGACTTCAGGCGCATCCGGGTGGATACCCTCCGCTAGTTTTTCTCTGCCCCTGTGTGGGCCTTGCGGGCCGTGTTGGCCTTGATGGCTTCGATGGCATCGGCGGACGAGACAGCCAGCGTGGCGGCGAGATCGGCTCCATCCTGCTTGAGCGCAATGGCCTGGACCAGCTTCACGGAAACGGGGTTGTCCGCCCGGAACTTCATCAGCGCGAGCAGGCCCTGCGCTGCCGACACCATGTGTTTGGCCGCTTCCTCGTCGCTGGCCTGGAGGTTCAACGTGGCCTTCAGCTCTCCGCGTTCTTCGCCGGCCTCCAGTCGCGCCGCCTTCGCATACCGCAACAAGGCGGTGCTGAGGTCCGCCCCTTGCAGGTCCAGCCCGCCGGCGGCGAACTGGACGAAGCTGCTGCGCCCTCCGGCGCCGAGCTCCGCGAACCGGCGGCTGGCGGCCAAGGTCGCGCTCGCGCGGTCCAACACATTCAGAGCCTTCGCCACCCCCGGCTCCTGCCGGGAAAAGACCACAATGCTCCCGCTGTGGATGGCAGCATACACGCGCCGCTTGAGGCCTTGCCCGCCATGCTTGGGCTCGTCAAGCCAGCTGTGGATCACGTATTGCCTGTTGGTTGTGCTTTGGTAGTGCTTCGCTCCCCTGGCCGCCGCGACGAGCCTTGCCGCCTCGAAGTCCGCATAGACCAGCATGACCCCGTCCTCCGGTGCGTTACTCGCGCCATAGAGCGTCAGGCCATGCAATTGGCGGCGCGGGTCAAAGTTGAAGGTGGTGCGGAGGGTGGCAAGACTGCCCGCCGCTTCCGCCTTCTCCATCTCCGCCAGCAGATGCCGGCCAATCGCCGTCGGCCGCAGGTTGTCACAGTCAACGTGCAGCACCCACAGCGCCGCGGCAGGCACATCGGACCGCCGAAGCGGAGCGGCCATGAGCGGCGCTGAGATGGCGGCGAGGAAGCCGACACACAGGCCAGTTCGGAAAAGGGTAGCCTTCATAGTTGCTGTCTTTTGATACAGTCATCATTTGTTCCCTGCAATGCAAGCCCCCGCCTCGATTCAGCGGAGGAAACCGGCCGGCACCCCATTTCGGCCAGGACCTTCCCTGCCAGCGATTTTGCTAATACTTGCAATAACCTACTTCTATGCTATGGTTAAGTGCGGTCATCTCACCGGGGGTCGGCTATGCCAGCCGAGAGCGGGGATTGTTCTGGTGCGGATGGCAGGCAACGGCAATAAGGCCGGAGCATGAGGAGTTCGAAAGAAGTGCAAGAATCGGGCGAGTCCTGGGCAAGGAGCCCCCTTCCGGGGGGCCGGTGCCTGCCGATAGCCCCAGCCCCGTGAATGCGCATGCAGGCCAAGGCCCCCATTCCAGCACAAGCGCGAGCGGATCACGCTGTCAATGAAAGCGAGCAACGCTACAAGCGGTTGCTGGCCTCGGTAACCGACTATGTCTATTCGGTGAGCGTTGACCAGGGCCGGCCCACAGCAACGGTTCACGGGCCGGGCTGCGAGGCGGTCACCGGCTACAACTCCTCAGAGTTCGAGAGAGATCCGTTCCTATGGTTCCGCATGATTCACAGCGACGACCGCCCGGCCGTGAGGACCCAGGCCGAGTTGGTCATGAGAGGGGAGACGCCCGCGGCGCTGGAGCATCGCATCAAGCACAAAGACGGCCGGCTGCGCTGGATAAGGAACACCCCCGTCCCCCACAGGGATGCTGAGGGCCGGCTCATGGGCTACGACGGCCTGGTTTCCGACATCACCGAGCGTAAACGGGCTGAAGAGCAGCACCGCTTGAGCGAAGCGCGACTTCAAGCCATTCTCGACCACTCCCCGGCCGCCATCAGTCTCAAGGACACCCGCGGCCATTACCTCCTCAGCAACCGGCGATTCCAGCAACTGCTTCGCCTGAGCCGCGAGGACATTGTTGGCAAGTCGCCGCACGATCTGTTTCCCGCAGAAACCGCCACCATGCTATTAGACCAGGACCAGAAAGCGCTGACCACACTTGCGCCAGTGGAATTCGAGGAAACGCTGCCCCAGGACGACGGGCTCCACAGTTTCATATCGGTCGCGTTCCCGCTGCTGGATCCGGCCGGTGTTGCCTATGCGCTCTGCGGAATTGCCACCGACATCACCGAGCGCAAGCAAGCCGAAGAGAAACTGGCACGGGCTTACGCCGAACTGTCCGAGAACGAAGCCGCCCTGAAGTCGGCGCTTCAGAGGCTCCAGACCGCGAATGAGGAACTGCAGGCGACGCAGTTCCAGTTGATCCAGGCCGCCAAACTGGAGTCGGTTGGAACCCTGGCCGCCGGCGTGGCGCACGAGGTCAAGAATCCCTTGCAGACCATTCTGATGGGGCTGGACTACCTGACGAACAATTTCACCGGGGGAAACGGCAACACCAAGCTGGTCCTGAATGATATGCGGGAGGCGGTCACGCGGGCCAACACTATCATCCGCGAGCTGCTGCAGTTGTCTGCCGCCACCGACTTTGCGCCCGCGCAGGAAGATCTGAACGTCCTGGTGGACCGCTCGCTGCGGCTGATCCACAGCGAGACCATCGCGTCGCAGATCACCGTCGAGCGCAAGCTGGCCCCCGACCTGCCGCGCGTCAGGGTGGATCGGAACAAGATGGAACAGGTGTTCATCAACCTGTTCATCAATGCCATCCAGGCAATGTCCCAGGGGGGCATTCTGACCGTCGCCACCCGCCACCGACGCTTTGGCGAGGACCCCACGCTGAACCGTCCCGCCTTCGCCCAGTTCAGACCCGACGACCCCGTAGTCGTTGCCGAGGTGCAGGACAATGGCCCCGGCATCCCCGAGCACGATTTGCCCCGGCTCTTCGACCCCTTCTTTACCACTAAACCGACCGGCGTCGGCACCGGGCTCGGTCTATCGGTGGTGAGGAAGATTATGGACTTGCACGGCGGGGCAATTGAGGTCCGCAACGGGCCGCTCGGGGGTGGCCTGGTGACTTTGCTCCTGAGAGCGGGCTCGATGAATACACCATGACTCAAGCCAAACCAAGACTGCCGGAGCAGGCTGACAACACCACGCGCGTCGGCTGTTTCGGCTCAACCTGACAAGAACAAGATGAACGACGCGAAGAAACGCATTCTGGTAGTGGACGACGAAGCCAGTATTACCCGACTGCTCAAACTCAACCTCGAACAAACCGGTTATTACCTGGTCAGGACGGAGAACATACCACGGGCAGCCGTGGCTGCCGCGGAGGAGTTCCGCCCCGACCTCGTCTTGCTGGACGTCATGATGCCGGATCTGGACGGCGGGGATCTGGCTAGCCGTTTTCAAACCGTTCCGACCATGCGGGGGGTGCCGATTGTGTTCCTGACCGCAGCCATCAGCAGGGAAGAAGTCCGCGCGCGCCACGGTCTGGTTGCGGGACAACCCTTCCTCGCCAAGCCTGTGAACCTGCACGAGGTGCTTGGTTGTCTGGAACGGCATCTCGGCCCGCCAGCTTCTCCGCGGCCCCCGACCGCTGACACAACGTAGGGGACGAGTCGCGCGCAACGGTATGGGCAGCCCCTGGCGCCTGAGTCGCGCCTGTCTTGCCCGGTTAACGCCCCAGGGAGTGATTTTGGAAGGGCTGTAAGCCGAGTTCTGTCTTCGCCCGTTGCCAGGCGGAGAGAATCATTTGTCTCAGCAGCCAAGACCCGGGACCCGTTCCGCTGTTCGGAACCTGGAGCGGGCCGCTCCGGGGTCCCCTATTTGGCCTTGCACCCGATGGGGTTTTCCGTGCCTCCGCGCTTGCGCTTGGAGCGGTGGGCTCTTACCCCACCTTTTCACCCTTGCCGCAGCCTCGTTGCCGAGGCCGAGGCGGTTTGATTTTCTGCGGCACTATCCGTCGGGACGCCTCGCGGCGTCGCCTCCCGCGTGTATCCCGCCGCCGGCCTGGCTGGCCCCCTCCGCACTACTCTCACGAAGGAAGCGCCCTGACCCGGCAGGTTACGCGGCATCGCGCCCTTTGGTGCTCGGACTTTCCTCCCTCCCCGAGCTTGTTCGGGGAGAGCGATTCTCCGCCCTTCCAAAATCGGGAGAAATATACCCCCCGCGCCCCGCGTTGGCAAGACGGCCTTGGATCAGCGCCCGCCTGGTCCCCCCGCTCCCCACACCGTAGCACCCCTAACCCGGGGGTTAGGCGTACTAAGGCATTGGGACGGCGAGGCAACACAGTGTCTGGCAACTCCATCGCAGCTTTCGGGGGGCGGCGGACCAACGCGGCTGCGCTTTGCCGTTCGGGCACGCCCAGCCGGCTGCCGGGCGGCACCGCGGCGAATGGCCCGCTATTCCGCCACCGCCAGATCCATGTCTGGCGTATAGTAGAGCATCCGTCCGCAGTTGCTGCAGGTGACCAGCTCCTGTTCGCCCTGGCAGGTCACCAGTAGCTGGGGAGGAACTTTCATGTGGCAGCCGCCGCAGACGCCGTGCTGGACGCCCACCAAGACGTTCTCGCCTTTGCTCCGGAGCAGCCGCTCGTAGCGCAAGCGGGCAGTTTGTTCGACGGCGCCAGCCAGGGTTTCGCGGCGGGCGTGCAGTTCGGCCAGTTCCTTGCGCAGATTGGCCTCGCGCGCCGATAGCTGCGCGAGGTGTTCTTCGACAAGTTTGCGCGTGGCGTTGGCCGCCCCGGTTGCCTGGGCGATCTCCTTCTGGACCGCCTCGGCCTGTTCCATCAGCTCGATTTCCCGATTCTCGATCTCGAAGATGGCGCTCTTGCAGGTCTCGATCTCATGGGTCAGGGCGCGGTATTCCTCGTTCTTGCGGGTCTGCAACTGCTGGTTGGCGTACCGGTCAATCATCTGCTTCTTGAGCTGGACTTCGAGCTCCAGATCTTTGCGCGCCGTTTCAGTCTGCTTGAGCCGCAGCCGCGCGTTGTCCAGCATCGCCTGGGCCGCGGCGGCTTTGGCGTTGAACACCTGGCGCTCCGGTTCAATGCGCGCCAGTTCGCCTTGCTCTCTGCTAATCTTCCGGTCGCAGTCTTGCAGGATCAGGAGTTTCTCAATCGTTTCAAGCATGTCGGTAGTCTGAGCCAGCCCGCAAAGTATCCGGCCTGCCGGCACAAGTCAACGCGCGGTATCTTCCTTGGCCAGCCCGCGCTTATGCGGTTGCGCTCGGGCGACCGCTGCGCTAATAAGCGGAGATGCGATTTATAGGTGGCGTCATCGAAAAGCTCCAGCGGCACCCTAAGCGGATTGTGTTTCCCGAAGGAACCGAGCCGCGCGTGCTCCAGGCCGCGCGCCAGTTCCACGCGCTGCGGCTGGGCGTGCCGATCCTGCTGGGCGACCCGGCCCGCATCCGGGAGGCCGCCGGCGACCTGCACATCCCACTGGACGGCATCCGTCTGATCAACCCGGCCGCGAGCAGCGAGCTGGACAGCTTCGCCCGCCGGTTCAAGCTGCTGCACTATTACAAGGGCAAGCGCATGAAGGCCCTCGAGGCCCGCGAAGCCGTCCTCCAGCCCAACTACTTCGGCGCGATGATGCTCGCTATGCACGAGGCCGACGGCTTCATCGCCGGCGTCCGCCAGGTGACCGCCGGCGTCTTGCGGCCCCTCTTCCAAACCATCAAGCCCGCCCCGCACACCAAAACCGTCGGCAGTTGTCTGGTCATGGAGGTCGAGGATTCGCGCCTGGGCGAACAGGGCGTCTTGTTCCTGGCCGACTGCGACGTCATCGAAGACCCCTCGGTCGAGCAACTGGCCGACATCGCGGTCTCGACCGCCCAGCTCGCCCGGCACCTGCTCGGCGTGCGCCCCAGGGTCGCCCTGCTCTCTTTCTCCACCAAGGGCAGCGCCTCCCACCCTTCCGTTGGCAAAGTCCAGGCCGCCACCGCCCGCGCACAGCAAAAGGCCTCCGCCCAAAAGCTCGGGGCCGACTTTGACGGGGAACTCCAGGTGGACACCGCCCTGGTGCCCGAAATCGCCGCCCGCAAACTGCCCGACAGCAAGCTGGGCGGCAACGCCAACGTCCTCATCTTCCCCGACCTCAACGCCGCCCAAATCGCCAGCAAACTAGCTCGCCTCCTGGCCCGCGCCAACGCCTACGGCCACATCCTTCTGGGCCTGGACCGACCGGCGGCGGATGTCTCCCGCGGCACCAGCGCCCGCGACCTCCTGGGCGTCGCCGCCATTGTGGGCGTCCAGTCCATTGATTACCAGAAACTCTACCCGGGCGCCGGCCAAAGCCTGCCCGGCGAACACCGCGGCTAACCGGCCCAACCCCGCCCCAACCGCAACGGATGGGCTTGCAGGCAGAGCGGCAACTCCAGCAGAAACTCTGTGCCGGGAGGTCGGCTCACCCTTCGGCTGCCTCGGACGCGGAAAGACCTCTCGCTGCCACTGTGGCCACGGATGAAGGGTGCGAGCGTCCGGGCAGCCCGCCGGCTATTCTCGCTGGCCATCGGCCCGAACGGCATCTGGTTCGGACTTTAGATCGCCCGACCTGACCTGGACTCCATTCCTGGCACGAATCTCCCACCCTGACCTGCGGAATTCAATGGTAGCTGCTCCAGCGGAGCGCGTGTAGACAACCGGCGTTTTCCTGTGTGCCAACCGCTCGATCAGCTTCGCTCCCGCCCGCTCTGCGGCGGGGAACTCAGAGTCGGCAACTACAATCAGACGGGGCTGTATGGCCTCCAACAGCGCGTCACTCAGAGCTTCATTTTGACTGGGCAAACCCGTGACCACAATATCCGCACGCAAATCGGGCGTTCGTTCGAGCAAAGCGTCTTGGCCCACGCGGCCCAAATCGGAAAGCAGCAAGACCCGCGTGCTATAGAACCTGCCCGACAGAACCAGCGCGCCGTCGTCGGCCTGCCCGAAACGATCGTCGGCTGACGGATGTAGCACCATCCAAGGACCGAGTCGGTCGCCACTGCTGATCCTTCGCAGCCATTGCGGCCTGCGCTCAAACTCCTGTATGAGTTGCCGATACATGGGCGACCGGAACCTTAACGGGCTGACTAATATCTGACGCGCGCGAAACATCTCCGCGATCAGGCCTGCACCGCCAATGTGGCGCAAGTCACCGTGCGTCAGAATCAACGCCGGCAGGTAGTTAACTCCTCGAGCCCGCAAGAAGGGCTTAGCGATGAACTCGACAGAATTCGTCGCGCCGCAATCCATCAGCCACTCGCTGGACTTGCCCAGGTCGCGGAAGTAAGTGGCCATCCCGCCGTTTACCGGGATCACCGTCAAACTCGCAGGAGGCCGCGCTGCCAGCCACTGGCACCCACAGAAGCCCGCCAACGATACGGCGCCGGTCAACAGCCAGCGGCGCTGTCTTGCCGCGAGGAAAATGCCCGACAAGCTACCAATCAGGAGGAGGTAGTAGGCGGCTATTTCCAACCCCGACGGTCCCCGGACGTAACAGTAGCCTCCAGGAAAAAGCGTTGCCAACTCGCTAAGCTTGACCATACAGCGCATCCAAAACCATCCGCTGTAGTTGAACCACTCCGTAACCCAGGGGAGCCAGGCTCCGCAAATCACACTGCCAAGGCTGGCCGCCAGAGCCAGGCTGCTGAACGGAACAATAAGTATGTTGGCCAACACGGTCACCGGGCTGAACAGATGAAAGTAGTATGCCGTGAGCGGCAGTGACCCCAGCCATGCAGCCAAAGACACTGCCGTCGAGCTTGTAGCCACTCGCAGCGGAGTCGCCAGCCAGCGGCGCCAGCCCGGCAATAAATCCGTCGGCAGCAGCGGATCAGTCTGGAACAGGCGGTCGCGTGCGGTGTCCAGCGGCGGTACAAGCAATCCGATGCTAAGCACTACAAGAAACGATAGTTGAAAGCTCGCACCGAACATCTGCCGGGGGTCCCACAACAGGATAACGAAGGCGGCAGCGGCCAGCGAATTCAACAGATCGCTTGGCCGCTTCAAAGCCCAGCCGCCGATGATAATGCTCATCATCACCGTTGCCCGGATTGCGGACGGCTGCCACCCCGTCGCTACAGTGTAAAACCAGATCAAAGGGACTACAGCCCATCCGCACCAAGTCCGAGACACTTGAAGCATGCGCAACAAGCCGGCAAGAATCCCCGCGATCAGTGCTACGTGCAGTCCGCTGATGGCGAAGATGTGCATCGTGCCCGAGCGCATGAAGGGCTCGTAGGTTTCATTGGTCAATGCGGGTTTCCAACCCAGTGACATTGCCCAGATCAGGCGCAGGGCTTCGTCTTCCTCCGGCAGGCCGCGCGCCAGCGTGGTCCGAGCCCAGGCCAGAAAGCGGTCGGCCAGCGGCCGGGCGCGTTTGGCGTCCAGGAGGCGCCAGTCATTGGTCCCGGAAGTGTTGAGGAGGTAGTAAACGCCTTGCCGACGCAGATGTGCACGGTAGTCGAACAGGCCCTCCGCCACGGGCTCGGGCGGGGGCGCCAGGACGCCCGCGATCTCAACGGCGCGGCCGGCGAATATCTCGCCCGGCAGCAGCGCCGGTGTGATGACCAGCACCTCGCCGGAGGCTGGTTGCCAACTGCCGCCGCGGCATTGCAGGTGTTTGACATGAACTTGCGCAATAGACCGCACGGTTTCCTCCTCGTTGCGGACGTAGGTCCGGTGCCCAGGTGTCTCACAGAGTGTGCCCCGGATGGTCGCAAGCTTCGCTGACGGTCCGATGGTCAGACGCAGGTCATGGGGTGAGAGGGGGGTGGTGCGATTCGCCAGATTGGTCCAGCCGGTGAAGAGCACCAGGGGCCAGATGAGCCAGGGCCGCGCCGCAGCCAGGGATAGGGCGGCGACGGCTAACCCCAGGGAGATCGAAAAGAGGAGGGCGAGCGGTGGCTGGAAAAGCTCAGCGAGCACCAACCCGCCTGCATAAACCAAGGTGAGCCAAACCAGGGGCCGTCTCATCGCCGACCATGAGCCTATGCAGTGGCGCGGGATTTGGCGACCTCGAAATCGCATTCGCCTGGGCAAGACGACAACGACAAGCGCGACTGAGGCTTGACACGACCGCCGACATCACGGTTCCACATACACCGGCATCCCGACCCAAACCAGCTTGACCAGGTATTCGGCGTTCCAATTCGCCAGCCGAAAGCAACCGTGCGACTCGGTCCGGCCCACTTGCTCCGGACTTGGAGTGCCGTGAATGCCGTAGCCCGGTCGGTCCAGGCTGATCCACGCCACACCGACAGGGTTATTCGGCCCGGGTGGCAGGATGAGCTTGGTCTTCAGCTCCCGCGCCTCGGCGGATTCCGGGAACACGTCCGGGTCAAAGGTGTAGTTCGGGTTTGGGGCGATGGCAGCAACGTGCAACTCGCCGACAGGCCGTTTCTCGACGCGCTGCGCGATGCTGCACGGGAAGTGCGCAAGCAGGTTGTCGCGGGCGTCAAAAGCCTCGAGCATCTTGCCCGCCAGGCTGATCGTGACAAATGCTGCCTTCGCGCCAGTGTCGGGATAAGCAACGTCCGGCAGTTGCACAACCGTGTCTGCTACAATGGCGCGCCAATCAACAGACGGATTGAGTTGCCCGATGAGCTTCGGATGGGCGTGACCCTTTTCGGCAACCAATTCGAGGATGGTCTCATAGTCGAGCGCCGTTTGCCGGGACTTGCCGAGCCAGGTGCGACTTAATGGCTGCAGCCGTCCCAGATCGTTTGTGGTGACGGTGTAAATGGTGCAGGGCGAAGTGGTGACCAGCAGAAGTTCCCTGGTGGCCGGGTCCAATTCACCGGTGATGGGCAGGTTCTTCACTGTTTGCTGAAAGGCGCGCAGAGCCGCACGTGTCTGCGGCCCCATGATGCCATCCAACGAACCGGCCGAAATGCCCTGACGCGCCAGCGCAATCTGTGCCTCAAAGACGCTTTGTGCAGGACGGGGAAAGGCAGCAGCCGAAAGGGACTCAGGACGGGGCTGGGGGATAACCGGCGGCACGGGAGCCGGCGAGACCGGCGGCGAAAGCTGCGGTTGTGCGCTCACCGTCTCTTGTTTGAGCGGGACCTCATCCTGGACCGACTTGGGCTGAACCACCGCCTGAGTTGTCTTGGGTTGAATGACGATCTGCGCCGCGACGGAAACGGGAGCGGGCTCCGCCCGTTGCGCGGGCGGGCGGGTCTCGCTGACCTGCCACCAAATCCAACCAGCCACGATTGCGAACCCGGCCAGCGTCAGCAGCCAGAGAAAGCCTCGCAGCCGTCTTCTCCTTGACCTCGACAGTTGGTATCTGGCGCTGCGCCGCACAATTCGATTTAGCCACAAGTGCGGCCTCCAGCCCAAGCATAAACTGGACCTGGCCAACGCAGATGCAGGAGAAACGGGCATCGTCAGGCGCAAACCAAGGCCATCCTCGCCCTGCACTGCTCTCACAGCGGCCACCGGCTGGAGGGGGCTCGGAAACACTGCTCGAAGGAATGGAAGGCACGCCGCGATGCGTAGCGTTAGCCAGCCTGGCGCGGCATCTTGCCTGCGAACCCCCGCCAGCCTGCCGCCCGCCGCAAATCGGCAGTCGGAAAACAGTTGAAATGTCTGTTGACTCAGACGCCTGGTCTGCTATTTTGAGCGCTCGTTTAATCAGGAACTTAGATGAAGACGCATTTGCCGAAAGTGAATTTGGATCAACGCAAGTGGCATGTAATTGATGCCGACGGCGCCGTGTTGGGCCGTCTGGCGACTCACGTCGCCAATGTGTTGCGCGGTAAGAACAAGCCCGTTTTTACGCCGCACCTGGATGCGGGCGACTTTGTTGTGGTCATCAATGCCGAGAAGGTTCGCCTCACGGGCAAGAAGGAGACCGCCAAGGAGTTTATGAGTTACTCCGGTTGGAAGGGCGGCGAGAAATACCGGTCGGTCGAGCAGGTTCGCGCCCGGCATCCCGAGCGGCTCATCACTCATGCGGTGCGCGGCATGATTCCCAAGAACCGCCTGGGCCGGGTGCTGTTGACCAAACTCAAAGTTTACAAAGGGAGCGAGCATCCGCACGCCGCCCAGCGTCCGCAAGTCCTGGCGCTCGCAAAGTAACACCATTAACCGTTCACGCTTTTAAGGCATGTCTGATACACAAGTTACGGAAGTCAAGGCTCCTCAAAACCTCGGCACTGGCCGCCGCAAGACCGCCGTCGCGCGAGTGCGTTTGTCCACCGGCGCGGGCAAGATCCTGATCAACGGCCGGCCGTTCGAAAACTATTTCCCGCTCGAATCCCTGCGCATGGTCGCCGCGCAGCCGTTGACCACGACCGGCTCCGCCGGCAAGTTTGACGCGCATATCACCGTCACGGGCGGCGGCCCGAGCGGCCAGGCCGGCGCGGTGCGGCATGGGCTTGCACGCGCTTTGCTTGCAATGGACGCCAACCTGCGGCCTTTGTTGAAAGCGGAAGGGCTGCTGACCCGCGACGCGCGCCAGAAGGAGCGCAAGAAGTACGGCCAGCCGGGCGCGCGCAAACGTTTCCAGTACAGCAAACGTTAATCGCGCTGGATATTTTCCCGCCCCGCTGGTTCAATCCGGCGGGGTTTTTTTATGATGAATGCAAAACCAGTAGCCATTGTGGGCGCCTCGGGATATTCGGGCGAGGAACTCGTCCGACTGCTGCTATCCCATCCGCACACCGAACTGGCCGCCGTCACCTCGCGCCAATACGCCGGGCAGACGCTGGCGCAGGTCTTCCCTAAATTCGCCCATCACCCGCGCGCCCGGACGCTCCGTTTTACCGAGCCCAAAGTCGAGTTGCTGGCCAGGCAGGCGCAGGTCGTGTTCTTGGCCCTGCCGCACGGTGTGGCCGCCGAATACGCCGTTCCCCTGCTCCAGCTCGGGTGCCAGGTCATTGACCTGAGCGCGGATTTCCGCGTCCGGAGCGCCGCCGTCTATCAGCAGTTTTACGCGCACGAACACCCGGCGCCGGAGTTGCTGGCCCAGGCGGTTTACGGCCTGCCGGAGGTCTATCGGGCTCAGATTAAGAAGGCGTCGCTGATCGCCTCGCCGGGCTGTTATCCGACCAGCATCCTGCTGCCGACGCTGCCGCTCCTCAAAGCGGGCCTTATCCAGCCCGACGGCATTATCGCCGACTCCCTGAGCGGGGTTAGCGGCGCCGGACGGAAAGCGGAGCTCGATTACCTGTTTGTCGAGTGCAATGAGAGCGCCCGGCCCTACGGCATCCCCAAGCACCGGCATCTCTCGGAGATTGAGCAGGAGCTCTCGGTTGCGGCGGGCAAACCGGTCACGATTCAATTCACCCCGCACCTGATCCCGGTGAACCGCGGCATCCTCACCACGCTGTACCTCACACCCGCCGGCGCAGTCCCAGAACGGGTTAAGGAGTGCTATCAAGCCGCCTATGGCAACGAACCTTTCGTCCGACTGCTGGAGGGCAAAGCCCTGCCCGACACCAAGAACGTCGTGCATACCAACGTGATCGAAATCGCCTGGCGCCACGACCCGCGCACGGGGCGGCTCATAGTAATGAGCGCTGTGGACAACGTGGTCAAGGGCGCCGGCGGCCAGGCTATCCAAAGCATGAATCTTATGTGTGAATTCCCGGAAACCGCCGGGCTGATGTAAGGCAGATCACGGGTGAAACGCGCGCTGGCTAAACCCGGCGCGAACAGCTAAGCCTATACCAGATTCTAACTGCTCCCATGAAAGCCAAACTTACACCCATCCGAGGTTCTGTTACCGCCCCGCGGGGTTTCCGCGCCGCTGGGGTCTTCTGTAACATCAAGCGCCTCGGCACTGGCAAGGGCTCGAACAAGGGCAAAAAGCACGACCTGGCGCTCATTGTGTCCGAAGTCCCCGCCACCGCGGCCGGCATGTTCACGACCAATCAGGCGTGTGCCGCGCCCGTCAAGGTCTGCGTTGAACAGATGAAGAAACGCCGTGCCCAGGCCGTGGTCGTCAACTCCGGCAACGCCAATGCCTGCACGGGCAAGCAGGGTCTAAGAGACGCCCGCGAGATGGCCTGGTTTGCGGAAGCGGCACTTGGCTTGCCGCAGGGGTCGGTATTCGTCGGCTCCACTGGCCGAATCGGGGTCACCATGCCCATGGACAACGTCCGGGCCGGCATCGTCGAAGCCGCTGTCGGGCTAGGGTCCACCGCGGCCCATGCCGCGCAGGCCGCCGAGGCCATCATGACCAGTGATACGAGACCGAAGCAGGTTGCCGTTCAGTTCAAGCTGGGCGGCAAGACCGTCCGCATCGGCGGCATGTGCAAAGGCGCGGGTATGATCCAGCCCGGCATGAGCGCCGACGGCAATCGCCCGGCGGCCATGCCTCTCCATGCCACCATGCTGTGCTTCATCACCACCGATGCCGTGGTGGAGGCGAAGGCCCTGCAGGCCGCCCTGCGCGAGGCCGTGGCCAACAGCTTTAACCGCATCACGGTGGACAGCGACATGAGCACGAACGACACCGTGCTCGTGCTGGCTAACGGCCTTGCGGGCAACCGCAGGTTCGGAGCCCAATCCCCCGCCTTTAATCAGTTCAAGGCCGCCCTGAGCCACGTCTGCCTGGAGCTGGCCAAGATGATTGTGCGCGATGGCGAGGGCGTGTCGCGGTTCGTCACCGTGCGGATCAACGGGGCCAGGTCGTTTGCCGACGCCGATGCCGCCGCGCGGGCCGTGGCGAACAGTCCGCTGGTCAAGACGAGCTGGCATGGGGGCGACCCTAACTGGGGCCGCATCATCGCCGCGGTCGGTTACAGTCCCGCGACGATCGTGGAAAGCAAGGTGGACATCGGCTACAGTGCGCCCGGCAGCCGCAAGATTCTCTGGAGCCTCAAGCGCGGTCAGCCGACCGCAGCGACCTTCAAGGCCCTTTGCGCCGCGGTGGCCCCCCGGGAATTCGATCTCCATATCAACCTGCACGTCGGGCAGGCGGATGCGCTCATCTACGCCGCCGACCTGACTGAAGAATATGTGGACTTCAACAAGGGCGACGTGAGCGACCCGGGCTCGCTGGGGGGATGAATTCACCGGCAGAGCCAGCGCCAGCCGAGGCCAGGAATTCACTTGCCAGTTCTGGGGTTTCCACATCTTCTACTTCCATGAACGCGCTGGCAGATTGTCTTTGGGCGGTAACGCCGGAAAAGGTGAACACCGTGGTTCAGCGGCTCGTGGCCGTTGGACATCCGCGCCAGATTATCTTGTTCGGCTCTTATGGACGCGGAGAGGTGGGGCGCGACAGCGATTTGGATGTGGTGGTCGTAACGGAAGACCGAGTTGCCAATCCCCGAGCGGAGAGCGTGCGGCTACGCGAGGCGGTGGGCGACATTGATATGCCGATGGACATCCTGGTAGTCCCGGAATCCCAGTTCAAGGCGCTGCGCAACACGCCCGGCCTGATCTACCAGGAGGCCTGCGAGCAAGGCAAATTGGTCTATGAGCGGCCTGAATAACCCGTCGCCGGGCACACCGGAAGACGGGCTGCGCCATGCCAGGAGTGACTTGGCCGTGGCCCGGGATATCGAGAACAATCCGGAGGTGCTACCCAACCAAACGGCCTTCCACGCACAGCAGGCAGCCGAGAAGGCCCGTAAGGCAGTAATGATACGACGGGGGATTGCGTTTCCCCGCACGCACGACCTCACGGAGTTGGTCAAGCGGTGGACGGATTCGGGCCAGGTCTGGCCTTCGGTCCTGATGGGAGTGAAGACTCTCAACTCCTACGCCGTGGAATTTCGCTACCCCGGTTATATCCACCAACTCAGCCACGCCGAAGTGCGGGCTGCCATCGAAACAGCCGCGCGAGTTGTCACCCGGGCAGAGGCGGCCCTTACTCCGCCGCAGCCCCCGTCGGGCGCCAAGTTGACTTGAAGACACGTGCTCTTGCAGTCCTGGTTATTGCCCTTGCGGTGAGCGGCATGTCGAGTGCCCGCGCACAGGCCAGTTGGGTCAGCAGCGGCAAGTTGGCCTTCGCCGCGTCCGAAACGAATGAATTCGCTTTCGACACCGGCGTGTTGAAAGGCAAGCTGCGCGCCGGAGGCAAGTCCACGGGGCTGTCTTCGGTCGTTCATCTGCCGACCGGAACGCGCCTGGACCATAGCATGGGGCTGTTCGGCCATTACCGCGTCTTCAGCGCCAACCGGCGCTACGGCAACGCCGCCTGGGATTGGCCGAGCGAGGCGAAGCTTCGCCCGGATGGAAGCGTGGAGACTTACTGGCCGTCCGCCCAGGATCACCCCTTCGAACTGCGCGCCGTCTATCGTTGGACTGCGCCGGACACTCTCGACCTCGAAACCAGCGTACTCGCCAGGACCAACCTGACGAGGTTCGAGTCGTTCCTGGCATCGTACTTCTCCGAGTCCTTCACCAACGCCTGCGTGCTGGCGCGCTTAGACGGCTCGGAAGGACTCGTGACCGCAGACCGAGACTCCGGCGTCTGGCAGGCTTTCCCGCGCGATGACGAAGCCGTGTCCATCATCAAGGACGGGCGCTGGAAGTTCCCTCCCAGCCCGGTGGACTGGATTATCCGGCCTCGCCTGGCCAAGCCAATCGGCTTGCGCCGCTGTCTGGCGAATAACCTGCAGGTCGTCGTGATGTCGCCCCCGCAGGATTGCTTTGCGGTGCTCACGCCTTTCGATGGCGAAGGCCATCGCTCGTTGTATCCTTCGCTCTTCGGCAAGGACCTGAGAGCAGGCCAGACCGTTCGGGCGCGAGCGCGGCTCGTCGTGGGAACAAATCCAGCGAGTGATGCAATCGGCCCGCTATACGCCGCCTACCTGCGGCAAATCCAGTAACCAAACAGCATTCGTATGCAAAACCTCGTTGCCAAAGCCCACACCCTGCTGGAAGCGCTGCCCTACATCCAGCGCTTCAGCGGCGCCACTTTCGTCCTCAAGTACGGCGGCAGTTTCATGGACTCGCCCGACGCGGAAGTCCGCAACAGTGTCGCGCGGGACATTGTCTTCCTGGAGGCGGTCGAGATCAACCCGGTCGTCGTCCACGGCGGCGGCAAAGCCATCACGCGCGCCATGGAGAAGGCCGGCCTGAAGGCCACTTTCCTTCAGGGCCAGCGCGTGACCGACGAGGCTACGGTCCAGATCGCTGACGAGGTGCTCTCCCGTGAGATCAACCCCGAGGTGGTTGCCACCATCGGCGCGCTGGGCGGCCTGGCCCGCGGTTTCGCCGGCCCGGACATCTTCCGGTGCCGCAAGGCGCAGGTGACGGGGCCGGACGGCCAGGTGCTCGACCTCGGTTACGTGGGCGAAGTTATCGGCGTAAACACCGGCCCGCTGCTCGAATGCCTCCGCCAGGGCATCACCCCCGTCATCAGCCCCACCGCTCGCGGGGAAGACGGCAAGGTTTATAACTGCAACGCCGACGTCGCCGCCGCCCAGGCAGCGATCGCGCTCAAAGCCCGGCGGCTGGTCTTCATGAGTGACGTGCCCGGCTTGCTGCATGATCCGAAAAGGCCGGACAGCGTCATCTCGCGCCTCAAGATCAGCGAGGTGGAGGGATTGAAGCAAAAGGGTGTCGTTGACAAGGGGATGATTCCGAAAGTGGACAGCGCCGTCGCCGCCCTCCGGGCCGGCGTCGAGAAGGTCTCTTTCGTGGATGGCCGTGTGCCACACAGCGTCCTGCTCGAGATCTTCACCGACGAGGGCGTAGGCACCGAAGTAGTGGGTTGAGCGGTCCCAACATTCCGCTTCCTTCCGCGGGGACTCCTGCTAATGATTGCTCTGTTTCATTTGACGCGCAAATCATGAAAGACACTATTCCATCGCCGCTGCCCGTCGCGCGCAACGATGCGGCGGCCGTGCAAGCGCTTTTCCAGCAGAACGTCGTGCCCAGCTACGGCCGCTTCGACCTCGTGCTCAGCCACGGGGCGGGCCGTTACCTCTACGACATTACCGGGCGGCGTTACCTTGACCTGGGTGGCGGCATTGCCGTCAGCTCGCTGGGCCACGCGCACCCGGCCATCACCGAGGCGCTGGTCGAGCAATCGCGCAAGATCATCCATTGCTCGAACTTCTATTACCACGAGCCGCAAGGCCGCCTGGCGCAGGCGCTGGTGAGCCTGGCGGGCCCGGGCAAGTGCTTCTTCTGCAACAGCGGCGTCGAAGCCAACGAAGGCCTGTTCAAGCTGGCCAGGAAGTTCGGCCATGACGAAGGCCGCTTCGAGATCCTCACGACGGTCAACTCGTTCCATGGCCGGACGCTTGCCGCCATCGCCGCCACGGGCCAGGAAAAGGTTCGCAAAGGGTTCGAGCCGATGGTGCCGGGTTTCCGCCAGGTCCCCTACAACGACCTCGAAGCCATGCGCGGCGCGATCTCGCCCGCCACCGCCGCGATCATGGTTGAAGGCATCCAGGGCGAGGGAGGCGTGCTGCCCGCCACACCCGATTACCTGCTGGGCCTGCGCCGGTTGTGCGACGAGAAGAAGCTGCTGCTGTTTATGGACAGCGTGCAATGTGGGCATTTTCGCACCGGCCGTTTCCAGAGCTTTCAGCGCATCCTCGAAGGCGTGCCGGGCGGCGAGACTTTCCTGCCGGACGGCATCTCGATGGCCAAGTCCCTGGGGGGCGGTTTTCCCATCGGCGCGTTTTGGGTGAGGGCGCCCTACGCGGATATGCTGGGCGCGGGCTCGCACGGCACTACTTACGGCGGCTCGCCGCTGGCGTGCGCGGTGGCGCTGAAGATTCTCGAGGTCATCCAGGGCGAGAAGCTGGCCGACAACGCGCGCCGGGTGGGCGATCAGCTCAAGGGCGGACTGCAAGGGCTGGCCGGCAAGTTTCCCGCCGTCGTTCAGCGTGTCCGCGGCCTGGGCCTGATGTTGGGCATGGAGCTGGCCCCGTCCATACCGAAACTGCCCGGCGACCCCGCCAAGGCGCAGGCAGTCCGCTTCACCAACCTACTGCACGCCGCCGGGCTGCTGGCCATTCCCGCCGGCGCCCAGGTCATACGGTTCCTGCCGCCGCTCAACCTCCAGCCCGCCGAGGCCAATGAAGGGCTGAAGATACTTGAGTCGGTGCTCGCCAATCTGGTATGATGGCTCTTTCGCGGCCGGGCTGGGCGCTTGTCCGCTTTGGATATGAAACATCTGCTGAGCATTGAGAAGCTGGCCCGCGCGGACATGGACATCATCCTGGCCGACACGGTGACGCTGAAAAGAGAACGCGGGCGGCACGCGCAACTACCGCTGGCGGGCCAGACCTGGGCCATGGTCTTCTCGAAGTCTTCGACGCGCACCCGCGTCTCCTTCGAGGTCGGCATCCGCGAGTTGGGCGGGCAGGTCATTTTCCTCCCGTCGCATGAAATCCAGCTTGGCCGGGGCGAACCGATCAAGGACACGGCGCGGGTGCTGGGCCGCATGGTCCACGGCGCGATCTTCCGCACCTTCGCTCAGAGTGATGTCGAGGAATTTGCCCACTACGCCCATATTCCCACCATCAACGCCCTCACCGACCAGGAGCACCCCTGCCAGATCCTGACGGACATCTTCACCTTTCAGGAGAAGCGTGGGCCGGTCCAGGGCAAGGTGATCACCTTCATCGGGGACGGCGCCGGTAACGTCGCCACGTCGTTGGTCTTTGCCGCCGGCAAGGCCGGCTTCGAGTTGCGCCTCGCCGCGCCCAAGGCCTTCCAGCCTGCCGCCGAGCTGGTCAAGCGCTCCGGGGGAAAGATCGTCGTCACCGAAGACGTCAAAGCCGCGGCAGCCGGCGCGGACCTGCTCTACACCGATGTGTGGGTCTCGATGGGCCGGGAGAAGGAGTCCGCTGAGCGCCTGCACCAGATGAACGGCTACCAGGTCAACGCCGACGTCGTCCGGCTGGCCAGGCCCGGCGCGCTGGTTATGCACTGCCTGCCGGCCTATCGCGGCAAGGAAATTGATGAGGAAACCTTCGAGGCCCACGCCCAGACCATCTTCGACCAGGCCGAGAACCGCCTCCACGTCCAGAAGGCCATCCTGAGCTGGCTGGTGGGCTAGCCCGAATATTTCGCACCCGACGCCGCGTGAGGGCACGCGGCCTGGAGTTTGGACATTCTGGAAGGCGCGACTTGGGCGAAAGGGTTTGAGTTTTATCAGGCGGCAGCGGCTTGGACCATGGTCTGGCAGGTAGCGGGGGCGTTGCCGGTGGCAAAGGTCATCGGGTTGTCGGCCAGTTGCTGGCGCAAGAGCGTAACCAAGTCCAGACACGAGGG
>Ga0209201_1001424_pt1 | contig 27662 bp, 18 predicted proteins | sample AD_UKC055_MetaG_FD_184411 | JGI IMG/M metagenome (GOLD analysis project Ga0209201, IMG submission 184411) | Active sludge microbial communities of municipal wastewater-treating anaerobic digesters from USA - AD_UKC055_MetaG (SPAdes) (version 2) | ecosystem: Engineered > Bioreactor > Anaerobic >...
GGTGGCGGCGCCGAGCCTCGTCCGCTTCGCTGGGCACCCGCACCACGCTCCACAACGCCTTCTCGCCGTACAGGCGATAGCGCAATAACATCGTCAACAGCTTCTGGGCATCTAGGCGGTCGGTCTTGGCGCGGCGCTGCCGCCGGTTCACTTCGATGCTGGCCGAATCCACCACCAGATTGACCACGCCGATCTTCTCCAGCAGCCGGTGGATCCAGAAGCCATCCCGCCCGGCCTCGTAGCAACTGTAGATCGGCGCGGCTGCCGGCAGTCCCAGCTTGGCCTTGGCTTGGGCAATGGCTTGTCGCAGCCGAGCCTGGTCGCGCGCGGGAATCGTCACTTGCCGTTCTTGCCGCCCATCGCCAAACGCCAGCTTCCATTCACGGTTGCTCAGCTCCATCGCTAGGTATAAAGTAGGATCGCTATGTGGGTTTTGTTTCATGTCTTCTGGTTCCTTTCTTGTGGTTGATCCACATCACCATGATGCATGAACGAAACCCCATAGCATCTACAATCCGAACGGATTTTTTGTAGGGCGGGAATGGTTGAGGAACGATACCTTCCCGCCGGGAACGGCTGGAAGGTCTACGACCGTTCCAGCCCTTCAATCCGAACGGATTTTTTGTAGGGCGGGAATGGTTGAGGAACGAAACCTTCCCGCCGGGAAAGGCTGGAAGGTCTGCGACCGTTCCAGCCCTTCAATCCGAACGGATTTTTTGTAGGGCGGGAATGGTTGAGGAACGAAACCTTCCCGCCGAGAGAAGGCTGGAAGGTCTACGACCGTTCCAGCCCAACAAGATTGATGAAGGGACCCTATTGGCCCTGCGGCTTGCCGAAGGAATACAGCCGGAACAACACGGCCGGGGCCGGCGTGAAGGTGATGGTCTGTCCGTTGATTTGATATTCCTCCATGGGCAGCAACGACCAGTTCCATCGGTTGGTGAGCAGGGTGTCCGCCCACCAAATGTTGTTGTGCAACCCATTCGCCTGATTGACCGTGACGATGATCTGCCCGTTGCTGACCACAAGTGACGTGGCCTCGCGCAGGGCGGTTGGTGTGCGGGTGACGGCGACCTCGGCGGCGTAGGTCACCACCGGCAATGGCGCGCCGGTGATGGAAAGGGCGCCAATGAATACGGCGCGTTCGTCGGTGCTGCCCGCGTTCCAGTTCCAGAAGCGGATGCGGGAGACGAGTTGTTCGGACTGCTCGGCAAATTCGCCGGTGAATTGTTGGTCGCCGATGGTGATTTGGTAGGTCTGTTCGGTAAGGAGTTCAAAGATGCAACTGCGCGGGATGTTACCCCAAGGGATGCCGGTGTTGATGCGTTCGGAGCCGTAGATGACGTAATTGGTGGTGCCGCCGTCGAAGAGCACCTGGGTGAGCCGCTGGTTGAAGCGATTCTCGAAGGAGAAGCCAACGGAGCTATTGCCCAAGCCGCCGTCAACGCCACCATTCTCAAAGAAGAAAGTGAGTTTGTCGCCGGGGACAAGCGGGGCGGAGAAGGGGCGGATGGCTTGGACGAACTTGCCGTCCTGAGCACGGAGACCCCATGCATAAGGACCGGTTTGACAGTACGGATTGGAGACGGCGAGGAAGCCGGAGCCGTCGCCGGTGATCTCCCACGCCTTGAACTTCTGGCCGCCGTTTGCGCCGCTGGTCCAAGTGGGGGCAAGGGCGGTGTAGATGGAGTTGGTGGGGGAATCCCACGCGCCATTGTTGAGGTTGACGGAGGAGTTGGTGCCGGTGACGCGAATGACGTTGACTCCTTCCGCCAGCGGCACGGACGAAATGGCCCAGTTGGTGGCGTAGGCCACGCTGCCGGTGAGGCTGTTGAGCTGGTTGCTCCACGTCAGGCGGCCGGTCAGGAAGCCGGCGGCACCACGGAGTTGGATGTTGGTGACGGCATTGCTGACGGCCGTAAGCGGCGCGGGGTTGGTGATGGTGATGAACGGCTCATCCAAGCGCAGGCAGTTTTGTACTGTCACGTGCCAATCCTTGCCGTCGTTGTTGTCCCACACGCGCCCTTGATCGCCCACGCCGTCCTTGAACACGAAATCGAGTTGCCAGGTGTCTTCGGGAATGGCGTAGGTGAGCCGCCAGTCGTTATCGGCATATTTGACCAACGCCTGCTCGCCGACATCGCGCCAGCCGTTGTGCCCCACGTGAAAGTAGATGCTGGTGGCATTCATCAGAGGGCCGCCGTTGGGTTTGTAGGTAATGGTGACCGGCACACAGCCATTGGGGGCTTGCGGCGTCCAGTTGACCGTGGCCGGCAGGTCGCCGCAATTGGCGACCGGCACGCTCCAGTTGAGACCATCGTTGTTGTCCCACTTGCTGCCGCCATCGGTGAAGGAGAGGTTGACTTCAAAGGTCAGCTCGGGAATCTCATAGTTGAGCACCCAATTGCCGTTGGATTTGACCATGGGGTGGTTGGAGGGATTTTGCCAGTTGTTGCGGCCGATATAGGCATAGACGCTGGCCGCGTTGGAGAGCGCGCCATCGCCGGAACTGTAGGTGATGCGCAGGGTGGAGCCGCACCCGCTGGGGTTGGGCGGGTCGAAGCTGGCGGCGGAGTCCTGTGGGAGGGGGGTCTTGGAATAGATTTGCAGCGAGTAGGCGCCAAGATTGAGGTTGGCCGCTGGCGTGCCGCCACTGGCGGTGATCGTGCCATTGACGGCAGGGCCAACGCCGCCAAAGGAGGCGTCGTAGGCGGTCTGGTCGGAATTGAAGAGGCAATACCATGTGCCGGCGGAGGGGAACGGCATGGAGTAGCCGGTGCGGGCAGTGGCCGAGGCGTTGATGACCAGCACAAGGTCGTCGGTCTGGCCGCCCTGGTCCCAGCGGACGACGCCGACCACCTTATCGGCGTTGTTGACGTGATGAACGTTGGCTTTGCCCACTTGCTTGAGGCCGGCGGTGACGCCGTGGAGATTGCGCCGCAGGTGAATGAGGTCGCTATAGGCCTGCACGATGCCGGCATAGGTGTTGGTGCGGCCCCAGCGGAGGGATTGGTCATTGGAAAAGGTGTACCACTCGTGCATTTCGGAGCCGGCAAAAATCATGGGGATGCCGGGGGAAACCAGTGCAATCATGTTGCCGAGCAGCGCGCGTTTTTTCGCCCAGTAGCTATCGGCATTGCTCGAATCAATATCATAGGCGAGGCGGTGTTTGTTGTTGAGGTCCCCGCAGGTATCGTGGCTGTCCATGTAGATCACGCGGTTGAAGCCGCCGTTGCTGAGGTGGTAAGCGAGGGCGCTCATGTCGCGGGCGGAGTCGCTGCCGGTGGTCATCATGCCGCGGATGTCGGTCAAGAAGTGGTAGCGGTCCCACTCGGCCTCGAAGTTGACGGTGCGGTCAAAGGCGTTGTCTTCGGCGATGCGGAAGACATCGGGGTGGTTGTTGGCGAGCCAGGTGTTGACTTCGTTGAGGGTTTGAATCCCCTGCGCGTTGTCGGAGCCACCCGCGTAGATGATGTTATAGACCGAGTCCCAGCGGAACCCATCAATTTTGAAATCTTCGACCAGCATTTTGATTTGGCCGTGGATGTAGTCGCGGACCTCGGCGCGGCCGTAATCAGGGCGGGTGGCGCCCCAATCGGTGTCGGCGCGCCAATCGTTATAGAAATAGATCCCACCCTTGCCGTTTTGCGACCAGCCGTCGTACTGCCAGAGGTCAAGGTCGGAGGGGCCGTAGTGGTTGTGGACCACATCCATGAGTACGGCGATGCCGTTTTCGTGGCAGGCCTTGACGAACCGTTTAAGACCGTCGGGGCCGCCAAACGAGGATTCCACGGCGTAGGGGTCGGAGGCGTTGTAACCCCACGAACGGTCACCGGGGAACTCCATGACCGGCATGAGCTGGACGGCGGAAACACCCAATTTTTTCAGGTGGGGGATTTTCTCGATGCACTGGTCAAAGGTGGACGGCAACCAGCTTTCGGCGTTGAAGGTGCCCACGTGCATTTCATAAATCACCAGATCATTGCGCCAGATGGCATTGAAGTTGGCCGCGCCGCCCCAGTCGAATGCCTTCTGGTCATAGACGATGGAATTGCCCGCCGAGTTGACTTGGCGCAAAGCACGCGGGTCTTTTTTGTCGGTGCTGTTGATTTTGAATTTATACTGGTCGCCCGCCTTGGCCTTGGGGACATCCACGGACCAGTAGCCATTCCAGTTGCCGCCGGGGGTATCTTTCACCAGAGCCGTGGTGCCCCAGGAGTTGAACGAGCCGCGCACCCCGACGGATGTAGCGTTGGGCGCCCACGTCCGGAAGGTGACCCCCGTGCCGCCCGCATCGGCGTACGGGATGGCGCCGATGCCACTGCGCGCGGATTGCCCCCACGCCAGAGAACCCGCCACCAGTCCAGCCCAGACCACCAACCAACCGCGTATTTTCATAACATAGACCTAACAGACTGCGCAGATATTTGCAAAAGCTTTGCGGGAAATAATTGTGCGGTTAGCGTGCCTGTCCGCAGCGGGGCATTTCGTCGTTTCTGGGGGCGCTGGCGCGCTGCCGCCTCGCGGCGCGCTCGGCGGAGAGGTCAGAGGTCAGATTTCATGGAGCAGCCACCGACCCAAGCAGGAAAACAGAAAAGAGCATTCAACGCAAGCGACGCCAACGCCACAAGCGTCGCAAACAAGATTTACTGTAGCCGGGCTCGTTGAGCCCGGGGCTGTTGGTTCGCTGGTCTTCAACTTAACCTCTGAACCCTGACCTCTGAACCCTCCGCCGCCTTGCGGCGGTGCGGGGGCTGTTGGCCTTCCTGTAGGCCGCCGTTGTACCGGCGGCGGGCGGTTGGATTTTCTGTCTTTATTGTAGCCGGCCTCGCTGAGGCCGGTGTCCGGAAGAAAATCCCCGCGGTCACCGCCCGCGGCTACAGTTAACAGCCAGGCTTTTAAGGCTGCGGCGGGCTGTTGGCTGCTCCCCTGTAACCTGCAACCTTTAACCTGTAACCGTCTTGCTGTAGCCGGGCTCGTTGAGCCCGGGGCTGTTTGGCTGGTTTTGCTCAGCGGTTCAGAGGTCGCAAAAAAAACGACGGCCCTGTTTTCTTCCCATGCCTTTTCCTGTCTTCCTGTTGATTCCTGTTTTCCTGCTTGGTTCTACGGCTGCTGGCTGTTCTTGTAGGAGGGCTCGTTGAGCCCGCTGCCGGGGTCACCGCCCCCGGCTACAGTCTGAACCTTTGCATCGTCGGCTGTTTCCGCCTTCTGGAGGGACAGCTTCCACGCCGTCCGCGCGGTAGCGCGGCAAGCCGGGCTGTTGGCGCTTTGGTTTTTGTAATCCCTGCCGAACTGAAGATTCAGCCCAATTACGATGCAGTAAGATAATCTTACCCGATGTGCTGCCTGCGTTTCGTATGATTTTCCACACCGTGGAAAAATCGGGTAAATTCGTTCCATACTGTGGAAAAATGAGGCCCAAAAGTTCCACGCAATGGAAAAACTTTCGGCGGATTTTCCACACAATGGAACAACTTTGAGGGTGTTTTTCCACGCTGTGGAAAAATCGGGCATAAAAGTTCCACACCGTGGAAAAATCCCGCCCACGCGGGATAAATAATTTCCACGCTATGGAAAAATCCGGGGGCGACCGCCAATTGTTTTCCACACCGTGGAAAAGTGAGGCGATTTGGAAAAAGGCGAGGTTTTATGAAGGGAAAAAGCCAGCCAACATCTTATCGAGTGAATGGCTCAAGTTAGGGGTGCCACTCGATGGGGAGGGGGACGGGCATGTATGGGAAGGGGGGGATGAGTTCTTCGATGAACTCCTCGATCTCACGAGTGGGCTGGGTTTCCGGTTCGGGGGTGGGGGGCTGGATTTCGGCAGCCGGCGCGGCGCGGGTGGTGGCGGTGACGTTCGGCGGCGCGGTCTTGGAAAAGATGAGCAGCGAATGGCGGCTCATATCGAGCGGCAGGGTGGTTTGGCCGGCGGGCAGGATGAAACCTTCGGTGGTCTTGGGGCCGATGTTGTCAAAATCCTTGGCGTAGAGCGCGGAGCCGGAGTTGTAATGGCAGTACCACGTGCCGGAAGTGGGAAAACGCACGCCGTATTGTTTGCACGGCGCGCCGGACAAATTGAGAACCACGACGGTAGCGTTGTCCTTTGGTGCGCCGGCGGCGGCGCGGGAATAGGCGAGCACCTTGGCGTCGTTGTCGCAGTGTAGGATGGTCAGGGCTTGGCCTTTGAGGCCGGGGGTGAGGCCCTTGAGATTGCGGCGCAGGTGAATCAGATCGGCATTGGCCCGCACGAACCCGGCGTGGGTGTTTTGTGCACGGGCCCAGGGGAGCGCGGTGAGGTCGCTGAAGTCTTTGACATCGTGCATTTCGAAGCCTTGGAGCAGCATGGGGTAGCCGGGCACGGTCAGGACGATGCCGCCGGCCAGCAGGGCGAGGGCGCGGGCGCGCGGGCTGTCGGGCGTGGCCGGGTCAATATAGGCGGGCAGGCGGTGGTGATGATTGAGGTCGCCCGCCGAGTCGTGGCATTCGGCAAAGTTGACCCACTGCCAGCCGTTGAGTTGTTTGAGTTCTTCGGCAAACATGAGCAGGTCGCGCTGCGAATCCGCGGCGCGGACAAAGGCGGAGAGTGTGGCCTGAAACGCGGAGTTCCACTGGGCGTCGAAGCCCACGCCACCGCCATCGAAGGCGTGGTCTTCGGCAATCCGCAGGGCATCGGGCCGGTTTTTGCGCATCCATTCGTTGGCCTCGGCCAGCAACTGGTCCCCGTGGGGATTGGAGTGCGCGCCGCCCAGATAGTAGCGGATGTTGTGCACCGAGTCCCAGCGGAAGCCGTCCAAGCGGTATTCCTGCAGGAACATTTTGAGGGAATCCACGATGAAGTCGCGCACCTCGGGCTTGCTGAAATCCGGGCGCGGGCCCCACTCCGTGGAGCGGCGGTCGGGGTCGGTATAAAAATAGATGCCGCCATCATCGGCGCGCCCGCTTTGGTCAAACTGCCAGCAGGCGATGTTGCTGGGGCCATAGTGGTTGTGGACGATGTCCAGCACCACGGCGATGCCGTTGGTGTGGCAGGCCTTGATGAAATCCTTGAAGCCGTTGGCGCCGCCGTAGGCGTTTTCGATGGCGAAAATATCGCTGGGGTTGTAGCCCCAGGAACGCTCGCCATCGAACTCATTGACCGGCATGAGTTGGATGCAGTTGATGCCGAGCGCGCGCAGGTAGGGGAGGCGTTTGATGGCGCGTTCGAAGGGCGGGCTGCTGCCCGGAATATCCCGCGCGAACGTGTCCACGTGCATTTCGTACATCACCAGGTCATCCTTGGCCGGCATTTTCCACGAAAGCGCCGGGCCCCACGGGTAGGCGCGCGGGTCCAGAATGATGGCCTTGTTTTCGCGCATGTCCACGGCGCGCGCGCGCGGATCGCGCCGCCGCAGGCCGTCAATGATGAAGCGGTAGCCCTGATCGGGCTTGGGCGAGCGGCTGTCCAGCACCCAATAGCCCGGCAGCGTGGGGTCGCGCTGCATGGGGTGTTCCTTCCAGCCATTGAAATCGCCGCTGACGGCCACGCGCGTGGCGTTGGGCGCCCATGTGCGGAATACCACGTGACGCGTGGTGCCTTCGCCGAGGACGGTGGCCCCCTTGGGCGCGGGATCAGGCAGCGCCCCGCCCGTAGGTCCCTGCGCCGGAGCCGGCATGTTCCACCCGCCGCACCACGCGGCCAGCACCATGGCCCAGAAATAGAATGAAGATGCAACGGGTCTCATGCCTGTCCGAACAGACTAGCGGAGGGCGCTAGCGGTCGGCAAGCGGGGAAATCGGAAAATCAGGGTTGGCCAGCGGGGCGGCATTGGCGGGCGGCGCTGGTACGTGCGAGTAGATTTCTGCGGGCCGGTTGGGAACAAGCGCTAACACAATTTTAACATGATAAAGAGTGCTTTATGTAAACAGGTTGTTAGAATCAGGTTGGATCGCCTTGCTGATACCAACAGTTGGGTCGTTGGCGGGGTGGCGCGGAATTGGAGGCCGGAGATGAAACGCATGGCAGTGTGGATGATGGCGGGAGGGTTGATGGTGCTGGCGGCGTGCGCGGGGCCGGTGGAGCATCAGCAGTTGGCGGAGCGGCTGGTGGATGCGTTGCGGGTTGGGCCGCTGTGCACGGAGTCGCTGCATGCCATCGTGGGCGAGGCGGTGGCGGTTGAACCCCGGCTGGCGGGAAAGGAAAGTGAGTTGCTGACTTTCCTCGAAGAGCATGTGGGCTGGGAAACCTTGAAGCCGGCGGCGGTGGCCTTGTACAAGGCACGTTTCTCGGAGGAGGACCTGCGCGAGATTGTCCGGTTTTATGAAAGCGATGCCGGGCGGCGCTTTATGGAGGGAACGATGGATGTGGCTGGCGACATCATGGACCTGGTGGATCGCCGGGTGAAGGCGGTCTCGGATGACTGGGAAGTCCTGGTGGCGGAGTTGTTATTTCAGGCGGATGCGCAGTAGGCAAAGGGGAGGCCGGTGATGACAAGATGGCTTGATCAAAGGTGGCGTGGCGCGGTGTGGGGTGCGCGCCGATTGGCGCCGGGGATGCTGGGGGTGCTGGTTTGGTTTGGGCTGGCAGGGGAGGCGGCCGCCCAAAAAACGAACCGGGTGGCAATTACCAAACCGCCGCCACAGTACACCGAGGATATTGATACCTACCGCGCGCGCTATCGCTATGAAAGCGATCGGTTGGCGGCGGAGTATGACACGAAGGCCAGCAAATATCGCCGCGCCGATGGCACGGTGGATACGTCCGACCCCGGCTGGCAGAAGCTCAACAACAAGTACAAGCAGGAAGCTGCCAAGCTGCGTAATGAATACAACAGCCAGCACCCCTCGCAGACCTCGATAAATGAAGTGCGCAAAACTCCCGCGGGACAAAGTCTGGAGAAAACCGGCAGCGATGTCTCCAGCCCGTTTTCGGACGGCGACTGGACCGCCGGCAGCGATGCCGATGCCGCCGGCGTGGTGGAGCAGCTCCGCCAGAAGGGGCATCGCATCACCTACGATGAAAAGCTCGGGATGTATCATGATGAGACCGCCGACACCAAAATCTGGGAGCCGGAAAATCCGTCGCGCTCCAAGGCGCGGGCGTCCAACCCGGAAGGCTACACGCGGGCCGGCTCGCTGGAGCATGAGGGGATCAAGTCGGAGAATGCGCAGTATGATCCGCGCGGCTATGTAGAAGACCTCTACAAAAAGTACGAAGCGGCCAAGGCCAAGGGCGACACGCGCACGATGAACAAGGTGGCGGCCAAGATGCAGGAGGCCACCGGCCAACGTTTTGACCCGCGCACCCAGACCATGCGCGTAGATGGCAATCCCCTCGAGGCCGGGGAAGCCACGCTGGGCGAGTCGCCGGAGATTCGTGGCCGCAAGGCGCAGGCCGCGCAACAGCGCCTGGACCAAGTGGTGGAAAACGCGCGGACGCGCGCGGAAATCCAGTCGGAATCACTCACGCACCAGCGGACGGATCTGGCCAAGCAGGAGCAGGGGCACGGCAAACTAAAATCGGCCGAGGAATATCTGGAAGCCAACCGAAAAATCCAACGCACGGAGCCGAAAGCGGGCGAGCCCGCCAAGGCGGATGCCAAAGCACCGAAAACGGAACCCAAGCCGGGAACCAAGCCGGATGGCAAAGTGCCCAAAACCATGGCCGAGTCCGCTCCCAAGGGCGAGACATGGAGGAATGTCCTCACCGGAAAAGAGTTGCCGGTGGGCACCTCGGGCAACCAGTACGTGGACAAGACCGCAAAAGCGCTCAGCAATTCCAAAGTGCAAGCCGGTTTGCAGGCGGTTGGCGCGGTGATGGTGGCCAAGGATGGCTATGATACCGTAAACGCCGTCAACGAGGCTGCGGAACGGGGCGACTTGGATGAAGCCAACAAAATAGGTTCCAAGGGCGTGGGGCGGCTGACGGGTGCCTGGATTGGCGCGGAAGCCGGCGGCAAACTGGGGGCCGCAGTCGGTGCCGGGCTGGGCGATGGCCCCGGCGGGATAGTCGGTGGTTTTCTCGGGGCGCTGGGTGGCGGCATCCTCGGGGGTATGGTAGGCGATGCCGTCGGCGAAGAAGTGGGCCCCGGCGCCATCAATAAGGTGCGCGATGCTGCCGTGGATATGGCCACGCGCGATGTAGAAGGCGCGCCCCCGGGTAGCGCGGAATGGATGCGCAGCAAGGGTATTGCGCCCGAAAAGGTGGAGGAGTTTTCCCGAAGGTTGGCCGCGGTGGCCACGAGCGATACCGCCGAAGATAACGCCAAGAAGATTTGGCAGGAGATCAAAGATGAAGTCAAACAGGCGCGCGCCACGGCGGTCGCAAGCGATGGCACAGCGGATGGCGGTGCCGGTGCCAGTGCCGGGGGTGATGTAGATGGTGGTGGCGGTTCAGGCGGTGCTGTAGATGCTGGGGTCGGTGCGGGAGGCGTGATCGCGGGGGCGGGGGGAAGCGGTGCTTCAGTGAGGGGCGGGGGAATATCCACCGGTGGGGGTGGCGGAGCGGGTTGGGGGGTGTCGGGCGGCGTGGCGGTCGGTGGTGGTGTACCCAGCGGCGGCGGAGGTGCTGCTGGGATTGGCGTGGGCGGCACACGAGGGGGGGCGGACGGTGCCGCGGGAGGCGATGAATCCGCGGCGACTGAGGCTACTGCCAGCGGCGCGGACGAAGGCAAGGCCGGAGTGGACGGCAAAGATGGCGGCGGAAAATCTAAGACCGACAAGACCACGGACAAAGAACACAAGGGGGATTCGGATGGCGAGTGCACGGCGCCGTGTGATGGGGGCGACTCCGATCCGGGCTCGACAGGAGCGGCAGGCGCGACATCGGGAACCGCCGCGGGTGGCGATGAGGGGGCTGACGCCGGTGAAACTTCGGCAGGCGAAGAATCGGCCGAGGCGGATTCGCCGCCGGAATTGCCGGTGGCGCCGCCCGGCGGAGAAATCGTTGATAAAGGATGGATCAAGGGCAGCGACGGCACCACGACCCACGTGGTCGAAACCGTGGATGCCGATGGCAACGTGACCAAGGTCAGCCATGTCACCTATGGCCCCGACGGCAAGGTGGTGGATGTTCAGAACTATCCGGCGGGCTCACCCACGGATAACGCGGACACGGAAGTCGCTGATGGGCAGGAGGAAATACCGGATGACACCGCGGCGGACGAGGTAGAGGCGGATGACAAAGAGGCGGACGACGAAGAGGCGGACGACGAAGAGGCGGACGGAACAACCGAGGATGATGAATGGCCGATCGAGGTAACTCTGCATTGCCATCGCGCCGCCTCGTCTGCATCAGGTGCCGTGGAAGTTCACTCAGGTGAATATGTGAGCGTGACTCCGGGCGTTAAGGGGGGCCGTCCCCCGTACCTGTTTGAATGGGAGTTGCCGCACAATATAGTTGAGCCAGATCTGCCGTTCGATGGAAACCCGGAGCGGTTCACCTTGGAAAGCGATAAATCATACGCTCTTTTGTATAAGCCGAAGGAGGGGGACTACACTTGGGAAGGCTATTTCACGATGACTGCGCGGAGTTCGGGAAACCCAGCCAACGTCGCGTCCGATAAAATCAAAGTTATCGTGGACGGAAGGCGAATCGAGTTGACTCTGCATTGTAGCCGCAATGCAGATCCGAAAAGTGGTTATGTGATAATTCGCAAGGGGGAAACCGTAACCGTAAGCGCATCCGTCAAGAATGGCCGTCCCCCGTATCGGATTGAGTGGCGGTTGCCGTACAATGAAGGGGGGGGGGACATCAGCGGGAATTTTGATGAATTGAGCACGGTCAAATACAAGCCTGTGGGGTTTGCTTGGATTAAAAATTGGGGATTTAACGCAATCCAAGCATGTGTATGGAGTTCGGGAAACACAGAAGAGTGGCGTGACCCTAGCATCGGCTGCGATACGATCTCTACTTTCTTGGAATGGGATGAGTCGGATGAACAAAGTCGGTCGATAACGCCACCGCCGAGACCGGTCCCAGTTCCGGTTGCTCCGCCATCGGTGACTTTGCCCAAGGTGACTCCTCCTTCCACTCCGCCGACCATTCCGACCATCACCGGCGGCGCACCGCCCCCGCCCCCGCCGGCGGAAAAGGAAAAAACGCCCACCAAACCCGCTGAACCCAAGCAGATTGAGAAAAAGCCGGAGGTAGAAAAGCCCACGCCTCCGAAACCATCTGAGGAGATCGCGGAACCGGAAGAACCGCCGCCGCCGGAAGAGCTGGAGCCACCAGAGGAAGAGGAGGAAGAGCCGGCGGAGGAAACGCCCGAGTGCTCGCTCTCCATCACCGGGCATGGCACCTCTGACGGACGCAATGTGTTCATCGGCCGCACCCGCGACGGCAACCGGGTCTCGATCTCCGTCGTGGGCGATTCTCAATCCGCTTCTGCCGAAGGCGTCGGCGAAGCCTCCGTCTCCCTTCCTTATGTGGCCGGCGATTATCAAATCACGGTTCAGGACCTCGACCAACCTGAGTGCGTCGAACGCCAGACCATCAACATCCCCGAACCCGAAGCGGAACCCGAACCCGAACGCGATTGCCACGAATGCCTCTCCATTGGCGGCTCCACGCAGCAGTCGGCCAGCTCGCTTTCGCTCGCCGATGGTACCTCCGAAAGTACTATGAGCGTCAGCCAAACCTACTTCGTTGAAGGCTGCCCCGGCGACCGCGTGCGCATCAGCGTGAAAGGCTCCGATGGCTGGACGGCTTCCGCCGAGGCGGTGGACTCTCCCGCCAGCGTTACCCGCACCTTCACCACCGAAAGCGGCACTGACACCATCACCGTGGAAAACCTGAGCATCCCCAACTGTTCGCTCACCTTTGAGCGCAGTTTCGGTTCGTCGGCCGCCGACTTGCGCGAAGCGGAAGCCGCCGCGGGCGAGGGGGGGGCGGTGGCCAAAACGCGCGTGGTGCAGGATGTGGTGGGCAGCAAGAACGCGCGCGCCGATCAGCGCACCGGCAACAGCCTGCAGGGCATGGCAGTGCAACAGGAGATGCAGCGGGCCGCAACCTCGGGCGACCAACGCGTGCGCGAGGCCCAGATCGCCGTGGATAGCGCCGGGCGCGCGGCGCAGGCCACCCACGAGGAGACCCAGCGTCGGATCAAAGCCGAAGACACCCAAGCCGCCCAAATCATGTCCACCGCAATCATGGAGGGTATCGGCACCGGGTTGGCGGCCGGTGGGTCGCGCTTGGGCTCGGGCATTGGCGAGCATGCTGCCGGCAAGATCTTTGACCACAAGAGCAAACAGGACAAACCCGCGCCGTCGGCCACGGCGGCAGGCAGCGCCGCGCCGACCGAGAGTGCGCCGGGCAAGGCCAAGTCCCAGCCCAAAACCAAGCCTGCCGCCAGTGAAAAAGGCGATTCCGGCAAACCGCAAACCAAGTCCACGCCGCAACCCACATCGGCCCCCGCCAGCGGTGAGCCGACAATACTGGTGGACGCGCTCTGCCCGATCTGTGGCGAGATGTATAACCCGAATCAACCGCACCAGTGTTCGGGTGCGCCCAAACCACCGCCGACGCAAGCGCTCGCTTGCGAGATTTGCGGCAAGCCGCCGGCGACAGTAGTTACCACGGTGGATAGTGGCCGCAAGGTCATGTGCAACGCTTGTCAGGCCAACCACCGCTGCCCCCGTTGCGGCAAAGTGGCGATGGAATTGACCGGCGCCGGCTACAGCATGGGCTACATCCTGCCCGACGGCACAAAAACCAACCGCTGGGCCAGTATCAGCGGGGTTTGCAGCCAATGTTTGGCCAAGTGGAAACAAGATCAAGGAATATCCCCATAACCCATGGCCGCCCCCAGAAAAGGAGATCACGCATGAAATTCAACAAAACCACTCTCGGCATCCTCCTCGGTGCGCTACTGCTGGCCGGCTGCGAAACGATGCGTCCGGCCAAAACCACTGCGCCACCGGATAAAACACCCACGCCGGAAGAACGCGCGGCCATGCAAACACAAACATTCCCTGCGAGGGAGGGCGTCGTCTTTGCCGCAACAATCGCGGTGCTGCAAGACCTCGAATGGAAGCTGGACAAAGTGGATCGCGCGGCAGGCTTGATTCAGGCCTCCAATCCGCGGCGCTTGGAGCCGCTGGGCCCGCGCGAGGAAACCAGCACCAACTTCGAGTGGCGGCGTGCGGCCATCAAGCGGCGCACTTCCGAAAAAAGCCAGTGGACCCGGTGGGACTCCATGGTGATTCATCTGGAAAAATGGCCGCAGCGGCAAACCCGCTGTCGCGCCATTCTTTCGCGTAACGGCACGCTGCCGGCGATGTCCTACCCGGCCAAGGTGAACAAGCAGGATGTGATCATCAACGCGCCGGCCAAGGAGGAATCCGTGGAGCTACTGTTGCCGGAAGTATATGAAAGTTTTTTCAAGCGGTTGGAAGCCGCCGTGCTGGATCGCACGGGCGTGGATAAGGAGTAGGAGGAGCCGATGAAATCAAGAATCCTGCGCAACGTTCTGCTGGTTGGTTTGTTGTCGGTGCTGGTGGCGGGCTGTGCGTCGCCCACCGGCAAATACTTCAAGGATGTCACTACTCCCGGCAATGTCTATGTCCTGCCCGGCCACGGCAAAATCCGTAAAATTGCCGTCATGCCGTTCCGCGCGCCCACGGAACTGGTGGGCAGCTCGGTGTCCGACATGATGGTCACGGAGCTGTTGCGCTGCGAGCGCTATACCCTTGTCGAGCGCGGCCAAATGGCGCAGGTGCTCAACGAATCCGAATTGGCCCTTGCCGGTCTCTCCGCCACCAAGGCCGTGGAAATCGGCACCATGTTGGGCGCGGATGGCGTGGTGATCGGCACGGTGGATGAATATGGCACCGTGGCTCAACGCGGCCGTTCCTATCCCGTGGTGGGTGTTTCGGTGCGCCTGATTGACTGCTCCAGCGGACGGATCGTTTGGAGTGTGGACATGGCGCAGCGTGCCGCCCGCCCGGATGTCACGCTGGCTCAGCATGCCCGCAAAGTGGTGCATGATCTTGCCGGCACCCTATACAACGAATTGCGCCGTACCCGCTAATCCATGGAGTCCGCTATGAAACACCGCCTTCCCGTTTTCTTGCTGGCTGCGCTGGTCTTTGGTGGCCTCACCGCGTGCGATACCACCCAAGCGCCGCCGTATCACCCGCCGTCGCGCGGCAGCATGGCGGCGCCAGCGCCGGCCAAAACCGGCGCCCCGCGCGCCCGCCCCTCCGCCCAAATGCCGCGCGTGATGATTCTGGTGGACGAGCAAAGTCTGGGCACCATCCCCACCGCCGAAGTCGAAGCCATGGCCATCCGCATGCTGCTGGACCAAGGGGTGCAGGTGGTGGATCAGGATATGACCCAGTCCAACCTCGCCAAGGGACAGGAACTGTTCCGGATGGCCGGCGATAATCGCGGGGCGGCCGCCCTCGGCCTCCAGTTCGGCGCCGATGTCATCCTCATTGGCGAAGTCGTGGCCAAGCCTTCCGCGCGGCGCATCAGCGACTCCAACCTGCGCTCCTATCAGGCCGTCGCCACGCTACGCGCGGTGCGCACGGATAATTCTGTCACCATGGCGTCTGCCTCGGAAGATGCCACGGTGATTGGCCTCGAAGACGTGGTTGGCAGCGCCAAGGCCATCCGCGCCGCCGGGCAAAAATCCCTTGAACAAATCATCCCTGCCATGCTCCAGTCGTGGGTCCGTTCCGGTGGCAAATCCACGCCACAACTGCTCCACGTCACGCTGCATGTCGGCGGCGTGGATCAGCTCTGGAAGCTGCGCGCCATCCGTGAGCAGCTCAAAGGAATGCCCCGCGAGGCCACCGACATTGTCCAACGTTCCTACACCACCGGCGCGGCGGTCTTCGAGCTGGATTCACTTGTCGCCATTGAGGAGTTGGCCGAAGCCATCGTCCTCCATCCGCCTGCCGACATCCAATTCCAAGTCCTCGATATCGGCGCCAGCAGCATTCACCTCAAAATTGTGAGTCCCTAACTGATCGGCAACCCGGAGAGTCTCGCCATGAAAAAAGTCTGCCGCCCCCTCGTGCTCCTGCTTGCTCTTGCGGGACTCCTGCTTGGCCCACAGCCGCTGATTGCGGACACGCCTGATCCCGCCGCTGTCCTGACCGTCAACTACCTGCGCTATCTGCTCTTCAACCACGTCCAAGCCCAGGGCCAACAGTTGGTGGATGGCGCCCCGGCCATGCACCAGCCCGGCCTCCAGCATCAGCTCGATCAGTGGTTGGACGCTTATCAGGAAACCATTCGCGAGGATTTGGAGGCGCACTTTCCTGAAGATGCCCGCGAACGGTTTGAAGACCATATCCAGCGCTTCACCCAAGCCGAGCAGGATGCCGATCCAGCCTACCTCGCCGAGTTGGGCCACGCGGTCGGCTGGCCCGGCGATCCCGCCGAAGGCTATGGCGCCTTCCGCCGCTGGGGCATTGAGCAATGGGTGGCTGATGACATGCAAGCCGGCGTCACCTTTCTGGCCACCCTCAGCGGCACCATTGAGAATTTGGCGGCCGCCGCCGCACCGGAGGCCTCGCCCGCGCCGGCCCACCCTGTTGATCCCCTGCGCGCCGCCGAAGCCGCGCCGGCCCCCTTGACCACAGGCGATTCTGCCGCCGGCGCCCCCCTCCAACAATTTTCGACCCTGCGCGAGCAGCGCCGTCAAAAAGCGTTGGAAGATGCCCACGCCGGCATGGCGCAAATCGCCTCCGAACGCGACGCGTGGGAACAGGAATACGCCGCCAATAAGGAAGCCAAGGCGCAGGCCGAAGCACAGGCCCTCCAAGCGCAGGCCGAGCGCTTGGCAGCCACTGATCAGGAAGCGCTGGAACAGCGCAAAAACTCCTTCCGGTCCCGCGCTGTCAATGTGCTGGCGGGCGTCGCCTCGGCCACCGTCAGCGGCTTCACCGGCGCCATCGCCGGCCGCGCCGCCGACGAAGCCGTCCACGCCATCTTCGACCGCAAATAACTCCGCCCCGCACCAGTTTTCCACAGTGTGGAAAAAATTTATCCCGCGTGGGCGGGATTTTTCCACAGCGTGGAACTTTTGCCGCGGATTTTTCCACAGTGTGGAAAAAATGACCCAAAGTTGTTCCATTGTTTGGAAAAATCGCTGAAACGTTGCCGCTGCGCTCGCTATGGCTCGCTGGCTCGCCCGGCTACGCCGGTCGCTATAGAGCTCGCGTTCGCCCAGCGCCCTTCGGGCTCGGGCTCGGCACTCGCCTATTTTCCATTGTGTGGAAAAAAATCAGCCCTGCGCCCCATATTTTTCCACGGCGTGGAAAACTATTTTCCACACCGTGGAAAAATGGTTGGCCGCGCCCCGGGCGGCTTGACCACAGAAAAGTGATTGGGGAATACTGGTTGCCAACTGCAAGGGCGGCAGCCCGGGAGAACGAATATGTGGATCTTGCGCGGATTGTTGGGAATCGCGGTGCTGGTGGCGCTGTGCTGGGTGGTGAGCGAAAACCGCCGGCGAGTGCAATGGCGCGTGGTGGCGTGGGGACTGGCGTTGCAGTTTTTATTTGCGCTGTTGCTGGTCAAGGTGCCGGTATGCCAGCAGATTCTCGCGCAACTGAATCGCGGTGTGCGCGTCATTGAACGCGCCAGCCATGAGGGGGGCCAATTTGTCTTTGGTTATCTGACGGGCGGGGCCGCGCCGTTTCTCACCGCAGATGGCTCCGGGGCCGCGCCGGCGCTCTTTTTCTTCGGGCCGCTGATGATGCTGATTGTGGTGGGGGCGCTGAGCGCGGTGCTGTTCCATTTTGGCATTCTGCAAAAAGTGGTGGCGGCGTTTGCGCGGCTGCTGCGCAAAACCATGGGCTTGGGCGGCGCGGAGGGCGTGGTAGTGGCGGCCAATGTGTTCCTCGGACAAAGCGATGCGCCATTGTTGATCAAGCCCTATGTGGGCCATCTGGGCCGCGCCGGGTTGATGTGCGTGATGACCGCCGGCATGGCCACCATCTCCGGCACGCTGATGGTGGTGTACGCCGCGATTTTGGAGCCGGTGTTGCCGGGCATTATTCTGGGCCACCTGGTGGTGGCATCCATCATCAGCGCGCCGGCGGCGGTGATGGTGGCGCGGGTGATGGTGCCGGCCAATGACGCCGACACTGACCACGAAATTCCCGATTTGAAGGCGGAGACCCACGGCGTGGTGGATGCCGTATTGAGTGGCGCGAACGATGGCGCCAAAGTGATGGTCAATGTGGCCATCATGCTGGTGGCCATTATTGCACTGGTGGCGCTGGTCAACAAGTTGCTGGGGCTGGTGCCGCTGGCCACGCCGCTTTCGCTGGAGCGCATGGCGGGGTGGGTGATGGCGCCGGCCATGTGGCTGGTGGGGGTGCCGTGGGCAGAGGCGCAAGCCGCCGGCGAGCTCATGGCGCTCAAAACGGTCTTCAACGAATTCGTTGCCTATTTGGCGCTGGCCAAGCTGCCACCGGATACGCTCACGGTGCACAGCCGGTTGATCACGATTTATTCGCTCTGCGGTTTTGCCAATTTCAGCAGCATCGGGATTCTGGCCGGGACGTTGACGGCGCTTTGCCCGGAGCACAAGGCCACGGTGGCCAGCCTGGGCCTCAAGGCCATGGTTGCGGGCACCATTGCCACGCTGCTGACCGGCGCGGTGATCGGCATTTTGATCCCACCGTAACCGCGAGCCTCCGTAAAAAAACTCGCGCGGTCAAACCGGCGCTGATGGTGGCGGTGTCTTTGCCGGCGGTTCATCTTTCGGCTTGGCCCCGCCGCGATCCGACGGGTTGATCAAATCCTTTTCCGCATTGAACACGCCATCCATCTGGAGTTCGATCGGCCGCTCCTTGGCGTTTTTGTAGGTGGCGGCGGTGGCGCCAAAGCGGAGAATCCCCAATTTCTGCAATATCCTCAAGATACCCATAACGCCTCCCGTGTCACCCGTGGTTGTTCATTTGGCCTCAAAGGAAATAATCGGCAGCCAAAGAGGGAGCGTCAAGGTCAATTGCCATGGCGACCGTACGTTGTTCCGGAGGGTGGATTCAGTGTTCCGCCGCTGTTTCTGTCGCGGCGAGCCGTTGAGCCACGAGTTCCTTGGCCTGCTCGCGGAGTTTATATTTTTGGATTTTGCCGCTGGCCGTCAGGGGGTACTCCGTCACGAAAAAGACATAACGCGGCACCTTGTAGGCGGCGAGGTGCTGACGCACGTAATCCCGCACGTCTTCTTCTGTGAGGCTCTGGCCGCGGTTCAGAATGACGAAGGCGACCGGCAGTTCGCCATATTTGGGGTCGGGTGCGGCGACGATTTGGGCGTCCATCACTTCCGGCATGGCAAGCAACAAATCTTCAATTTCCTTGGGCGAGATGTTTTCGCCGCCGCGAATGATGATGTCTTTGATGCGACCGGTGATCCGGTAATAGCCGTCGGCATCGCAAGTGCCGAGATCGCCGGAGTGCAGCCAGCCGGCGGAGTCAATGACGGCGGCGGTTTCCTGGGGCATTTTGTAGTAGCCCTTCATGACGTTGTAGCCACGGCAGCAGATTTCGCCCTCGGCGCCGGGGGGGATGGGGGTGTTGGTGGCGGGGTCCAGCACGGCCACTTCCACGCCGGGGAATGCCGTGCCCACGGTGCTTACCCGCAGCGCCACCGGGTCGTGCCCGTGCGATTGCGTGATGCCCGGCGATGCTTCGGTGAGTCCATAGACCGAGGTGATTTCCGTGATGTGCATGTCGCTGATGACGCGTTTCATGACTTCGATGGGGCAGACGGCGCCGGCCATGATGCCGGTGCGCAGGCTGGTCATGTCGAACATCTTGAACATGGGGTGAGTGTACATGGCGATGAACATCGTGGGCACGCCATAGAGCACCGTGCATTTTTCCTGATGGATGGCGGCGAGGCCCAAGAGGGCGTCGAAGACTTCCACCACCACGAGCGTGGCGCCGTGGGAAAGGATGGCCATGACCCCGAGCGTGACGCCGAAACAGTGGAAAAGCGGCACCTGCAAGCAAAGCTTGTCGGCGGCCGTGAAACGCTGCCGGTGGCCGATGCTCCAGCCATTGTTGAGGATGTTGTGGTGCGAGAGCATCACCCCTTTGGGGAAGCCCGTCGTGCCGGAGGTGTACTGCATGTTGACGGTGTCATGGCAGGTGATGGCTGCGCGCGCGTCGGCAAGCAGGCGGTCGGGCTGGTGATCGCCCAGCAGCATCAGCTCAGCAGTGGTGTACATTCCGCGGTGCTTTTCCTGGCCGACGTAGCAAACGTGGCGCAGGTGGGGATAGGCCTTGCTGTGGAGGTGGCCGCGGGGGTGCTGCTTCAGCTCCGGCACAAGCTGGTTGATGATTTGCAGGTAATCCACGTCGCGAAAACCGTCAATGAGCCCGAGCATTTTCATGTCGGACTGGCGCAGAACGTAATCCATTTCGTCGGCTTTGTAGGCGGTGTTGACCGTCACCAGCACCGCGCCGGTTTTGGCGCAGGCAAATTGGAAGGTCAGCCAATCCGGCACGTTTTTGGCCCAAATGCCGACGTGATCGCCTTTGCCGATGCCAATGGCCAGCAGCCCCTTGGCCAGGCGGTTGACGCGGTGGTCAAACTCGCGATAGGTCCAGCGCAGGTTGCGGTCGGGATACACAATGAACTCGTGGTCCGGCGTGGTACGCGCCCAGAACTCGAGCTGCTCGCCAAGGGTCAGCGTGGTGAAGCCATCGGCATCCGCGCCGATGGGCTGGTGGGTGGCGTCGGGGGGGCGGTGGGGCATGATGCTGTTCCTAAACGGTTGGCCGCTCAAGCCGGCGCGTAGACCACCGCGAGGATTTGTGCCGCGCCATCCAGCGCGTGGACATGGTGCGGGACAACCGATTCGTAGTAAATGCTGTCGCCGGCGTCGAGTTGATAGGACTCTTTGCCATAACGGATTTCAATGCGGCCGGAGAGGACATAAATGAACTCCTCGCCTTCGTGCTCGTTGAGGACGATTTCCCCTTCGGCGGGGCGCACATCAATCAGAAACGGTTCCATGTTGCGCGCGGCTTTGCGCGGGGCGCGCGGATGAAATGCCAACGTGCTGCGCTTGCGGGAAGGGTCGTTGCCCGAAAAATGGACGGCCGGATTGGCGTCGTTTTTACGCACGATGGCCGGGCCATCCAAAGCCTGGTCATCCAGCAGCGTGCCCAATCGTACCCCCATGCCGCGCGCCAGCCGCAAGAGCGGGGTCAGCGACGGCACCAACTCGCCGTTCTCCAGCGCCTGAATCATGTCCACGCTGCAGCCGGTGCGTTGAGCCAGGGTTTCCACCGATAATTCGCGATGCTCGCGCAGCTTGCGGATGCGGGGGCCAATGAGGTTGGGTTCTTGGGACATGGCGTTCTCCGTGGGGGGGCGTTGCGGCGTAAAAAAAGCTCCGCCGGGGCGGCGGAGCTTGGCGGGGCGAGGGTTACACTTGCTCGGCGAGGTCTTCGGCAATTTCCCGGGCGGCTTCCAACGCCATTTCGCGGCGCTGCTCGGAGTCGAAGTGACGCGAGGCATCCTGGCCATCGGCCCACGCAATTTGGATGTCGTCCACGCCGATGTAGGAGAAAATGGCGCGGATGGCGGGGGTCAGGCCGTCGGTGGCGTCGTCCTCCTTGTAGACACTATCGGAAGAAACCAGCAGCACCACGGTGCGCAGGTGGTGGATGGGGATTACACCATCGGGGCCAAACGTGAACAGCTTGCCAGGCACCAGCACCTGGTCCAGCCAAGCTTTCAGGATCGCCGGGAAACTGTTGAGCCAAACCGGCATGGTCAACACCAGCACGTCGGCATCCACCAGCGCTTGCGCGTTGTTGTTGGAGAAATTGGCCGCGGTTTCTTCGGCTTTGGAGGGGATATAGGCCGGGTTGACCACCGGGCCCCAGAAATAGTTCAACGCCTCGGAACTCACGTAGGGCGGCTTGTTCTGATAAAGGTCCACGTTGTTGACCACCACGTCGGGATTTTTCTCCATCAACGCGGCAAAGAATTCAAACGCCAGCTTCTTGGACACCGAGGTCTCCGCCGGGCGCGGGTTGGCAATAACGTGCAAAACATTCATGAGTTACTCCTGTTGGGTAAAAATGGACAATAGGTTGCCGTTGATGCCAAAAAGAGCCGCGGAACACAATGCTAAAGTTTGGCGTCACGAAATGCGGTGGACAAAGCCCGCCCGCCATGAATAATCAGCACGATTTGGAAAGCGAGGAGACCGATGGATATCCAGAACCTGTTTGCCGAGCGGATCGGCGGCGCCCAGTTCGGGCAAAGCACGGCCATCTATAAATTTGAAAAGATCAAACGCGCCAAACGCGCCGCCCAAGCCGCCCATCCCGGGGTGGAAATGCTCGATTTTGGCGTGGGCGAGCCCGACCAAATGGCGCCCAAGGCAATCCGCCAAGCCCTGAAAAAAGCAGTGGATGATCCCGCCAACCGCGGCTATGCCGATAACGGCATTGCCGAATTCAAGGTGGCCGCCGCCAAATATATGGCCGATTTTTTCGGTGTGACCGATTTGGATCCCGCCACCGAAATTAACCACACCATCGGCTCCAAGCCAGCGCTGGCCATGCTGCCGCTGTGTTTTGTGAACCCCGGCGATGCCGTGTTGGCCACCATCCCCGGCTATCCGGTGCTGGCCACGCACACCAAATATTTGGGCGGCACCGTCATCCCCGTGCCGCTGCTGGCCAAGAACAAGTTTTTCCCTGATCTTAAAGCGCTGGAACAAACCGATCTTTCGCGGGTGAAGTTGTTTTACGTCAATTATCCCAACAACCCCACTGGCGCGGCGGCCACCGTCGAGTTTTTTGATGAGTTGATTGCTTTTGCTCAAAAGCACAACATCCTGATCGTGCAGGATGCCGCCTATGCCACGCTCATTTACGGGCGCGAGCGGCTTTCCATCCTGTCGCGACCGGGCGGTAAAGAGGCGGCCATTGAATTGCACTCCATGAGCAAGAGCTACAATATGACCGGTTGGCGTCTCGGGTTTGTCGCCGGTGCCGCCCGGACCGTGGCCGCGGTGGCCGAGGTCAAGGACAACATTGATAGCGGTCAATTCAAGGCGATCCAGGTGGCGGCCTGCGCGGGAATCGCGGACCAAAAGCTGTCGGAAAAAATCCGCGCCCATTATCAGCGGCGGTTGCGCGGCCTTGTCAAAGCGCTGAAAGGCGCCGGGTTCCATGCCCGGATGCCAGGCGGGACATTTTATCTGTATGTGCCCGCGCCCAAGGGCACCGCGGATGGCCGTACCTTTGCCAATGCCGAGGAGGCCTCACAGTTTTTGATCACGGAGCATTGCATCTCCACCGTGCCTTGGGATGATGCCGGCGCATACCTGCGTTTCGGCGCCACGTTCGAGTCGGCCGGACGGGCCGATGATGCCCGTGTGCTGGCGGAGTTGGCGCGTCGCCTGCAAGCCGCCCAGTTGGTGTTTTGAAGGAGCGCACCATGAGCCAAGCCAAGATCATCTTTGCCAAAGGAACCCAACTGACGGTCTACATTGACAACCGCAAGGGGACACTGGCGGCGCTGACCACATTTCTGGCCAAGCACGGGGTCAATATTTATGGGCTGACACTCGCCGATACCGAAGGTCACGGCTACGCGCGGTTGATTGTGGACGATACCGAGAAGGCCCGCCAATTGGTTGAGGATTCTGGCGAACTGGTCGCGGCCCGCGAGGTGCTATTGATTCGGGTGGCCAACGAGCCGGGCGAATTGGCCCGGATGCTCACGACTTTGGCCGCCCACAATTTGAACATTGAATACGGCTACTCTGCCGGCGGCCCCGGCGACGAAAAAGGCCTGGTACTTGTGCCCTCCGATGTGGATGCCGCCTTGGCGGTGTTGAAGGAACTAAACGCCGGTCATTGACATGCCCCCTGCGCCCAAAGTTAGCATCATCACCAGCACGTATAACCGCTCCGCGGTGCTGCGGCGGGCGATTGAATCCGTGCGTGCCCAACGTGACTTTGACGACTGGGAGATGTGCGTGGTAGGCGATTGCACCCCCGATGACAGCGCAGTGGTTGTCGCTTCGTTTGGTGACCCTCGCCTTCGGTTTTATAATTTGCCGGAAAAATCTCCGCCGCGCGCCCATGGCGCCATCGCCAAAAATTATGGGGTGTTCCAAATGGCCCGCGCACCCTACATCGCCTATCTCGACGACGACGACGAATACCACCCCGACTTTCTGCGCGTGATGATGGGTGTAGTTGCCCGCACCCCCGAACAGCCGGTATTTTATTGTCGGTGCCAATATCGTGACAAGAAAACTGGCCGCCGAATTTGGGGTAATCCCTTCCAGCCTTGGTTGCATCGCTGGAGCCGCAAAAAGTTGCTGCGGTATAACTTCATCAACACCGCCAATGTGGTCCACAAAAAGTCGCTGATTGATGAAGTCGGCGGCTGGGACCCCAACGACTATTTTGACGACTACGACTTGTGGAAACGCATGAGCGCCCGCTGTGATTTTCACTATGTGAATCGCGCTCTGGTCATCAGCCACGTCGGCGATTGCCCGCCGTTCTTTGTGCGCTTATTCACCAAAGGATGGAAAATCCTCCGTTACGGCCGTCGGCTGCAAGACCAAGGTTGATAACTAGCAGGTCATCCCTTGCTGAATTAGGCGTATGAGCGCTTTCGCCAGCGGGTGTGGGGGCGTAATCAATTGCACTTGGCGTTCCAGTATCACAATAAAGCCGCCGGCTTGTAGTGTTTGGAGATGAAGATAAAACGGCCGGATGGGAATGCGGCTGTTCATTAGCAGTTCGCCAAGAGGCAATGGTTGCTGCAGAAGTTGGCGTATGAGGCGTATTCGCCGCTCATGTGCCAAAGCATTGCCAATGTTCACCATTTCAATATCGCGTTCAGGCGGCAGGGTCGCCAGTGACTCTCTGATGGCTTTGAGAATAGGCGCGGCACTTGCCACTTGAGGGTCTGCCGCCATTTGGTAGATCAAATAACGACCACGTCGTGTAGCCTGTAAAAAGCCGCGAGACTGAATGCGCCGCAATTCCTGACTGGTCGCAGGCTCTCTCAGCCCCACCACCCGCCCAAGTTCTGACACACTTTGGCCCGGATGTGTATGCAATGCGCGTAAAAGGCGGACACGACTCTGCCCGGCCAACATTTTACACGTGCGCCATAGGGTTGGATTTAGGTTCTTCATGGAGCATCCTTTCGCGCCAAAGAATAAAACACAACACTTCACTTATTGCAATAAGTGAATTCACATATTGCAATAAGTGAACTAATGCGGGGTGGCCATTTGGTAAGCCTGCTCCTTTCGTAATACGGCAATGCACTAAGCATACGGCTCGGTATATGCATAGTTCGCGTTAGGTTGATTTTTAGGCCTGAGGGTGTATCTTGCAGCAACTGTCGAGATAAGGAATTTTCATGGCTTGGGAATATAGCGAAAAGACCAAACAGATTTTCATGGATGCGGTGCAAGGGAAGCCTGGCACCCATTTGGGTGAAATTGAAAACCCGGATGGCGTGGGTCATCACGGGTCCATTGTGTGCGGTGATGCCATCAAGTTCACTTTCCGGGTGCGCAAGGCGGAAGATCCGCTGAAGGATGTCATTGTCGAAGCCAAATATCTTACGTTTGGGTGCACATCGGCCATTGCCGCTTCGGAAGCGCTCTGCTCGTTGATTGAAGGGCAGGGGGTGACGCCGATCGAGGCACTTAAGATCACCAACCAAGATATTGTGGAGTTTCTGGAAGGTCTGCCGCAGCAGAAAATCCATTGTTCCGTGATGGGTGCGGAAGCACTGGAGGCGGCGGTGGTGGATTGGGCCGCCAAACGCGGCGTGGACCTCGCGGCGCAGGGCGTCAAACTGACGGGCACCCACGCGGAAGAGGACGAAGGACGCATCGTCTGCAAATGTTTCGGGATCACCGAGCCCTACCTGCGACGAAAAATCAAAGAACTGAATCTGCGGACCATCGAGGACATCATTGCCGCGCTCAAAGCTGGCGGGATGTGCGGTGCTTGCCGATATGCGCCCGGCGGGCTGCAAGATATCTTGAATGAAACGTGGGGCACTGGCGAGCCGGCGCCCACCACACTGGCCACAGAACCCGTTGCACCCAGCGGCCCTTCGGCATTCCAAATTTATCGCCAGATCGAAAAGGTTCTGAATGAAACGGTGCGCCCAGTGCTGCAACGCGACGGTGGCGACATTGAGCTGGTGGACATCAAGGACTGGAAAGTCTATTGCGCCTTGCGCGGAATGTGCGCCGGCTGCATGGGGGCCACCCGCACCCTGCAATTGATCGTGGAGCGCTCGCTCAAGGATCAGGTGGACGAGCGGATTCAGGTCATCCCTGTTTGAAACCAGTCGGCCCGCCATGAGCAAAACGAATTTGATTTACGCGGACAACAACGCCACGACGCCCGTGGCCCCGGAAGTCGTTGCGGCCATGCAGCCCTATTTCGGGCTGGAGTTTTTCAACCCCAGTTCCATGTATGAGCCGGCATTGAAAGTCGCCGGTGCGCTCAAAATGGCGCGGCAAACGGTGGCAGACTTTCTGGGCGGGGTGGAACCTTCAGAAGTGTTGTTCACCTCGTGTGCCACGGAAAGCAACAACACCGCGCTTTTTGGCGTCGCCGCGGCCAATCCCCAACGCAAACATATTGTGACCAGCGTGGTGGAACACCCAGCGGTGCTGGAAGTCTGCCGCGAGCTCCAGCGCCGCGGTCATGAAGTGACCTATCTGCCCGTGGATCGCCGCGGTCAAATTGCCACGGCCGATTACGTGTGCGCGCTGCGTCCCGATACGCTGCTGGTGACGTTGATGCACGCCAACAATGAAACCGGCGTGGTGTGGCCCGTGGGCGACTGGGCGCGCATTGCCAAGGAAACCGACCAGCACATTGTCTTTCACACCGATGCCACTCAGACCGCCGGCAAATTGCCGTTGGCATTGCGCGGCGATTTACAGCACGTGGATTTGCTCTCTTTATCCGGCCACAAAATGCACGCCCCAAAAGGAGTGGGGACACTCTTCATACGCCGCGGCACACCGTTGCGGCCTTATCTGCTGGGTGGGCATCAGGAAAGCGGGCGACGCGGCGGCACCGAGAATGTGGCCTACATCATCGGCTTGGCCCGCGCCTGCCAGTTGGCCCGGGCCCACGCGCCGGACATGGCCCGGATCGAGCAACTGCGGGACTGGCTAGAGACGGAAATCTTGCGACAGGTGACGTATGTGGAAATCAACGGGCAGGGTGCCCCCCGGATGCCTAACACGCTCAACATGGCGTGCCATTACATCGAAGGCGAAAGCATCCTCTACGAATTGAACCGCCGCGGAATTTGCGCCAGCACGGGCAGCGCCTGCTCCAGCGGATCGTTGGAGCCCAGCCATGTGCTCAAGGCCATGGGCATTCCCTTCACCGCCATGCATGGCTCGATCCGCTTGAGTTTCAGCGCCTATACCACCGAAGACGAGGTTCACCAGATTGCCGAGGCGTTTCCGCAAGTGGTCGCCAACCTGCGCCAAATGTCCCCGTACTGGGACCAAAAGCGCAACCAGCCGCGCCCCATAGCCGATACCTGAATATTTTCCACACTGTGGAAAAAATATTTCCACAGATAGGATGAGAAGGCAAAAGAGGATCGGTTTCCTTTGGGCGTTGATTTAAACACCTATCTCAAACGCACTCATCAGGTGCAGAAAGGAAACCGATCGTG
>Ga0209201_1001425_pt1 | contig 27655 bp, 24 predicted proteins | sample AD_UKC055_MetaG_FD_184411 | JGI IMG/M metagenome (GOLD analysis project Ga0209201, IMG submission 184411) | Active sludge microbial communities of municipal wastewater-treating anaerobic digesters from USA - AD_UKC055_MetaG (SPAdes) (version 2) | ecosystem: Engineered > Bioreactor > Anaerobic >...
TGTTGGATCATCTCTACTTTTATTTCTTCAAGAGTTTGTATGTCTTCTGCCTCATCAAGCATTGCCATAAGCTGATAATAATACTCAAGCTCTTTTTCTATATGCACAATCTTTTCAAGTGCATATCCGACTCTGTTTTTTATTTTTTTAAGTTTTCTGAAGTAATCCTGAAGATTCTGCGATGGTGTTTTTATAGGATCCAATTTTATAAGAATATCTTCTCCGGTTACCCAATCCTGAGTTAAAATACTTTCGTCACCCTTGTTTACTTTATAAACGAAGCTTTGCAAAAGTTCGGCTTTTTTTGATAGCTCAGGGATTTTTGATTGTTCGGAAATATCCTTTTGCAGATTATCTTTTATCTTTTCGTCTTTATCCACCTCTCTCTCTAATTTCTTCAAAAGTTCCTTACGCATAGCAAGAAATCTGGATTGATTGGCTTTGAACTCAAAAACATCAATGATGGCTGCGGATGGTGTAAGCTTCTTTATATCTGAACCATTAGGCTTTAATGCCGAAATATCTCTGTTCCCTTTTTCATCTGTATAAACATACAGATAAGGACTTGCTATCTCTTGTCTCAGCTCTTGAAGAGTATTGTAAAACACCAGAGCTCCCAGTGAAGTTTTACAAAACCCCTGAAGATTCACGGATGCTTTTATATCCAATACATCTTCTTCGGATGTTTTGTATCCGCTCATTATATTTACCTTTGAGTCATCAAAAAAAGGTATATACTTTATTCCGTGTACAAGAAGGCGGGTTTCTGCAGTGCCTCTTTTCATAGCGTCTTGGATAATATTATCTTCGTTAACAAGAATAATGTTTGAATTTCTTCCCATTAGTTCAAAGTAGAGCCTATATTTTCTCAGATCTCCTATCTCATCATACCCCTGGACTTCCATATAGCCTATCCTGTCTGTACCCAGTTGTTCAACAGAAAGAATCTTTCCGCCTTTTATCCTTTTCCTCAGAAACATGGAGAAATTATAAGGATTTTCCGGTATGTCAGGTTTTTTTTCAAGCACGAGCAGATACGATGGATTCTGTACGGAAAAAAGCAGAAAATCACCACTGGTCTGGATTAAAAGCTGATCCTCCACAGGCTGGTATATGTTTTTGATACTTTTATTTAAAACTCTCTCTCTTGCTTCATTGATAAGTTTATAAATAGCAAGCCCGTCAATAGGCATAAATTATCACCTCACATTTTAATTTTATCATAGTAAGATATCCATATTGAAATTATTTTTAAAAAAAACAGAAGTATAATTACTATGAGAAAAGTGTTCCGGCGTTTCATAACGTATATATATGATATAATGGAATATAATAAGCATAATTTTATCAAATCAGGAGGGATAAACGTGAATCTTTCTAAAGAAAGATACCTTGAGATTTTAAACATTGCACTTTCTCAAGGCGGAGATTATTCGGAAATATTTTTTGAAGATTACTATGCAACATCTATACTATACGATAACGGAAAGTTTGAGGGTTCAAGCTATTCAAAAAGAAATGGAGCCAGCTTAAGAGTAGTTATAGGCGAAGAAACACTTTTTGCCCATACAAGCAGCCCTGATTATGCTTCTCTCAAAAAAATTGCTGAAAACCTGAGCAGTATAGCTAAAACAAGATCCTCATCAGCAGAAATAAAAAAAGTACTTGATTTAAAAGAACTTCCAAAAAGAAATCTGATAAAAATAGATAAGGAGTTCGATAAAATCCCTGTTGAGGAAAAAATGGAAAAGATAAATATGGCTGTCAAAGTAGCCAAAGAGTATGATCCACGGATAATCCAGATAACCGTAAGATATGGAGATTCCAAAAGAACTGTAAGAATAGTTAACTCAGACGGCACTATTGCCGACGATGTAAGAAGCTATCCGCTTTTTTACGTTTCAATTGTTGCTAAAAGCGAAGATGGACAGATTTTTACAGGTATGTCAGGAAACTCTGAAAACAAAGGTTTTGAATTCTTTGACGACAACATGATAATACAGGCTGCCAAAGATGCATGCGGACAAGCCATAGCACAGGTTGAAGGCGAGGATGCTCCGGCAGGTGAATTTACAGTTGTAATGTCCAGTCAAGCCGGAGGAACTATGGTTCATGAAGCCTGTGGACACGGAATGGAAGCAGATCTTGTTCTCAGTGGTTCTGTATACAGGGATAAAGCTGGTCAGAAGATTGCTTCAGAAAAAGTGACAGTAGTGGATGACGGTACTATTCCTGGTAAACGAGGAACTCTGAACTATGACGATGAAGGTTCACAGACACAGAGAACCGTTCTGATAGAAAACGGAATTCTTAAGGGCTATATGCACACCAAAATAACCGCTAAAATGTTTGGAAAAGAACCTACAGGAAACGGAAGACGTGAAACATATATGAACCTGCCGATAGTCAGAATGAGAAATACTCTTATCCTCCCTGGAAATGATAATCCGGATGATATTATAAAATCTGTGGAAAAGGGAGTATTTGTAAAAAAGATGGGAGGCGGTCAGGTAGATGTAATCAGCGGCGATTTCCAGTTTAAAATAACCGAGGGATACAACATAGAAAACGGAAAAACAACTACTTCCCTGCGTGGTGCAAGCATAGTCGGAAACGGGCTTAAAGTACTTCAAAGCATAGATATGGTTGGAAACGACTTAGGATATGCAGTGGGAACATGCGGCAAAGATGGTCAGGGCGCCCCGGTATCAGATGCCCAGCCAACTATAAGAGTACCAAAAATGATTGTGGGAGGAGTCGTAAAGGGGGGTAAAGGCAAATGAAAGAAATAATAAATAAGGTTCTTGACTATATAAGTTCAAATAACCTCAAAGGACAGATTAATATCGGAACTGCTGTATCGAAAAAAGCTTCTTTCTCAAACGGAAAGCTTGAAGAACTTTCTCAGGGTGAAAGATCAGCAGCCGGAATATTACTTATGGATAATGACGGGAGAATAGCGGCCGCTAATACCAATCAGCTTGATCAAGACTCTCTGCTTGAGGCTGTAAAAAATGCAGCAGCTTTGGTTAAGTATTCGCAGCCGGATAACGGAAACATGATATCTTCAGACAAGGCATTTACTTTTCTCGACTGGTGTTTTGATATCGATACCAAAAATCTGACTCTCGACGAAATAACAGAAAATGCAAAAAATATGGAAAACAGTGCTAAAAATATGGACAAGAGAATCCAGTTTGTAAGAGGCTCATCGTTTGAAACAGAGGTTACAAAAAGAGTTTTTGCCAATACCAACGGTGTTTATAAGGAATCAGTTTCTTCGAATGCTGCTGCCGAAATTATGCTGGCCGCTGTTCAGGGCGAAAGCTCATCTATGGGATATGAGTTTGACATAAGACAGAGCTCGAGACTTATCAGATCTGAAGACATAATAAAAAATTCAGTGGAGCTTGCCGTAGCAGGGTTGAATGCAGAAGTTCTGCAGAGCGGAAGATACGATGTAATATTTAGTCCTACAGTTTCAGGCATGCTTTTAGGTGTTCTTTCCTCTCCGCTGTCAGGAGAAAATGTGTTTAAGGGAAAATCTTTCCTTAAAGATAAGGTAGGGTCGGTTGTCGCAAATAAAAAAGTAAGTCTGGTACATGATCCGATGAACGGTTCTGCTCCTTATGTTTCGTCTTTTGATGCCGAAGGAACCAATACAAAGAAGTTTGATTTCATACGCAATGGTGTGCTGATGACCTATGCCCACAATCTATACTCAGCCGAAAAGATGGACTGTAAACCTACCGGAAACGCTTTTGCTTCTCTGGGCGGAAATCCTTCGATAGGAACTATAAATATGCATCTTTTATCGACCAATACACGTAATGATATACTGAGCGGATACAAAAGTGAAAAGGCTTTATATATAACCCAGGTTATGGGACTGCATACTGCCGACCCGATTTCCGGAAGGTTCTCTATACAGATAAGCGGCCAGGTTGTAGAAAACGGTCAGTTCACAAAAAGCTTCAGAGGAATGACCATGGCAGGAACCCTTCAGGAAATGCTGGAAAACATAGTCATGGTTGGTTCAGACTTTAAGTACATGGGTTCGGTAGCAGGTTCAACAACTTTAATAAAGAATATGAGCATAGGCGGAAAATAAAGGCGGTTTTCCGCCTTTATTGCTTTAATGGAGGCTCATATGGCAGAAAAAACAGTTATATGCGGGACAATACAGGGTCACTCCTGTAGAAAACCAGGCTACATAGTATTTGACAAAGAAACCGGCATAATAGAGACTGTAGGTTCTGGCTCTTACACAACAGCAGCAAGTGAAGAGGTTGTGTATTTCAATGATGAATACACTATACTGCCAGCGGATATAAACGGTCATTCCCACCCGGAACAATCTATTTATACAGATATTGTAAAGCCGGAATGGGATTTGCCGCTATGGTGCAGAAATACTATCTACAAGTATTCGCCATACCTTACCACACAAGCTGTATATTACAGCTGTCTCAGGGCTTTTTCAAGGATGCTTACATACGGTATCGGTACAGTTTTTGTTTCTTTTTACTGCCATAACAAACTTGGAAATGCAATGGACCTACAGGTAATTAAGGCTGCAAAGGATATAGGGATACGATTATACTTTGGACGTATGAATTATGATATAATTTCAGAAAACGCGTATTATGAAAAAAAGCTTTCTCAGACATACTTTTTTGAAGATTATGAAACTGCAGCAAGAAACTACATGAGTCTTCTTAGCGAATCAACAGATCATGTAATAGTAGCGCCTTCAGTCCATAGTCTTCATGCAAGCACTCCGGCGGCTGTAAAAAAAGCTTACGAACTTGCCGCTATAACAAATACATACATACAGTTTCATCTCTCTGAAGATAAAAATGATGTTGATATATCTCTATCCAATTTTGGTGAGCGTCCTGTTGCTTTTTTCAAAAAAAATTTTGCAGATCACAGGATTCAAGCTCTTAAGAAATTCATTTTCTCCGATTGCATTTGGCTTGATGAAGAGGAGATTTCCGTGTTGAAAGAGGCCGGGTGCACAGTGGTATTTAACCCCAGAATGAATTATAGGATGAGGGTGGGACGGGCTCCTTATGAAAGTTTTATAGAAAAAAGTATTCCTTTCCTCTTAGGAACAGACGGGGAGTCCAGCAATCACGATTTATCCATCGAAAATGAAAAAGGATTTTTTGTTTCACAGCTTAATCTACCTGTAAAACACTATCAACAAAAATTCCCTTTCGGCTGTGCCTATGTAGGTTCAATCGAACCAGGATGTTTTTGTGATCTTAAAGTCAAAAAAGATGGAAAGGTCACAGACGTTTTTGTCGGGGGAAAGAGAGTATTTTCAGAAGAAACTTTTGTGTCAGCTGACAGTAAAAAAGTTGAGACTCTTGAAAAAGAGGCTTCTTCAGAAATTAAAATTTTTTTTCTTTATGCTGACAAAAAAATACAGGAGGGAAATTAATGCAGAAGGAATTTTTTATAAAAAAACGTGAACAGTTATTCGAAAAATTAGCTGATGATTCTATTGCTGTAATGTTTTCATCAAATGCTCCTCTGAAAACTGCTGATGAACACTATGCCTTCACTCCGAACAGAAATTTTTATTATCTGACAGGTCTGGATAGAGAAAACTTTATCCTGGTCATGAAAAAGAAGCAGGGAACAACCTCTTCTTCGATATACATAGAAAAGCATGATCCTATACTTGCTAAATGGGTAGGAGACAGGATGCTCGCCGATGAAGTGCAGTCTATAAGCGGTATTTCTGATATCCGTTATGTAGATGACATAAGTAAAGATATAGGTTCTCTGCTTGGTGGGTACGATTTCGAAAATGTTTACTTTGATTTTGAATACAGAGGATGGGATCGGACCTGCAACGAACAGAGAGTATTTGCAAATGAGCTTAAATCAAGATTTCCTTCTGTAAGTTTAAAAAATTTGTATCATATCTTATCATCTATGAGACTTATAAAAGAACCCGAAGAGATTCAGAAAATGAAACAGGCTATAAGCATCACTCAAAAAGGAATCCTGAACATTCTTGACAACATCCGGCCTGGTATAATGGAGTACGAGCTTGAAGCATACTTTGATTTTACCTTAAAAAGCAGCGGCGTAAAAGATTTCGCTTTCAAGACCATAGCCGCCAGCGGCAAGAATGCAACAGTTCTTCATTACTCACAGAATAATTCTATGATGAACGAAAACGACCTTATACTCTTTGACCTCGGTGCACAGTTTGAATATTATAATGCAGATATATCCAGAACATTTCCTATAAGCGGAAAGTACTCTCAAAGACAGAAAGATGTTTACGATGTTGTTCTTCAGGCACAGCAAGCAGTAACTCAGGCTGCAAAACCAGGAGTTCCTTTTTCTATACTGAATGATACGGCAAAAAAAGTTTTGACAGAAGGCTGCAGAAAGCTCGGACTGATAAAAGAGGATAATGAGCTTTCGGAGTATTATTATCACGGAGTATCTCACTACCTTGGCCTTGACACACATGATGTCGGTACACGCGATACTGTCTTGAAAGAAGGCATGGTTATTACCAACGAGCCCGGACTTTATATAGCCTCCGAAGGTATTGGGATACGTATCGAGGATGATCTCCTTATATCTCATGACGGAGCAGAGGTTCTTTCAAAAGACATTCTAAAAGATACTTTTGATGTAGAGGCGTATATAAAGAACAGATAGATAAGGGGGACATATGAGAAAAACTCTGTTTATTTCTCTTATCCTTTTTTTGTCGGTTTTTATCTATGCACAGAAGGTACTTATAGGCGTATATGAAAACTATCCGATAGTTTACAAAACTTCTGGTAACGAGTTACAGGGAATTCTGATAGACTGTTTTAAAATAATTTCCGAGAAGTCTGATTATGATTTTGATTTTGTATATAAAACATGGCCTGAACTTCTCGGAGATTTTGAAAACGGAACCTTGGACATCATAACAGGTATTGCCTACACTTCTCAAAGAGAAGAGCAGTATTTTTTTTCTTCAGAGTACATATCTTCAGAATGGGGTCAGATTTATACAAACTCCGACTCTCACATAACTTCTTATCTTGATCTTCAGAACAAAAAAATTGTATATATAAAAGACAGTTTCTTTTTTGATTCGCCTGCAGGTATTCTAAATATTCTCAAAAGTTTTAGGATTGATGCAATATTTCTTTCCGTTGATACTTTTCAGCAGGCTTTTGATCTTGTAAGCAATAACTTGGCTGATGCTGCGGTAGCTACACGTTATCAGGGATATTTTTTCCGAAACACTTATAAAATAAAAGAAACAGCAATGATGTTCAGTCCAATAGAGCTTAGATATGCTGCAAAAAAGAATGACAGTTATGCCACAAAAGTTATTAATTACATCGATTCGCAGATGCACCTACTAAAAAGTTCTCCCGATTCGCCATATTACGCCTCAATAAAAAAACATTTGCCGAAAGAAATTGCTGCTTCGGATCTTCCTTTGTGGGTAGTTATCATAATTACTTTAAGTATACTGGCCATAGCGGTTTTATTCTTATTCTGGATTATCCTTAAAAAACAGGTTAAGGTTAAAACAAGAGAGCTGGAACAAAGCAATGAAAAACTTTATCAAAACTACCAGGAACTGGAGTCTTTGAATGAAGAACTTTCAAGCACTGAGGAAGAACTGCTGATAACCCATAATAGAGTAATTGCAAGTGAAAAACGCTACCGGAGCATTTTCAATCAGGCACCTGTGGCCATGATGACTTTGGACAAAACTCTTCATGTAACTGATTATAATATGGGAGCAGAAAAAATTTTCGGATGGAAGAAGGAAGAAATTATAGGAGTGGTTTTTTATAAATATATTTTTACCGAACATGATATCACTTTTTTTGACAATTTCCTTGCAGATAAGTCTGTTAAAATACCTGAATACTTTGTCACAGAAAACATGAACAAATCAGGAGATGTCATAATATGCGAATGGATAAACTCTGTCATTGAAGATCAGAAGGGAAATATAGCTGAAATAGTTTCTATTTCAAGAAACATCACTGAAAACAAAAAATTGGAAGAATCACTAAGAAAAGCAAAGGACTCTGCGGAAAAAGCAAGCAAAGCCAAAAGTGAGTTCCTTGCCAATATGAGCCACGAAATACGTACTCCTATAAACGGAGTCATAGGAATAAGCGATCTCATTCTAGAAACAGAGCTTGATGAAGAACAAAAAAACTACATGCAGATGATAAAAACTTCATCCAGAAATCTTTTGAGAATAGTAAACGATATACTTGATATTTCAAAGATTGAAGCTGGAAAAATAGAACTTAACAATGTTTCATTTCATGTTCTTGAGTTAAAGGAAAATATTATGAACTCATTTTTCCATCTTATGAAGGAAAAAGGACTTGATTTTAAATTTTTTATACAGGAAAATATTCCTACCAACCTCAACGGAGATCTTTACAAGATAAACCAGATACTTTCAAATCTTGTAGGCAATGCTTATAAGTTCACTGACAAAGGATACGTTCATGTGAAAACGGAAAAAGTACACGAAGACAGTTCTTCGGTCGAACTTTTGTTTAACGTAACTGATACCGGTATAGGTATAAAACCGGAAAAGATAAATATTATATTTGATATCTTTACGCAGGGCGACTCTTCAGCCACAAAAAAATATCAGGGAACAGGCTTAGGACTTACAATAGCTAAAAGTTATGTTGAAAAGATGGGCGGAAAGATATTTGTTATGAGCACACCGGGCGAAGGCAGTTCTTTCTCCTTCATTATTCCCATAAAAAAAGATATTAGCTTTGCTGCTGAAAAACCTCCGGAAGATGAAGACACATATCTCCGTGACTATAAAGACAAAAAAATTCTTGTCGCTGAAGATAATCAGATAAACCTTTATCTGACAAAGAAAATTCTTTCAAAAAAAGCAATGGAAGTGCTTACGGCAGAAAATGGAGCCAAAGCGGTTGAAATTTTTGAAAAAGAGCGTCCGGATCTAATATTTATGGATCTTCAGATGCCGGAACTTGACGGATTGGGAGCAACTTTAAAAATTCGCCAGATCGAAAAAAATCATAACACTTACACCCCCATAATTGCACTTACAGCATACGCTACCAAGGAAGACAAGGAACGTTGCCTTGCTCAAGGCATGGATGGTTTTATTGCAAAACCTTTTACCCAGAAGGATATACTAGGAGCATTGAGAACTTTCCTTGCTTAATTTCATACATATAAAAATAGATACTTTACTATCTTTATACTCTGCCCATATTTTCCCTTCGTGCAGATGTATAATGCTTTTGGCTATTGAAAGCCCAAGCCCTGAACCTCCAAGGCTGCCTGAACGTGATTTATCTATTCTGTAAAACCTTTCAAATATATTTTTAAGATCTTCATCATTAATGCTATCTGATGGATTAGAAATTTCAAGAATAACCTCACAGTCCCGCTTGAAACTTACAACATCAATTCTGCTGCCGCTACCAGAATACTTTATTGCGTTAGATATTATATTTTCAACTACTCGTGCCATCTTTCCGGCATCGGCATTAATAAAAAATTTCTGGTCTTTGAGATTGGTTTCAAACTTTATATTTTTTTCAAGGGCAACAGGCATAATTTCCTGAATAACCTGCCTTGCCAATCTGTTGATATCAAAAACTTCCATATCAAGCTTTATATCAAAATTATTCAGCTTGGTATATTCAAACAAATCATCTATAAGCTCTTTAAGACTAATAGATTTCTTGTATGCAATATCTATATATTCCTGTGCCTGTTCGGCAGAATCATACTTTTTTTCTGTATAAAGCCTAAGATATCCCATGACAGAGGTAAGCGGCGTTCTTAAATCATGCGATACATTTGTTATAAGCTCATTCTTTAGCTTTTCAGATCTTCTCTCTTCATATATTGACTTCTTTAATTCATCAGCCATGCTGTTAATATTTTTTGCCAGCAGGCCTATTTCATCGTCACCCTTCTGAGGTACTCTATATTCAAAATCACCTTTGGATATTGCCTGAAGTCCTTTGGAGATATCCTGTATGTACTTGAGCTTTCCCTGAGTAAGATAGATAAAAGAGACTATAAATCCGAATATAAAAAAGCCCAACTGTATTAAAGGACTAAGCACCGAAAGAAATCCAAAAGGATTTTCGACTTTAATATTGGTAACAAGTATGTACCTTTCTCCCATTAAAATAATATCTGCGGAATTATATATTCCTTTGCCCGAAACAGAGGTTACCACCTTAGGCAAAGCTCCATCCTTCGGAAATTCGGTATCTTCTTCATCCGTACTTTCCTTTTCATTGTAATAGGCGTCGGTAAGCTTTATCATTCCATTCTGGCTGAACTTAAGAAAGTACGTATCGTAAGTATAGTGACCGCTGTTCTGTACAATACTGAAAAGACCAGGAGGGAACGTATCTTCAAGTTCGCCTGAAGGATCGTATCTGTATACTATATTATTCTCATAATTAAGAATATATACTTTAAGAAAGTACGATTCCCATTTTTCAGATACTTCTTTTATTTCTTCCTGTATTTCATTAACGCCTGTTTTTTCATCAATTTCTTCTATCTGTGAAGCCACTTCCGAGGTTATTTTTTCTGAAATTTCATATCCATAGTTAAAGTTTCCGGAGAGTATATACTCACAAAAAACAGCAAGTATGCCTCCAATGGCTATACTTACTGCAAAAACTATTATTATTTGGATTCTTATATTCCTTTTTACGCCTGCCGACAGTTTTTTTAAAAAATTATTTTTCAATTTTATAACCTACTCCCCATACTGTTTTTATATACTGGGGATTTCTGGGATTAACCTCAATTTTTTCACGTATCTTTCTGATATGAACCATAACGGTATTTTCCGAATCAAAGCTTTCTTCCTGCCACAAACTTTCGTATATTTTTTCTGCACTAAAAACCATCCCTCTATTCTTTGCCAGGAAAAAAAGTATTTCAAACTCTGTTTTAGTAAGTCTGATCTCTTTATCACCAACAAAAGCAGTGTGCATGCCTTCATCTATTGCAAGTTCGCCTATTTCTATGCGCTGATTATCTTTTTTTTGATAAGCTTTAGAAAATCCCCTGTACCGTCTTATCTGAGATTTTACTCTTGCAAGGAGTTCAAGAGGATTAAAAGGCTTAGTCATATAATCATCTGCTCCCATGCTTAGTCCTGTTATCTTATCCATATCCTGATTCTTAGCAGTAAGCATAATAACAGGCATATCGTGCTTCTGCCTTATGCGCATACAACATTGTATGCCATCCATTCCAGGCATCATAAGATCAAGTATGATAAGATCATACTTTTCTTTTTCTATCATCTGAAGAGCCTGCAGCCCATCGGCTGCTTTACAGACTATGAAACCGTCATTTTTCAAGTAAATCTCTACAAGACTTCTTATTTCATCATCATCATCAACTACAAGAATACGATCTTCCGAAATAATTATCACCTACCTGATGATATTATATCTTATATCTTTATATCTCTTCAAGCACTAGTTTTTTTTCAAGACTGTATTTCGTATTTTCAATTTCGATATAAGAGATTCTCTTCTTTTCTATAAACTTATTTTCGTTTTTTTTATCAAATATAAGTATGTCTTTCCATGAACCGGTATTGGCATAAAACTTTCCGTTATAATCTTTAAGGGCAGGAAGATGATTATGACCCATTATAATGCCTTGTACCTGGGATGTATTAAACTTTACTGCTTTATTTCCATATCCGAAAACATACTTTTCATCAATCAAAAATTCTTTGCATAGAAGACTTTCGGATTTTTTCATCAGATAGTTGGAGTTTTTGATTCTTTTTATCGCCAGAATCATTCTTGCAAGAAGATTTGAAACAGCTGTTCCTCCATATTTATTAACGGCTATCTTTAGTAATGCCCTTGAATCAGGGTAATTAATATCAAGCCACTGCTTAAGTTCCTGAGAATTACAGAAATCTACAAATGTGTTTACGAAAATTTTTTTCATCTTTATATTACACCTATATACTTTGGATAGATATGAAAACCATTTTGGAACATCAATTGAAGGATAAACATCTACATAATCTCTGAGAATCTCTTCTGGCACAACCTGACTCATCTCGCTTATAAAACCATGCGCAATATAATTGATAAGTCTTTCACCGACAGGATTAACAAGTTTTCCACTTTCATCCAATGAAAAACGGTTGAAAACATCAAACTGATTTCCGTGAATAGCAAATACTTTTGTCTTTTCATCATAATGATAAGGCAGAATATTTATATTTCCCATCATCTGCCTGATTTTTGAAGATACCTCCGGACACAGTCCTACCATGTAATCATGGTTCCCATAAACATAGCTTATCTCAATCTTTTCAGAAAGATTTTTAATTCTGTTAAAAAGTTCTGAATGTACTGAATATATCTTATCAAGGAGCTTTATATGCTCCTGTACGTCCCAGCTGTCAGCTTTAATACAAGTGCTGTCTATGAGTTCAAGAAAATCACCGACTATCACGACTTCCTCTAGTCTGTCATCAGTTTTCTGAAAAAGCTTAAGCAGCTTTTCATCGTATATCCTGTCTGAGTTTTCGCCGATATGAGTATCAGAAATATAAAGCTTCATATCTTTTCTCCTTAATTCCTCTTTTCCTTTTTAATAATTTTTTTGGCTACAAATAAAAGCACCATCACCACAAGTATGCCTATGAAAAATATATTATATATTGAGATAAATTTGGTAATGTAAAGCTTATTGCTTCCTATTACACATCCAATGAAAAAAAATACCGTTTCATGCAGAAATGAAGAAAACGCAATAAGAGAGAGAGCAACTGATTTGTTAAAACCTATTACACCTCCCATAATAACAGTAACAAGACTTAGACCTGGAATAAACCTTCCCATAAAAAACATCAACCATCCATGTTTTTTAAAGTTCTTACGCGACTTCTCTTTTACCTCTTCATTTATTACAGATCCTACAATCTTGTTTTTATAAATCTGATCTTTATTCTTATAACTTACCAGAAAGAAGAAAAAACTTATTGAAAGGATTCCCATAAAATAACTTATAAAGATCGGTAAAAACCCACCGACCTTACCCTGAGAACCAAGATATCCTCCGAAAATAAATATTTCATCTCCCGGATATGGTGGAAAGATCATCTGTAGGACACCTGAAAGATAAAAAAATGTATATGCAACTATTACAGGCAAAGAGTCAAGCTGATTGACAAGTGAGTCTATGAGTTCGTTCATATATTACCTCCTCTTCAAAAAGAATTCTACGATGGCTTGCTTAATAAATCCCTGAGATAATTCTTAATTATTTCTTAATTACTCAAAAGTGCTATGATATAATATAAAGTAGAATTATTCTGCAGGAGGTGTACCTATGCCTTTTGTAATAGTTGAAAATGAAGTGATAGACTACTTTCTTGTCAAAAAGGATAAAAAAAACATCGGAATAATAATAAAACCAGATGGCACAGTTGTGGTAACTGCGCCTAGATATCTTTCAGAAAAACAGATAAACGATGTAGTTCAAAAGAAAGCAGTTATTATACGGAATAGGCTTTACCAGATAAAAGAAAATCTTGAGAAGAGTGTTAAGAAAAAGATAGAAGACGGAGAAAGTATTCTGTTTATGGGAAAAACATACAGAATACGAATAAAAGAAGATGAGTTTATACCAAGTTTACGAATAAATCTGATTGAAGATTTTATGGACATATTCCTTAACCCAAATATTCCGCTTGAACTTAAAAGCTCTCTCAAAAGGGAAAAAACAATTGACTGGTATAAACAACAGGCAAAAAACATCCTGACGGAAAGGACTTCTTCTTATGCAAGGCTTATGAAGCTTTCTTTCAGCAGTATACGAATAAAAGAACAAAATTCAAGATGGGCAAGCTGTTCAAACATCGGAAACCTTAACTATAACTGGAAGATAATTATGGCACCTGTTCCTGTTATAGATTACATTATAGTCCATGAACTGAGTCATCTTGTAGAGATGAATCACTCGTCTAATTTCTGGAACATTGTAAGCTCTGTGCTTCCAGACTACAAAGAACGGAAAGACTGGCTCAAAACGTTTGGACCTGTTCTTGAAATATAGATTCTCAACCATATAAAAAATATGAGAACACTTAATAGGAGAAAAAATGGGAGCTCTACTAAATATATTCAGAAAAAAGAAAAAAAGACCTTCTGATCAGTTTAACCGCAGTACAGACTACAGAAGGGAGTATCTCAAACATCATAGAGGGTTCTTCGGCATCTACATTTGCTCATACTGCGGGAAAGTACTAACCCGTTCACAGATGCAGGTCGACCATGTTTATCCTGTGAATAGAGCAACAACTCAATCAAGCGGAAGATTTTTTATTTTATTAAGAAATTTAATTACTTTCCGTCAAAGGAAAAAAGGAGTTAATGCTTTGTGGAACTTAACTTCTTCCTGTAAACGCTGTAATCATATTAAAAATGATTCCGCTGGTCTGTGGACAGTCAGAGGCTATATCGGCAGAATACTTTTTCCTCTAATGAATTTGGGATTACTAGGAATTCTGGTTTACGGTACGTATATGAGCATTACATCACAAAACCCGACAAAATTATACTATGCCCTTGCAGTAACGCTATGTATAAAGTTTTTATGCAGAATACTTCTCAGCCGCAAGCCTCAAAAAAAGCAACGTTCCTGATAAACTTAACACTAATAAAAAATCGGCTTTCCAGCCGATTTTTTAGTAGTTCAGCTTTCCTTTAATAACTCATAATAAAAATCTTCCATTTTAACTAAATTATCTATTCGTATCCTCTCATTTGTACCATGAACCCTTGCAAGATCTTCTCCCTCCATAAGTATAGGGGCAAACCTTAAAACACATTTACTCATCGAACTATAGAACTTTGAATCTGTACTTCCAACCATTATAAATGGAGCAGTTATTACTCCGGGGAATACTTTTTCCATAACCTTTTCTAATGCTTTATACCCGAAAGACTCTACAGAAGTTACTTCCGAAGGATTGTCCGCTCTGGATCCATCAAGTATCTTTACTTCGACCCTATTATCGTTAACAGTGTTTTTTATTTTTTCAATGCAAAATTCAACACTTTCCTGCGGAATTATCCTCAAATTAATAACAGCAGAAGCATTCTGAGGAAGAACATTTTCTTTGTCCCCCGCATGAAACATGGTGGGAGCAATCGTTGTCCTAATAAGAGCATTGGTCGTAGGAGAGTTCGATAGCACTTTTTTAAGTAACGGAGAAAAAACAGCTTGATTTCTGAAAACAAAGCCTAAAAAACCTTTTATATCTGGAGCCACTTTAGAAAAAAACATTGATGTCGGCCCTTTAAGATAAGGTTTAAAAAGTGTGTGCCTAAGCTTACCAAGAGCAGTTGATAAAATCCTTATACAGGTATCTTCGCCTGGCATTGAAGAGTGCCCACCGGCAGCCTTTACACTAAGACAAAGACTCAAAAAACCTTTTTCGGCAACCCCTACCGTAGCCACTGGTTTATCCAGAAGAGGAAGAACACCCTGCATAATATTTCCGCCCTCATCCAGAATATATTCAAACTCTATACCCTTATTTTTCAGATGTGAAGAAATCATTCCGGCACCATTTTCTCCGGTTATCTCCTCATCATGTCCAAATGCCAGATATATATCCCTTGAAGGTTCATACCCTTCTGATAAAAGTTTTTCTACCGCCTGCATAACACATATGAGCACCACTTTTATATCCAGAGTACCTCTTCCCCAGACAAATCCATCCTCAACCGCACCGGAGAACGGAGGATACTTCCAATCCTTTTCGGTATCTCCTTCTATCGGAACAACATCCTGATGCGCCATAAGCAATACCGGTTTAGATTGCTTACCGCTTTCCCAATGAAATAAAAGACCATACCCGTTTATTATCTCTTTTTTGAGTTTCTCATGAACATTAGGAAAAGCACTCTGAAGAAAGTACTGAAATCTGTCAAATTCGCCATAATCAATATTCTGACTCTCCTGATAAGATACCGTCTTGAACCTTACCGCTTCGGAAAGTTTTTTAACCACCTGCGGATACTCTTTTTCCATACAGTTCCCCCTATACGTAATTTATGAATACTGCAAATAATGAAAAGCCTATCGTCATAATAAACACAATTAATTGAAGTAAAAAAGTCCATCTGAACCATTTGGGATAGCTTACAGTAGAAAGACCCAAACAGATGAGAAGCACAGGATTGGTAGGATACAATGCATTGCTGAATCCATCGCCAAAAGCCCAAGCCGTTATCATGATCTGATTGGAAAGACCCACCATCTGAGCAAAAGGCACAAGAAGTGGAATAAGAAGGAAAGCCTTAGCTGATGCGGAACCTATGAAAAAGTTAGAACACAGGACTATCATATATATTATTATAACCGCCGAATAAGGAGATGCTCCGGAAAGCGGCTGAGCAGCATAATATAAAAGAGTATCCATTATGTTGCCGCTTACAATTATATGCTTTACGCTTATACCCATAAGAATAAGAACAGCAGAAGCAGATATGCCCGCCATGCCTTTGGCAAAAACCTTAAAAGTGTTAAGCACGCCCATACCTGCAAGAAAACCTGTACATATACCAGCTATAAGATATAAAAGCGCCATAAGAATAAGCGCCATATCAGAAACTTGAGGAATAAAAATTCCAAGCACGATAACAAAAAGCATAAGAAGTATCATAAGCAAAAAACACCTTACGGCATTAACTGTTTTTTTATCTTTAAAATTTTCATTTATGAACCCATCGGCAGAACTGTATTTTTTTCTTTCAACGAGATCTTCTTCATATACCAAAGATTTTTTGGCGTCTTTGTCTATTTTTTTTGCATACCTTACAAGAAAGAAAACCAGAACCGTATATATTACAGCAAATATAATCAGCCGGTACCAAGTCCCTGAAAAAGCAGGCAAATCGGTAAGTTTTTGAGCCAGACCTATTGTAAAAGGATTAGATATGGCAGAAGAAAAACCAAAGGTTATGGCAAGAAGACTCATTCCGAGCCCCACAAGAGCGTCCCAACCCATAAGATACGATAAAGCAATTATTATCGGAACCAAAGGAACGGCCTCTTCAAAAATTCCAAGAACAGATCCGAAACCCATAAAAATAAAGGTTATTATAGCTATCAAAAAGTATCTTTTATTCCGAAATTTTTTTACTATAGACGATACTATTGATTTTAAAACATTTGCCTTATCTATTACTGCAAAAGATCCACCTATGATCAGAAGAAGTATTATAAGCGCCAGAGCTTTTACTCCATCAGAAGTTCCCAGCACCTCCAAAGGAGCTGTAAACCATCTATAAACAGGAAGCTTATCTTCCTGCGTAAAAGAAAAAGACTCCCAGTTAAATACTTCACTTCCATTAACAATTTGGCGTTCATAGCTGCCGGTAGGCACTGCTAAAGTCAGAATACCGGCAAATACTATCAGTCCCAGTAAAATAAAAAAAGATGAAAGAAAAGCTTTTTTCCCAATCTTTATACCAAAATTCTCTTCTGCCATGATTTAACCCCCGGTAATATTTATTAAACTTATTTATATTCCATATTTATTAAATAAATAACCAACCCTTAAAGTATTTCTGATAGTATCTACTGAATAAATTATATAACGGAGATGGCAGAAAATGACAATATTTTTATCAAAAATATATTTTCCAATAATAGTATTGATCTTAGTCTATGTTTTGATAGCAATAAGACAAATAGGGAAGTTCCGGATACAGCCATGGCAAAGCATGATGCTCGGAGCAGTTCTTGTTCTTGTTACAGGACAGATAAAACCAGCAAATGCTTTTAAAGCCGTCAATTTTGATGTTCTGATCTTTCTTTTCGGTATGTTTGTTATTGGGGAAGCTTTTGCACAAAGCGGATATATATACCATCTTTCATACAAGGCCTTTAATAAAGCCAAAACAATAAACCAGCTCTTGTGGCTCATAATCATAAGCATGGGCTTGCTTTCTCCGTTTTTTATAAACGACACCATGGTCATAGTGTCAACCCCTCTGATAATATATCTTGCAAAAAAACAAAATATTCCGGCAAAACCTCTTATTCTGGCTATGATGTTTGCAGTAACCACAGGCAGCGTATTCAGTCCGATCGGAAATCCCCAGAACTTGCTCATCGCTATGAACGGAAACTTTTCAAACCCTTTTATAGTTTTTTTTAAATATCTGTTGATACCAACTCTTATAAATCTTTTTATTATATTTTTCTTCATAAAACTTTATTACAAAAAGAATCTTTCAAATGTCAAAGAATTGATACACTCTGAAGAAAAACCAACAGACGGGAACCTATATAAAATATCTAAATTCTCTTTTTACCTGACTTTTGCACTCATAGGATTAAAAATGCTCTCCTTCCTCTTTGGACTTGGAGATAGCTTTAAACTGACATATATTTCGCTGATTGCGTCCTCGCCGATATTACTGTTCAGCTCCAAACGATTCAGCGTTCTGAAAAAAATAGACTGGTACACACTTATCTTCTTTTCTTCAATGTTTATTCTAATGGAAAGTGTATGGGAAACCGGAATATTTCAAAAAATGGTAAACGGCTACAATCTTTCATCAATACCTGTAATACTTGTGTTAAGCATACTTACAAGCCAGCTTATATCAAACGTTCCTTTTGTAAGCCTCTATATGCCTCTGATTCTAGGACTTAACGCTACTGCCAAAGAGCTTACAGCACTTGCGGCAGGAAGTACAATAGCCGGAAATCTTTTAATCCTTGGAGCAGCAAGCAATATTATAGCAATGCAGTCTGCTGAAAGAAACGGAGAAGTGCTCACTTTTTCTGATTTTGCAAAAATTGGCATTCCGCTGACTGCCATAAATGCCTTTGTATACTGGTTTTTTTTCAATATAATACCATAATATAATCTTTTTAAAACTAAAATGGTTTTTTTATTTAATGCATTATACACATATTATTATTAAAACTCTTTTTAGCACATCATTGTATTTCTATTCTTAAAACTTCCTTAAAGAACCTTCTTATTCCTGTATAGTTTTTTGTGTATCATATTTTTGTAGTTCAAATTTGGAGGAGGGGTAAGATGAAAAACAATATATGCGTTCCTATGTTGAACTTAAAGTTGGCCTCGCAGTACGAGTTCATAAAGTTTTTCAAACAAGCCAAAAACCCCAAAGAACTTGAGAAAATAGCTAGACTCCGCAGAGGTACTGTGAAAGACAATCTAAATTCAGAAAAAAAGTAAGAGTGGTTTCCTTGAATGAAGCCAAAGATCCTATACTTACCCTCAATAACTACTCCTTAAAAATAGAGGACAAGTTAATACTGAGTGATATAAATCTGAAAATTTATCCGGGAGAGATCATCCTTTTTTATGGACCTCGTAATTCCGGAAAATCTTCTTTATTAAGGACATTTGTTCACCTTAACGAAGAACTGTACAACCATGTAAAAGGCGGCGGTGATCTACTATACAACGGTAAAGATATGAGAAAGATGGACAGAAAGTTTCTTAGATCACAAATTACATACTGTGATACCTCTTTTGTTGAAAATCTTAATTTTCTTACTTTAAACGAACTTCTTAAGATTTCCATTGACCTAAAGATAAAAGACTTGACTAAGGAACACTTTGAAACGCTTGACAAATTAGGCATCTCTCACATATTTGCTAACAATGAATCGCTTAAATACTATAAAAACCTATCCAATTGGTCTATCGGAGAAAAAATTTCCCTTATAACTTTTTTGGCATTGGCAAGAAATCCAAGAATATTTATTTTTGATTCAATATTGGATCATCTGGATGACTACCTTCTTAGACAAGTAAAAGATCTTTTTGCAAGTATAAAAGAAAACATTACTTTAATGGTTTCAACAAGAAATATTGCTTTGTTTTCAGATATGGCAGAAAAAATTGCTCTAATAGACAAAGGAAAACTTGAATATTACGGAAGCATCACTAAGTTCATGCTAAATTTTCCTAAACAAATATTAATTTCTGAAAACATCGAAGAAATTCCTTGACAACCTGAAATAATTATGGTAAGATATCTTACGTAACTGTTGCCTGGGTGGCGGAATTGGTAGACGCTGTGGACTTAAAATCCACTGGGTGGGAACACTCGTGTCGGTTCGAGTCCGACCCTAGGCACCAGGTACGGGAAATACTACACGGTGCGGGGTGGAGCAGTCTGGAAGCTCGTCGGGCTCATAACCCGAAGGTCATAGGTTCAAATCCTGTCCCCGCTACCATACGGCGGTGTAGCTCAGTTGGCTAGAGCATGCGGTTCATACCCGCAGTGTCGGGAGTTCGAATCTCTTCGCCGCCACCAGTCATTTTCCGTAGTACCAAGAGTGTGAAGCGGTTAGAAGCGTGAATTATCATTTATGGATTTACGCTCCTGATCGCTTTTTCATTTATGCCAGTTCATTTTTTACAAGAGCTGGTTTTTTTATATCAAAAATTGAATATATAACTATTCTTATAAAGGAGTGATTCGTTGGTAAGTTGGATAAAACTTTCTGTCAATATTTTTGAAGATGAGAAAGTGCAAATCATTGAGTCCATACCAGAAGGGGATCAAATGATTTTAATGTGAGTTAAACTGCTGACTTTGGTAGAGAAAATCAACAGCTAAGGTATTATTGTTATTATTTTTTTCTTAACTATAAGGTTTTGAAACTAGTTCAATAAACCCTCATATTTCCATTTTGGTTCTACTTCCTAGCATACCTATAAGGTTTTTGAAACAACCTGTATCTTCAAGTAGAACCTTGGATTAGGAATAAAAAAAGAGAGCCTTTAAGCTCTCTTTTTTTATTATATCAACTTATTCTGTAGTTCATTTTCTTTATTTCTTTTTCTATGTTTTCAATACTTTCCATGACACCTTTATCATCTTTGAATACCTTTTTTATAGATTCTTTCTGCTCGTTAAAAAAATCATCAGATTTTTTCAAAATATCCATTAAATGTTGTGCTTTTTTAATATCTCCTGTATTTTTTACTTTTTCGATTTCTTCGACTGCTTCCTCTCTGTATCCGTCTAAATAAGATAGTTCGATATCATCATTTGGGTCGTCAGAAATATTAAAATAAAAACCATAAACTATTTTTTCAGATTCATCTAACTTTTCAAGGTCAATTACCATATTTGACGACCTCCTTTTTCTCACTCATTCTGATGAAAGTTTTTATTGAGTTCCCTTTTATATCTACCGAAACAAAATATTTTTTGTCCTCAATTATGAATTCTCATGCACTTAGTGTTCTTATCAGATCTGTCCTTTAGTTTTTAGTGTAGTGATAAATCTTATGGTTGCTTCCTGCCATGACGGCATTTCATATCCTGTTGTTTCTTTGAATCCAAAGTTATCAAGTACTGTATAGTCAGGTCTTTTGGCGGGAAGATTAAATTCTTGTCTTTTTGATCTTTCCAATACTCCCTGCCAATTGATCTCTTTAAGTATAAGCTCTGCCCATTCGTATCTTGAACATGATGAATTTGTTATGTGGTACGTACCATAAGCCTTTATCTTAATTATATCCCAGACTGCTTTTGCAAGGTCAGAAGTACACGTTGGAGAGCTAACTTCATCGTCCACTACTCTTATTTTTTGTCTGGATGATGCCCATAAAAGTACTTTTCGGAGAAAATTTTTTTCTCCGTCACCAAAAAGCCAGCTTGTTCTTACTAGGTAGTATTTATTATTGAGTTCTTTTAAGAATCTTTCTCCAAGAACTTTGCTTTCGCCATATTTGTTTATGGGATTTGGTCGGTCATATATAGTATAGGGTACGTTTCTGTTGCCAGAAAATACATAGTCTGATGAAAAATGAACTAGTTCTGCGCCTGTTTCTGCTGCAACAATAGCTAAGTTACGTACTCCTATTGCATTTACCGAAAATGCCTTTTTCCATTCTTCTTGGGCTTTATCCACGTCATTATATGCAGCACAGTTTATTATGTATTCTGCTTGAATGTTTTTAAGGATTTTCCTTGTTTTTTCTAAATCTGTTATATCAAGTTCCTGTATGTCCAAGGCAAGTACTTCTCTGTTTTTTTCTGAAAGAAACTTCTGAAATTCTTTTCCTAACTGCCCATTTGCTCCTGTTATAAGTATCATATTATTTTCATTGTCCTATGAAAAGTTTTGTTATTTCTTTGAGCTTTTGAGGAATAGATATCGATTGCGGACATAACGGTTCACACCTTCCACATTCTTTACATAAGGCAGAGCTTTTCTTAAGCCTAGACATCTCATTATATGTGTATTTCGCATCTTCATAGTTGTCATATATTCCGTATTCGTTGTACATAGCAAAGTTTCCTGGAATATCCACGCCAAACGGACACGGCATACAGTATTGGCACTTAGTACAGTTTACTTTTATTTTGCTAAGGTATACTTTTTTTACTTCTTCAATAACGTTTTTTTCTTTTTCCGTAAGGCTGCCCGCAAGAGCCTGTGATGCTGTATTTATGTTTTGGATTATGTGAGATTCCTCATTCATGCCGCTTAATATAACGCTGACTTCTTTATAGTCCCATATATAACGGAGTGCCCATTCAGCAGGGGTTCTGGAGTATCCGGAATTTTTATATATTTCTAATGCCTGAGGAGGAACTTTATTAACTAAGCTTCCACCGCGCAGAGGTTCCATTATCACTACTCCCATGCCTTTTTCAGCAGCATATCTGAGTCCTTTAAGTCCCGCCTGGTACTCTGTATCCATAAAATTGAACTGTATCTGACAGAAATCCCAGTCGTATGAATCAGTTATTTCTTTAAAAACATCATATTCATCATGGAAAGAAAATCCTATATGCTTTATTTTTCCGCTCTTAAGTGCTTTTTCAATAAAATCAAAGATATAGTTCTTTTTAAGGTTTTCCCAAAATTCTTTTCTTAAGGCATGAATAAGGTAAAAGTCAATATACTGGGTCTGTAGTTTTGCTAATTGTTCATCAAGGTACTTGTCCATATCCTCTCGTGATTTTATCAACCAGGAAGGAAGTTTGGTTGCTAGTTTTACTTTTTCTCTGTAGCCATTTTCAAGCGCCTTTCCTACTACGGTTTCGCTGTTGCCCCCATGATAAGGATACGCCGTATCAATATAGTTTACACCGTTATCAATAGCCATACGCAACTGAGATATGGCTTTTTCTTCATCTATCTGGTCATTTTTTCCGTCTTTGACCTGAAATCTCATACAACCAAAACCCAAAACTGATACTTTTTCATTTGTTTTTCCCATTTGTCTATATTGCATTTTTACCTCCCCGACTGATGTCTTTGCTGTATATTTTAAAATCATTTTCCGAAGGAGCAAAACTCTCTTTTTCAAATGCTTTTCGTGAAGAAATGTTATTTACCCGTATGAGTGCAGTCAGTATTTCACAATTTTTGTTTTCTACGTAATCATATGCTTTTTTTATAAGCATTCCCGCTATTGAATGTCCTCGGAATTGAGGTAAAACTGCTATAAGGTCTATCCAATATCCAGAATAGTTAAGTGTTTCTGCTTTCAAAAGCGAGATGAACCCTACTGCCTTTTCTCCATAGAAGGCTATAAATACTTTATTTCCGTGATTTAAGGCTGTATCGTCAATCTGCTGATCGGATTTGGTACATTCTTTAAAAGTCTCTCTGTCAATATTTTTTATATATCCAGAAAAACCTTTTTCATACTCTTTTATTATTATCTGCATTTTTTCTCCTACGCAAAACCGATAAAATTTATCTAATTTTATCTTTTGTTAATAAATCTTTTTCATAATTAATTATATAATATATTTGTAGAATAAAAAAGGAGGCGAAGGTTATGAAGAAAGTTATTCTGTCGTTAATTTCATTGTTTATCGGAATCGTTATTTTGGGAAATGTTGTAAAGTATACTGATTTAATGACCGGTAAAACTACTTATTCTTTGGTGGATAATTATCTTGATTTTGGAAATTCTGTACTTTCCATTGATATTCAATTTACTGTTTCCGTTCCGTCTGATTATGAGGAAGTTCTGCTGAGTGTTGTGAATACCACTGATAAGATCACCATTGACTCAAAGAGTCTGATTCTTCAGGGAGGAAGTTTTAATAAGGAATATGCTCTTTATGATTTTAATATTATCAGACTTGACTGTTGTGAGGGAACGGAGACACGAGATTTTCTTATTCCAAGATCTGAACTTATAGCTTGGATAACTTCGGAAAACCCTGTTATAACAGTTTTGGGAAATAAAATTAACTTATATTCAAAAATATCCGATGAAGTAGTATTTAATATTAAAGATTTCTATTATAATTATGTTGAATAAAAGGGGAAAAACTTAGTAAATACTACTTTTAGGGGGGAATTTATGATAAAGAAGCTTCTAACAGCCGATATTCCAAAGTTTATTTCTATCGTTTCAAATGCTTATCCTTCGATGGATGCACATAAACCAGAGATACGCGATATATATATGAAAAAGTTTGAAGAAATCTGTAAACACGCTAAAGAAGTGAAAGTATATGGATGTTACAGGGAAAAAGAGCTTTTGGGTGGTATGCTGATATATGATTACAAAATGAATTATTATAACCATATGATTGATGTATGCGGCCTAGGAACTGTGGCTACAGATTTTATACATAAGAAAGAGCATGTGGCTAAAGAGCTTGTAAGTTATTTTATAGACTATGGTAAAAAAAATAAAAAGGATTTTTTGCTGCTTTATCCTTTCAATGTAATGTTTTACAGTAAGTTTGGTTTCTGCCCGGGAGAAAAAATGGATTTGTACAGAGTAAAGCCAGCTCATTTTAGTATATTAAAAAGCAAAGGCATTATGCGTTATCTTGAAGAACCGGATACTGAAGATATAGTCAAGTTTTATAACTCTTTTTCTCAAAAAGTCCATGGTATGATACTTAAAACTGAGATGGAGAAAAAAGCTTTTTTCAGAAATCCTGAAATAAGGACAGTTGGTTTTTATGATTCTGAAAAAAATCTTTGTGGTTATGTGAGGTTCTCTTTCAAAAAAGAAAATGCGGGAAATTGGCTTAAAAACAGTCTTGTAATAAGAGAGATGATTTATTCTGATACTGCGTGTCTCAAATCCATATTTTCATTTTTTGCTAGCCAGAAAGACCAGATAGAGTTTGTAGAGTTTACAACTGTTGATAGGGATATATGGCGTCTTTTCGAGGATATTTATTATCCGGGAGAAGTCATTATACCAAGTGTCTACCATAATTCAAATATACAGGGTGTAGGCCTTATGTACAGAGTGTGCAGTATTGAGTCTGTTCTTAAAAAGTTACCTGCTCCTTCTGATTTTTGCATTGAATTCATTGTTCATGATCCTTTATCCGGAAAAGATGAACACTTTACTTTAGGCAGCAATAAGAAAAAGGTATCTGTATCAATGGACTTGGGTTCATTTTCAAGCTGGAGCATAGGGAGCATAAGCCTTGAAAAGCTTGTCTACCTTGGAAAGGCCTTTATTACTGATAGTTGCGCGCTGAAGGAGCTGAATGCTGTTTTTTCTTTCTTGAAACCTCCTTACTGTACAACTTCATTTTAAGAAAAGAGTCTAAGATTCTCTACAACCTCGTTATACGGTTCTACTCTTTTTTTGAGGTTGTATTTCACAGTATACTCATTATATATGCTGGTTAATTTTCTGGAGTTTTCTGATCTGCATGAATAGTAATTCCCATATTTTTTTATATACTTTTCCTTTATACTGGGAAAGTTTTCTTCTAGTTTTTTATAGTAGTATTCTCGCTGTCTATCGCGCATTGTAACTCCAAAGCTTGCTATTACATAGCTTGCACCGTTATCCACCGCTATCTGCATTATTTTTTTTATATTTTCTTCGTTGTCTGTAATGTACGGCAGGGTTGGCATAAGTAAAATCCCTGTATTTATACCGCTTTTTGCCAGTTGCTTCATCGCGGCAATTCTTCTTGAAGATATTGGAGCAAATGGTTCAATTTTCTTGCTTAGTTCATCATCATACGTTGTTACAGTAAAAGATACATAGGCTTTTATCGTGGCTATTTCCTTGATTATATCTTGATCCCTAAGTACAAGATCGCTTTTGGTAAGAATATGAACCGGAAATCTGAAAGCCTGAATTACTTTTAGGACCTCTCTCATGATAAGAAGTTCTTTTTCAGCGGGATTATACGGATCACTCATTGAACCGGTTCCTATAAGACCTTTTGTTCTTTTGTGAGAAAGTTCTTTCCTTGCAAGAACAGGGGCATTTGTTTTTACCAAAAGATCTTCAAAATTTTCGATCTGATAACATTCACTTCTTGAATCACAGTATATGCATTGATGTATGCAGCCCCTGTATATATTGAAATTGTACCTTAAGCCAAACCATTCGTCTTTCCCGTTAACCGTTGATATAAAGTTTTTGGCTGTTATATGTTTAATCATCTTTGTCAATCCCTTTTCTGACTGGAATTATAGTTCTTGCCAGCCGAAATCCTATCGTATCAGATGAGCTGCTGTACTCGTTCCACCCTTCCCTACTTGTTATTTCCATACTTTCCTCGCCGTCAAACCACGAGCCACCTTTGATTGTCCTTAGATAAGCCGTCTGAGAGGATGGCATATCGTGAAATATATCTGTTTTTAAAGCTTTCATTTCATAGTAATAGTCTTGGACCCATTCCCACAGATTACCGCTCATATCATATAATCCTATTTCATTGGCAACTTTTAATCCTGTTTCATGTGGCTTGCAGCCGTTTGATATTATGGTTGCACGGTCGGAAGACTGAATAAGATACTTTTCTCCGCTGTTGTAACGATACCATCCAGCTTGGTCGGGATCATCCGAAGAACTGTACTTAAAACCTTTGGTTTTCGTTGCTCCTACAGCGGCAAACTCCCATTCTCTTTCTGTCGGCAGCCTGTACCCAATAACTTTAGAAATATCTTTTGTTGCTTGCCCGTTCGAGTCTATTAAGTTGTAGTCATCGTCGTATGCACACGCAAGCTTCTCCTTGCTGCTAAGCCAGTTACAGAAATTGACTGCTTGAATCCAGCTTATGGATTTTACTGGATATCTGTCTCCCGGTACAGTGTGTGAAGAAACATCTTTATCTTTTAGTTCGGCGGTATATCTTTCGTATTGAAGGTACGTTATCTCATGTTTTCCTATCATAAAGTCATAACCGTCTTCAAAACCATATACTTCTATCATCTTCACTTTCTGTTCCCTTTCCCTGATCACAGTATTTCGTATACCAAAGGCTGCGATTATAATACTTATAACAGCAATAACACCAATAAGTTTTCTCATATTTTTCTCCTGATTTTTAAGGTTAAGTATGATATAATATATTAATATTAGAACCTTTATTTTGACGTTATCTTACATACAAGAGGTGGTCTATGAGACTGCGCACAAAGATATCTATAGCTTTAATAATAACTTCTGCCATATTTTCAATCTTCCAGGTTATCCTTTTTTATATTTCTTATCTTGACCAGTTTGACACTGCAAAGAAAATCCTGAAAGATAAAAATGATTTTATTACTGAGAAGTTCAATAACTATATCCGAACTTCTTCTGAGATAGTAGATTACTTCATAGCTC